>ERZ761602.2297-NODE-2297-length-30438-cov-11.794326_pt1 | contig 30438 bp, 28 predicted proteins | sample MGYA00512165_ERZ761602 | MGnify/ENA primary metagenome ERZ761602 (study PRJEB28899, sample SAMN02445085) | bioreactor sludge metagenome | biome: EBPR sludge; isolation source: Thorneside wastewater treatment plant | place: Australia: Brisbane, Thorneside...
GGCCTGCGCCGATAGGTCGTGACGGAGTTGGTTGAGTGCGGCTTCGGTATCCGCGTTGGCGCCGGGTTCGGCAGCGGGCGCAGTGTGGAGGCTGTCGAGGGCTGCTTCCGCCTCGCTGAGCCGCTGCTGCAAATCCTGGATCTGCGACCAGGCTAACTGCTGCGTCTCATCCAGCGTCCCGGCCTGCGCCGATAGGTCGTGACGGAGTTGGTTGAGTGCGGCTTCGGTATCCGCGCGGGCAGCCGGTTCAGGTGTTTGGCGCAGGTGGTTGAGGATGGATTCGAACTGGCCCATTTGCTGCTGAAGGGTTTGTAGTTGCCCGGTGAGTTCGGGTGCAGTAGATCCTTCGGCCAAAGAAGCAGCGGGCTGCAATGCAGAACCAGAGACAGCCATTTCCAACTGGCTTAGCCGATCGTGATACAGTCCTAGACTATCCCGCCAACTTTGATCCAGTTCACGCAGCGTATCGCTCTGCGTCGTCAGATCGGTTTGCAAGACATTCAATATCTGGCGAGTGGAGTTGGTGTCTGCGGATACCTTGCTGACCAGTGTCTCCAAATGTTTCACTTTGTCTTGCTGTTTCTGCAAGTCGTGCCGGGCTTGTGTGGCATCCACCAATCCTCGGCGCTGATTTTCGAAGCTGGCTTGAAGAGACGCGATATCTTGCCGGGTAGCGGTTGAAGACTCGGTGAGTTCGTTCAACCGGGTCTGTTGTTCCTGCAATTGTTGCCGGGCCGTCTCACTGGCTTCGGCAGCACGGTCGAGGTTCGCCAGCGCTTGATCGTGTTGCTTAAGATCGTTTTTCAGTAGGGTGAGCAGTTGTGTGGTCGATTGCGTGCTCTGGTCGAGATTTTCCAGGGCGATTTCCAGTTGGAGCAGGCGTTTATGTTGTGCCTCGACGATAGAAGCGAACTCTCCCAACTGTTGTTGATGGCCACGGCTGGTTTTTTCCAGATGCTCGAACCGTTCCTGATGGTGCTCAATGTGTGACTCCAGAGCCGTTATGCCCGTTTGGAGGGTGGCCGCGCCTTTTTCAAGTGACTGAAATGAGCCGAGTAAACCGAGTTGCTCCCGCGTCTGACTGGCCAGCCGTGCTTCCAGGGCGGATACGCGTTCGACCGGCGCCATCCGCTGAGTCAGCGCCGATTCCAGTTGCTGATGCAAATCGGCGCTCTGGGTCCGCAAGTCGTTTGCCAGTGCCGCCAGGGTTTGCCGTACCTCTTGCTGTTCTTCCTGGAAGCGGGCAACCAGAGTCTCAACCGTGGTCAATTGCTTGTCCAGAGCCTGACTGTCGATTTGTAGCTTGGCTAGGCGTGTATCTTGCGTACTCAGGTCGCTAGCCAGGGTGATCAGGGTTTGCCGGTCGGACTGCCGGTCCTGCTCAAGAGAGATGAGCGTGGTGGACAGTGAGTGCAACTGGTCATGCCGGGCGTGGGTATCCGTTTCCAGAGCACCCATTTTGCGGTGCAGATTCTGGAAAAAGTCGATCGCACCGGCGAGGGAGGGGTCAAGTTCGGTTGCGTCGTTCATGGCGTCACATCATTTGGGTTGGATTCAAGACATATAAGTAATGAGTATGAACGATTTTTGCTCTTTACGGGGATGAAATAGCAGGCGTCGCATAAGTGTCAGGCTAAATCCTGCTTATGCGCATTGACGAGCAAAGATCAGGCAGCATTCGACAGTGATTTCAGTAGAAACTATAGTAGCTAAGACCCCTGCACTGGAGTATTGGCAACGCCCTTCCGCGAACCGGCTTTCAGTGAGGCGGTTTGCTCCATCCGGTTTCGCCAGCATTTCAACACATTGAATAAGGAAGCTGTCCATGTCTGTTCCCAGCAACCTGCCGGTTTGGCAAGAACTGCAAGCCCATCATGACGTCATCGCCAACCTGCATCTGCGCGAATTGTTCGCTGCCGATCCGGGGCGTTTCAATACGTTCTCCCGGCGTTTCGGCGACCTGCTGGTCGATTTTTCCAAGCACCGCATCACTGGAGAAACGCTCGGTTTGCTGACCGAACTGGCCCGCCAGGCGCAATTGCCGGCCTGGATCGAGCGCATGTTCAACGGTGAGATGATCAATCACACCGAGCAGCGATCGGTGCTGCATGTTGCGCTGCGCAATCGCAGCAACCGGCCGATCCTGGTCAAGGGCCAGGACGTCATGCCGGGCGTCAATGAAGTACTGGAACACATGCGCAAGTTCTCCGAGCAGATTCGTCGAGGCAAGTGGCGCGGTCACACCGGCAAGCGTATTCGCGACGTGGTCAATGTTGGCATTGGCGGCTCCGATCTGGGACCGAAAATGGTTTGCCAGGCACTAGAGCCCTATGGCGATCCGACGCTCCGGATGCACTTCGTTTCCAATGTGGACGGCGCTCATATCAGCCACGTATTGGCGGATTGTGATCCGGAAAGCACGTTGTTCATTGTCGCTTCCAAGACCTTCACCACCCAGGAGACCATGACCAATGCCCACACCGCCCGCGCCTGGCTGGTTCGGGAATTGGGCGATGAGTCGGCGGTGGCCAAGCATTTCGTGGCGGTTTCCACCAACGCCAAGGGCGTCAGCGCCTTTGGCATTGATACCGCCAACATGTTCGAGTTCTGGGATTGGGTCGGTGGGCGCTATTCGCTGTGGTCGGCCATCGGGCTACCGATCATCGTTTATCTGGGCATGGAGAATTTCCTGGAATTGCAGGAAGGCGCGCATGACATGGACGAGCATTTCCGTACCACGCCGCTGGAAGAAAACCTGCCGGTCATCTTGGCAATGCTCGGTGTCTGGTATATCGACTTCTTCGGTGCCAGCAGTCAGGTCACGCTGGTTTACGATGATTACCTGCGTTCCTTACCGGATTACCTGCAACAGTTGGATATGGAGAGCAACGGTAAGTCGATCGACCGGGACAGTCAGGCGGTCCAGGTCAAGACTGGGCCGATTTTGTGGGGCGGTCTAGGGAATAACGGCCAGCACGCTTTTTACCAATTGCTGCATCAAGGCACGCATTTGGTACCAGCGGATTTCCTGGCCCCGGCGCACAGCCCAAGCCCGATTGGCGACCATCATTCGATTTTGCTGGCCAACTGCTTGGCCCAAGCCGAAGCATTGATGGTGGGTAAGACGGAGGCACAGGCTCGCGCTGAGCTGGAAAAACAAGGATTGAGCGGCGAGGCGTTGGAGAAATTGCTGCCGAATAAAGTCTTCCCTGGCAACCGGCCCAGCACCAGCCTGTTTTATCGGCGTTTGACGCCAAAAGTTCTGGGTTCTCTCCTGGCGCTGTACGAACATAAGGTTTTCACCCAAGGCGTGATCTGGAATATCAATTCCTTTGATCAGTGGGGTGTGGAGCTAGGCAAACAGTTGGCAAACGCTATTCTGCCAGAATTGAAGGGCGAGCGGCCGGTTGCCGGGCATGATGCGTCGACCGTGGGATTGATCGAGTTTTGCCGCACGCCGGATTAACCGGATATCGGCTTTTACAAGCCCGTTTGCGCAAGAGGACACTGAAGCGCGGACGGGCTTTTTCCATGCCGCGGGGTTATAGCGAACATGTCGAAGGTTATGAAATTCACTAAAATTGTGGCGACGTTGGGGCCAAGTTCCCGCAACGCGGACACGATTGAGCGTCTGCTACGAGAGGGTGTGGATGTTATCCGGCTGAACTTCTCGCATGGCGGCCATGAGGACCATGCGTTGTCTGTTCAATTGGTGCGGGAAGCTGCGCGAAAATTAAACCGGCATGTGGCTATTCTCCAGGATTTGCAGGGTCCGAAGATCCGGCTCGGCCAGTTAGAAGGCGATTTTCTAGAAGTGGCGGCGGGCGAGACGCTGGTGCTGACGACAGATGAGCTGATCGGTGGCGTTCACGAGGGGCTGAAAAAAATCGCCATTGATCACCGCAGCCTGCACGAGGAGATCCAGCCAGGCGACCGGGTGCTAATCGATGACGGTCTGTTTGAAGTCACGGTTGAGCGGATTGAGGGGCATGAGATTTTTAGCCGGGTGATCAATGGGGGCCGGCTGAAATCACGCAAAGGTGTCAATCTGCCAAATATTAAACTGAATATTTCAGCAATGACCGACAAGGACCGCGGTGATTTGCAGTTTGCCTACGATCAAAGCTTGGATTACGTGGCCCTATCATTTGTTCGAGATGCCCACGATATCAAGGAATTGATCGATGTCATGCTGACCACCTATGGCCGCAAGATTCCGGTTATCGCGAAGATTGAGAAACCGGAGGCGTTGCAACATATTGAGGGAATCATTGCGGTTGCCGATGCGATCATGGTGGCGCGCGGCGATTTGGGGGTGGAGATCTCGCCACAGGATGTGCCGTTGATGCAGAAGAGCTTAATCCGCCAATGCAATATCGCAGGTAAGCCCGTCATCACAGCGACGCAGATGCTGGAGTCGATGATCAACAATCCCCGGCCAACCCGGGCAGAAGCGAACGATGTCGCCAACGCTATCCTGGATGGGACGGATGCGGTGATGCTGTCGGCGGAAACGGCTGCTGGCCAGTATCCAGTCGAAGCGGTGCGGATGATGAAGAATATTGCCCTGAGCATCGAAGCCAGCGAGATCTTCAAAACCCTCATGCTGAGAAATGTGCTGACCCAGGAGGAATTACTGGCCCACGCTTGTTTGCGGATTGAAGATGCCGTGCATTTCGCCACGATGGATTTGGCGGATAAGGTGTGCGCCCGCTATCTGGTCGGTTTTACGAATAGCGGGTCCAGTGTGCTGGGTTTGGCCAAGTTCCGGCCCTCGATGCCGCTGATTGCGTTTAGTCCCAAGCCCGTTACCCTGCGCCGGTTAGCGCTGGTGTGGGGCGTGGAACCGTTACAGCTGGGGATGGTGAACTCGGTGGATGATCTGCTCAGTTCTGCGAGTGAGTTCTTGCTTAATAAAGGTATGGTGCAAGAAGGCGAGATCGTGGTGTTCACTGCTGCAGTACCGGTTGGCGTGTCGGGGGGCGCCAATATGATCAAGGTGGTCAAGGTAGAGCGGGGGGATTGAGGTTTTTTAAGCTGTTGCAGGGAGTAATGACATTCAAACAGTCATACCTTGCGGTTTTTTGGATGATGTCGAGATCAACAAATCCTCGGCAACTGCTCCCCGCTCAACCAATCCACCAGCCGGCGTCCTCCGAATACCGTCGCCATCTCCACAAAGCAGTGCGGATCGGCGACTACCTCGCCGATAATCGCTGCTTCCCGGCCCAGTGAATGCCCGTGCATCACGGCTAGCAACGTATCTGCAAATTCTGCTGGGCAAATCGCCAGTAGCTTTCCTTCGTTGGCAACATAGAGCGGGTCCAGACCGAGAAACTCACACAGCGCCCGCACCGGTTCATGCACCGGAATCGCCGCCTCGCGCAACTGCATCCCGACGCCTGCCTGTTGAGCGATCTCATTCAGTGCACAGCCCAATCCGCCCCGGGTTGGATCACGCAGGCAATGAATACCAGGAACCGCAGCTACCATCGCCGCCACTAGTTCATGCAAGGCTGCTGTATCGGATTCAATCGAGGCATCGAAACGCAGATTCTCCCGCTGGGCCATGACCGCCATGCCATGATCGCCCAGCGAGCCACTGAGCAGGATGGCGTCGCCCGGTTGCGCCTGGCGGGCAGCAATCTCCACGCCTTCCGGAATGAGTCCGACCCCGGTCGTAGTAATGAACACGCCGTCGCCTTTGCCCCGCTCAACGACCTTGGTATCACCGGTGACGATGGGTACGCCGGCGTGGCGCGCTGCGTGCGCCATCGAGTCAACGATCCGCTTAAGATCCGCTAATGGGAAGCCTTCCTCCAGAATGAACGTCGCGGCCAGATACAGCGGCCGCGCTCCAGCCATCGCGACATCGTTAATCGTGCCGTGAACCGATAGACAACCAATGTCGCCGCCAGGGAAGAACAGCGGTGAAACCACATGGCTGTCGGTCGCCATCGTCAATCGGCCTGGCGGGACCATCAAGCGCGCGCCATCGTCCTGAGCGCGCAACCATGCATTGTCGAAAGCCGCCAGGAATAGTTCTTCAATCAATTGCGCCATCGCCCGGCCGCCGCCACCGTGACTGAGCTCGACGCAGCCGTGTTGCAGGTCGAGCCGGTGGGGGAAAACATCGCGCCGTGGACTCATGACGCTGCTGCCTGCCGGAACCGGCCATAGTGATAATGCGCCGCGCAAGCCCCCTCGGCAGACACCATGCAGGCGCCAAGTGGATGATCCGGGGTGCAGGCTGTCGCGAATACCTTGCATTCCTCTGGGCGCGTGATGCCGCGCAACACCTCGGCGCAAACGCACGCTTTGTGATCGATGGCTGGAATTTCGGGAATGGTGAAGCGGCGTTCAGCATCCCAGTCAGCAAACGCCGGACGAATGGCCAAGGCACTGCCCGGCAACTCGCCCAGACCGCGCCATTCAAAGCTTGACCGGATCGTAAAAACTTCATCCATTAAACGTTGCGCTTTCCGGTTGCCTTCCGGACTGACTGCACGGGTATATTCATTGTCGACGTGCGCTTCGTTGGCGTTGATCTGGCGGATCAGCATCAGAATGGCTTGCAGCACATCCAGCGGTTCAAAGCCAGCGATGACCAGCGGGCGTTGATAGTCAGTGGCAACGAACTCATAAGGCTGGCTGCCGATAATCGTGCTGACATGGGCCGGGCCGATGAAGCCGTCAATTTGCCCCTTGATTTGCGCAACGCCTTGCCGGCGAGGAGGTGAAGGGAGGGGCGCTGCCAGCAGCGCCCGGAGCGCGGGCGGTGTCAGGACATGATTGCAGTACACGCTGAAGTTACCCAATCTCTCACGTCGAGCTTGCTGGATGGCAACGGCCGTCGGTGGCGTGGTGGTCTCGAAGCCAATAGCAAAGAATACGACTTGCTGGTTAGGATGGGTGCAGGCGGCATCCAGCGCATCGTCCACCGAATACACCATGCGTACATCAGCGCCACGCGCCTTGGCTTTTAACAAGGTGTCACCCCGAGCGCCAGGCACCCGCAGCAGGTCGCCGTAGCCGCACAGAATGACCCGCTCCTGTTCTGCCAAATCAATCGCCGCTTGGAGCCGCCCGCTCGGTAATACACAAACCGGGCAACCAGGGCCGTGAATCAGCCGTACATTGCCCGGTAACAAATCTTCAATACCATAGCGGCAGATCGCGTGGGTATGACCGCCGCAGAATTCCATCAGCGCATAATGACGGGTTGAATCGGTTTCCTGGCAAATACGGGCGGCGAGACCTCGTGCCAGTTGGCCATCGCGAAATTCATCGAGGTATTTCATGGCGGCTGCTCACAGTGCCTCGGTTGTCGCGGCCAGCTCAGCGAACAACCGCAAGGTTTCCTCGGCTTCGTCTGGGTCCAGGCGATTGAGCGCGTAGCCAACATGGACGATGACATAGTCGCCCACTGCAATTTCATCCAGCAGTGCGGTGGAAATTTGCTTACGTACACCGCCCATGTCGACGACGGCGTGTTCGTTATCCTTCATTTCGATGACTTGCGCAGGAATGGCGAGGCACATGGGCAGCAACCTTACGAAGAACGGTGGTGATTGAGATAAAACCAATGACGCTAACTATAGCGGACACCCCCCATGGTTCGATCGAGCGCCCGGTAGCTGATCGCTTCGGTGAGATGCGGTGTTTTGATGGTGCCGCTACCGGCTAAATCAGCGATAGTGCGGGCCACCTTGAGGATTCGGTGGTAGGCGCGCGGCGACAGACCGAGCCGTTCCAGAGCGTGTTCCAGCAGCTTATGATCGGCATCACTGAGGGCGCAGTAGTGCTCAATTTCCCGAGTGCCAAGCGCGCTGTTGGGTTTGCCGGCGCGTTGCAACTGCCGTTCACGGGCGGCGCAGACCCGGGCGCGTACCGTGGCGCTGCTTTCTTCCGGACTGCCGCCACGTAAAATGCGATGAGCCAGCCGGGGAACTTCAATGTGCAGGTCAATCCGGTCAATCAGCGGTCCTGATATTCTTGCCCGGTAACGGCGCACCTGTTCCTGACCACAGGCGCAATGCCGTTCGGCATCGCCCAGGTAGCCGCAGGGGCAAGGATTCATCGCTGCTACCAGTTGAAATCTCGCGGGGAAATCAGCTTGGCGGGCGGCGCGCGATATAGTAATCCGTCCGGACTCTAACGGTTCCCGGAGCACCTCTAGCACGCGCCGGTCGTATTCAGGCAATTCATCCAGAAACAGCACCCCGTGATGCGCCAGCGAAATCTCACCCGGCCGTGGTTGTCCCCCGCCGCCGACCAGCGCCACACCAGAAGCCGTGTGGTGCGGAGCACGGAACGGGCGCACACCCCATTGTTGCAAGTCCAGTCCCTGGGCGCTGACAGAAGCAATTGCAGCAGTTTCCAGCGCTTCTGCTTCGTTCAACGGCGGCATGATGCCCGGCAGTCGACTGGCCAGCATGGTCTTACCGGTGCCGGGCGGGCCGATCAGTAACAGGTTGTGACCACCGGCAGCGGCGATTTCCAATGCCCGTTTGGCATGGTGCTGGCCGCGCACATCACTTAAGTCCCGGTCCAAGAGCGCTAAACCGGATGGCGCTCGTGGTTGCATGACTGGCGGTTGCAAGGCATTTCCGGTGACCATTTGCTGGCAAACCTCCAGCAAATGCGCTGCGCCCAACACCTTCGCGCCACCCGCGAGCATGGCTTCCCCGGCATTTTCGCCCGGAGTCAGCAGCGTACGCCCGGCATCACGGCAGGCCAGCGTTGCTGGCAGCACCCCGCGAATTCGCCGTAATTCACCGCCAAGCGCTAGTTCACCAAGGAATTCGTACTGATCCAGCCGTTCGCGTGGAATTTGTCCCGAGGCCGCCAGGAGACCGAGTGCAATGGGCAGGTCAAATCGTCCACCCTCCTTGGGTAAATCAGCAGGCGCTAGATTGATCGTGATGCGGCGAGCTGGAAACTCGAAGCCACTGTTCTGAATAGCGCCACGCACCCGGTCCTTGCTTTCCTTCACCGCTGCTTCCGGTAAGCCTACGATGAACAGCCCTGGCAAACCACCGGACAAGTGGACTTCCACACTGACTAACGGTGCGTCGATGCCGGCTTGTGCGCGGGTATAAACAATGGCAAGCGACATGCGAATCCTATTAATGGGGCATAGTTGCCGCCCCTCACCCCTAGCGGGTGAGGAACTGTGCACGAACGGAGTGCGTGCGGCAGGTGCTATGCATTATCTTCTGGTTCAGCCGGTTTTTCCGCCGCCTTGCGCCGTTTGCCGCCGCCGGTAACTTTGGTTTCCAGATCAGTCAACTGCTTCTCCAATTCTTCCAGTTTAGCGCGGGTGCGCGCCAGCACGCTTTGTTGCACCTCGAATTCCTCGCGAGTTACCAGTTCCAGCTTAGCAAACGTCGTTTGCAAGGCTGCATGGACGTTTTTTTCCATGTCTGCCTGGAATTGCCGGAAACCAGGGGGCAACGCTTCCACAAAACGCTTAGCCAAGTCGTCGATAGCCTTAGGATCGATCATCACTCTTTCTCCAGAGACAGGTTGTCACCTTTCAAGTTTAACGGGAATTTCCATTTTGTATGTCTTTACTTAATTGCACTATGTTGGTGCAATAACTAAAAGATTATGTGCAGCGAGCGACCGTATAAATGACGTATTTTAACTAAATTTGTTTATAACTATTTGTTTTATAATTACTTATTTTGAATGGCATACAATGTGCTCTTTTCAAAAAACGCATTATCAGTGTTGATGGATAACGTGCGTCAAAACACTGCAACAACACGTTGCCCCACAGGGGTGTTGGAAGCCATCAGGAGTTGAGCCATGAAGCTGATCACGGCGGTTATCAAGCCGTTCAAACTAGATGATGTTCGGGAAGCACTTTCGGAAGTGGGCGCGCAGGGAGTGACGGTCACCGAGGTGAAGGGGTTTGGCCGGCAGAAAGGGCATACTGAGCTCTATCGAGGTGCAGAATACGTGGTGGATTTTCTGCCCAAAATCAAAGTTGAGGTTGGGGTCACTGACGATCTAGCCGACCGGGTCGTCGAGGTGATTTCCCGGGCTGCCAATACCGGCAAGGTGGGTGATGGCAAGATTTTTATCTGCGACTTGGAAAATGCGATCCGTATCCGGACCGGTGAATCAGGGCCAGAAGCGCTATAAGCGACTATATTTATTAATAAATGTATTTCAACCCTAGGAGAATTCCACTGATGACGAGAGCGATACAAGTGGTAAAAAATGGTGGCTGGCTGGCGCTGCTGGCGATATTCGCGCCTAGCCTGGCGCTGGCCCAGGAGGTGGCCCCGGCACTGAGTTCCGGTGATACCGCCTGGATGTTGACGTCGACGGCCCTGGTGCTATTCATGACAATTCCTGGATTGTCGCTGTTCTATGCAGGCATGGTGCGCGCCAAGAATGTGCTGTCGGTGATGATGCAATGTTTCGCCATTACCGGGCTGATAACGGTGTTATGGGTGCTCTATGGCTATAGCCTGGCCTTCGATACCGCAGGTATGACCAAGGAGGCCATCAATTTGGCGACTTTTGTCGGGGGTTTAGATAAAGTCTTTTTAAGTGGAGTGGCCCGTGAGGGGTTGACTGGAACTATTCCAGAAACAGTGTTCGTGACCTTTCAGATGACGTTTGCCATCATCACCCCGGCGCTCATTGTCGGTGCTTTCGCCGAGCGGATGAAATTTTCCGCCATGCTGGTTTTCATGGCGATTTGGTTCACCATCGTGTATGCCCCAATTTGTCACATGGTTTGGAGTGGCGATGGCGCACTGATGTGGGATTGGGGTGTTTTGGATTTCGCCGGTGGCACCGTGGTGCATATCAACGCAGGTCTCGCGGGGTTCATCGCCTGTTTGATGATTGGCAAGCGCCGAGGCTATCCAACGACGGCTATGCCACCGCATAATCTCAACTTTACGATTATAGGCGCTTCGATGTTGTGGGTGGGTTGGTTCGGCTTTAATGCCGGCAGTGCATTGGCGTCGAACGCCAGCGCTGGCATGGCGATGCTGGTCACTCAAATTGCGACGGCGGCGGCGGCGCTGGCCTGGATGTTTGCGGAATGGATGACGCACGGTAAACCCAGTGTGTTGGGCATTGCCTCTGGCGCGGTGGCCGGATTGGTGGCGATCACTCCAGCATCGGGAACGGCTGGACCGATGGGGGCGTTGCTGATCGGTGCCGCTTCAGGGGTGATCTGCTTCCTGGCTGCTACCAAGATGAAGCGTGCGCTCGGTTATGATGACTCGCTCGATGTGTTTGGGGTCCATGCGATCGGAGGTATCATCGGGGCAATCCTGACCGGCCTGTGTGCCGACGTCAGCCTGGGTGGCGCTGGTTTGGCCGAAGGCATGACGATTGGTTCTCAGTTGTGGATTCAGGCCAAGGGGGTCATGTTCACCTTGGCTTATACGGGCATTTTAAGTTTCGTGATTCTAAAAGTTATCGACGTAGTGATGGGGTTGCGTGTCACGGACGAGCAAGAAACCGAAGGTCTGGATCTCGCACTGCACGACGAACGGGGCTACAACTTGTGATGACGAGGGTGGATATCGGGTACTCTAACGTCCGGATATTCGCCCTACATCACGCATGGGCATGGATTTCGGTTATATTCCCGTTCAGAACTTAATTCAAGCTAGGCGAAACGCCAGAGGGTATCTGATGAAGCTAGTCACTGCGGTTATTAAACCATTCAAGTTAGACGATGTGCGGGAAGCACTATCAGGAATCGGTGTGCAGGGTATCACCGTGACCGAGGTCAAGGGGTTCGGCCGTCAGAAAGGGCACACTGAATTGTACCGGGGTGCTGAATACGTGGTGGATTTCTTGCCAAAGGTTAAATTGGAAATTGCGGTTGATGATAATCTGGTGGACAAGGTCGTCGAGGCGATTTGCTCTACGGCTAATACGGGTAAAATCGGCGACGGCAAGATCTTTATCTATGACCTGGAGCGCGCAATCCGGATTCGTACCGGTGAAATCGGACCCAGCGCGTTGTAATGGCGTCGTGGTGAGGCACATCCAACCGGGCGGAGCGGTAGCTCCGCCCTTTTGTTTGAGCGATTTTGTGCCGTATCACTGTCCAGTATGATTTCGCAATGACTAAGACTATCAAAACACGCTTTGCCCCCAGCCCGACCGGCCATCTGCACTTGGGTAATATTCGCACTGCTCTGTTTAATGCCCTGCTAGCCCGGCACGGGGGCGGACAGTTCGTATTGCGTATTGAGGATACCGACCGTGAACGCAGCCGTTATGAATATGTTAAGGAATTACAAGATGATCTACGCTGGCTAGGCTTGGATTGGCAGGAAGGCCCAGAAGTGGGCGGTCCTCATATCCCCTACGTTCAATCGGAGAGGACATCGCTATATGCCGAATACTATCAACGGCTGGATGTTGCGGGTCATGTTTATCCTTGTTTTTGCACGCCAACCGAGTTGGCGATGAGCCGTAAGGCGCAGCAAGCGGCGAGCCGTCCGCCGCGTTATGCCGGGGCCTGTGCCCGGCTGAGCGAAGCCGAGCGCCAAGCGCGGCGGGAGAGAGGTTTGCAACCCACCTTGCGTTTCCGGGTGCCAGCCGGACGGATGGTCGAATTCATTGATTTGGTTCGTGGTCCTCAACGTTTCGCCAGCGACGATATCGGTGACTTTGTCATCCGCCGGGCGGATGGCGGTCCCCAGTTTTTCTTTGTCAATGCCGTCGATGATGCGCTGATGGGGATCACGCATGTGCTGCGCGGCGAGGATCATCTGACCAATACCCCGCGCCAGTTGTTATTGCTGGACGCGTTGGGATTGCCAGCGCCAAAGTACGGTCACATGTCGTTGATCGTTGGATCGGATGGCGGCCCGTTGTCCAAGCGTGAAGGTGATCTCAGTATTCGTGAATTGCGGGCAATGGGTTATTTGCCGGAAGCATTATTGAATTATCTGTCCCGGCTTGGCCATCGCTATGCACAGGATGTGTGGATGGAGCCAGCGGAACTGGCCACCGGCTTCGTCGTGGAGCATCTGGGCCGTGCGCCAGCCCGTTACGACGAGACGCAATTGCTGCATTGGCAGGCAGAGGCGGTGCGGTACGCAGCGCCGGAACGGCTGTGGGAGTGGATGGGCATGGCGGTTCATCAGCAGGTGCCGGCTATCCACCAGGAGGACTTTGTCGCGGCCATTCGCCCGAATGTCCGGTTTCCCGCCGACGCCATGTTTTGGGCAGAACGGTTGTTTGGTGAGGAATTGACCCTGAGCGAGGTCAGCCAAATAGTGATCGCCACGGCAGGACCAGCGTTTTTTAATCACGCATTGGCAGCGTATGCCAAGTATGGGACTGCCTATCAGTTGCTGGTTGATGAGCTAAAGCAGCATACTGGCGCGAAAGGCAAGAATCTCTTCATGCCGCTGCGGGCAGCCCTGACCGGTGAAACGCATGGCCCGGAGCTGGCGCGGATTCTGGCGCTATTGCCGCCTGATACCGTGCGGCGGCGATTACACGTCTGGTGCTAAGGGTTTTTGAAGTAACCGATATTGTTAGAAATAAAATTCTCGCTAATCTGGGTTCTCGCATCTTTCTGGCATTTCCAAGCACGATTGGACCGGTGAGGTTGCCACTATCATGGCTGCCGGAATGCAGCATGATCCATATATCTTGATTCGTTTTGCGCGCGAACGCAGTGTATCTAGCCATTACCCGGCTATGAGACTGAGACGCACGGTGTCCATTCGGCACCCAATAGTAACCTCTATCGATGAGTCCAATATGGCGGCGCATCTGCTCCAGCAAAGTTGACGGGCACTAAAACCGTATCTTGAACTGGCTCAGATTCGTTAGCTTGCGGGTAATCCAGAGTGTAATGCAATCCTCGGCTTTCCTTACGCGCCAGGGCGCTGCGAATGATTAATTCTGCGACCTGCGCCAGATTGCGTAATTCGATTAAATTCCCGCTGATGCGGAAATTACCGTAGTACTCGTCAATTTCTCCCAGTAATAATTCAACCCGGCGCCGGGCGCGTTGCAGGCGCTTATCAGTGCGCACAATACCGACATAGTCCCACATGAACTGCCGCAATTCCGCCCAGTTATGGCTGACAACAACTTCTTCATCGGAATCTGTGACCCGGCTTTCGTCCCAGGCGGGGAGTAGAGGCGAGGCCGGTGCGCGATCCAGTTGTAAATGGATGTCTGCGGCACCGGCAGCGGCAAATACCAGGCATTCCAGGAGCGAATTACTGGCCATGCGGTTAGCGCCGTGCAGCCCGGTGAAGGCGACCTCCCCTATAGCATACAGTCCTTCTACATCCGTTCGCGCCTGCAAATCGGTCACTACCCCTCCACAGGTGTAGTGCGCTGCTGGCACCACTGGAATTGGCTGGTGGATCATATCGAAGCCGTATTCCAGACATTTCGCGTAAATGTTGGGAAAATGCGAACGGATAAATTCAGCAGGCTTATGGCTGATGTCTAGATACACGCACTCGGTGCCCAGGCGCTTCATCTCATGGTCGATGGCCCGGGCCACAATGTCACGAGGTGCCAGTTCCATCCGCACATCGAAATTGCGCATGAATCGGGTTCCATCGGGCAGCAGCAGATAACCGCCTTCGCCGCGCACCGCCTCGGAAATCAAGAAATTTTTGGCTTGCGGGTGATAGAGACAAGTTGGATGGAATTGCATGAATTCCATATTGGCGACTCGGCAGCCGGCCCGCCAAGCCATGGCGATGCCATCACCGGTAGAGCCATCTGGGTTACTGGAATAGAGATAGACCCGGCTGGCGCCGCCTGTAGTCAATACCACGGACCGCGCCGCTAATGCCTCGACTTGTCCACTACGTTGATCCAGCACATAAGCCCCTAAACAGCGGTTTCCGGCGAGGCCCAGCTTGCGGCTGGTAATCAAATCGACGGCGATATGCTGATCCAGCAGGGTGATGTTTGGATGTTCGTGGGCGCGTTCCTCCAGAGTTGTCTGAATTGCCCGCCCGGTTGCATCAGCAGCATGGACGATCCGCCGGTGACTGTGGCCGCCCTCGCGATGCAAATGATAGTCAACGATGCCTTCGGTATTGGGTTCACGAGTAAAGGGCACCCCCTGTTGGCTCAGCCATTCGATGACTTCACGACCGTGTTCTACCGTGAAATGGACAGTATCAGCATGACACAGACCGGCTCCGGCGATCAAAGTATCCTGTACATGCGATTCAATGGAGTCACTGGCATCTAACACTGCTGAGACGCCGCCTTGGGCATAATAGGTGCTGCCCTCGTGTAGTGCTCCCTTGGCGAGTACCGCTATACGGGTGGCATCAGCCAGTCGGAGGGCTAAACTGAGACCGGCAGCACCGCTACCGATAATGAGGACATCAGGTGAGGGAGGCAAGGCCATGACTTGTGAGCTGCTCCATGAATAAGGTATTGTTCTAACGCGCTGGGGTATTACATTGGACACTGGGGCAGTGTCATATTTTATTCATTACGCCGCAACTATAACCATATCCCGGCGGGTCTGCGAACTTACGTAATGGCCATCGGTCTACCGTGACGGTCGCATGGAGATTGCCATTGAGTCGAAAGGGGTCTGCCCGGATGGGCGAAGGGCATCTGGATCGTGAGCTGGTCCAAAGGGTACAGAAAGGCGACAAAGGCGCGTTCGATCTGCTGGTACGCAAGTACCAGTATAAGATTATCAAACTAATCTCTCGCTATGTGCATGATCCGAGCGAAGCTTTGGATGTATCCCAGGAAGCCTTCCTCAAGGCGTATCGGGCCTTGCCTGGGTTTCGTGGAGACAGTGCGTTCTATACCTGGCTCTATCGAATTGCTATCAACACGGCCAAAAATTATTTGGTCGCGCAAGGCCGGCGTCCGCCGGGTTCCGATATCGACGCCCAAGAGGCCGAACAATACGAAGGCCAATCTCTACTTAAAGAGTATGAGACGCCTGAAAGACTTCTACTCAAGGATGAAATCGAGGCGACGGTGTTCAGAGCGATCGAAGAGTTGCCGGAAGATTTGCGCACCGCGATCACTCTCCGCGAACTTGAGGGTATGAGTTATGAGGAAATCGCCCAAACCATGGGGTGTCCAATCGGTACAGTGCGTTCCCGGATTTTCCGGGCCCGGGAATCGATTGACGCCAAACTGCATCCACTACTAAGCTAGTTTCGGGATAGAGTCATGGCTGATAAAACGGCTGAACAAACCTTAGCGCCAACTGTAAGCGGCACCACCAGCCCAATTGATATCATCGCCAGTCAGCTTTCGGCAATGGTTGATGGAGAACTGGCTGATGAAGAGATCGCTCTGGCGTTGCGACGGTTAAGTCGAGATAGTGATTGGCAGGGGCGCTGGGAGCGCTATCATTTGATCAGCGACGCTATGCAGGGCCATGTCCCTGCAGCGCTGGATACCCGCTTTACGACCCGCATCCATCAAGCGGTAGCGAATGAGCCACCACCGCTTTCCATTGCCCGGCCACTGCCGTCCTGGTATAAACCGGTCACTGGTTTTGCCTTAGCAGCTTCGGTGGTTCTGGTTGCCCTGTTTGGGCTAAAACTCAACCAAAGCAACGCCACCTTCCCGCCCACGGCCTCATTGGCTGCCAATATTCCTGCTCCTGCTGCAGCTTCTCTCCCGGTTGAGGCGGTAGCGTTGACCCAACCGGCTGCCAACGCCAGTGAACCGGTTGAAGCGCGATTGAACAGCTATCTGGTGAATCATAACGGCTATGCCTCCAGGAACAGTGTGAATGGCATGCTGCCCTATGTGCGCATGGTCGGTTATCAAGTCAACCGCTGACGCGCCTGCCGAATGAAGCAAAAATTGTTACTCTGTGCCACGTTAGCGCTCGCTGCCAATTCGTTGTCTCCTATCGGCTGGGCTCAATCCCCTCCATCGGCCGCTGAAGAAGCCCGGCATTGGCTGGAACGCATGATTCAGGCGACCCAAACACTGAATTATGAAGGTACTTTTGTCTACATTCAGGGTCCTCATGTGGAATCCATGCGAATTATTCACAGCAGCACTGCTAGTGGTGAACGGCAGCGGCTGTTTTCCCTGAATGGTCCGCCTCGGGAAGTGGTCATGGTGAACAACAGCATCGTCTGCTTATTACCGCAGCAGCAGGCGACTTTTCCAGGTGGTGACTATCAAAATTCTCCATTTCCTGTATCGATTCCTCGTGAGCTTGGGCGGCTGGAAAACTACTATATATTCGAGATTCTTGGTCAGGATCGTATCGCTGGATTAGAAACGCGGGTGATTGCTATTAAACCGCGGGATGCCTGGCGATTCGGTTATCGATTATGGCTGGATGAGCAGAACGGTATGGTATTACGTTCGGCGCTGTTGAATGAACAGGGTCAGCCGGTGGAACAGTTGATGTTCACCGATTTACAGGTCAAGCCGCACATTGATGAATCTGCCTTCCAATCTTCAGCTTTGGCGCTGAACACTGCACCGGCATCAGCGAATCCAATCAACCCTAATGCGTCGCCTCCTGCCGGTGAGCCGATTAAGGAATCTACTTGGCAGGCCGGGTCGCTGCCTGAAGGGTTTGTCAAGGTGTTGCACAATCGCTTTACCGAAGCGTCAGGTCAGCATCCGACCGAACACCTCGTGTTTTCCGACAGTTTGGCAACAATCTCGGTGTTTCTGGAGAAGCTGGAGGATGATCCGCCGCTTTTACAAGGCGAATCACGGTTCGGCTCGATGAATGCTTTTGGCACAGTGGTAGCGGGGCACCAAGTGCTGGTGGTCGGTGAAGTTCCAGCCGCGACTGTGCAACGCATTGCTGCGTCGATTCAGCAAGTTTCTAAAGGTGATAAACCATGATTGAGGAACGAGCTAGAGTGGCAGAGGCCGGCGATGGTTACGCTTGGGTGGAAATTGAGCGCCGGTCGGCCTGCGGAAATTGCCATGCCAACGATGGGTGTGGTACGGCGGCCTTGGCAACAGTATGGAGTGGCCGCCAGATGCGAACACGGGCGATTTCGAATCTGCCATTACGATCGGGCGACGAGGTGATTGTCGGGCTGGCGGATGGTGTCTTATTGCGCGGGGCGCTGTTGGCTTACCTTTTGCCGCTGGTGCTCATGTTGGCTGGGGCGCTGCTGGGAGACGCAGCATTTGCTAGTGCTGGCGAGGAACCAGTGATTCTATTAGGTGCGCTAGGCCTTGGGCTGGGTTTTCTGGCGGTGCGTGTTGCATCCCGTTCCTGGCAAGACGATGTCCGGTTTCAGCCAGTCGTGCTGCGCCGAGTGATAGCATTGGAGTCGGTAGAAGGATTAACCAGTTGATCTCATATCAAAGATGTTGGTATTTACTATAGATAAAAAGTAGCCATTGCTATAATCCTCGCACTGACTCGATAATGACCAGCGAAAGCTCTCGCCCCCTGCGGTGACGAGAGCTTCTTTGTATTTAACACAGGCACCCAGTGGCTGAGGTTGCCGTTGATTGCCATAAACTGATGGAATTCATGGATCACATTCGCAACTTCTCGATCATCGCCCATATCGACCATGGCAAATCCACGCTCGCTGACCGGTTTATTCAGATTTGCGGTGGCTTGAGCCAGCGGGAAATGGCCGCTCAGGTGCTCGATTCCATGGATCTGGAGCGCGAGCGCGGCATCACGATCAAGGCGCAGAGTGTCTCATTACGCTATCCGGCTCGCGATGGCCGCACCTACCAGCTCAATATTATTGATACACCAGGACATGTTGATTTCTCCTACGAAGTCTCCCGTTCGCTAGCAGCTTGTGAAGGTGCATTGCTGGTGGTAGATGCTGCCCAGGGTGTCGAAGCGCAAAGTGTTGCTAACTGCTATACCGCCATTGAACAGGGCCTGGAAGTGTTGCCCGTACTCAACAAGATTGATCTACCCTCTGCGGATGCGGAGCGGGTAGCGCATGAGATCGGCGATATCATTGGTCTGGATGCCAGCCAGGCTCTGCGGGTTAGCGCCAAGTCAGGATTGGGCGTTGAGGATCTGCTGGAGGCGATTGTCGCCCATATTCCAGCACCCAAAGGTCAACCTGATGGATCGCTCAAGGCGCTGATCATCGACTCCTGGTTCGATAACTTTGTCGGTGTGATCTCATTGGTGCGAGTGGTAGACGGGCAGATTGCTTCCAAACAGAAGATCCAAGTCCTGTCTACAGGACGGGTCTTTCAGGTGGAGGCAGTGGGTATCTTTACCCCTAAACGCAGCGATCAGCTCGCATTGAATGCGGGCGAAGTCGGTTATGTGATCGCTGGCATCAAGGATATCGATGGCGCGCCAGTGGGCGATACGCTTACCAGCGCCGACCGGCCAGCGAGTGAATCGCTGCCGGGGTTTCAGAAAGTGCAGCCCCGGGTGTTTGCTGGACTGTTTCCCGTTGATTCGGACGATTTTGGTAACTTGCGCGAGGCATTGCAGAAACTGCGGCTGAATGATGCCTCGCTGTTTTTCGAGCCGGAAACTTCGCAGGCTATGGGCTTCGGGTTTCGCTGCGGTTTTCTCGGCCTGTTGCATATGGAAATTGTCCAAGAGCGGCTGGAGCGTGAGTACAATCTTAATCTAGTCACGACTGCGCCAACCGTGATTTATGAAGTGCTGACTACTAAAAATGAAATCCTGAAGATTGACAATCCTGCCAAGCTGCCCCCAGCGAATGAAATCGCTGAAGTTCGTGAACCGATTATTGTGGCCCATATTCTGACGCCGCAAGACTATCTGGGTGCGATCATCACGCTGTGCATCGAGAAACGCGGTGCTCAACGCGGTTTACACTATGCCGGTGGCCAAGTGCAATTGAGCTTCGAATTGCCAATGAGCGAAGTGGTGATGGATTTCTTCGACCGGCTAAAGTCGGTCAGCCGAGGTTTTGCCTCATTTGAATACAGTTTCGAACGCTTCCAGGCCGCGCCACTGGTTAAGCTGGATGTGCTGATCAACGGGGAGAAGGTCGATGCACTGTCGGCGATAGTGCACCGTGATCAGGCCCAGCGCCAAGGCCATGGTTTGGCCATCAGGCTTAAGAAACTCATCCCTCAGCAAATGTTTGAAGTAGCGATTCAGGCTGCTATCGGGAATCAAATTATCGCGCGTACGACAGTTAAGGCATTGCGTAAAAACGTCCTTGCCAAATGCTATGGTGGCGACGTGACTCGCAAGCGTAAGTTGCTCGAAAAACAGAAGGCAGGTAAAAAACGCATGAAGCAGGTGGGTAAGGTGGAGATTCCGCAAGATGCTTTTCTAGCAGTGTTGCAGGTGGACAAGAATAATTCCTAATCCCAACTGGTTATCACTCATCACTTAATTGATTGGATCATCATACGCATGAATATCGATTTTGCCGCTGTTCTGGTGGTATTAACCATAGTCACTGGTGTTGTCTGGTTGCTGGATATTCTGATGTTAGCGCCGCGCCGCGTCCGTGGTGCTGCCGCATTGGGGGGTGGGGGCGAAGCTTCGAGAGTTGCTGCCAAACTACCGTGGTATGTCGATCTGTCAAAATCATTTTTCCCGGTAATTCTAGCGGTGCTGGTGCTGCGCTCATTTATCGTCGAGCCGTTCCGCATTCCCTCGGAATCCATGCTGCCGACTCTGCTTAAGGGTGATTTCATCCTAGTCAATAAATTTGCCTATGGTTTGCGGTTGCCGGTGTTCAACACCAAGCTGCTTGGAAACGGCCAGCCAACACGAGGTGATGTGGTGGTGTTTCGCTACCCGCGTGAACCTGCTGTCGCCTATATCAAGCGGGTGGTCGGTCTGCCCGGCGACCGGTTAGAGTACCGGGGTAAACGGTTATTCATCAACGGCCAGCCGGCGCCGCTGACTTCACTGCCTGACAATCCCGCTGAACCTGGCTATCAACAGTTTGATGAACAGTTGGGTACCGCCAACCATCGCATCCAGGTATTAGCTGACAGCCGCTGGAGTTTGATTGGGTTATGGCCCGGTCTACAGCCACACCGGGACTCAGATGGAACCGTCGCTTGGGCGTATCAGGTACCAGAAAGACACTACTTTGTCATGGGTGACAACCGCGACAACAGTAGCGACAGTCGAGTCTGGGGACCCATGCCTGAGGAAAACCTGATCGGTCGGGCTTTTTTCATCTGGATGAACCTGGATTGTATTACTTTCAACGGCCAATGCAGAAGAATTGGTAATAATATTAATTAGTTGAAAACAAAAGGGGGAATAATCATGATACAGGCTACACCACGCAAGGAGCCAAAGGACCAGCAACGCGGCATGACCGTTATCGGTATGCTGCTGGTATTAATTCTCATCGCCTTTGCCGTGCTCATCGCGATGAAGGTCATACCTATATATATCGAATACTACACGATTAAATCGACTATCGAGAGTATCCGCAAAGAACCGCAATTGGCGCAGATGAGTGTACAGGATATCCATAAAGCTATTCAAAGGCGCTTTGATGTCGGTTATGTCGAAAAGGTGAATGCCAGCGATCTCAAGATCAAGAATGCTCCCAACGGCCGGATGCTGGAGTTGGTTTATGATGATGAGCGGGAGCTATTCTACGGCTTATACATATTGCTGAAAGTAAATGAAACAGTTCCACTGACGCCGAATTGAATGTGAATCCGTGAACTTACCTCTTGCCCGATTGTGTACTGCCCTGGGTTACCGCTTCCAAACACCGGGATGGCTGGAAGAGGCGCTGACCCATCGCAGTGCCTCAGCCCGCAACAACGAGCGATTGGAGTTTCTAGGTGATGCCTTGTTAAATCTGATCATCGCTGAGTACTTGTTCCAGCATTACCCGAAAGCCAGCGAAGGTGAATTAAGCCGCTTACGGGCCAGCCTGGTCAAAGGAGAAACCTTGGCAAATCTAGCACGCGAGTTGAAGCTGGGTGATTGGTTGCGGTTGGGACAGGGGGAACTCAAGAGTGGTGGCTACCGGCGTGAATCTATTCTATCGGATGCGCTGGAGGCAGTGATCGGTGCAGTTTATCTGGACAGTGGTTTTAGCGCCTGCCGTGATTGGGTTCTGTATCTTTATCGCAACTGGCTGACAGGGTTGTCGGATGCCAGCGATTTGAAAGATCCGAAAACCCGTTTGCAGGAATATCTGCAAGCCGGCCAGCGCCCCCTGCCGATCTATAACATGCTGGAAATTCGCGGTGAACCGCACGCGCAGAGCTTTACCGTGGAATGCGTGGTTGCTGAGTTGCGGACAATTGCCGTGGGCAGTAGCCGCCGCAAAGCTGAACAGGAATCGGCCCGCCTGATGTTGGAGCAGCTGGTATGACAACACGCTCACTACTCTTATCCCCCGCAACCGATGCGGAGAATGAGTCCCATGCGGGCTACGTTGCGCTGCTGGGCCGGCCCAATGTCGGCAAATCCACATTGCTGAACCAGTTGATTGGGCAGAAAATCAGCATTACTGCTCCTAAGCCGCAAACGACCCGGCATGTCATCCTGGGTATCCAGACCCTGCCGGAAGCACAGATCATTTACGTAGACACTCCAGGCTTGCATCGCCAGGGCCGGCGGGCGATGAACCGTTACCTGAACCGGGCAGCAGCCAGCGTACTGGGCTATGTGGATGTGGTGGTGTTCTTGATCGAAGCCCTGCGCTGGACTGAAGAGGACGAGGATGTGCTGCAGCGGTTGGTCGAGTTCACAGGGCCGGTGGTCCTAGCAGTCAACAAAATAGACTGGATCACTGACAAGCGGCGGTTGTTGCCATTCCTGCAAGAGATAGCTGAGAAGCGGGCGTTTGTCGAAGTGGTGCCATTGGCAGCGATCAATGGCGACAATGTAGATGCGCTAGAACAAGTGATAGCCGGCTTATTGCCGGTGCAAGATTTCCTGTTTCCAGAAGATCAGATCACCACGGTTAGCGAACGCTTCTTCGCTGCCGAACTGATTCGCGAAAAGCTGACCCGGTTGCTGCGCGAGGAATTGCCCTATGCGCTGACCGTGGAGATTGAACAGTTTGTCGAAGAAGGCCGGTTAGTCCGTATTCATGCGGTGATCTGGGTCGAACGCGCCAGTCAGAAGGGTATTGTTATTGGCGAGAAGGGTGCTGTCTTACGGGAAGTGGGCCGCCAGGCCCGCGAGGATCTGGAGCGGTTATTTGGCCGTAAAGTATTTTTGGAAACCTGGGTCAAAGTCCGCGAAGGCTGGTCCGATGACGAGCGCGCCTTGCGTAGTCTGGGCTACGGAGATCCGGGTATATCCTGAACACGTCCCTTTCTAACCTTCCGGGTCTTTCGTCCAAGAAAATCTAGATTTCCTTGCCTTATGCGCATCTTGCTGCAACCAGCCTTTATTCTGCATCGCCGCCCGTACCGCGATAGCAGCCTGCTGCTAGAGGTATTTACCCGCGAACATGGGAGGCTAGGTTTGGTGGCGCGTGGCGCAGTTTCACCTCGGTCACGGTTGAAGGGTCTTTTGCAATCATTCACGCCTTTGTTGCTTTCCTGGACGGGCGATGGTGATTTGGCGACGCTGAGCGGCGGTGAAGAAGCTGGATTACCCGTTCCCCTGTTGCACAACCGGGCGCTAGCTGGACTCTATATTAATGAGCTGCTAGTGCGGTTATTGCCACGCCGTGATGCACAGCCGGGTTTGTTTACTGCCTACGAGGTTCTTTTAGCGGATCTGGCAATAGTGGCAGATGAGGAGCCGCCATTAAGGCGCTTTGAGAAGCGGTTGCTGGAAGAGTTAGGCTACGGGTTGAGTCTGGATCGCGAGGTGGCGAGCGGTATGCCAATTGCCGCCGAAGCGCATTACCGTTACGTGCTGGACCAGGGACCGTTGATGGTCGATCAAACGCAAACCGGCGTGCCTATTTCCGGTCGCAGCTTGCTGGCCCTGCGCGATGGGATGTTGAACGACCCGGCGGTGCTCAAGGAGGTCAAACGCCTGACCCGCGCCGCGTTGGCCGAGCAGCTTCAGGGCCGGGCACTCAAGACGCGGGAGCTGTATCGAATCAAGCGGGAAGGGTAGCCGGAATCCTCACACCATGCCTTTACCAACCAGCATGCGATGGGTCATGTAGGCCAGTAGTCCGCAACTGGCGATGACCGCTGCCATCGGCAGCGCCGAACCGCCGCCCGCCAATCCGACTAGCATACTGGCGAAGGTCGCCACACCAAATTGCAATGCGCCGATCAAGGCCGAGGCGCTGCCCGCCCGTTGTCCCTGATGAGCCAAGGCATTGGCCATAGCGTTCGGTGCGGTAAACCCGAGGCTGATACTGTAGCCGAATAGCGGAATCAGCAGCACCGGCAAGCCGCCCCAGCCACTCGCCGCGATCATCAGCATCCCCAGCCCCAGTAACACCGTCGAGCGGTTGGCGCGCCGCAGAAGGGTGTCCGTGGAATGATGCCGTAATAATCGGCGATTGACTTGGGAACTGGCGATCAAACCCAAGGCGTTGAGGCCGAAAAGCCAGCCGAAATTCTGCGCTGACACGCCATAGACCTCGATAAACACATGCGGTGAACCGGTGATGTAGGCGAACATTCCCGCATGGGCAAATCCGCCACTGAGGACATAGCCCATGAAGCGGCGGTCACCTAATAATTCGCTATAGACACGTAGTGCTGGGCCAATGCCAGTACTGGCGATGGTGTCTGCCGGGCGGGTTTCCGGCAGAAAGCGCCAGACTGCAAACAGGCAGGCTAGCCCGAATATCGACAGTACTGCAAAGATCGCTCGCCAGCCGGCGAACCATAGAATCCAGCCGCCAATGAACGGAGCAAGGATCGGCGCCAGCCCCATGACGAGCATCAGCAGGGAAAACACGCGGGCTGCGGTATGCGGGTCGCAACGGTCACGCACCACTGCGCGAGCGATGACAATCCCGGCACAACCGCCCACAGCCTGAACGAAGCGCAACACGGTCAGCGTAGTCATGTCTGGCGCTAGTGCACAGCCAATTGAGGTAATCACGTAAAGCGCCAGCCCCGCATAGAGCGGCGGCTTGCGTCCGTAGCGATCAGCCAGCGGCCCGTGAATCGCCTGACCGAGTGCCAAGCCAATGAAAAAGCTGGATAAGGTAAACTGTGCGGCTGACGTCTCAACGCCAAAATCGGCAGCAATCGCCGGTAAGCCAGGCAGGTACATGTCAATCGACATCGGTGCAAAAGCAATTAACGCACCGAGAATCAGTAACCAGGAGAGCGGTAGGGCAGTCAGGAGAGGGGACTCTGGTCGATGGAGCGGCTATAATTTGAGCCGCTTAAACATCCCTTCCGGGATATGGACGATGAGCATCATAATCCAGCGCCAGAACCAGGGTAAGTAAACTTCATCGCGCCCACGGTCGACGGCAGCGGTGATGCCTTGAGCGATGTGATCGGGTTGCGCCCACAGGAACCCTTTTTTCTCGAAAGCAGCCGTCATTGGGGTATCGACAAAGCCGGGTTTGATGGTAATCACCTGGATGCCCTTGCGGCTAAGCCGGTTGCGCAATCCTTGCAGGAACAAGCTGACCATGCCTTTGGCGGCGCCATAGACATAATTGCTTTGTCGGCCCCGGTCGCCGGCAACCGAACTGATAGCAATCAGGGTCCCGCGCCCGCGCGTCTCAAAGCTATTAGCTAACAGTGTTGCCAGGCTGATTACACTGAGCGCGTTGGTGTGAATCGCTGCCAGCGTTAACGGGGCCGACTGCTGGCACGCCTGTTGATCGGGTAATGTGCCGTGGGCGATCAGCGCCACGTCGATACCGCCCAGCGTCTGACTGGCTCGCTCCAGCAAGGCCGGATGTGTGTCCAGTTCGTCAAGATCAAGGCTTTCCTGCACGACCGGCTGACCCGAACGAATTTCCAGATCACGGGCGATAGCTGCCAACCGTTCCACGTTGCGCCCGGCCAGATAGAAACGTGCGCCGCTGGCGGCAAAACGACGGGCAGTGGCTTCAGCAATCGCTGAAGTCGCGCCGATGATCAGGATATTGCGCATGTTGTTCTCCTCAAGAATTCAATCACCCATAACCCTTCGCCAGAAACTGGAGGAAAAACCGGGATCGATATAGCGGCTGAATTCCTGCCATTGAGGGAAATACTGGCGGAAACTGTCTCCGCTCATGCGGGCATCCTTGGCGGGATAGACCGCGCCCCCCGCTTGCCGGGTCACCTCGTCAAGCTGTTCCAGTAGATCGAGGGTAGGCTGTCCCCGGTTGGGAAAATCCAGCGCCAGAGTTACACCAGGCCGGGGGAAGGAGAGCAATCCGCCCGAAGTTTTCGTGCCAAAGCGTTTCAATACCGCCAACATGGAACCCTGACCGCTGGCAGCGATACGGGCCAGGATTTCAGGTAGCGCCTCGCGGATTCCGGCAGGAGAGATAACGCACTGGTATTGAAAAAAGCCCTGCCGCCCATAGAGCCGGTTCCAGTTTAACAGATTGTCCAATGGGTAAAAGAACGGTTGATAGGGCGTCAACCCGCGCGCCGGGCGCGGCAGGTGGTAATACAGCCGGTTGAACCACGGCACGCTCAGTTGATTGACGAGCGGCACCGGCGGGGTGAACGGTACAGTCAAGGCGCGGCGTTCCGGCGGTGGAGGTTTCCGCAGACCCGGCGGCGCGTGCATTCCCGCCATGTAGATGCCCCGGCCCAGGGTTTTGCCGGTGGCGGCGCAGTCGATCCAGGAGACGATATAGGGATAGCGGGTCTCATAGCCGGCGTCGAGTGTCAGAAATTCATCTAGGCTGGCGAAGCGGCGATTTTCGGCAATGATCCAGGGATTGGCGATGCGCTGTAATTGGATTTCGACCCAGGTGATCAGGCCGGTCAGCCCCAGTCCGCCAACGGTGGCGCGGAACCAGCCGGTATTCTGTTCTGGCGTGCAGAGTCGCCGGCTGTTATCGGAACGCAGCAGTTCAAACGCGCGGATCTGGCAGCCGAAGCTGCCGGCAATATGATGATTCTTGCCATGCACATCATTCGCTACTGCACCGCCGAGTGTCACGAACTGGGTGCCAGGGGTCACCGGCAAGAACCAGCCCTGCGGTACGATCAGCGTCAGAATCTCTGATAGCAATACTCCGGCTTCCGCCTGCAGGATGCCCGTAGCTGGATCAAAGGCGATGAAGCGGTCCAACCCTCGTGTCAATAGCAGTGTGCCATTATTGTTTAGGCAAACATCACCGTAGCTGCGGCCGTTGCCAAAAGGCAGGCAGGATCGCGAGTCCGTTGGCAGGATCAGTGCTTGCCGGTTGCGGCAGGCGGCCATTTGGTATGGATGGGAAGATGGATAGTGGCCCCAACTGCCGGGTGCGCGACTCGTTGCAGCAGCGCTCATTTTGGCATCGCACCCAGAAAAATCAGCGTGCAGGCCAGCAGCACATAGCGGCTGTGAGAATCGGTTAAAGCAAAGAGGATCGGGTCGTCGTGCATTTCGCCGCGATGAGTGACCAGCCAGGCTCTGCTAATCCAGTACAACAGCAGCGGACAAAGCAGCCAGATCACCATCGGCTGGCCATAAAGCATTCGGCTGGTTTCACTGTTAATGTACAGCGCTAGCACCAGCACCGCTAGATAACCGGCGGCTCCACCCAGACTTTGCAGGACGCCCAGATCATCAACATGATAGCCTCGACCCCGGGCGCTTAGCTCGCCTCGTTCCTGTAAGGTTAAAAGTTCGGCATAGCGCTTGATCAATGCCAAGCTCAGGAACAAGAACATCGAAAATGCCAGCAGCCAGAATGAAGGTACGATGTGTACCGCAACTGCGCCGGCGATGATCCGCAAGGTGTACAGCCCAGCCAACACGATGGCGTCGAGCATCAGTACCTGCTTGAGCCGCAGCGAATAGGCGAGGGTGAAGATATAGTAAGTGGTCAGCGTGGCAGTGAACCCCGGATTAATCAGCAGACTCAAGCCGAACGCTGTGATCAAGAGTAATGGAATTGCAGCGATACCTTGGGCGATGGGTAGCTTACCGGCCGCGAACGGACGGTGGCATTTGCGTGGATGGCGACGGTCGGCGCTGAGATCCAGCAGGTCGTTAAGCAGGTAGACGCTCGAAGCGCACAATCCGAAGCTGAGAAAGGCCAGCAGCGCCAATAACAGCTTGTCCGGCTGATCCCAGACATGACCGGCGCCCAGCGGCACAAAAACCAGCCCGTTTTTGAGCCATTGATACAGCCGCAAGGCTTTGACCCAGTGCTGCCATGGTTTTTTATTTGAGTTGAAGATCTGTTCGATCTCACAGACGGCACGGGCTTGTTTGATCACTGATGAACCGGCATTGACCACGATAGCGCGGCGTGCGTGCCGCCAAACGGCTACGTCCACTGCGGCGTTGCCCGCGTAGTCGAAACCGTGTTCACCGTACCGTTCCATCAGCACCTCAGCCTTGTGTATACCAGCGAGATTGCGGCCGCTGCCAGTGGCCAGCACTTCATCGAACAGGCCGAGATGTTTAGCGATCGGTTCGGCGAATTTCCGGTGCGAGGCAGTGACCAGTACCAATCGCCGTCCTTGTGCCTTCTGTACCCGGAGAAAGGCCAATAATTTTGTGTTGTAGGGTAGGGTGGCGATATCCAGTTCCACCCGCTCAGCGATTTGCGCCTTGAGGTTCGCCTTGTTCTGTATTAACCAGCGCGGCCAGTTTAGAACGGACAGCGGCGCCTGCTTGAGTTGGGCCAAAGCCGATTCCAGCAGCAGGTCGGAATTGAGCAGGGTGCCGTCAAGGTCGATGCACAGGGGAACGGAGGTTTTCATGCAGTAGGGTTATTCGCTTTGTAAACCGTCGTTTTAATGAAAGTGCTACCACATTGAAATTGTGGTTGTGGCAGGCTCAGTTGTTTACAAATAGCGACGATTTTCTGCAAACCGCGACCGGCCTTTTCCACCAGTCCGTAGTCACGACACAACTGGGCAATATTCGGGTTGCGATAAAACGAAATGCCCGCCAGCGCATTTTCCAGGGTCAAAGCGTTAGGTAGTGCGCCAGGCGAGAAAAGCTCCAGCCGGTCGTCAAACAGAGATAACCGGATCTTTTGCCCGAAAATAGACCAGTCCCGATGACAGAAGGCGTTAGTGATCAATTCACGGACCACAAAAAAATCATAATCGGGCAGATCAATTCTGCGGGGGTTGCCATCGACAAACATACTGCGCACCGCTGAATTAAATTGCACAAATTTCATAGCGGCATTAATCGATTCAGGAATGGGCGCTGAAAGTTCTTTCTGATCGACAATCGCGCCAGTGCTGTCTAATCCAATGAAACGGAATAACTGAACACCACATTGGGGAAGTAACCGTTCAGCATTCGAGGCAAAGAAAAGTGCACCTGCTACAGTCATCTGCTCATGGCTATCCATCAATTGCCAATTTTGAAGAATCTGGCGTGCAGCATCTTCTTCAAATTCTACTTTTCGATATGTCTGGCAGTATTCACGAAAGCGCAATAAATCAAGATCAGAAAGAGACGTGCCAGGCAAAGAAGTGATTTCAAAATGGTAAAGTCCACCTGATTGTAAAAGACGAATCAATTCTGGTAGGCTGGGTTCGATAGAGACCGTACCGACTCGTACATAAAATCGATTTTGTCCTTTAATTTTATAGGGCTTGAACAAGCCTTTGGGTATGGAAATTTCAAGCACTTTTTTACCACTTTCATGCCGATGGAAAATGATCTCCGGCAGCACGGAAGGCTCAACGAGATTCCGACAAATATTGATGATCCGTTCTTCCGTAGCCTTGTCATCGACGCCACTGACAACGCCATCGTCTTCAATACCAATGAAAACACTCCCGCCATGACCATTGGAGAACGCGACTATTTCCTTGGCTAAACTTTCATTGTGAAAGCGACCGCTTTTAAATTCAGTAGCATGGTCCTCGCCCTGTTCGAGGATGGTGGTTAGGTTTTTCATTAGTTACTGAATGTACGACCAATTCCGACCATTTGTAAAGACAAAGGTTCTGGAGATGCTGCGACTTTACCAAGGTTGTGGTATATAACTATCTCATAATCCTCAGTGTTATAATTTGATTTTACAGGAATAACTTGCACTACTTCAAAACGCATTGAATCATGAAGCAAATTTTGTAACGCAGCCATCGAAGGAATATCTGTCCAAAAATCAGTTTGTGCAACTACGTAATGAACAGCATAACGATTAAGTAAATCGTATATTTGATCTTCATTAAAACCCCGATCCTTATAGCCACGTGATCGCTCAATCGAAAGATTTAACAAAATCTTGTCAGCTCTTAGAATGCTCAAATTTTTTTCTTTTTCAATTCCAATAGCTCGCATATTAAAGATAAATGAACCATCTCGCTGGCCAGAGAATAGAACCATGCTGCCATACGGCGATTTATCTAATACTACTCTCGCTGCTTCAGCATATCCTTGAACATACGGGACTGGTTGAAAAAGTAACGCTCATGTCGGTAATTGGATGAAGGGAGGCGATATCAAGCCTTGCAGGAACC
>ERZ761602.2300-NODE-2300-length-30391-cov-10.167359_pt1 | contig 30391 bp, 25 predicted proteins | sample MGYA00512165_ERZ761602 | MGnify/ENA primary metagenome ERZ761602 (study PRJEB28899, sample SAMN02445085) | bioreactor sludge metagenome | biome: EBPR sludge; isolation source: Thorneside wastewater treatment plant | place: Australia: Brisbane, Thorneside...
GTGAAATTTGCACGAACGGTCGAGGTCGCCTCAGGCATCGGCAGAAGCTTCAGCGTAGCTTCGGTGATGATGCCGAGCATTCCCTCCGAGCCGCACATCAGGCCAGTAAGGTCAAAGCCGACGACGTTCTTAACGGTCCGCCCGCCGGTGCGGATGATATCGCCCTGGGCCGTTACTACTTCAAGCCCGAGAACGTGGTGCTTGGTCACGCCGTACTTCGGCGTCCGCATTCCGCCCGCGTTCTCAGCAATATTGCCGCCGATGTATGAATCCTTATAGCTGGCCGGATCGGGCGCAAACATCAGCCCGACCTCGGCTGCGGCTTGCTGCACCTCAAAGGTAGTGAGTCCCGGTTGGCAGGTGATGTAGAGGTCATCGACGTTTATCTCAATTATCTGCTTCATCCGGTCCGTGCCGATGACGATGCCGCCCTCGACCGGCACCGCACCGCCGGTATAGCCGACGCCGCCGCCGCGTGCCGTAACGGGAAAGACGACCTCATTCGCGAGTTTCAGGATGGCCGCCATCTCGGCGGTCGTTGCGGGAAAGACGACGACTTCGGGCGGAAACTTCTCCTTCACAGCGTCCGCGCCGTAGGGTTCGACCCGTTCGGGATCAACGACGACATTCTCTTCGCCGACGATCGCCCGTAAGCGGTCAAGAACGTCAGGCCGCGACGCGTTGGTCGTCCTGCGGCCGCCGGATTCGAAATGGATAGACTCGAACATAGTTCGGTTTACCAAACCTCCACGACTAATTCATCTACTCGTTCAAACTCGCGGACATTGTGGGTAGCGAGCTTTAATTGATGGCTTAAGCAAGTAGCAGCTATCCAAAGATCGTTCATGCCGATCATCTTACCGACCGCAGCGAGGTCAGCCCAAATGCGTGAATGTTTGCGTGCGATTTCAAGATCAATATCAAGAGTTGGGAATCGGTCCAAGGTTTCGTCAACAAAGATCCGCCTTCTCGCAGATGAAGCCGAGCCTGCCGAACGGTGGAGTCCGTGAAGCAATTCGCTAGCAGTAATTACCGAAACAAAATACTCATCTGACTCATTCAGGTGTTCTGCGAGGTCGAGCTTTCCTCGTTCTGCTTCGATAAGTATGCTCGTATCTATCAACGTTCCCACGGATCGTAATCCTCTACAGACTCAGAAGCCTTCATTTCGTAATAATCCTTCGCAAGTGCCTCGGCATCCTCGGGCGATAGCCGCGGAAGAGATTTGAAAAGGGTCAGCACCTCCGAACCAGTTAGGCCTCTTTTTACTGGTCGAAGCTCTGCTATCTCCTTGTTTCCTCGCGTGATCCTGAAACTCTCTCGACGATAAGCGACCTGATTCATATACTCTGCCAGGTTCCGCGACATTTCGGTTACCGTAATCGTTTTTGACATAACAACCTCAGAAAATCAGATTATCAGATTATCAGATTCCCAGACAATGAAATTTCTTATTGGCAGCGGTCAAAAATCCCCTTGCAGGCCGAATGTCTCTATCCGCGGTTGGCCGGTTGAGCTTTGCAGGATGAAGAAAACACGTTGGCCGTCGATGGCACGAGTTACGGCCGCGTCGGTACGGCCGTCGCCGTCGTAATCGCCAAGCTTTACCACATCGCTTGAAAGGCCCCAGGGTATGACCTGCAATGAGCCGTCCGAGCTTCGGCGGATGTAGAAGAAACGTTGGCCGCTCTGATTGCGGATTACGAGAAGATCCGCTTTGCCGTCACCGTCAAAATCGCTACGGCCGGTAAAGAAGGCGTCGTTGCTCAAACCCCATTGGATAACGCTGATCGTTCCGTCGGAGCTGTTCCTCACCCACCAATATCGCAGGCCGCCTTCGCTTCGGGCGATGGCGAGGTCTGCCTTGCCGTCACCGTCAAAGTCGTTCGGGGCGGGAACATCGCCGGGCTGTCCCCAATATTCGTAACGCACGGAGCCGGTCGAGCTTTCGATGATGTACCAAACGCCGCCGCGGAAAACAGCGATATCAAATCGGCCATCGCCGTCGTAATCCGCTGCGGCGAAAAAGTCGCCGAGCGAGGAACTGCCCCATTGCGTTGTTTCGAGTACGTTTGTGGAACTCGGCAAGATCCGCCAGAAGACCTCCGAGGCGTAACGTGCGGTCGAGAAATCCGAGCGGGCATCGCCGTCCCAATCTACGGTAAGCGAGACCGAGTCGCCCGGCTCACCGAGCCGCTGTTCGAGGTAACCGCCATCCGTACTGCGAAGAGCGAAGAAAGTGTTCGCCGAGTTGCGATAGACCTGCAGGTCGGTCCGGCCGTCACCGTCATAGTCGTTGTAAGTGCCGTTGGCAAGCTTGAACTGCCCGCGGATCTCGCCCGCGGGAAACCCCGCCGACGATATCTGTGCATACCAGCGGTTCGAACGGAACTCACCGGCAACGTCTCCGGTGCTCCCAAGAGTAAGCCCGAAGCTGCCGCTCATAGAGGCAAGTGGTAATGTGAATATCGGTGCAGATGTTTGACCTACAGGCGTGTCGCGATGCAGTGTGAACGAGCTGCCCGCCGCCACACCCGAATAGGTGCAATCGAGGCTAAAGCCGCTTCCTTGCGCGTCAAGCACCGCCGAACAAAACGCGGTACCGCTAGATCCACTCGCTGGAACCGCCTGAAGGCCGTTCATTGCAGTAACGAACCGCTGTTGGCCAAGAGCCGAAACTAACAATAGTAGAAAGATAGTGACAGTAAAGAATGCTCGTTGAATGGCATCGAAAAGTTCGGAGGGAAAAACTCTCATTTTCACGATGATACCCAAATTAGCGAACATCTGCTAAACTCACGAGAATCAAGCTTCATTTGCTCGCCATTCCGGCGAAGGATCTCGAAAACCTATGCCTGAAAATGAAAAGGACCTGAATCCCGGTGAAGATTACGAACGGGAGCTGGCAACCGACCTCGACGACGACACCACGGACAAGCCGAAGGGGATTCCGTTGCATACGAAGATCCTGCTCGGACTAATCATCGGCGTCGTTGGCGGTCTAGGCGTCAACTGGACCCTTGGAGGGTCTGATCCAAATGTCGTTTGGCTGGTTTCCAACATAACGCAGCCGATCGGCACGCTGTTTCTCAGCCTTCTTCTGATGATCGTCGTCCCGCTCGTCTTCTCGTCTTTGGTAGTCGGCGTCGCAGGGATCGGCGATATACGAAAGCTCGGGCGAATCGGACTAAAATCTTTTGGGTATACATTAATCATCTCAGGTCTCTCAGTTGTTATCGGACTGGGCCTTGCAAACCTACTAGAGCCCGGACGAAAGATAAGCGAGGACGTCGCCGTTCAGCTTAAGGAGAAATTCAGTGGCGGTGCAACGACCGCGACCGAGGCTCAAAAGAAGGCGGCTGAGGCTGCAAAGTCAGATTCTGCTTTGATGCAGGCAGTAAAGACCATCGTACCGAGCAACGTTTTTAACTCGGTTTCGGGAGCGAGCCCGAACATGATCCACGTGATGTTCTTCGCTCTGATCGTCGGCATCGCGATTACGCTCATTTCATCAACTGTCACGGCGCCATTTGTCGGGTTTATGGAGGCGGTATTTGCTATCACCTCGAAGATCATTGACATCATTATGAAGTTTGCGCCCTATGCGGTGGCGTGCCTGATATTCAACAATGTCGCGCAGTTCGGTCTTGACCTGTTGCAGTCGCTGGCGTGGTTCGTCGCGACCGTTCTGCTCGGACTCGGAATTCATTTCTTTGGCGTCTATTCACTTTCGATCTATTTTCTTTCGAAGATCAACCCGCTCGAATTCTTCCGTCGGGTTCGCACCGTTATCGTTACCGCTTTCTCGACCTCTTCATCGAACGCTACGCTCCCGACGGCATTGCGGGTCGGGCACGAGAATCTCGGCATACCAAAAGAGATCAACAGTTTTGTTCTCACCGTAGGCGCAACCGCGAACCAAAATGGAACCGCACTTTACGAAGGCGTAACGGTGCTGTTCATCGCTCAGCTTGCCGGCGTGGAACTGACACTCGGCGTACAGCTACTTGTTGTGCTTTATGCGATCATTGGCGGGGTCGGCACCGCAGGCGTACCGTCGGGATCGATCCCGTTCATCATCGGCATTTTGGCAATGATCGGAATTGATCCGGCATTGATCGCGATAATTCTCGGGGTCGACCGCATTCTCGACATGTGCCGGACCACGCTAAACGTGGTCGGCGATCTCACTGCGGCAACGTTCGTGGCTCGGAGCGAAGGCTACGAGCTGCTCGGCGGTCAAAAGAATGTTGGTGCCGCGTCGGATTCGATGTAAGATGTTCTCGTTATGATGCGAAGCGATCTGGTGACCCAGCCATACCCACAGCCGCGTAGGCTGCGATTTTCCGTTGACGATTATTACAAGATGATCGAAATGGGAATGATCGACGACTATGAAAGATCCGAGATTATTGACGGACAAATGGTGCCGAAGATGACAATTGGTGATAGGCATGCAGCCGCTGTGAATCGGCTAAATCGACTTTTAGCTGCAAGATTACCTGAATCGATTCTTTTGAGTATCCAGAATCCGCTGCGCATTTCGGATTTTGACGAGCCCGAACCGGATGTCGTTTTAGCTGATCTGACAAAATACGACGGCAATCGGCACCCGCGGCCGGAAGAGACGATCCTGGTCGTCGAGGTTTCCGATGTGAGCTTAAAGAATGACCGCGATGTGAAACTTCCGCTTTATGCTGATGCGGGGATCGCAGAGGTCTGGATCGTAAATCTGCGGGATAACGTGATCGAGATACATCAGGATCCGAGCCTTGGGATCTATCAACAGGTGAAGATCTTCAAGTCGGGCGGGCAGGCAACATCGAATGTCTTGCCGGAACTTTCACTCGAAGTTGACGCCATCATTCCCCAGACCGCCCAAAAGTAACAGTATGTTCCCGATTGGCGATGACAACAGCGATATAAAGATAGTTCCGTTCGTGAACTATTTGTTTATCGGACTGAACGTACTCGTCTTTGTGCTGCTCCAACAGCTCGGTACGAGCGAGTCGTTTACCTACGCGTGGTCGCTGGTGCCGCAGGAGATAACGACGGGCGTTGACCTCAGCGGAGTTCAGGTCATTCGCGACTCGATGGGAAACTCGGCCGAGATACGGCACTATTCGACGCCGCTGTCGGTCTATTTCAACTTCATCAGCTCGATGTTCATGCACGGAAGCATCGGACACATCGTCGGAAACATGCTGTTCCTATTCGTCTTTGGCGATAATCTCGAAAACCTGATGGGCCACATCCGGTTTGCCGCTTTTTATATCGTTTGCGGCATCGCTGCGGCTCTTGCCCAAGTCGCGATGGATACCTCGTCAGTAATACCGATGCTCGGCGCTTCGGGGGCGATCTCGGGCGTGCTCGGCGGCTACATACTTCTTTTCCCGCAGCGGCAAGTGCGGGCCGTTATCTTCAACTTCCTCACGACGGTGCCGGCCTTTGTCGCTCTCGGAATCTGGATCGTCTATCAGATCGTTCTCGGAGCATTGACACCGGCGGGAACTGGCGGCGTCGCGTATGCGGCACATATCGGCGGCTTCATCGCCGGACTTGCACTTGTCAAGGTCTTCACCATTGGCCGCAGGGTCTGAGCGGCCGCAATCGTTATGAGCTTCGAATGCCGGGTTTGCGGCAACGCATCGCAAAACGCCGAACACACTGCTCGCGAGATGATGTTTGGCACTCGGGACGAATTCGTTTACGTCGAATGCGCGAAATGCGGAACTCTTCAGATCAAGGAAATACCCGAGCTCGCGAAATACTATCCCGATAATTACCTGTCGTTTAACTCTGAAACGCCGGTCGGCCGGACGGCGATCCATCGCTTTGCCGCGCGGGCCATCGGACAATATTTTGTAGAAGGACACGGGTTTGCCGGCAAGCTTTTGTCCCGAATGCGGCCCGGTTTTGCCGGGAACTTCCCGGCGGCCTTGCGCAATCCTGAGCTCAGACTCACCTTTGATTCGCGGATACTCGATTTCGGCTGCGGCAAAGGGCAACTGCTTCAAACGCTGCATTATTTCGGCTTTCGCGACCTGACCGGTGCCGATGCATTCATCGAAGGCGATATCGAGCTGCCCACCGGTGTCCGCATTCTGAAGCGGCCGCTCAGCGAACTCGAACCCGCATTTGACCTAGTCATAATGAGCCATTCGTTCGAGCATTTGCCCGATCCGAAGGCGGCATTGCGTGATGCGTTTCGGCTGCTCCGGCCGGGCGGCCACCTTCTGATTGCGATGCCGGTGATCAACTTCGCTTGGGAGAAATACGGAACGGACTGGGTCCAGCTCGACGCTCCGCGGCATTTGTATCTCTTCACTGAACGGGCTTTCGTTGATCTTGCCGACGACGCGGGATACTCCGCCGCTTCCGTCCGCTATGAATCGACGGCGTTTCAGTTCTGGGGCAGCGAGATGTATCGGCAGGATATTCAGCTCATACCGGAAGGAGCACCGGGCGTGATCCATCCACCGGATATTTTCACGGACGCTCAGATGGCCGAGTGGGAACGCGAAGCGGCCAGGCTGAATGCAGAAGGCCGCGGAGATACCGCGACCTTCATACTCAAGCGGCCCGAATAGAAACAGCGATCGTCACTTTTTTCCAAGCAGCAGCTGCAAAAATTCGCTATCGTCAAAGCGTCCTTGCCTTGCCTGCCGAACGACGACCATCTTTTCCGACGGGATGATGTAGAGCCGCTGATTGCCGGCTCCGGCGGCGACGTAGATGTCCCGGGGAAGGTCATCGCCGAATCCACGCTTGCTTATTGCGGTCGTGTTCGCCTCCCGGTCGCCGAGCAATCGGCCAAGACGGCCGCGATTTTCGGCGACGTTCGCATTGCTATCACCGGACCGATTGAGCCAAAACGTAATGCCGTAGTTCGGATTGGCCTTCGAGCCTTTGGTCAGTTCGTCAAGCAGGCTTTTCTTGATGATCTGTTTGCCGTTCCACTTGCCGCCGTCGAGAAGTAACCTGCCAAACTTGAGCCATTCTTCGGCGGTCAAGTACGCCCCCGAAGGCAGATTCGGCTGGCCTGCCTGCATCGTCCAGCGGGCATATTTCAGCCCGATCGGATCGAAGATCCGGCGTTCCATGTAGCCCATCACGCTTTCCTTTTTCGGTTCGAGCTTTCGGCGGAGAGCCTCGCCAAAGACCTGAAACGGCACCGGGCCATACTCGAACGTCGTGCCGGGCTCGAACTTGGAGCCAAAGCCTGCAGCCTCGGAATATGAGGGCGGACGGCCGATCGGGCCCGAGTCCAGCCCGCCGGTCAGCGTAAGCAATTCGCGATAGGTCATCCGCGACTTTCGAGGATCTGAACGCCATTCCGTAAGCACCTCTGAAACGCGTTCGTCGAAGCTTTTTATCAGACCGTCCTCTATCGCAGCAGCGAGCATTACACCGACGAAAGACTTCGTGCCGCTAGCCAGAAGGTGCGGAGAATCGGCCGAATGGCCATTGTGATACTCCTCGAATACGACCTTGCCGTCCTTGTAAACAATGAGCGAGAGCCCGCGGGCATCGCTCGAGTAATCAGCGGCCTTCCGATAAGGCGAATCCGCTATCGAAGGCCGTGACTGGGCCGCAACGCCGCACGCCGTAAGCGATAGCAGAGAAAGTAATGCAACAATATGAACTCTTCGCATAGTTACCTCCGGGGACAAAAATAGCCGGCAGCCAAAGTAGTGCGTCGGCCGCCGGCTTACGGACAATATTATTGCCGCTGAAATTCAGGTGTGCCGAGAACGAGGCTTACTGCTTTGAAAACCTCAGGCTCGCCCGAGGGCTGCATCAGCCTCACACGTCGGTTCATTCCGCCGCCGGGCATTCCTGCCGGCCGCATATTTATATCGCCCAGATCGAGATCGTCCGCTTCGTTGCCTGCCGCTACTTCGGGCAACGGTTGTGCGGCCTGTTTTTCAAGCGATGCCCGGGTCGCCGGTGAGACCTCGTCGTACAAGATCTTGCCGATGGCGTTCTCAAGTATCTCGCCTCGGCTCGCGGCGTAATAACCTCGCAGATCGACTCGAGTTCCGGGAATACGGTTGCTTGAGATCGCGACGGCAAAGTTCAGCCGCTCAAGAAGTGCCCCCGTGTTGACCCAATCTTCGGCAGTGTCCGGATATCCGGTCGGGGCCTGATAGCCATATGGCACCTCGCCGAGCTTATTGAGCATACCTATCAGGGCCGGGTTCGCGTTGGTTTCGGCACCGAGTGCACGCAGCGTGCTGACAGCAAGCTCGAATGGCGTCTTGATCTTCGCCCGGTAGTTCTCAGGAGCGAAGAATTCTTTATCGGTAAACAAGCCTCTAAGCGTCGCTTTGATGTCGCCATTCGACTTGCTGAACGCGGCCGCAACGCGTTCGACCATCCCCTCGCTCGGGTCATCGCGAACGAACTTAACAGCGAGCTTGCGGGCAATGAACTTTGCGGTCGAAGGATGCTTGACCAGAATATCGAGCACCTTTAGCCCGTCCTTGATTCCGCCCTCGTCGATCTTCTGCCCGAGCACGGCCTTTGGGCCCTTCTCGTGCCAACGTTCGTTGAAGTAGAACTCGCCGCTCTCGATGTCGTCCGGGATGCCGGCCATCCGCTGGAGCCGCTCGATCTGGCGGTTCTCTTCGCCGCGGATCATGTTTGCCGCGGCCCGGCGATAGCCACGCGGGTCGGCGATGGTCCAACCCGTGAACGCTTTTGCTACCTCGACGATGTCCTGCTGCGTATATCCGCCGCCGACGCCGAGCGTGTGAAGCTCGAGCAACTCACGGGCATAGTTTTCATTGAGCCCGCGACGCTGCTGATTGCCGGCATTGCGTGCCTGCGCGATGCGTCGGTCAAGTTCCGCATCCGTGATGCCCTGACGCTGCTTGATCTGCTCGCGAAGCTGCGGCGAAACGTTGCCGCTGCGGATCGCTCGCTGGAGCGGCCCATTGCCGCCCGCACGCTGCTGAGAGTTCGGAGAGACCGATTCGAAATTATCAAGATAGAAGAGCATTGCCGGATGCTGTGCAGTGCCGGCGAGCAGATCGCGGAAATTGCCCAGTGCATGCTTGCGGAGCACATCGCGTTCATAACTTGGAATGTACCATCGGACGGCGGCCTTTCCGGCAAACACGTTGAAGTGGTTCTGCCAGAAATCGACCATCACTTCCTGAAGCTGGCGTTCGGAATAGGCGGCTCGGACAACACGGTTGCCGACGATCTGCGGCAAAAGCTGTCCCGCCGGCCGAAGGCCATATTCGGCATAGATCTCGCGTAGCTGACGCTGGCGGTCCTGCCTTTCGGCGGCGGTCGGTTCCTCGTTCATCGCGGGGGCACCATTGGCCGGCTGCTGACGACGATTGCGGCCTTCGAGCTGTTGGAGAAGTGCACCGGGGTTTGGGTACTTACCGAAGACCTCTGCTGTGGACATCCCGAAAACGTCAAAACGAGAAATGCGTGCGTCGAGCTTTGTGTCCTCGATCGCCGGGGCATTAAGCTGCTGTTCGATGAACTTTTCGATGCCAATTGCTTTGACGCGTTCCAGATCGCCCGGGCGAGGCCCGTAGGTCAGCCGATTGAGGACGTGAAGGATCTTCTGCTCCTCCGTAAGCTTTTTCGCCGTTGTGGGCCGATCCGCCAGCAGCGAACCCGGCAGGACGAGAATTGCAAACATCGCAAGAGCAACCGCTCGGCGTAATGTCGTGTATTGAAGAAACCGCATAACTTTAACAAAAACGAAAAAAACTAATGCCGGGGTTTTAGACGTCTGAAATGGGAAAAAGGACGAATCAAGGTGATCCAATATGAATCTTGGCTCGATGCAAATGCAATTGAAACGATACAACACCGCCGGACGCGTGAACATCTAACCCTTCGGTTTATCGGGAGTTTTCGGTTAAAATTGCGTTATGTTTATCAAAATGCTCAAGAAGATCGGTGTGGCCGCATTTGCAGCAATGTTTTTGGTCGCTTTCGCGTCAGCCGTCTCTGCGCAGAACAACACGGTCTTTTCCGACCCAAACGTCGAGTATAGCTTCGACGTTCCGGATGCACGTTGGAAAATGACGGTAAAGCCCACGGTAACGAACCCGAACGTTGAGTTCGTCTTCGTTGATCGCCTGGACGGGCACCTTGAAGTTCGAAAGCTCAGCGTTGTCCAGAACGTTTTGATCTCTGATGTGATAAAGGAAGAAGAGCAGAAATTGCAGTTCCTTCCCGGCTACGTGGCAGGCCGCGAGGAGAACTTCGGCGGCAAGCTGAACGGGGCTATCCTCAATTACGAATATGTCCGTGCGGGACGGCCGATGGCCGGCCGGTTCTATTTTCTTCGTTCCGGCAGTTCGGTTTACGTACTGCGGTTCACAGGGTTCCGCGATAAACTCCGTTCGATCCGGACACAGACGGATATCATCGCCCGGACGTTCGGTGTTAGCAGTTAGTACCCGGATCGACAAAAAATTACTTGGCCGCGGTGAACTAAAGCCACGGCCTTTCTTTTTTGTTCCCGCCGCGTGCCTGTCCAAAAAGCACCACGATGGTCCGCCGGAATATGCCCACAATGCCCCGAAACCGACCTGAAGGATCCGCGAAATTCTGCTAAGTGTTGCATACACACAGCTTGCCGCCTGCATTCGGAGGTTGGCACATTAATTGCCGAAGAATATTGCGATCCTCCCGCGGAGCATGAGCTATGAAACCGACTTTGCTGATCATCGACGACGAACCCGCGATCCGGACCCTACTCGAGAGCTTTCTGGAGGAGCGTTACGACTGCGTGACCGCAGGAAATGCCGCGGAGGCACGTGCGGCGATCGTCGAACAATACTTTAATGTCGTCCTGAGCGACATCGACCTTGGTGGCGAGACCGGCACGGAGCTCGTACCGAGCATCATCGAGGCCTCACCGGAGACCGCGGTAGTTATGATCAGCGGCAACCGTGACCTGGACGACGCGATCGCCTCGATAAGGGCAGGAGCATTTGATTACGTCAAGAAGCCGTTCGAACTCGATTTTCTCGAGATGGCGGTTGACCGTGCGCTTCAGCACAACCAGCTTCTCCGGAGCAAACGTCAGTATGAGACCGAACTTGAGCATCTGCTGAAGAAACGCACGGACCAGGTCACTTATCTATCGCTCCACGATTCGGTGACGGGCCTTCCGAACAGCGTTCGCTTCAGGGAAACTCTTGCCCGCGAACTCGAAACCGGGCCCTCGGAAGCGATGATCGGCGTGATGCTGATCACCATTGAAGGCTACCGGAAACTGCAGGAAACCTTTGGCCACGCGACGGCAAGCGATGCACTCAAGGAGATCGGCCGGCGGTTGGTCGAATGCGTCAATCCGCGGTCGACCGTTGCCCGCATCGACGGCGAGGAATTTGCCGTTCTCATACCCGGCATCCGCGACCGCGACGAACTCGCCGAAATGGCAGATCGTGCTCTCTGCCACATCCGCAAGCCGCTTTTCATTGAGGAGGACGAGGTCTTCCTGTCAGCAAGCATAGGAATGAGCATCGCGCCAACGGATTCGAACGACGCGGCCAAGCTCATCGAGAATGCAAGCTCCGCACTGCTTAATGCACGCGAGCAGGGCGGCGACCGCTCGCAATTCTACATGAACGGCATGAACCGTGCCGCCCGGCGACGGCTCTCGATCGAGAACGGCCTTCGGCGAGCTCTCGATCGCAACGAGATGCGTATGGTTTACCAGCCAAAGGCCGAATGCCAGACCGGCAAGATCGTTGGGATGGAAGCACTCGTACGCTGGGAAAACGATGAGTTTGGGCCGATATCACCGGCCGAGTTCGTACCGATCGCAGAATCGACCGGAGCGATAGTTCAGATCGGCGAATGGGTACTCGACCAAGCGGCCGAGTTCGGCGGCGATCTGACAGATCTCGGCTTTGACCTGCTCGTAAGCGTGAACCTGTCGGAGCGGCAGCTCCGCGAAGCGGGATTTCAGCAGATGGTGATCGACATCCTTGCCGAAAATGAACTCCCGGCTGAAAGACTTGACCTTGAGATCACCGAGAGCCTTCTGATGACCGACCGCGAGATAGCGGTACAGGCACTCTCAGAGCTCAGGATGCAGGGCATCAATATCTCGATCGATGATTTCGGAACGGGCTATTCATCGCTCGGGCGGCTCAAATCGCTCCCGCTCGATACGCTCAAGATCGACCGCACTTTCATTACGGACGTTACGACCGATCCAAACAGTGCGAGCCTCGTGTTGGCCCTAGTTACGCTCGCACATAACCTTGGGCTAAAGGTCATCGCTGAGGGCGTCGAAACGGAAGAGCAGCTCAAGTTCCTGAAGCTCATTCGCTGCGACGAGTATCAGGGTTACCTGCTGTCGAAGCCGGTCCCGCGAAGCGACTTTCTCGAACTTGTTAAGCGATGTTCGAGCGGTTCGGCCGGCAATTCAACGGCGGTCCATTTTTGCCTTGCTGCCTGATCCGCATAGTGGGTAGAAATACCCCACCCGCACTCGGGCGAATGGGTTCAAGTTCCCTGCAGACCGGATCGAAGGCCTCAGCAACAACAGTATCAACAATAGGCCCACTGCCCTAACCCATTGAAAACACGTGATTTATCGGCTCACCTACAATGGTTTCCGGAATAACAACTTTGATCAGGCGTTTGGCACGCCGATTGAACATACAAATAGCGGGCGGCGAGGCAAGAGCCGCAAGCGACTAAACCGCCGGCCCGATTGAAAAGAATCGAAAACGATCCCTCCTTCGTTTTCTATAACCGGGGAGGAAGATTTGGCCGAGACTCCCAGCCCGCACCCTTGTGGTCCGGTCTCCCACCAACGGCCAAGTACTTGCTCCGCAAGTGCGAGCAGATTGCCGGTAGAACTCCCACCGCCGGCAACAGCCGCAAAACGCAGAATCTAATACTTCTAGTGATCTCCTTTTGTCCGGGACCCACTCCCACGGGTCCCGGACGATCCACCAAAGGCCTTCAGTTTCTCCATATGCTTCTGCCTTTATGCCGTCCAAACCGGGCGGCATTTTTTTGATCGACGGCGAAAGGCCCCTGTGTTCGGATAGATGAACACAGAGGCCGTTTCTTAGTTGAGATTTATCCTTCTACGCCCGATGATCACATGGCAAATTCGATGACCGAGTGGTCGTAGGTTTGAGGAACGGGTGCAGGTTCGCAGGATCTCTTCGATGGCCGTGCGGTGCCTCGGCTGTCGGAAAGCAATGCAGCGATCGATTCAAGCACTTCGCGAAGCAGCGGATTCGCCTCCCGGACGCTCGGTTCCGCTGCCGCTTGCGAAGCGAGATGCTCGACTATCTCTGAAAGCACCTGCGACCGGCGTTCGACGGCCTCAGCGGCCTCACGACGTTCGACCTCAATTTCGAGGCGGTGCAGTTCCCAAAGCGATTTCGCGAACAGATATTCGACCTCCGCGTCGTGCGGAAGGCAGTCATCGGCCCCGGCCGCCAGAGCTTCAGTTATGTTCTGCCGGTTATGGTAACGGCGCGAAAGCATCAGGAAAGCCGTTCCCGAAACGACCGAGTCGTTACGAACCTCGCGGCAAAGCTCGATAGCGGAAAACTCGGGCAGCCCGAGATCACAAAGGATAAGGTCCGGACGCTCGACACGGGCGGCCCGCAGCCCTTCGCTGCCGCTATTGGCAAAAAGGACCTCGAAATCGTTGCGATCAAACGTGCGGACAAGCTCGGCGAATCGTTCGAATTGCCCGCCAACGATCAGCACCTTGCGTCGAAAGGAGAGAAGATAGGGAGTCTTATTTCGATTCATGGGAAATTGGTTTTCTTTGTTTTATTTCCGTTGCGGCTCTTACCGAGTGCAACCAATGTGCCGCAAGCGAGTATCGGAAAACCCAATAAAATTGGACAGTTAGGACGAGTTCTTCGTATTGGACGTGCATTTTTTCCCACTCGTGTAAGGGCGAAAGGGTAAATTTGGAACACTGCTTTTGCACGTCCGGCGAGGCCTATTCGCCATTGCGGGCGAGGATCCGGGTCAGCGTTTTTCGGTCGATCTGAAGTATTCGTGCAGCGGCCTGCTTATTGCCGCCTGTATGGGCAAGGACCTTCGCAACATAGGCTGCCTCGATGTCCGCGAGAGGGGCAAGCGGGCCGTTAGAGTTCGACGAGCTTGACGGATCGCCGTTGGACTCGGCAGAAAACATTTCACGGTCGAATTCGCGGATGCGTTCCGGGAGGTGGTCGGGGTAAACGACATCATCCGTCATCGAAGCGGCATGCAGAACGGCATTTTCAAGTTCGCGGACATTTCCGGGCCAGGAGTACCGCTTCATCAATTCGAGAGCTGCGGCCGAGAACCGGATCACCGGAGCACCGGAGCGACCGGCAGCCGAGGCAAAGTGCTCGGCGAGCAACTGGATATCCTCAACCCGTTCGCGAAGCGGTGGCAGGCAGATGGTCACGGCGTTCAGCCGATACATCAGGTCCTGCCGAAATCGTCCATCGGCGACCTCGGCTTCGATGTTTCGGTTGGTCGCCGCTATAACGCGAGCGTCGATCTTTATCGTCCGGTTCGAACCGACCCGGCGGATCTCACCGAGTTGGAGTGTACGCAAGAGTTTCACCTGAAAAAGCGGGCTTGTCTCGGTCACTTCGTCCAGAAATATCGTGCCGCCGTCCGCTTGCTCCCAAAGCCCGACGCGGTCGCCGCTGGCTCCGGTGAAAGAGCCTTTAACGTGGCCGAAAAGCTCCGATTCGATCAGTTCGACCGGTATGGCACCGCAATTGACCACGACGAATGGCCCGCCGCGACGCTTTGATCTCTGGTGAATGGCGGAAGCAACGATCTCTTTTCCGGTGCCGGATTCGCCGGTAACCAGAACCGGAAGGTCGCTTGCGGCGACCCGGCCGACCATCTTTAAGCACTCAACGAACTTCGGGCTCCGGCCGATGAGCGGTATCTCGCTGGCGTAAAGCTGTTCACCGGCTTCAGCCGGCGAGCCGCTTTCCTGGTCGCGCAGCTTGATCTGTGAACAAGCAAGGTCGGCGAGGCGATTGATATCCTCGACGGAAAATGGCTTGAGCAGGTAATCAAATGCACCGATGGACGTCGCTTCGAGAGCTCCGGCAGCCGACCCGCGGCCGGTCATGAGAACAACTTTGGCAAGCGGTTGAACTTCGGTAAATCGCCGAAGCACGTCGTATCCGTCGGCGGCGCCGAGCATGACATCGCAAAAGACCAGATCGAAGTTCTTTTCGCCGATCAGTCCAATGGCTTCCTCGCCGGTCGAGGCCTTCTCGACCGACCAGCCTTTTTCGTCCAGCACCTCTGCGATAAGCTCAAGGAGTTGGGGTTCATCATCGACGACTAGTGCTGAGAGATGGCGGGACATACCGGCGGATTATAGCGCAACTTCGGTATATCAGGGGAATTCATTTCAGGCATTATTAAAAACTATTGACTAAATCCTTAAATCGGCTAAGAATATGAGAACTCAGCCTTTGCCGGTGAGAACTCCGCCTTTTGGCTTTCGCCGGTTTCAGCCAAGTACGATCGGGAGACACTTTAAGAACGGAAACCACGGCGCGCTCTCAAACCGGTAGCAGATGACATCAACTCCCCAACACACTTCTTTGAATTCGACGATCCCTCCGTTCGAGTTTTCGGATCGCATGTTTTCGCCCGTTCATCCGGCGGTGACGGTTAGTCTCCAAGCCAAGGAGGCGTGCCCGTGATCGAGCGGCTAGAAGAGCAGTACTTTCGATTCAATCGCTGGCTCTCGCCCGTCGGAGCCGGTATTGCGATCCTCTTTGGGATCTCGGTTCTGGTCGGTTGGGGATACGATATCGACATTCTTCGGTCTTTTCCGCAGGAGACATACCAGGCAAAACCGCTCACCGCTATTGGATTGATAATTGCGGGCCTCTCGCTTTTCGCTCTTGTGACCGACCATGGGACTCGGCCGCTGCTCGCCCTCGGAAATTTGCTCGGGCTCGTCTTTGCCGCTATCGGGGTTTACATCGTCGCAGATCAACTGTTGATCGACCTTGACCTCGGCTCCGGCAGCTTATTGTTCGCAGATCGCCTTCACTTTGACCCGCTCGTGCCGTCAGGCCGGCCGGCGATCGAGACGGGGGTTGTGTTCGTCCTTTCGGCGTTTGGAATTCTTGGGCTGGGCCGTCGCTCGCGTTGGGCCGTGCTCGCGGCCAATATCTCAACCGTGGTTGCCATGATGATCGTTCTGGTTGCGATCATCCTTTACATCTTTGACTTCCGCGGCTTTCAGAACATCCCCGGCTTTACAAGTATCGCTTTGAATACTGCGGTCGCCGTCCTGGTTCTAACGTTCGCTATCCTGCTTGCCTATCGCGAACGTGGGCTGCTTTCGATCCTTTGGTCCCGCACCGGCGGCGGAATATTGGCCCGCAGGTTGTTTCCGTTCATTTTCGTTGTCCCGATCATTTTTGGCTGGTTAAGGCATCAGGGGGAAAAAGCGGGGCTCTACGGCACGGAATTTGGGATTGCCCTTTTCACGGCGGGCACGGTCATCGGCTTTGGGCTTATTGTTTTTTTTACGGCGCGAACGATCGAGAGCTTCGACCTCCGAAGGCAGATCGCCGAGAATGCCGTCGTTAGGAAGGCTCTGATGATCGGCAGTTCGCTTGAACCGATGATGATCTGGTCGCCCGAGCGGGGGATACTTGAATGGAATACCGGATGTGAAAAGCTCTACGGATTCAGTGCGGAAGAAGCTCTTGGCCGGACGAGCATCGATCTACTGAAAACGCGGATGAAGCCGGGCCCGGCCGAGTTTCGAAAGGTTCTTGAGGAATTAGGCAAATGGTCCGGCGAAGTCGAGCAAACTACACGCTCCGGCGAGATGGTCATAACGGAATCGGCCTATCAGCTTATCGAATCAGACGGCGAACTGCTCATTATTCAGCACGACCGCGACATTACCGAGCGAAAACGGTACGAACAGGCGATAATTCAGGCAAAGGAACTCAACGACTACACGATCAACTCACTACCTGCGATCTTTTTCCTCTTTGATTCGGCCGGAAGGATGAAGAAGTGGAATCAGAACTTCCTCCGAATTACCGGGTACACAGCCGAAGAAATGCGGCAAATGCAGCCGCTTGATTTCATTGTCCCTGATGACCACACACTCGTCGCCGAAAAGATCCAGGAAGTAATGACGACGGGAAAGGCAGAGGCAGAGGCCAGGCTTATGACTGCGGATGCCCGCGTCATTCCGTTCTACTTCCTCGGCAGCCGTATAACCGTCGAAGGCCAGATCTGCGTTGTCGGGTCGGGCACGGACATAACCGCGCAAAAGCGTGCGATCGAGGCCGCAAAGGAATCGGAGGAACGATACAGGCTGCTTTTCGACAGCAATCCGTGTCCGATGTGGGTCTATGATCGCGAGACACTTCAGTTCCTCGCCGTGAATGAGGCGGCCGTCAGATCTTACGGCTACACGCGTCGTGAATTCCTCTCGATGGATATGACGCAGATACGTCCCGAAGAGGAACTGCCCAGACTCTATCAGCGACTTGCCGGTGAGATCAAAACGATGACGCACCCGACCCCGTGGACACACCGACGAAAGGACGGCAGCACATTCGAGGTCGAGATCACTTCGCATGCCCTCGAATTCAACGGCCGCCCGGCGCGCCTTGTGATGGCGATCGACGTAACTGAACGGGAACGGGCCGTTGAACAGCTTCGCGAAAGCGAGCAGAGGTTCCGGCGAATGTTCGATATAGTCTCGATCGGGATCGCGCAGGCCGATGCTCAGACCGGGCAGTTCATATTATTCAACAGACGATTTGCCGAGATCGCCGGCTATCCGGCCGAAGAACTTCGGCACATGACCTTCAAGGAATTGACCCACCCTGAGGATGCAGAAGCGGACGCGCAAAAGTTCTTTGAGGCACGCGACGGAAAGGTGCCGCAATACATCAACGAGAAACGGTATCTTCGGCCCGATGGAAGCATCGTCTGGGTTAGGGTCAACGCTTCCTTTGTGCGTGATGCGGACGGCACGGCGCTTCAGTCCATTGGGGTGATCGAAGACATCACCGAACAGAGACGGGCGCGGGACGAGCTGCTCAAACTGAACGCTACGCTCGAAGAACGAGTCGAGGAAAGAACCCGTAAGCTCGAAACGCTCAACCGCGAGCTTGAGGCCTTTTCATACTCGGTCTCGCACGACCTGCGGGCACCGCTTCGGGCAATGGACGGGTTCTCGCAGGCAGTGCTTGAGGATTATGCGGACAAACTTGATGAGAACGGCGTCGATTATCTCAATCGCATCCGCAGTGCAAGCCAGCGAATGGCCTCGATGATCGATAGCCTGCTCGGCCTTTCGCGGGTGAGCCGCTCCGCATTGTCGATCGGCACGACAGATCTGACTTCGATGGCACGCGAGATCGCCTCCGACCTCGCGGCCGCTTCGCCGGATAGGATCGTCGCGGTCTCTATAGAGGATGGACTCACCGCCACATGTGACCCCCGGCTTGCCCGCATCGCGCTCGAGAATATGCTCGGAAATGCATGGAAGTTCACATCGAAAACGGAGAATCCATTGATCAGTTTCTCGCGAGGTCCCGAGCCAGGTGAGTTCGTGATTCGCGACAACGGGGCGGGTTTTGAGTCGACTTATGCGGACACTATCTTTGGGGCTTTCTCGCGGCTGCACAGGTCGGACGAATTCGAAGGGACCGGCATTGGGCTGGCGACCGTTTATCGTATAATCCAAATGCACGGCGGCACGATAAGGGCCGAAAGCGAGCCCGGGCAGGGTGCCGCTTTCTTTTTCACGTTCACAAAATAGATGAGCACTTCCAGCGAATCAAAACGATCCATCCTTCTGGTCGAGGACGATGCGAACGATATTGAACTGACCAAGCGGGCGTTCGAACGCAACCGCTTGGCAAATGTGTTTCTGGTCGCACGTGATGGTGCCGAGGCTCTCGAGATGCTGTTTGGAAGCTCGGTGGAAGCCATGCATGCCGACCTGAGTGAGCTTCAGCTCATTTTGCTCGACCTAAAGCTGCCCAAGGTCAGCGGTCTTGAAGTGCTCCGGAAGATACGGGCCGACGAGCGGACGAGGATGATACCGGTCGTTGTCCTTAAGTCATCGGACGAGGAACGCGACGTGGTCGAAAGCTACGGACTCGGGGCAAACAGCTACGTCAGAAAGCCTATTGATTTCGAGCAGTTCGTCGAGGCAGTTCGCGAACTCGGGCTCTATTGGCTCGTCCTGAACAAGACAGTTAAACGTGACTGAACAAAGGCTTAGGGTCTTGATAGTTGAGGACGTCGATGACGACGCCGCACTGCTCGTCCGCCACCTCAACAAGGCAGGCTACGCGATCGATTTCAAGCGTGTTGACCGTGCCGGTGACTTCAGCGACTCGCTTCAGGACGCCGATTGGGACGTCATAATCTCCGATTTCAGCCTTCCGGGTTTCACGGGCCTGGATGCACTTGAGATCCTCAAGGCACACGGGCGCGACATCCCGTTCATCATCATTTCTGGAACTATCGGCGAAGAGACGGCCGTCGCGGCAATGAAGGCCGGTGCAGCCGATTACCTAATGAAGGAAAATCTGACGCGTCTTGTTCCGGCCGTCGTTCGTGAGATCGCCGATGCCCAGGAACGACACGCGCGTCGGGAGGCCGAACGTTCGCTCGCACTTTCAGAAGAGCGCTACCGTATAGTCGCCGAAACCGCCTCCGACGCCATCATCACCATCGATACAAGTAGTATCATTCGTTTCGCCAACACTGCGGCGGAACGAATCTTCGGTTACACGACGGCTGAGTTGATCGGCGAACCGGTAACAAAGTTGATGCCGGAGAGACACGGTTCGGCCCATTCTGTCGCACTCAATAGGTACCTTCGATCCGGCCAACGGAACGTTGATTGGTCGAGCGTTGAGTCGGAGGCCGTACGCAAAGACGGCAGCGAGATAAACGTCATGATCTCGTTTGGCGAGTATGTTCACGACCACGATCACTCGTTTACTGCTATCATCCGCGACATCACCCAGCGAAAACGGGACGAGGACAAACTGCGTCAGTCGGAGGAAGATTTCCGCGGCTTGGTCGAGGCAACGACTCAGTTCGTCTGGCAACTCGACCCGAAAGGAAATCTTACAGAGTTTCCGCAATGGTGGGTTGACCTGACCGGACAGCCGTACGAGGTGAGCCTCAATTATGGCTGGACCGAATACGTTCACCCGGACGACCGCGATGAGGTCTATAAGACATACACTGCAGCTCTTGAGTCACGCGAGCCCGTAGTGCTGACCTTGCGGCTGCGCGATCGCCAAGGCGATTACGGCCATTACGCCGCACGTGCGGTCCCGATCTTCAACGATGACGGAACCTTCCGAAAATGGATCTGTTCGCTTTCCGACATTACCGAGCGAATGAACGCCGAGGAAGCCCTCCGCGAAAGCGAGGCACGCTACCGCGAGCTTTTCGACTCGGCAAACGACATCATTTACACGCAGGGCCTAGATGAGAAGTTCACCTCGATCAACGCCGCCGCGTTCGCCGTGACCGGTTACCGGCCGGACGAGATCATCGGCAAGGATCTCTCGCAGCTCGTTGCGCCGGGTTCGGTAGAAAAGGCCCGCGAGATGACAAAGCAGAAGCTCTCCTCGGGCGGCTCGACCAATTACGAACTTGAGATCATTCGTAAGGACGGAGCGACGGCGATTCTCGAGGTGAGCAGCAAGCTTATCGTTGAGAACGGCAAACCGGCCGGTATTCAGGGCATTGCTCGTGACATCACGGCAAGAAAACAGGCCGAGGAACTTGTACGCGAGCGCGATCGGCAGCTCGCAACGCTTATAGAGAATCTGCCGGGTGTCGTTTATCGCTGCCGGATCGATCAGAATTACCGAATGGAATTCATCAACGAGGCCGTGTTCGACCTTACGGGTTACCCGCAAGAGGATTTTCTTGAAGGTGACCGAATATTTGGTGAGCTCATCCCGGAGAAGCATCGGCTCGAGATGCGTGAGTTCGTCCTCAGCGAACTTAAGAAAGGAGACCGGTACGAGGTCTCATATCCCGTAGTCGGGAAAAGCGGCGATGAACGATGGGTTTACGACCGTGGCCAGGGGATCTTCGATCAAAACGGGAATCCCTATGCCCTGGAGGGCTTCATCGCCGACATAACCGAACGCCGAAATTCGCAAGAAGCCCTGAGGCGAAGTGAGCGGCAGCTACGCCTCGTCACAGACACCGTGCCGGCCCTGATCACGTATTTCGATCGCGACCTGATCTGCCGGTTCGAGAACAATTACTACCTTGAATGGCTCGGACGCCCGAACGCCTCGATAATCGGGCTTCATCTGCGTGAGGTTGTTGGGCCGGTAGCGTACGAGGGCATCGAGAAGGAGTTCATGATCGCTCTCGCCGGAAACGAGTTTACGGTCGAACGCGAAGCACTTCTTGAGCGGGTCGGTTCCGGCGGGCGGTCGAGCTATCTGCGGGTGAGTTACGTGCCCGATCTCGACAAGGAAGGTAACGTGATCGGAGCATTTGCCTTTGCGATCGACCTGACGGAAACCAAGCGGGCAGAAGAAGCGTTGCAGAAGAGCCGCGAGCAGCTTGTGCAATCACAGAAGCTCGAATCGGTCGGCCGTCTCGCGGGCGGCATCGCACACGACTTCAACAACATGCTTACGGCGATAAACGGCTATAGCGAACTGGCCCTCAGAAAGCTTTCGGCAGATGACCCGGTCCGAAAGCATATCGAAGAAATTAAGAAGGCCGGCGAGCGCTCCGCCCAGCTAACGAATCAACTGCTTGCCTTTAGCCGCCGGCAGATACTTCAAGCACAGGTCGTAAATATCAACGATGTGATCCAGGACACGACCCGAATGCTGAAGCGGCTGATCGGCGAGGACATCTCACTCGAAGCGGACCTCGCCGAGGACCTTCTGAAAGTTAAATGCGATCCGGGCCAGCTTTCGCAGATCATCGTTAACCTTGTAGTTAACGCACGCGATGCAATGCCGGACGGCGGTACCATACTGATCGAAACGAACAATACGCTTCTCGATGCAAAGTATGCTGCAGAACACGTTGGCGTTACGCCAGGCGATTACGTGATAATGACCGTCAGCGATACCGGCGTCGGTATGGACGAAGAAACAAAGAAGCACGTTTTTGAGCCGTTCTTTACAACAAAGGATGTCGGCAAAGGCACTGGGCTCGGCCTTTCGACCGTCTACGGTATCGTCAAACAAAGCGAGGGAAATGTCTGGATCTACAGCGAACCGGGCAAGGGCACAACGGTCAAAGTTTATTTGCCGGTCGCCGACGTTGACTCGCCGATCCACCGAACGCCGCAGCAGACGAATGATTTCAGGTTCGGAACGGAACGCATTCTCCTGGTCGAGGATGAGGAATCTGTCAGGAGGCTTACAAGCGAGATGCTGCGATCGTGCGGCTACACAGTCATCGAGGCAAATGATGGAGCGGAGGCGCTTGCGATCTATAGAAGATCGAAGGAAAAGTTCGACCTGATCTTTACTGACGTCGTGATGCCCCAGATGAGCGGCCGCGAGCTTGCCGACCGTGTTCTTGAGATCGACCCAGAAGCCAAGATACTTTTCACTTCGGGTTACACAGACAATGTCGCTTTGCGGCAGGGTGTTCTTGATGAGACCACGAATTTCATATCCAAGCCATTTTCGTTCCTGGCTCTTGCGACCAAGATCCGCGAGTCGCTCGAAAGCGAGTTATCACGATCGTAGGCGGACCAGAATTCCGGCCCCGGCGGGAATCACGCAGCCCTCTGAGAGGTCACGAACCTCCGACTGAAAAGTCTCGACCGGTATCTTTCGTAGCCGCATTTTGCCAACCGCGTCGTCCGGTAGGCTAGTGACGATACGAACATCGAATCGCTCGGCGATCGAAAGCAAACTCCAAGCAGTTTGGCCGTTGACCTGATAGCCATTGGCGAGGTTATCCGCAAGCTCACGGCTGTCCGAGGCCTCGAACCACTTCAAGAGATCAGGCCGGCCAAGGCCGTCGCCGCACTCTGCAACAAAGTAGATTCTTCCGCCCGGCTTGCAGGCACGCGATGCCGCTTCGAGCGATTTATGGGCTTGGATAATGTTGATGTCGAACGGGCTCCCGCCGCAGCTTACGACAACATTTTCGTATTGACGCTCGGTCGCGACTGTGTGCGTCGCTGCATAGTTTTCGCAGGCGGCGATGTGAGCGCCGAAAAGATCACCGCAGAAAAGTCCGGTGACCTCGCCACGGCCATTGACGATAGTTGAGACCGAAAGATCGACCTTTACCTTTGACGCCGCCTCGGCAAAAGCTTGGTGGACCGGATTGCCCTCAAGGTTGCCGGGAGCAACGCCTTCAGCTCGCGTTTGCCGTTCGAAATCGAATGCAAGCCGGTGCGTGGCAGTGATGGTGCGATTGGAGGCAAGGCCCGGACAGATGAGTTTTCGCCCGCCCGTAAACCCGGCAAAGTAGTGAAATCCGACGCTTCCGATGGTAACTACGCGGTCAAACTCCAAGAGTGCCCGGTTCAATTCGACGGGCGTTCCATCACTCAACTCGCCGACATTCACGATCCGCATAAGATCCCGGGAGCCGTGGTCAAGCGTCTTTATTCGCTGTGCGATGAAAGGTGTCAGGATCTCGGCCTTTTCACTTTCCGTGACCGGCCTGTGGATGCCCGTAGCAAAGATCGCGGCGATGTCATAGGGCATCGTCCCGTTGGCGATCAGCCGGCGTACGAGAAGATTGATGATCTGACCCGCACCCGATGCCCGGGTCGCGTCCGGCACAACAAAGAGCACCGTCTCGCCCGGAGAAACGATCTCCTCCAACATTGCGGTGCCGATCGGCTTGTCAATTAGTTCGCCGATGCGATGGTCGGACAGCGGTTCACTTTCAGGCCCGGCCGCGATCACTTCAAATGCATCGGGTATTTCAAGGCTGATGCGCTCGCGGCCGTAGCGTATGTCGATCATCTTCATGGTCACGTCGTCAAGTCAACGGTCGGCCGCAGCGGTCGATTCGAAGCAGTTCATCCCCATCGCACAAACAAAGACCTTGTCGGTGGTGTGATCTGCCGTTTCGAGCTGGATGGTCAGGTGCGAAATGTGGAACCGTTTCTGAAGCATATCGCGTATCTCAAGCAGCAGTTCCGTCTCGGGCATCGAGCGGTCGTGGGCAACGTGGGCTGAAAGTGCCTCCATCCCGGACGAGATCGTCCAGACATGAAGATCGTGGACATTGAGCACAGCCGGGTGGCCGGTCAAAGCAGTTTCGAGTTCCGCAACGTCGATGTGCTTCGGTGTGCTTTCAAGCAGAACGTCGGCCGAGTCCTTAACAAGCCGGGCGGCGTTGAAGAGGATGATGCAGCTGATGATCACGCTCGTTAGAGCATCCGCCCAGAGAAAGCCGAATGCGATGATCAGGACACCGGCAGCGATCGCGGCGATCGATCCAAGCATGTCGCCCATGACGTGAAGCCATGCCCCGCGGAGATTAAGGTTGTGTTGATGGTCGGTGTGGAGCAGATACGCGGCAATGATATTGACCACCAAGCCGCCAGCGGCGATCAACGTCATCTCAAGTCCGGCAACCTCGGCCGGCGAGCGGAAGCGCTCTATTGCTTCCCAGATGATATAGAGGGCGAGAAGAACGAGAACGATCCCGTTGACAAGTGCGGCGATCACCTCAAGGCGATAGTAACCGAAGGTTTTTTGCGGGGTGGCAGGCCGTGTAGCAAAGCTGAACGCTGCAAGCGAGAGGGCAAGCGCACCGACATCGGTCAGCATGTGGCCTGCATCGGCGAGGAGAGCAAGCGAATTGGTCAGCCAGCCGCCGATCGCCTCCGCGACCATATACGCCGCGGTGATGACGAGAGCGATCCGGAGACGCGAAAGCGCCTTCGGGCTGATGCGGCCGCGGCCGTGTGAATGGTCGTGCTTTCCGGACATCTGAACTGCTAGTACCTCCGGAGCACTCGGGAATTGCGGAGCGAGATGACAAAGCCGGCACGATTGCCGCGGTCATCGTTGAACTCGACATTTACCTCGCTCGACCCCGATGAGATCTGCAGGCGGAAACTGCCGTCGCTGCCGGCATAGACCTCGCGGCCCTGCGAGCGGACCAATAGCCCCGGCAGCGCTCGGCCTGAGATGATGTACACATTTCCGCCAACTCGCTCGACGTTCCATTCCTGTACTTCGATCGATGCCGATGACTGTCCGCGGACGACGCTGAACCGGCTGGGCTCCGACCAGTCACTGGTTTGCCCGGAGCGGGCAGTGGACCGAACGCGCCAGTAATACGTTCCAGGGGCGACTCCTGCCAGACGGAAATCGCGGACACTAAGTCCCGACCGATCCACCATGATCGAATCGGGAGAAAAGTACGGCGAGCGGGCGATCTGAATGTAGTAAACCCCCGAACCTGAATCATCCTGCCACACGAACGACGGCGAAGCTCCGTTCCCGGGGTCGACGATCTGGACGCCATTGGAAGGACTCAAGAGCTTTGGCGGCAAGATAAGCTTTTCGCGATCCGAGATCTTTCCGTCGTTCACACGAGCGAACTGGTTCTCAACGATCGTCGTTTGAGACCCGCCGACGCTGGTTTCGACGCTCCCGCGGCTTATCCTGATCTCGCCTCCGCCCGTTGATCGATCGGCATTGAAGCTTGCCTCGGTCTGTGACTTCAGGCGAGTTTCGGTATCCATCATTTCGACGACATTCTCCGCATTTGCCGGCTGCTCTTCGGTTCGAACGTTAAGTTGACCATCGTCAAGAGCAACTCGGACATTGCGGCCGCCAAAGAGTGAGGTACTGTCGCGGATGACCACAGTGCTGTTTGGGCGGACCGTATAGGTCGATCCGTCGATCATCCTGACCACTGCTCGGCCATCAGCCTGCGTTTGAATCGTGTCGCCGGGTGCGGCATAGGTTTGGCGGGTGACTACTATCGTCTCGCGTGTTGCCGCCCTGATCACTCGGACGTCTCCCTCAAACGAGAAAATTACTGCGGAATCTTTTGGACTTTCGGACAACTCGGTCTGAACCAGCCAATCGCTCTTCATCGCCCAATAGGAGATCCCGAGAAGTCCAAATGCAAATACAGCAAAGATCACGATGCCGCGAACCGAACTGCTCTGGATTCGCCACCAGTCAATATAGATCTTGCTGTATTTCTTATTGTTGTCCATTTTTACTCGGACGGATCTTCGATCTTCCCTTGCTCCGCTTCATTCGCTTTCGAAGGAAAAAGGAGCGACGCGATGATCGAAATGACGATCGCAGAAACGACCACTCCGAGTGAGATATTGATCATTTCGTCCTTGAATTCCCCATCAACCATCCGCCCGGCGAACGCACCGACCGCGGTTGTTCGGTCGGCAAGGGCCAGAGTGACCTCGGCGACCAACGGCAACATCATTTTAACGCCAATGAACGTAAGGATGAAGGCCAGTCCGATCTTTAGATAATGAAAACGATCGGCAACATCGGCCAGAAGGAAGAAGAAAGTCCTGAGGCCGAGAATCGCGAAAATGTTTGACGTATAAACGATGTAACGGTCCGTAGTGATGCCGAATATTGCCGGAATGGAATCGACCGCGAAGATCAGGTCGGTGAACTCGACAACGATCAGGACCAGCAGCAAGAGCGTTCCGACGCGGGCACCGTCCTTTAATATAAAGAACTTATCGCCGTGGTATTCCTTCGTTATGCGGATGTACCGCGTCGCGAACCGGACAATACCGCTCTCGGTCGGGTCAAAGTCCTCATCGTCGCCCTTGAACATCTTGAGCCCGGTATAAATGAGGAACGCGCCGAAGACGTATATGATCCAGTGGAACCGCTCAACGAGCTCGGCTCCGGCAAAGATCATGATCATTCGCATTATCAGCGCTCCCATAATGCCCCAAAAGAGCACTCGGTGCTGAAACTCCTTCGGTACGCGGAAGTAGCTGAAAATGAGCAAAAAGACGAAGAGATTATCGACCGAAAGCGAGAGTTCGATCAGGTAGCCCGTAAAGAATGTTTGGGCGTGCTTGAGCCCGAACTGCGTCCAGAGAAAAATATTGAAACCGAGGGCAAGCGAGACCCAAACGGTGGCCCAAGCGAAGGTCTCCTTACGGGTCGGGACGTGGGACTTGCGGTTTACGATTCCGATATCGACAAAGAGTGCGGTAAGCACTATTCCGAAGAAAAGCACCCAATGCCAGGTTTGATACTCGATAGGATCCATACGGTTTGCCGACGATCGCGGCCAAAGCCGAACGTCGAAACGGAATTCTCGATTCTAACCGAATTTTGCCCTGCGGGCTATTAGAGGGCAACTTGGCAGAAGGTCAGTCAAAACTGCAGTGGCGCTCGATTATTCTGACGATCGCATTCAGGCCGGCGGAATCAGCCTCGGAAAAGTCTGCCAAACGGTCGCTATCGACATCCAAAACGGCAACGGCCTGCTCGCCTGAAAAGATCGGAACAACTATTTCGGATCTGGCGGCTGAGCTACATGCGATGTGGCCGGGAAATGCATCGACGTCCGGCACGATGACCGTCTCGCGGGTCGAATAGGCGTGGCCGCAAACGCCCTTGTCGAAGGCAATACGTGTGCAGGCAAGCGGCCCCTGAAACGGGCCGAGGACAAGCTCGCCGTCCTTTGCGATGTAAAACCCTACCCAGAAAAAGCCGAATGCTTCTTTTAGAACGGCGGCGACATTGGCGAGATTTGCGATCGTATCCGTTTCGCCGGAGAGAAGCGCCTCGACCTGCGGGACAAGCTCAGCATAAACGGTCGCCCGGTCGGCGGATTTTGAAAATGCAATGCTTTCAGCCATTATCGAGTAGTTTAAGCGGGTGGGCGGCCGAGCACAAAGCCAACTGAAGACGGCAGTTAACGATGGAAACGGCAACCAAGATATTATTTATTGGAGCAGGTGGAGCACTCGGAGCTGTCGCGCGTTACCTGATCAACATCTCGCCTCTCGCCGGACTCTTCGAAAAGTTTCCCTTCCCGACGTTCTTCATCAATGTTTCAGGCTCATTCTTGATCGGGCTTTTCTTGATCTTGCTCACCGATAAATGGGAGGTCAGCGATCACCTGCGAATGGCGATCATTATCGGCTTTCTCGGAGCATTTACTACGTTCTCAACGTTCGAGATGGAGATCTACGGGCTCATAAAAGAAAGGCAGCTCATCACTGCCTTTCTTTACCTTTTCCTAAGCGTCGCCATCGGCTTCATCGGCCTCCTCGCGGGCATCACCTTGGCCCGAAAGTTCTGACAGGTGTCTTTTTATAGCTACTGAGGCGACTGTTCTGGCGAGGAGATGACAACATGAAGAAAGTAGCAATATTGTTTCTTTTGGTGATGGCTGCTTCGACGGTCCTTGTCGCTGCGGATCGTGCATCGATCAAGGAAGCCCATCTTGAAACGCTGGAGCAGGACAACTGCGGCCGACGCGGCCGAGGGCGCGGACGGGATGATTCGAACTCGAATTCGAACCGTTCGGGCGGTAGCGTTGCCTCGGGAGAAGCCCGCAACGTCGCACTCAAAGCCGTGCCCGGCGATATCATCAAAGAAGAATTTGAGCGAGAGAATGGCCGGGCGGTCTACGAGTTCTACATTCGCAAGACCAACGGCAGCGTTTTCGAAGTCTACGTTGACGCTGAGACCTTAAAGGTTGTCAAAATAGAGCGGCGCTAAGTTAACTTCGAACGAGTGCGACCCGTGCTTGAACGGCCCGCGTCAATGCACCATTTACCGAATCGCTGACCGCAGTCACGTGGCCCATTTTTCTTCCCGGGCGAGGCTCGGCCTTACCGTAGAGGTGAAGCGAGACACCCGGAATCGCCAACGCGGCCGCCCAATTCGGCTCGCCCGCCGACCACACATCGCCGAGCAAATTTGCCATCGCCGCCGGCCGAAGAAACTCGCTTGAGCCCAACGGCAGCCCGCAGACCGCCCGCACCTGCTGCTCAAATTGCGACGTGACACATGGGCCAAAGGTCAGGTGCCCCGAGTTGTGGGGCCGCGGAGCGATCTCGTTGACCAATAGTTTACCACTGCCTGTCAAGAAGAATTCGACACACATCGTGCCGACATAGCCGAACTGCTCGGCGATGCTGCGCGTTATCTCGACCGCCTCAACAAAAACAGCTTCCGAAACATCGGCCGGTGCAAAGGAAACATCGAGGATGTGATTGCGGTGCTCGTTCTCGATCACTCCGTAATGGGCAAAGCTTCCATCTTGCCCGCGGGCACAAACGATCGAAACCTCTTTTTCAAAGTCGATGAAACCTTCAAGGATCGCGTCCCTGCCATCGAGCCCGGCAAATGCCTCATCGACCTCGCCAACTGCGTTGACCTTCCGTTGGCCCTTGCCGTCATACCCAAAGCCGGCGGTCTTGAGCACGGCCGGCGTCCCGATCTCGAGCACGCCGCGGTGAAGGTCATCGAGCGCCTTGATGTGCCGGAACGGCGCCACGGGAAAGCCATTTGCCGAAAGGAATGTCTTCTCGCGGAGCCGATTCTGCGTTGTATGGAGCACCTCGCCTTTTGGGTGAACCGGTACGAACTCTGCTGCCGCTTCGACGGTCGCGGCCGGGACGTTCTCAAACTCAAAGGTGACGACATCGACCGAGCGGGCAAATTCACGAACCGCATCGAGGTCATCATACGACGCCGTCGTCTCGACGTCCGAGATGTGGCCTGTCGGCGTGTCTGCATCCGGCGAGAAAGTATGCACCCGGCAGCCCATCTTGCGGGCCTCAATGGCAAACATCCGGCCAAGCTGGCCGCTGCCGAAAACGCCGATGGTTGAGTTTGGAAGTATCGTAGCTGGCATCAGAAAGGCTAACTCAACTTAGATCGCAGCACATCCTTTGTCTGCTTTGACCGAAAAGCGTGGAGCTTCTTTCGGAGCTCAGGGCGTGAGTTTGCAAGTATGGCAATTGCAAGCAGAGCGGCGTTCTTGGCACCGGCCTGGCCGATGGCAAGTGTGCCGACGGGGACGCCAGCGGGCATTTGGGCGATCGAGAGAAGCGAATCAAGGCCCTTTAACGCTTTGCTTTCAACCGGAACGCCAAGCACCGGAAGCACCGTTTGAGAGGCGCACATTCCCGGCAAATGTGCCGCGCCGCCCGCTCCGGCAATGATGACCTCGATCCCACGTTCCTCCGCCGACTTGGCAAATTCGAAAAGCAGATCCGGCGTCCGGTGTGCCGAGACGACCTTCGATTCGTGCGGAACGCCAAACTCATCGAGCATCTGCGAAGCAGCCTCCATCGTCGGCCAGTCGCTCTTGCTGCCCATAATTATCGAAACGATCGGCTGTTTCGGTCTTGAACTATTTCGCGAGTTCTTCATTGATCACAGTTTCAAATTTG
>ERZ761602.2302-NODE-2302-length-30375-cov-50.143964_pt1 | contig 30375 bp, 25 predicted proteins | sample MGYA00512165_ERZ761602 | MGnify/ENA primary metagenome ERZ761602 (study PRJEB28899, sample SAMN02445085) | bioreactor sludge metagenome | biome: EBPR sludge; isolation source: Thorneside wastewater treatment plant | place: Australia: Brisbane, Thorneside...
ACATATCTCATATCTATTGTGCAGACATGGAGCAACAGGAGTCATTACATAGATTTCTTTTCGCTTAAATTCATACCCCCAATATAACCCTATCAAAAAATTAAAACTGTGACTACACGTAATATTTTAACCCTCATCTTTTTATCCATCTTCAGTATCTCTTGTGACCAACTAACGACAAGCTTTACGCCAAAAGAAACTTTTACGGTTGTTCATAATGAAGAAACAATGCCCGTATGGGTTTACGGTAAATCAGATGCTCCATATATATTATTAGCCGCTCACGGTGGGCCAGGTTCGGATGTATTAGATTTTCGAAATTATCAAAATGGAGTTGGATTTAAGAAAATTGAAGAAAGTTACTTAGTCGCTTATTGGCAACAACGGGCATCCGGGCAATCGAAAGGTTCTAATAATACCAAGTACTTCACCATAAGCCAGTACGTGGAAGATTTGGACGTTGTAATAAACGAGTTAAAAACACGTTACCCCTCAAAAGGAATTGTGTTATTGGGGCATAGTTGGGGCGGTACCTTAACGTCTGCCTATCTTAAAGATTTGACGCGCAGAACAAAAGTGGTGGCTTGGATTGATGCCGCAGGTTTACACAATGGAACGATATTTTCATCATCCACCCGAAATGATTTAATTCGCGAGGCAGACCTCCGAATTGCAGCAAACCAAAACACATCTTATTGGCAAGATGTCAAAAACAAAGCTCAAAACACGAGTACTCCTTTAACGGAAATCAATTCGCTTGCATATGGGTGTCTAAATAACATACCTGAAGTCGTCACAAAAGTAAACCTCGCCGACTTTAAACATACTCAAAGAGCGCTTACAAGTAATGGCGCTCTTTTTCCTGAAATTCTGACCTCTAACAATACATCTGGCGTATCCACGCTTACGATACCCGTACTATTGTTATGGGGTAAATACGATTTTGCGGTGTCCAAACAATTGCGAGATGAATTAATGGGTGTTTTGCCGCCCGCAAAATTAACCTCCGTTACCATGCAAGCATCCGGGCATTACATGATGTTTCACGAACCGGAATTATTTGCCTCATACATCAAACAATTTATGGATAAACTTTAATCCTTAAAATGGCAATTAAGCTGGGGTGCATCTCAAAAATACCAATACTCATACTACGCACACTGGTTAAATAGCCTGTGAACAGTATGTTCGTTCTGCATTTTGGGAAATTCTGAGATGCACCTTATGCGCTTTGCGGAAGCAGAAATACGTAAAAAAAACCACTGGGGTGATGTCATACGAAAAGCCATCTGCCGAGCATAAAATATGAAAGATATGTTCACAAGGTAATCTGGGAAGTTTTGAAATGCTATGAAATAAAAATCATACTTTCCTGCTATTGTTTGTATTTGATTTAGGGCAAAATGGCTTGTCTAAATCAGTCAAAAACGGTTTACGTATTGGCGATGGTGGGGCATTTGAAAAACGTCAGCCCAACATTTGCACAAATGCCTGATAGAATTACAAACCTGTCTGCCGACAGGCAGGTGTTGAGTTTACAACTGTCAGCCCCACTATTGCCAATACTATGTTAGCGGTTCGTTGTTTTTTATTCGTTGTCACCATTGTTGAAATCTAATGCCAAGTTGATTGTCTGCAATCGCAAATTCCTTTGCACCCCAAGGTCTGAGTGTAACTTTGTCAAGGTTTGGATGAAGTAGATGAGAATGCGATGTAGAAACTATCTTATATACTTCGTCAATGTTATCTGTTACAAATCTTAGTTCTGGATTATGTTCTTTCGCTAATTGTTCGTCTTGAAAAACCATAATACCTATTCCGTCTTTATTTAAAACACAATAAGGTTGTGAAGTATTCAAATCTTTGTGTATGATTGTAAATTACAGACAGTCGACAAATAATTTAAGTCCGTCTGAGAGGTTGGTATAGAATACACTTGGTACTAATTTTGTAAAATTCATATCTTCTCGTTTTTAGATTGCACTTTGTCCAAAGGTTAATAAGTTATTGTCGGGGTCAAGCAAAGCAAATTCTTTTTGACCCCAAGGTTTTGTTTGTAAAGTCCCGTTTGGGTGAATGTTCACTTTGTTGTCCAACAATGATTGATACAAATTCTCAATGTCGCTTGTTCTAATATAAACTTGTCCGTAGCTAGCTTTTGGGTCAAGTTCTTTAAACTCAAAAAAGTGAATTTGAATGTTGTCTTTTTCAACCATTAAATAGTCGTCAAAGTCAGTACTTCCAAAGTTCTGAAAGCCCAACTTGTTCACATAAAAGTCTTTCGTTACGGTCTTGTCCCGCATTGGCAGTTTTGGATTTATGTTTGTCAGCATACTTTTAGGTTTTGTTTATAAATCGCTTTTATCGGTGGTCGCCCTACAATGACCGCTAACACCTTTATAGCATCGATATGTAGATAAAGAAGAAAATTATTAGCCATTCTGCCAATTTTTTCGCTCCTGTTCCACGTGTGTCAGTAAAACCGTGACACCATATTTTTCATCGAGGTATTGCGCCATACGATCGGCACAATAAACCGACCGATGCTGCCCACCGGTACAACCAAAGTTGATCATAAGGTTGGTGAAGCCTCGCGAGAGATATTTTTCCACCTGCATGTCCACGAGATGATAACATCCTTCTAGAAAGTACAATACATCACTCTCGGCCAATAAAAAATCCTTGACGGCTTGGTCTCGCCCTGTCAGTCGTTTATAGGGTTCATACTTTCCGGGATTATGAATGGCGCGGCAATCAAAGACAAAACCGCCTCCGTTCCCAGACGGGTCTTCGGGAATACCTTTTTTGTAGGAGAAACTGGTTACCATAACTTGTAAGCGCCTGTTGTCTTCGTGCTTAGGCGTATGTTCTGGCTTAACTGGTTCTGATTTTTGCGGTGTTGGAATGGTTATCACTTCCCTCAATTCGGGATTTTCTACGATCTGTTGAATAACGTCCAATAGTGTCGGGAGGGCGATGGGGAGGTCTGCTTTTTCCATCCACCATTCTAAGTTTTCGATGGCTGGGGGCAGGCTTTGAAGAAAATGAGGCCGATGTTCGATCCAACCCCGAAAGCCATACGCACCAATGGTTTGAAGCGTCCGGATGAGTACAAATCCCATAAAGAAGTCCCAAAACTCCTTTCGGTTCACTACCGTTCGGGTTTCCAAAACATCCAAATAGTGATTGACCAATTCGGTACGGATTATATGTGGGATGCGTGCCTTTGCCTGAAAGAGGAGGGAGACCAGATCGTAGTGCAATGGCCCTCGACGACCGCCCTGAAAGTCAATAAAAAATGGCTCGTCATTTACAAGTAGAATATTTCGCGCCTGAAAATCTCGGTACATAAAATAATCCGCCCGTGCCGATCCCAAATAATCGGACAAGCGATTAAAATCATCCTCCAGTGCCTGCTCATCAAATCTGGTTTTGAGTTTCGCTACATAATATTTGAAGTAGTTCAGATCCCATGCCATAGACTGTTTGTCGAAATCCGAACGCGGATAGCACACGGAATAGTCCAATCCTTCACCACCGTCTATCTGGAATCGAACCAGTTCTGTGAGGGCTTTTTGGTAAGCGGTTACCGGAAAAGGCTTGTCTTTGCACTCTTTGAGCAGATGGTCTAACAAGGACCGGTCCCCCAAGTCGCCCACAAGATACACATACCCTTCTGTATGTTCCCCCATAACAGGTGCAACTTGTAGCCCCTTTGCATGAAAATGGCGGGCAAACGTCAAAAAAGCACGGTTTTCGGCCAAATTGGGGCCATACGCACCGATGGCACTGTGGGTGTCGTTGAACAAACGGTAATACCGACGCTCCGAGCCGGAAGGTGGGATGTCGGTAATACGAACTTCAGAAGTACCCGCCCACTGGCGGAATAAGTTGGATAAAATTTCGCGGTTTGGGTCAGACACAACCATACAAGATTGAGGAGTAGGAAGAAACTAAGGAATATCTAAAAAGAGAAAAGACGTTCCAAACCAGATTAGAACGCCTCTTTCAGGGGGTGGGCCCGGAGGGATTTGAACCCCCGACCAAGGGATTATGAGTCCCCTGCTCTAACCGCTGAGCTACAGGCCCGCAAGTCATGCAAAATACGGCAGCAATTCCCTGAAAACAAAGAGACTTTCTTTAAGTCACCGTAAAAACGTATTTTTTTCACCCTTTGTAACTCCTAAGACGATCTGAAAGGTTTAGCCTATACGGAAGAGGTCTAAGTTTTCGACCTTCACGACATGCGCACGATTCAAAACCTCTTCTAAGGCTACTGCCGGGGAATTCAGAGAAAGCCTTGGGGCTAAAACATCCTCCTGAAGCCAATTGTAGGTATCCAATCCGACTGGCATATCTGGTGAACCAATATGAGATGCAAGGGCCAGCAGGGCTTGTATGCCCACGCCACTTTCAAATGAAGAAGAGAGCACGACCGGAATGCCACTTTCCAAATACCAAGATCTCGGACGTGCAGAGAGCATGGGCTTATAGATTAGGGCCACTGGACGAAAAGGGGTCTGTTGCAATCTGTCCCATGTCCTGTCGCGCAAACTCTCGTCTAATGCAATCGGCATTCCTGTCAAACGTTCAAACTCCGGTAAATATCGGGTACTCTTGAGTGGTTCTTCGATGTACTCTATGGAGACGCTGTGCAGTTGTTCAGTAAATAGCAGGGCATCCTTTAGCGTCCACGCACGGTTGGCATCCAATCTTAACGTACATCCTTCCCCTATAATTGCTGCCACACTACGGACCAAAGCCGCATCTTGTGCCGGTTTTCCGTGCCCTACTTTTAGCTTTACGGCTTTGTATCCTTGTTGCACGGCTTGTTCTGCACGATGCAAACATGCCTCCGGCGATCCGGCCAGAAGCATCGTGAGCAAGACCGTTTTTCGTGCGCTATTGTAGCGGGGAAGGCCGTTTTTTTGGGATTGGAGGTTTGCTAAAGCGGTATCTAATCCGAATTTGGCGGAAGGATACCAGTTTGTAAACGGAAGTGGCGGTGGATTCGGCTTGTTCTTTGTGCGTAAATGACTCAATTGTAAAACGATTTCCGGTATGGTCTCGTGGCTGAATCCAGGTAAAGGGGCGGCCTCACCCCAGCCCTCAAAGCCATCTGCATCGGTCAGGCGAAGCAACAAGCCTGTTCGGGTTGTTTGTAGTTGCCCGCCCATCCAAATCGGGGAAATAAGGGGTAGTTGGTAACGAAATAGGGATAATTCTTGCAGCATAGGTGTTGGATTTTGCAGAATTTAACGCAAAGCCCACCCAATACAAAAAAGGAGACTATATATGAGCAATAAACGGGCGGTAGCGCCCAGTCGAGGATTGAGCGCTACACCATCTTCCCGGAATAGGGCAAGAATCAGCGGGGCCGCAGGAATCAAAATTAGCAATTCCAACAAGACAAAAGGATGTTTTCGCTCGGTCAGATAAAGAACAATAGGCATGAGTATAGCAGTGATCACACAAAGGGTGTACCAGATATTTCCAAATGTGCGACCAAAACGCACAATGAGGGTTTTTTTATCGGCTTTGGCATCTTCGAGCATGTCTCGCCGGTTGTTTACCACCAGAATAGCTACAGAAAGTAAGCCCGGCCCCAAGCCCGCCAAAACGGGCCACAATGGAAGCGTGAGGGCTTGGACATAATAGGTTCCCCCCACTGCTACGGGACCAAAGAATACCAACACAAAAAGATCCGCCAATCCTGTATAGGCAAGGGCATAACGGCCTACGGTATAAGTGACTCCGGAAAAAATAGCCACAATGCCTAAGAGCAAAATAGGCCAGCCTCCGCGATACACCAGATAAAGCCCCAGCAAAAAGGCCAGCGAAAAGGCCAGAATGGCACCATTTCGGACGGCATTCGGTGATAAAAGCCCTGCTTGTGTAGCGCGTGTTGGGCCTTTGCGTTCGGCGGTATCGGCCCCCTTAAAAAAATCAGCATAGTCATTGGTAAGATTCGTCCCGATTTGAATCAAGACAGCCCCTAATGCGGCCACCATTGCCGAAAGTGCATGAAACAAACCATCGGACCATGCCATTGTCGTACCAATGAACACGGGGGCCAAGGCCGCTGGAAGGGTTTTAGGGCGTATGGTTTCCCACCAAATATTGACAGGCGACATGAGGTTATAGGGTTTAGGTCTGTGGTTTACCAAAGGATCGCCCGGGCACGGCGATCCATTTTATACAAACGATACGGCTCCTCGGTGAGCGGCTCAAGGGCGGGCTTTTGGTGCATGATGCCGTCTCTCAACGGTTGTCTGGTCAGCAAGTGATTCCATGTTCGAATATAGAAGCGCATTGGTATTTCAGAAGCCTCTATACTTTCTTTTATCCGAACATGTTTGGGTTGGATAGCATCATAAGGGGCATCGGAAGATGCTGTTTCATAAGCAATACCCGTTGGTCCTGCGCTCGATACCCGTATGGTCAATGCCTCCACATCAGCAACAGCACCATAAAAAGCCCATCGCCACGCACGGTAACAAAAATCCACGGACGCTATCGGATGGGTTTCGTCTTGCCAGACCGGATGGTAGGTAAAATAATACTGTCCTTTTTGTACCTGTACTTGATACCAAATGGTCAAGAGTGGCTCGGTCGGCTTTTCTTTGGCCGCATAAAATTCAGGACGAAAGTTGGCAGCCCAAGCCGCAGCCGACTGTGTGCGTCCCATCAGATGCAGCATGGCATCCGGTGCAATAACTGGAAATGTGCGTGATGCTCCACCAGTAACGCGGGCAAGTACCCAAGTACCAACTAACAGGAAAATACATATCCATACAAACCACCGGAGAATACGCATGATGATTATTTAAAAATGCCGGAAGCCATTTGATGCGATGGGCATGGTGCTGCCATCCTGTAATTCCAAATGGAGGCCCTCCTCTGGATGGGTGATGGTTCCAATTACCGTAAAGAGGGTTTCGTCCAACAAGATGGCTTCCTCCGGTGTTACTGTAAAGAGCAACTCGTAGTCATCACCGCCGTAAAGGGCAAACGTTTCTGGATCTTCACCAAACTGCTCGGCCACTTCACGGGTCAGGATTTCGATAGGCACTTTTGCCATTTGTAGCAAAGCCCCTACGTTCGACTGCCCACAAAGATGGTTGATTTCGGAGGCGAGGCCATCAGAAATATCTATTGCAGCGGAAGGTACAATTTGATTTTCACGCCAGTTCCGCACCATATCCAAACGTGCTGTCGGAGAAAGCGATCGCTGAATTACATAATCAAAAGCATTTAGATCAGGCGCATGGCCTTCTCCTTTTGCCGCCTCGAAACGTTTTTTTTCTTCCAATAATATCCGTAATCCGGCATAGGCTGCACCTACATCGCCCGTTACACACACCAAATCGTCTGGACGTGCACCGCTCCGATACGCTATTTGGGACGCTTCGGCCTCGCCAATCGCCGTAACAGCAATCACCAATTGCCTAGAAGCAGTGGTATCGCCGCCGATCAGGTCTATCCCATACAATGCGCACGCTTGCGCCACGCCCTGATACAGGTGTTCCACCATTTCCACCGACATATTGTGTGGCACTCCTAATGAAATCGTAGCATACTGCGGCAGGGCATTCATCGCACAAACATCACTCGCATTTACCGATATGGCTTTAAAGCCCAGATACCGCAACGGGTGGAACATGCGGTCAAAGTGAACATTTTCGATCAACATATCGGAGGTAACCACTTGCACCCGCGAATCTGCAATCGGATACACAGCCGCATCGTCGCCTATACCCTTCAGTAATGGATTGCGTGTTTTGCCCAGCAGTTCACCAATGCGCTGTATAAGGCCAAATTCGCCTAAGTCTGAAATAGGGGTAAATTGCTGCATCTATTATATGTTTTCTAAGGATTTAACAAAGCTTAAAAATTACGGTATTTAACGGCGTCACGAGGTGAAATGACATCGAGGTACATCCCTAAATTCAACGCCTTAATTGGGTGGACACTGTATGGTTTGAAATCAAAGATACACAAGGAAATATTGTATTTTGTACAAATGACACATTCATAAATTGAGGTGCGGATATTATATCGGGTATCCGATGTAGATCTTTTTTATAACAAACGTATTGCTTTTTTGGCCGAACCTTTATGTAAGACCAAGAAGTCAACCAGATTATACCGTTTCAAAACGTGCGATCCAGTTCCTGGTCGTGCCAAGACGACTCGTCTTCCAATGATTCTAAGTGGGTAAAAACCGTCACGGTTCCCAGCATGTTACGAATATCGGCCTCGATGTGTTCCAAAAGTTGATGGCCACGATGTACCGTCCAGTCACCCGGTACGAGCACATGTACCGAAACAAACCGCCGCACGCCGGACTGTCGGGTGCGGAGGGCATGGTATTGGGCGCCTTCATTTTTGTAACGCTCCAAAATATCACAAACCGCCTTTCGTTCGGCTTCAGGTAAGGCGGTATCCATCAGCCCAAGCGCAGCCCCCCGCGCCAGTTGGTAGCCCGTCCAGAGAATATGGAGGGCCATAATTAGCCCAAGTACGGGATCCCACCAAACCTGTCCGGTCAGTTGTATCGCCAGCAAGCCTACTATAACGCCCACCGTTGTCCATACATCCGTAAGCAAGTGTTTTCCATTTGCCTGAAGCGAGACCGATTCGTTTAGGCGGCCCACTCGTATCAGCCAAAGCCCCATTGCCAAATTAAGTATAGTCGCAACACCCGAAATTAAAAGCCCTACAGGAATGCTTTGAATGGGATATGGATAAACAAGGCGGTTTACCGATTCCCACAGGATACTGAGGGCCGCTCCAATGATGAGCAAGCCCTCGGCACCACTGGAAAAGTATTCGGCCTTAAAGTGTCCATAAGCGTGGTCTTCATCTGGTGGCTTGGCTGCAAGGGCAATCATCCATAGGGCAAGGACAGCCCCGAGGATATTGACGACCGACTCCAGTGCATCGGAGAGCAACCCCACAGATCCGGTCATGAAGTATGCCGTCAATTTGAGTAAGATGGTTAGAACGGCAACGCCCAATGACCACCATGCATAACGAGTAAGTGTGGTAGTAGCCATCTGGATTAATGATTTGCCAGTACGATCAAGGCATCGTCAGGCTTTAGGTTCAGACGGGTTGTTTTCGGCGGGTTCAACTGTATGCCAAATCCTCGATCACGTTTTTCTGCATCGGCTTGCCTGCGCCAACCGATTGCAATTTCATTACGTGCTTTTGCCGCTTCGACCACGGTATAGAACGAGAGGTCTTTTTGGGTCTCGACATACTCGGAGGCTGGTTTTAAATATAGTTCTGCACCGTCTGCATCGAAAAGATCCTCAAATACAGCAGCAAGGGCTTTGTTTTCGGAAACCTGTGCAAGTACCAAACTTACCAACTGATCGCTAATGATAAAGTCATCCACCTGGGTACTATCTGCAAGGCGCTGGTTCCGAACATCCCCCATTTCCGACACAATGGCAAAGTTCTTCCCGTGTCTTATGGCCAATTCTCGGAGATGTAACAAGACCACCAAGGTACGGGCATCTGCTTCCTGAATGCCCATTCGGGTATCTCGTAGGACGAGGATATGGTCATAGACCTCTGGGTGGATATTGTCTAATACAGCCCGATCAGTCGGGTCTGCCAACACGGTTTGAACAACTTGTTTGGTGAGGAGTGGCAATTCTGGCACAGGCTCACGATGCACCACAGTTGTATGTGAGCCTTCACATACATAAGCGTTCAATTCATTCATTGTTGCTTCGGCACGTTCATTCCAGCCCAAGATCAGGGTTTTCTCCGGAGTGACCTCTATTGGTGCAACTGGCCGAATCATTTCCGATTGTATAAAGGGGTCACCACCTTTTCGGATGGTATCGTCATCCAGCGAGATCGCCACCAGTTCATCATTCGGCTGTATGATAGTCTTCATATCGGGCAATAGCCTCACTTTTCCGTCTTGTTTTAAGCCAATAAGCGAAGATTTTTCAAATAGTTGCAATGCATCGCCGAAGGTACATCCGGCGACTTGGCCCGCCTTTGAAAAATATATCTCGTCTCCCCCAAAATTCAGGAGATCCGTTAGCACGCTGGAAAGCCCCGTTTGACGGCAGGTTTGAACCGAAATGCGGGTAACCAAGTCATCAAAAACCACCGTCTCGATTTCGCCGCCGCCCACCATTTCCAGAATGGTTCTATTGTGGTGTTGCCGCAGTTCTGCAACAATGTGATAGGGTTCCTTTTTGCGCTCCGGATTGTTCAGGATGGCCAAAACGGTTTTAATAACGTGCGCGTCGGGGTCACCTGCTTCATGGGGGGCGAGTATAATAATAGACCGTGCGGCATCCGGATTGACAATACGCACATCGTCAAAATCAATCGGACTTCCACTACGACAAACAATACGTGTATTGGCTACTTCCGGAACCCGCGCCCGTATTTCGTCTTCCATCTCCACCTTGTCGCGGTCCGACAAGATTACAATCGTCGGTTTTTTGCGGTTTTTATTGGCCTCTACCAATTCCGTGATAATGGGAAAAATCAGCGAAGACCAACCGTAGATAATGGTGTGTTCGTTTTCCACGACAAAAGAGCGGCCTTTCCTCAGATCCTCCAATTTGGATTCTAAACCACTGTTCAGTACACCAATGAGGGCGCTGAAGATAAAAATCCCTCCCAAGGTCACAAAAAGCATGAGAAACATCGCTGGCCAAGAACCGGTGTCTCCACCCATCGTACCGGCATCTATGGTACGCATCAGGTTTTGCCAGATAATATGCGACCAGCCCATTCCTTCTTGGGTGGCCCATTCTGGACGGATGCCCAAAACGATGACGAACGATGCGATTAAAATCATCACGGCAGAAAGGACGCCAAGCCAAGCGATCAATGACCAAGCCCCTTTAGACATGGTATTGTCAAACCAATATCTAAGTCTTTGTTTTACAGTTATTTCTGGCATGGGGTTATGGGTGAAAAGATGAAACGATTTATGTACAGAAAAACAGGCAGCGGACTATAATGTATAGATCAAAATGGCCTTAAAAGATGTTTTTACGGATAAAAAAAGGCTCCGCTTTCGGAACCTGATAAATTCAATGATTTTCTTGCTAACGACCAAAGGAATCATAAAATTCCGCATTATACTTTTCATACTGTTTGAGCAAGGCTTCGTTCTTTTTCTCGGTCTCGGTCAATAATCCCCGAACATCGGTATTCCAGGGCATATACCATTCTTGTCCGTCGAAGTAGGCACGCATATCTTTCATTTTGAAATTATAGCCATGTCGGGCATATATTTCGTTCCGCATGATGCGCAATTCATCGGGCGGGCGGTTTTCTACATCGGCTTGTTTTAAGATCCGGGCCGATGTTTCCGGATAACTTCCGGCGGTTGCCACATAGGTGAACGTGCGTCGGGTGAGGTCATAGGTTTTGGCGGTTCCGCGTTTAAAGGGCGTCCATGTTCCAGTAATTTTATCGGGATTGGTAGGATCCAGCTTAAATTTAAAGATACCGTCATTGGGGTCGTCTCCGGGTTCACGGCCTTCAAACTGGTACTCTTCCCCTATCTTAGTCATGGTTCCAGAGAATGGGCGATCGTTTCCTGCCACAATACTGCGGCCTTTAAATTGTCCATTGTTTACCGAGTCCACAACGATGGTGATTTTATTCGGGCCAAACTTTCCGGTCCAACTTCCGGTCAGGTCGTCGGTTGTGGAAGCGGGTTGTGTTTCGGATTTTGGTTGTGTAGGTTGCAATGATTGGTGTGTGCTTGGCGGATTGTTGGTATCGGTACAAGACGCCGCCAGAAATGCAAACAATAGCAATATTTTTTTCATGATTGTGTTTTGTTGAAGGTAGAAGGATATGTTGAACAAAGATCGTTTTTTATGGGAGTATCGCTTTATGAATAACCGAAAACGTAGGATGCTTTTCGGCAGCATGTTGTTGGTTGTTCTTGGTTATTTTTCTTGGCTCATGCTTCGGATCACCTTGTCCTACATCCCAATTCGGGATGACGCTGCATTTTTAATGATTAAGCCGGATTATATTCATATCACCCATTGGAAAATAGCATTTTTTATCCATGTTTTTACCAGTATGTTTGCCCTTGGAGCGGGTTTTTTGCAATTCTCACGGGCAATTATGCAAAAATGGAAACCACTCCACCGATGGGTAGGTCGTATCTATGTCTGGAATATCTTGTTTGTCACTGGTCCGGCCAGTTTGGTAATGGCGTTTTATGCAAATGGCGGCTGGACGTCTCGGCTGGCATTTATCTTGCTTGCGGTACTATGGTTGTTTACGACAGCCCAAGCGTGGCGCTCGGCCCTAAGTGGCGCATTCAAGGCCCATCGGAGCTGGATGTACCGCAGTTATGCCCTCACGCTCTCTGCCCTTACCTTGCGTATCTGGAAGTGGCTCATTGTGGCGCTTTTGGCACCGCCACCCATGGATGTATATCGGATTGTGGCTTGGCTCGGATTTATCCCCAACCTGATATTGGCTGAGTGGCTGATCCGTAACAACCAAATTGAGAGGACAAAAAACACCAAAAACCCGTCTGAAAATCTAATAAACATTGAATAAATAATCTTATGCCTACTGTATCCATCTGGCAATCTACTTATCAAACCCTTCCCAACCTTCAGGCCGATGTTGTGATTGTAGGGGCGGGGATTTCGGGGGTTGCGACGGCTTATTGGCTCCGTAAAACACGCCCAACTTTGCAGGTTGTGGTCTTAGATGCCGGCGACATTGCGGCTGGTGCCAGTGGCCGCAATGCTGGTTTTTTGCTTCAAGGAACGGCCAACGACTATGCAACCGATGTGGCTACATTGGGACGGGAAGTAACCCGCCACCTATGGCAGTTTACGTTAGAGAACATTGCCCTCATACAAGCCGAGACAGACGATACCGCCATTGCATATCGGCAAACGGGTAGCTATGTAGCTGCAGGAACCCCTCAAGAAGCAGAATCTATCCAATATGCCGCAGCATTGGCTTTTGAGGATGGTTTTGAAGGGCAATGGCTTCCCCCTCAAATAGCCAATGCCCGTATGAATGCTGAACGGTTTCATGGCGCTTTGTTTATTCCGGGAAACGGACGGGTACATAGTGTTAAATTGCTTCGTTACCTTGCCGAAAAAAGTGGGGCCACCTTCCTACCACACCATCCCGTCATGCGCTACGAAGTTATGGGAGAAGACATTGTTGCACATACGCCATTTAGGCAAATTTCTGCCCCCGTCTCAGTTTGGGCCATGAATGCGTGGACACCACAACTTTTATCGGAAACTAAACAATGGATTCAGCCTATTAGGGCACAAATGCTCTCTACAGCCCCTTCGTCAGTAGAGCTTTGTCCAGCACCCATCTATAGCCATGAAGGCTACTTCTATTTACGCCAAGACGATGCGGGTGCGTTGCTTCTGGGAGGTGCACGGCATTTGCATAGGGCTGCCGAGGTGGGCTATGAAGACATAATAAATCCACAACTTCAATCGGACTTGGAGGCGTATCTCCATAACTTCTTCCCCGCATTCGGAGCGCATCAGGTCTTGAACCGCTGGACGGGGACGATGGGTTTTTCTCCGGATCATGTGCCTTGTATCGGGCGGCTATCCGCACATGCACCTTCTTGGTGGGTGGGGGGATATTCGGGTCATGGCATGAGTTACGGTTTTAGAATGGGTAAGCTCATGGCCGAATGTGTGCTGGAAGGCACTGCGCAGGAGCTCCACTATTTTGATGTAGGCCGATTTACGACTTAATCACGGTCTCTAAGCTGTCCTGTAAGGGTTTGGAGGCATCCGTAAACAAATACCCTACCAGACAAATCGTTCAAAGACGTTCATTGCTAATATGGAAAAAACCGATTTTTTACTTATTGGTGGCGGAATCATGAGTGCAACCCTTGGAATGTTGGTGCAGGAATTTTGGCCAGATGCCCACATTCTGATGCTGGAAAAAATGCCTGAGGTAGCTCGTGAAAGTTCGGATGCATGGAACAATGCGGGAACTGGGCATGCAGCTTATTGTGAACTCAACTACACGCCTGCTAAGCCAGATGGTACTGTGGATACTGCCAAGGCCATCCATATCTCCACTTCGTTCGAGTTGTCTAAAACCTTTTGGGCTTTTTGGGTAGAAAACGGCAAACTGCCGGACCCCAAACGCTTCATCCGACGAGTCCCCCACCATAGTTTCGTCTGGAACAACCAAAATATTGCCTTCCTTAAACGGCGATACGAAGCACTGAAACCTTCGCCGCTTTTCCGCGAGATGCAATATTCGGAAGACCGTAGGCAGGTTTCCACTTGGTTACCGTTGCTGATGAATGGACGACAGAAAACACAACTTGTGGCCGCAACCCGTATGGAACCCGGAACCGATGTGGACTTTGGCGCCCTGGCACGGGCGATGATTCAAACGTTACAACAAAATCAAGAATTTACCCTCCGAACCGAGCATGAAGTGCGTGATTTGGAACAAACCGCAGACAACCGTTGGCAAGTGAAGGTGAAAGACTTGGCCAAAGGTGAAACCCGGTTTGTATCGGCGAAATTCGTATTTATTGGCGCCGGAGGTGGGTCGCTCCCCTTGCTGGATAAAGCAGGCATCCCCGAAGCCGATGGCTATGCCGGGTTTCCCGTCGGAGGCCAATGGTTACGTTGCAATAACCAAGATGTCATAGACCGTCACTTTGCCAAAGCCTATGGACAGGCGGAGGTTGGTGCGCCGCCCATGTCGGTTCCTCACCTCGATACGCGCTTTATTGGAGGTAAGAAAGCATTGCTATTTGGCCCTTTTGCAGGCTTTTCCACTAAGTTCCTGAAATATGGCTCATACTTTGACTTACCGCTTTCGGTGGAATTAGATAATTTCATACCACTCCTTGCCGTCGGATGGCACGAGTTTGACCTGACGAAGTATTTGGTGGAGCAGGTAACGCAATCTTTTGAAGAGCGTATTCAGGCATTACGGGCATATTTTCCGGAGGTTGTGCCAAGCGATTGGCAAGTCGAAGTAGCAGGCCAACGTGTCCAAATCATCAAGCATGACCTCAAAAAAGGGGGGATTTTGGCGTTTGGAACCGAGGTGATAGCAGCACGCGATGGCTCTTTGGCGGCTTTGCTTGGCGCCTCACCGGGGGCTTCCACTTCCGTTAAAATTATGCTGGACGTACTGCAAAAATGTTTCCCTGTACAATGGGCCTCTGCCACCATCCAAACGAAACTTCGCACCATTTCCTCGTGGTGGGGCATGGCCCTACATCAAGACCCCAAAACCTGCAACCGCGTCCGTGCCGCCTCGTCGTTAATTTTACAATTAGGATGATGCCTGATGACCGCTTACATAGATCAATTTGAGGAAAAAAAGGCCTTAGAGCATTGTTTGCCACAAAATTGGTTCGTATGTTAACAACATCAAAGATGTATCTGTCATCTATTACCCGTTTCCGCGTTTATTCTCTCTTCTTGTCAACTTTTATTCATACCAACATGAACCTTTGGTCTAAGTTCCTCTTGGGTCTATCTGCCATGCTCATGCTTTCGGCTTGTAAAACCCCCAAACTGCCAGATTTCTCATTACCTGTACCCGTTCCAGCTCGCGAATTCCGGGCAGCATGGATTGCTACCGTAGATAATATTGATTGGCCGTCTAAACGGGGTTTACCAGTGGAACAACAAAAGCAGGAGTTGATTGCTCTTTTGGACCGCGCCCATGAGTTGAACATGAATGCCATTATTTTTCAAGTACGACCTTCGGCAGATGCACTCTATGACTCTCCCTTAGAACCGTGGTCGGAATACCTGACCGGTCAGCAAGGCAAGGCACCAGAGCCTTACTACGACCCGCTGGCATTTGCGATCGAAGAAGCCCACAAACGGGGCTTAGAGCTACATGCTTGGTTTAATCCATATCGTGCATGGCATCCTGCCGCCAAAGGAGCGCCGGCTACCGATCATATCACGATGATGCAACCGGACTGGGTCCGTACCTATGGCGCTTATAAATGGATGGATCCCGGACATCCGGAAGCCGCTGCCTTTTCTAAACATGTAATCATGGATGTGGTAACCCGCTACGATGTGGATGGCATCCATATAGACGATTATTTTTATCCTTACCCCATTACCGAAAATGGCCGTGAGGTGGACTTCCCTGATACCCATACGTTTGCAAGTTATGGGGCAGGTCGCTCGAAAGCAGACTGGCGGCGCGATAATGTGAATCGGTTTATCGAATCGCTTTACCGCGAAATCAAAAAAGAAAAGCCATGGGTTAAGTTTGGTATAAGCCCGTTTGGTATCTGGCGGCCGGGTTTTCCAGAACAAATCAAAGGATTTGACCAGTATGATAAATTGTATGCAGATGCAAAATTATGGCTTAACAAAGGATGGTTGGATTATTTTACCCCACAACTCTATTGGCCCATAGACAAGGCGGAACAAAGCTATCCGGTCTTGCTTCGGTGGTGGATCAATGAAAACACCCGAAATCGTCACATCTGGCCAGGCAACTATACAAGCAAGGTGATAGATCCGGATGTCACCAAGCGTTGGGAGCCCACCGAGCTGGTCAATCAAGTGAAGATGACTCAAGATCAATCAGGTGCGGGAGGCAACGTCCATTTCAGTATGAAGTCCTTGATGGCCTCGAACAGTGTCTTGGGCGAGCGGTTGTACAGGGAAGTATATCGCTATAAAACGCTGGTTCCTGCTTCTCCGTGGCTGGGAGAAGCTCCGAAAGAAAAACCAACCCTCAAAATTCGGAAGCAGAAAAAGCAACGATGGATACAACTGGGCTTTGAAGCGCAAGAGAAGAATACGCCATCCGTTGCTCCAGCCCAGTGGATCATCCGGACGCTTTATGGAAATCGGTGGGAGATGAATTTGATACCAGGTGAACAGAAAGAATACCGTTTAGAAGCGCTTCACGGCCTTCAGAAGCCGGATTGGGTTGTGGTTTCGGCACTGAGTCGAACGGGTGTGGAGGGTTTGCAAACAGCAAAACGCATTAAGAAGTAACGGGTGGTAACCAACGTAGGCGTAAAACCTGCTTTGTTTGGGGAGTAATCCGAGCAGATTCGCAGGGCCGTTGGCCCAAGACTGCCCATATTTCAGATCCGGCAAGGAATACAGGAATATGCTTTCTTTGTGCAGCAGGTATTTTGGCATCGGTCAAAAAGTCACTCATCTTTTTTGAATGGCCTTTCATCCCAAATGGCCTGAAATGATCACCAATGGCCCATGCACGGATCTGGAATACCGTATTTTCTGGAGGTGCGGCCCATATCTCGGTATTCGGTTCGCGGCTTCGTCGGAGTTCTTCGGGGTCATCGGTATATAAAATATCCATTTCAAAGAGACCCCAAGGGGTTTCACATGGCATACCGGGCCTCAGTTGGAACGTATCTGACGAAACATACACGTCTTTCATAAATACGATCGTTTCCCTGTCACGCAAAATGATCCCGTTCGGTAGGATCAGTTTAGTACCCGGCTGTGATACCAAGAGCAGATCAACCCTACTCAATAAGTTACGGGTCTGTGGGACCGTTGGCAACCACCGTTTGAGCGCTTCTAAATACAACCGTTTGCGCCATACGGCGGGTAAATCGTTCAGGTTCTTCAGACGAAGTGCATTTTCAGCGACCTGAATTACCTCAAAAAGTGCGCTGAGTTTGGTATAAAAATCATAATCCAGATAATCCCTTAGATCATTCATCGTAGCCACCATATGATCTATGGCCTTATCCCCGAAGTCTTTCTTTATGATGCTCATTAACCGTTGTCGCACCACGTTCCGACGGTATTTAAGGTGGTGGTTAGATGTGTCTTCGCGCCAAGTCAGTTGGTTTTTGCGTGCATATTGGATGAGTTCTCTTTTTCGATAGGACAATAAAGGACGGATAACCCAAACATCAGCGTTTTTCGACAAGGGCCGTTGTGGGGGCATTCCGGCCAGCCCTTCGATTCCTGTACCTCGCAATAAATTAAGGATCATGGTCTCCGCTTGGTCGTCTGCATGATGCGCAACAGCCACAAACGAAGCACCAACAGTATGGGCGATGCGTGCAAAGACCCGGTACCGCAACGAACGGGCAAACGCTTGTAAAGAATCCCCGTTGGGCGTTATATGTTGTGCCTCAAAAACTTCCACATGACATGAAATACCCAATTGCCGACAATACTCCTGAACAAACAAAGCATCGGCCTCCGAGGCTTCGCCGCGCAAACGATAATTGATATGGACCGCAGTTACGGCATAATCATGAGTAACAAGAGCATGTGCCAGTACCACAGAATCTAACCCGCCGCTTAATCCCAGAACAATGTGTTGTGGCGGTGGCCCTATGGACAGGCGGGCCATATGTTCTAAAAAATGAGGAAGTTGTTGCATATCGGTAAACAGAGGGCATATGATAATAAAAGATATGTACCCACTCCCGGATACTTCAAACAACCTGCCCAAGTCATTCGATGCTCATCAGTATCTCCCAAGCAACGTTTGGTAATGTACCCTTGCCCTTCCATCGCGCTACGGTTTTAGTACCGTTTGCAATAAATCGGTTTGGAGCATATCTTTTTGACGGACTGAAAAAGATTCTATTCGTCCTCCCACAGTCCAATAAAGTGGGCGTGCATCCAACTGATCGTTGTGTATCACTTTTCCAGTGGCAGTAGAGGCTACCCAGTTTTTCTCATCCAACGTAGTGAGTTCGAGGGCAATATTGCCAGAGTCAACCTCCCAAATACGCGCAATACCATCCATAGTGCCCGTCAGCAAGTGGTCTCCATCGGGCGAAAAAGTGGCAATGGTAATCCCAGGCATGGAAAGTTTGGCCTCTTCGTCCCCTGAAGTACGCCATACTTGTGCATTTCCAAAAGTATCAACCGTTACAAAAGTCTCTCCATTGGGGGCAAAACGAACAATCGTAATGGGATGTGCCGCTTTAATCTGGGCTATCTGTGTACCCTTCTGTGCATCCCATACGAAGGCTGTTCCGTCGCGGCTTCCGGTTAACACCTTGGTACCATCTTCCGAGAAATCAATGTCTAAGATATTCGCTTTATGCCCTTTTAGTTTGTGACGAATAGCGCCCGATTGCACCTCTAATATCACTGCATCACGTTCTGAGAGGCTGGCAGCCAAGGCATCCCCCTTTCCAGAAAAAGCTACATGATTGGCCGGGCTGGCCTTCTTGCCCAAGCGCCTACTGAGCCTGCCAGAAGCTGCTGCATACAGCGAGATGGTTCCGTCTGTTTCGCCAAAAGCTACCCGCGACCCATCCGGCGAAACCGCACCCGCCGCAAGTTTGAACTTGTTGATCTGTCCAAAAGTTTGAATCTTTCGCCCATTGCGGGTATCCCACAAGACAGCCGTATCGTTAAGACCAGAGACCAATACCGCGTTTCCATCAGACGAAAAATGCGCCACACCCGTATTGCCGCTTCCTAATTGTACTGATCTCGCACCATTGGACGCCTGCCATATGGTGAGCGCATGATCGAGGCGGAAAATCAGAGCCTTTTTCTGGTCTGGTGTAAATGCAACACCAGTTACCAAGGAATGGGGGTGACCCAACTGCCCCGTCTCTTTACCTGTCTCAACCGACCAAAGCCGGACGGTTTGATCGCCACCCGCCGTTGCAACATATCGTCCTTTAGGATCAAAGGCAACTGCCCAAATGCGGCCGGTATGTCCTTCTAATTTGTGACGTTCCACCCCGTCTGACGTGCGGAAAATACGGGCCGATTTGTCACTATTCGCGGCAATCAAAAATTGCCCGTCTTTAGAAAAATCCAGCGATTCCCAGCCACTCCAATTAACCGAAATCGGCGATAGAGCCTGAACGGTATCACCCCGAACCCGCCACCGCATAATGGTTCGGTCAGCACTTGCCGAGGCAATCAAGTTTTCTGTGGGACTAAATATGGCATCCCATACTTCAGATTTATGGCTTTTATAGGTAAGGCGTTTTTGGCCAGTTGCCACCTCCCAAACCAGCGCAGTGCCGTCCAGACTGGCCGTGACCACTTGTTTACTGTCTTTAGAGAACGAAACAGACTCGACAAAATCAGTATGGGCTTTCAATGTATGCTGCAACGTACCAGAAGATTCCCAAATACGGGCACTTCCGTCTTCGCTGGCCGAGGCAAACCGGGTTCCGTCTGGCGCAAATTCCAGATCTAATACCCCACCACCATGTGCCTCAAAGCATTTTTCTTGCACCCCTGTTTCCAAATTCCATGCACAAATCTTGTGGTCTTCGCCACCCGTTAAGGCGGTTTTGCCATCGGGCGAGACTGCTGTTGCAATGACCGCACCTTCGTGTCCGATAAACCGCCATACTTCCTTGCGGCTACTTACATCCCAGTACCGCGCCGTATAGTCTGCACTTCCTGTTAGAAGATGTTCCCCATCGGGCGAGGTAGCCAACGAAAGGACCGCTTCGGCATGGCCCCAAGAGGTCATTAATCGTGGCTCCGAAAGGTCAATGCCGCCAGGCGCAACTGGATCTCTGTTACAGGCGGTCAGAGACCATAACAAGAGGGCCGTGGTAAACAGGTTTTTTTTGGTGTACATGGTATGGTGGTTGAGGGTTTGGTTCGTGGGCATTTTACAGCGTTCTGAAAGACAATTCAAGCCCTTTCGTCACGAATTTTACCCTGACTGTTATTTTTATGGTCTCGCGATTATTTAACATAGGGCACAGACTTTTTTAGACATCATACAATTTCGTCTTTGTGATCACGCACATAAGCAGCAAGCCAACTCCCCGCAACCATTCATAGCGAATTTTGACCTTATTCGTGCTTTTCTAAGACCACAGGTCTTGCGATTACAAAATAATGGTGGTAGCTTTTATGTTCCTTATACAAACCTTACCCTTTTAGCCATGAATTTGATCCAAGACCTGGATGTACTGGATAACCTCGATGCCCCTAAATTGGTCCCCGAATCAATAGGAACGAATGGCCGGAAACTCTATTTAGAAACCTATGGCTGCCAAATGAACGTAGCGGACTCCGAGGTGGTGGCCGCTGTTTTGCAAGAGGGTGGTTATGGCCTGACGAGCGACCCGATGCAGGCTGATGTGGTTTTGCTCAATACGTGTGCCATTCGTGAGAATGCCGAGCAAAAAGTTCGGCAGCGGTTAGGCGTATTTCGTGCCAAAAAACGCAAAGAAAACCCGGACTTGCTCATTGGTGTTTTGGGTTGTATGGCCGAGCGATTGCGCCATAAACTCTTGGAAGAAGAGAAATTGGTGGATTTGGTGGTGGGGCCGGATGCCTATCGAGATTTGCCACGCCTTATTGGGGAGCGTGGCCTAAACGGGCAGGCTGCGGTGAATGTCCAACTCTCGAAAGAAGAAACCTATGCCGATATTGCACCCGTCCGCTACGACTCGAACGGTATCTCGGCATTCGTTTCCATTATGCGGGGATGCAACAACATGTGCTCGTTCTGTGTGGTTCCGTTTACACGTGGGAGAGAACGAAGCCGACCCGTAAACAGTATCCTTGCAGAATGTGCCGATTTGCTGGAACGCGGCTATAAAGAGGTTACCGTTTTGGGGCAAAATGTCAACTCTTATCACTTCGAGCAAGATGGAACGGTGGTCTCGTTTGCGGAATTGTTGTACCGCATCAGTTTGTTATCACCAGAATTGCGGATTCGGTATTCTACCAGCCATCCGAAAGATTGTTCAGATGACCTGTTGTATGTTCATGCGGAACGGCATAATATATGTAATTACATACACTTACCCGTCCAACATGGCAATACGGAAATGCTTCGCCGAATGCGCAGGACGTATTCCCGTGAGCAGTATTTGGAATTAGTGGAAAAAGCATACCGCATTGTGCCCAATCTTTCACTCTCCACCGATATTATTGCAGGTTTTTGTGGTGAAACCGAAGAAGAACACCGCGATACCCTTTCGCTGCTAAAACAAGTACGGTACGACCATGCCTATATGTTCATGTATTCCGAACGTCCCGGAACATATGCCGCCCGAAAATACCAAGACGACATTCCCGAAGACCTGAAAAAACGCCGCCTTTCCGAGATTATAGACCTGCAAACGCGCATTGCTGCCGATAAAAACCGCGCCGATGTAGGCAGTCTGCAAACAATTTTGGTAGAGGGAACTTCTAAAAGACGTATAGACCAACTCTTTGGCCGAACCGATGCGAATAAGGTGGTGATCTTTGATGCGCACAACTATCAACCCGGACAGTATGTTCAGGTACGGATCACGGGGAGTACCTCAGCCACGCTTTTAGGCGAACCATTGGGTGTAACCACCCTTGCCGAGTCTGTTTTGCAAGTGGCATAATCCTACCACTGGATAAGATTTTTACCACCAGTACGTACCTAAAATCCTTGTGCCGGCACCAAGCCAGTGGCTATTTGCCGTACTATAATGAGTACGACTTAGACCCGCATTAATCCCACAGCCTCGCGTACTTTTACCATATGGGCTTCGGCGGCCTTGGTAGCATTTTGGGCCCCATCGCGGAGTACATCGCGTACAAAATCCGGTTTTTGGGCCAACGCCCGCCGCTTTTCGCGTGCTTCACCAAAGTAGTCGTTCATTAGCCCCAAGAGTTCTTTTTTAGCATGGCCATAGCCATAGCCTCCGGCCCGATACGCAGCGGCTATTTCTTCCTGCTTTTCTGGAGCGGCAAACAAACGGATCATCGCAAAAACATTGTCCGTTTCGGGGTTTTTAGGGTCTTCCAACGGGGTGGAATCCGTAACAATGCTCATCACTTTCTTTTTCAGCACGCTCCCTTCGTCAAAAATACCAATCGTGTTCCCATAGCTTTTAGACATCTTACGGCTATCCAGTCCGGGTACAACCGCCACATCCTCTAAAATGTAGGCCTCCGGCATCGGGAAAATTGGGTTTTCTGGCGCAAACATCCGATTAAAGCGTTCAGCAGTATCTCGGCAAATTTCAATATTTTGCTTCTGGTCTTGCCCAACAGGAACCAGCGTGCCGCCATAGATCAAAATGTCTGCTGCTTGTAAAATTGGATAGGTAAATAAGCCTGCATTGGGAGAAAGGCCATTGGCAATTTTGTCTTTATAAGCTACCCCTTTTTCAAGGAGCGAAACGGGGGTCAGGCATAAGAAAATCCAGGTTAATTCACCCAATTGTGGTACATCGGATTGTAAAAATAAGTTTGCTTTAGCAGGATCTAAGCCGAGAGCCAGATAGTCCAAGGCTACATCAAAGCTATATTGTGCCAGTTCCTCACGATTGTTTACCGAAGTAAGGGCATGGTAGTTCACAATAAAAAAATAGCCGCCGTATTGGTTGCCTAAAGCAATGTTTTGCCGGAGTGCGCCAAAATAATTCCCAATGTGCAAAACGCCACTTGGCTGAATTCCGGATGTTAGAACAGGGGTTTTCATCAAGTTTTTCGTAAAATAAACCATTACCAAAAAATGATTCTGTAGATAGAAAAATTTCTCGCTAATGGCATAGTCCTTTATAATAGAAATTTCTAAGACGCCTCAGCACGCCATTCTTTGATACCACCTATAAAATACCAGATCAGGGTAAGTACTGTAAAAGGCAACACAAAGTACCACATGGCTGTACTGAATGTGGAAAGGGCATCGTGCTTGGTGTGTGCCAAAACCAAATAAAGCGTATAGGCAATATAATAAAAGAAGAACAAGGCTCCCCTAAAACGGGTAATCTCTAAGCCTTTGAAGAAAATAGGGAAGCAGGCCACCGAAATTGCAAGCATCACCGGAATATCAAAGGCAATGGCTGCATTGGAAACATTGATGGGTTGTGGTGAAACCAAGCCCGCAATTCCCAAAACAGTTAGGATATTGAAGATATTACTGCCAACCACGTTTCCGACAGCAATGTCGCGCTCCCCTTTTAATGCTGCTGCTACCGAAGTGGCTACTTCCGGCAAGGAGGTTCCAATGGCCACAATGGTCAGGCCGATGATCAACTCCGAGACGCCCAGTGTGCGGGCAATGGTAATAGCCGAGTCCACTAACCAATTGGAGCCTAAAACCAGCATCACCAATCCCAAAAGAATCCAACCTATGTTGATAGCAGTTCCTGTTCGAGGCTCCTGCGATAACTCCGCCTCAAACTCTTGCTCTAAAGCACTTTTTTTCTCTTTTCGGCTTAGGTGAATCTGAAACCATGTATAAAGGATTGCACCGAGTGCCAAAATACCCGCCTCCCATTTGGCCAATTGACCATCTAATACAAACAGGAAAAATAAAATAGCCGTCGAAATCATCACGGGCACATCAATCCGAATAAGTTGTGTATGCACCACCAATGGAACAATAATGGAAGACAAGCCCAATATAAACAGGATGTTAAAGATATTACTCCCTACCACATTTCCCACGCCTAGATCGGCCTGACCCACCCAAGCCGCTTGTGTGCTGACGGCCAATTCCGGCGCACTCGTTCCATAAGAGACCACTGTAAGCCCGATGATAATGGGTGAAATACCCAATGCAAGCGCCAATCGTGAGGCGCCTTTTACCAATGCGTCTGCGCCCAGTACCAATAAGACTAAGCCGCCAATCAAAAACAAAAAAGTAAAAACCGTCATAAACAAGAAGAGGTTAATGAAATACCTGAATGCCACTCTTACGCACATCGGGCGTGGAGGTGCCTTCTAAGCGCAGGCTTCAAAAACAAAGCGTCATAAAAACGCAAATAACGGTTTGGGGCTTGAGGTAGTCGTGAATTTTTAGCACCAAATCTCAATCGAAGAGCGACATTTGAACGGGTGCATCTCAAAAAATGCCAATAAACATACGACGCACCTTAGATTCGGTGACATCTTTGCCTATCGTTGAGAAAAGCTCCGTAGGAGCGCGTCACAATAGAAAACGAAACGAAACAACCCTATAGAAACCCCGTAGGGGACGACATCATACGAGAACCATAAGAATAAAAAGAGGTATGCACGAAGTACTTGAGGAAATTTTGAAATGCACCCGTTTGGAGAGACTTAATGGCCACCATTTTTAGCATCCGATTTGAGAAAAATAGAAGATGTCTTCCCACCTCCTTTATTCTACTTAAGAGCGAATAACATCTTTAAAGGATTGAAAATAATTGTTTTATCACCATAGAAGTTATTAACTGACAATAAGAGAAACTCGATGGTATAATGCGCTTTGGAAACGTATTCCAAAATCGTTACATACACTTTATAAGGAGCGTAAAAAGATTATCGAACCTGTTTTTAGTTTGATTAAAGAAATGTTCGATTTGAAATGTAACACACCTTTATCCTACAAAGGCAAACAAAAAACAAAATCCTATTTACTCTTATTGACCCTCACTATATAACTGATGGTGATTGATAATAATGCAAATGAACGACCATTAGGGAGTACAGGACATTTTCGAGCCTTATTCCTTTAATGGATACCCTTCATAGATATATTAGCAGAAGCTACAACTGGCGATATCGAGTACAATGGTGAGGCTTTAACCTAAATCAAATGCACCATGGTGAAGTGGGTGAACTTGGACGAAATGCCTGAAGGTGTGGTGAAAGCCTATACCCGCCTGTTTTTGACCGCGCCCGTTGCCCATTGGATCCACAACGCCAAAACCCAAATGCGGGTCTTGCAGGTAAGCCAAGGGCTTTACTTCCCCATCACCATCAACCAAACCGAGTGGGACAGCACGTTTACATGCTCCCCTTATACGGCGTATGTCCTGTACGCCCAAGACGAAATTAGGCGAAACCTAAAAAATCCTCTGCTACAAATGGGCTTATTGGGCTTGCTGAAAGGCATTAGTTGGATTTTGAAGCGGGGCAAAATTAACCAAAACGTACATGTGAACAATTTTCTGCTTTCTACCAATCCCTATCCTGCTTGGTCGGGGCAGGAACTGGCGGCGGTCACGGCGTTTTTACGCTGCGAATTTCCCCAGCACGCCCTGATTTTTCGCTCGCTCAATGAACCCCAACACGCCAGTTTGCTGCATACCTTTCAAAAAAACGGCTATCATTTGGTGGGCAGCCGGCAGGTGTATTTATACGAGATGGCACGGGAAGCTTGGCTTAAACACAACAATAACAAGCAAGACCTGCGCCTGATGCGCAACCAAAACTTGCGTTATCTGTCCCATGAAGCGATGGGCGCATACCTCGAAGAAGCCCTCGTTTTATACCAAAAACTATACCTCGAAAAATACTCGTGGCATAATCCCCAGTTTAGCTTAGCTTTTTTTCAAGCCTGTCACCGCGACGAAACAATGGTATTTCAAGGATTTGCCGATGCCGAAAATCGGCTAAGGGCCTTTTCCGGGCTGTTTGTGATCGAAAACACCATTACCTCGCCATTGGTGGGCTACGATACCGATGCACCTCAAAAAGAAGGGCTGTATATTCATGCCATTCAGTCGGTTTTTGACTACTTGTTTAAGACCAACAAGATGCTAAACCTGAGTTCGGGCGCGGCGCATTTTAAGCGGCTGCGTGGCGGAAAACCCGCTATCGAGTACTCAGCCGTCTATATGGCGCATTTACCTTGGTTTCGGCGTTCGGTGTATGGTTTGCTGCTCAAAATCTCCAACCAGATTGGCATTCCGCTGATGAAAAAATATGAACTCTAATCCTTTTTGTCAGCCGCTTGCATTCAGCCACGACGTGAAGCCCGGTCATTTTACGAGGGTCTGGCAGGCGGATATACCCTTATTTCTAACCCGCATAGAAGGGCGTGTGGTGGGCTATGAAGATTTTTGCCCACATCGAGGAGCGCCTCTTTCACAGGGCAAGATTTGGGACGGACGAGAGGTGGAGTGTCCGTATCACGGATGGCGATTTAACTTGGAAACGGGGGAAAACACCTTTGTCCCTGTCAAAAATGCCCATCGTCCTTGCGCCCTCAAACCCATTCCACTCCTCGAAGCCTATGATTTGGTTTGGCATCAAGCGGATAAAACGGCAGTGCTTCCGGCTTTATCGGATCAAAAACCGCTGCTATTTAAAACGGGAATTATCCAAGCAACGCTCGTCAATGTCGCCGAAAATTTTTTAGAAGGCAGCCACACTCATTTTGTGCATAAGGGCTACATTCGGACTTCGCAAGCCAAACGCCAAGCCATTACCGCCGAGTTTTACCCTCATCCCGATGGCTTCGCGGTACATTATCAGCCCGAGCCGCCCAAAGGCTTGCTTACGAAGGTTTTGCCCCAGAAATTCCGCACGTTGCGTCCCGTTGCGAGCTATGTACATCCGCACGTGACGGTTTTATCCTATTTTGATGTATCAGGACATTGCCGGGCACGGTTTGAAGGCATTCTTAAAACTGAACAAGCCGCCACTCGATTTTTTGCCCGCATTTTTCTGGATTTGGGCGGGCTTACACCGCTGGTTTCCGGATTGGCTTCTCATTTCTTTACAAAAATCATTCGACAAGATCAGGATATTCTCGAAAGGCAAGCCCAAAACCTCAAACGTTTTCCCCTGACCAGGTTCGTCTCCGATGAAACCGATGCCGTTGGGCAACAGCTTTTTGCATGGATTCATAACCCTGCGCAAATCAAAACCGAACCTTTTACATTTGAGGTGTTTTGGTAAATGGAGGATACGCTGTGTTAAAACCGCCACTACAGATGACGGATTCTCAAAGCTTCGATCTCTTTCTCTGGTAAACCTGTGGCTTGGGTGATTTGAGCATTATTCAGCCCCATCTTGATCAGTTCAACTGCTACCTTAAGGGCATTTTGCCTCTCGCCCCTTTTCTCACCTCTTTTCTCACCTCTTTTCTCACCTCTTTTCTCGCCTCTTTTCTCAGCTCTTTTCTCGGCTTTCTCTATCGCCTCATTAATGGCGTCTTCTTGCTCTTTTTTCGCGGTTTGCGCAACACTCGCTTCCCAGCTCAGATTGTCCAAAAACTTGCGGTATTTCCGTTTTTCGACCTCTGGCAAATGGTCAATCGCCAACTTTTCCTTTACGGCCGACATCCCTTTTGCTTTGAACGTATCTAAAACCTCGTTGTTTTTGAAGAAGTAAATCCATTCGTCAAGCGGTTCCTTGATGACATCCTTAAATCGAGTGGTTTGAATAAGGTAGTATTCAGGAAAGGCTTTACGAATGGTGGTGCTTCTTAAAACTTCTTGTTGGGCTTTGGTGAGTTCAAGCTCTTGATCGGTATGCAGTCCTTTAAAAGAAGTTTGCCCAACATAGATATAGTCGTCCCCTTTGCCCAAACCAAAATAGATAATGCTCACGGCAATCACTTTTTTAATGGCGGAATAAGGGTCTCCAAGGGTCATGTGTTCGGTGACGGCTTTTGCTGTGCCAAAAAGCATCCGCATCAGGTAGTCTAATTCTCTGGTATTCTGAATTTCGATAATGATATGCTCGCCCTTTGCGTTTTCTGCATACAAGTCAACCCGGTTGAACTTATCATGATCGTCCTCTTGGTTGCTTTCACTTTCCAAAAGCCCTTGAATTTTAATGTCTTCTTTGAGCAATTCGGAGAGAAAACCTTCGAGGATGTCGAAGTTCTTTTTGTCGCGCAGCAACCGTTTCGCTGCCCAATCAAAGCGGATATGTTTCTTGATATTTCTCATATGGCTTATAGGCTATAATAAAAGAATGCCTACTTAGCAAGTTGTGCAATGTTTCCTAAAACCCATATATTGGGTGTAGCCTCTTCTTGTTGGTCGTTTGCCAAAATGGACACAGAGTCGTGTAAAGTACTATACCCGCAAGCGCTTTATAGCATTAAAGACAAACAAACGCTATTGGTGGCCTGAAGCCTTTTATACGTATTCACATCTTAATCTTATACGATTTAATGGTAAAGGCAGATTTGCTTCTAAGATCTACCTTGTAGTTAGGGTTCAATGGCCTGTAAGCAAAGACACCCTTCGCATGAATCGCATTTGGAACCTCTTTTAAAAACTGGTAACTTTCTTTTTTTCATTAATCCATACCCAAATGCACATTGCCGAACGGAAAGTTGTTTCCATTCACTACGTTTTGACCGACGATAGCGGAACGCAAATAGATGCCTCGCCTGCCGGAGAGCCTTTGCGCTACTTACATGGTGGCGGAAACATCATCCCTGGCCTCGAAAAAGCCTTGGTCGGGCTGACCAGTGGCGATAAAAAAACCGTGGTCGTCGCTCCGGAAGATGGTTACGGCGTACACCTCCCAGATTTGGTTATTCCCGTACCACGCACCCAATTTGGAGATTTCGACCCGCAAGTTGGGATGCAAGTACAAGCAGATACCCCCGAAGGGGCCATGCTCTTTACGGTGGTCGAGGCCAACCAACTCGCTGTAACATTGGACGCCAACCACCCATTAGCAGGAGTAACCCTGCACTTTGATGTCACTGTTGCCGCCGTTCGGGATGCAAATGCCCAAGAAATACAACAAGGGTATCCGCAACAAAACCTTATTACCCTTTAACATCGAATACCGTTGTTACTTCCGGCCAAAGGTTTTCCGATGGCCTTTTTTTATGTACCCTTTTCTTCTATACCCCAATATAAAACATGTCACGCCCCTATATTCTGGCTGAAAATCATTGGAAGACCCTTCAAAAAAACCGTTTTGACCTTGCCGTCTTGCCTTGGGGAGCCACCGAAGCCCATAATTTTCATCTGCCCTATGCCACCGATAACATAGAAGCAGAGGCCATTGCTGCGGAATCGGCACGAATCGCTTGGGAAAACGGTGCAAAAGTGGTCGTACTCCCAACTGTTCCTTTTGGAGTTAATACAGGTCAGTCTGAAATCTATTTAGACCTAAACCTAAATCCCAGTACGCAGTTGGCCATTATTGCGGATATATTGGCGGTATTGGAGCGTCAGAACCTTCATAAGTTGCTCATTTTAAACAGTCATGGCGGAAATGATTTTAAGGCCATCTTGCGTGAACTGGGATTGCGGTTTCCGAAAATGTTTCTCGCCACGTGTAATTGGTTTTCCAGTTTAGACAATACACAATATTTTGAAGAATCCGGCGACCATGCTGATGAGATGGAGACTAGTTTGATGCTTCATTTACGACCAGATCTTGTTTTGCCTTTGTCTGAGGCGGGAGACGGGGCCGAGAAAAAGCACCAAATCTTGGCCTTTAGAGAGAAATGGGCATGGACTGAGCGCAAATGGCATCTTGTAACCGGCGATACAGGTATCGGAAATCCTGCCAAGGCCTCTGCGGCAAAAGGTGAACGCTATTTCTACGACGTAACCCGGAAAATCGCCGACTTTATCACGGAACTCACCCTGATTCCAATCGAGAAGCACTATCGGTAATGGGTATCTAACAAAACACCCCGCAACCTTTGGCTACGGGGTGTGACTCGGAAGGAAGCGGCGGAAGGCGTTTTTAATTCACG
>ERZ761602.2303-NODE-2303-length-30359-cov-46.989308_pt1 | contig 30359 bp, 29 predicted proteins | sample MGYA00512165_ERZ761602 | MGnify/ENA primary metagenome ERZ761602 (study PRJEB28899, sample SAMN02445085) | bioreactor sludge metagenome | biome: EBPR sludge; isolation source: Thorneside wastewater treatment plant | place: Australia: Brisbane, Thorneside...
TGGCTCCCCGACTTGGGCTCGAACCAAGGACCTACGGATTAACAGTCCGGCGCTCTACCGACTGAGCTATCGAGGAACAGAGGGGCGCATCTTAGTCAGTAAGAACATTCCAGTCAAGGGAATCAGGATATACTGCCCGAAAAATCTTTTTGCCCCCATGGACCAGAATCTGGTTTTCGCAAAGACCCCCATCGGGGATGAGGCGGTTCGGCAACGGACGCGTGTGGCCCGTCGCGATTTGCGGATGGTCCTTGTGCTGGTCGATGGCAAGATGACCGTTGCAGAATTGGGCGCGAAGCTCAACGATTCCCGTCTGGTCGAGAATGCGCTGCGTGATCTGGAGCAGGGCGGGTATATTGCGCCAACCTTGGAGGCGGTGTCGGTCTGGCAGCAGAGCAAGCTGCAACTCGAGAAACTCAAGCCTCCGGTTGCGTCGTCATCCAGCCCCGGATCATCGAGTCAACCCGACTTGCCGGGCGCTCCCGGCGGTTTTTCCACATTCGGCACGCCGGTTCTCCCTGCCGGAGTCGCAGCTGATGTTGCCGGAGAAGACTCGGCGCCGCAGGCGACTTCGCCGAAGCGACGGCGTTTACCCTTGACATACGTGGGATTTGGGCTGATCGCCGTAGCGCTTGTCGCCATGGCAATCTTTCTGTTCTTCCCGTATGGCCGCTTCAAGCCCGCCATCGAAAGCGAACTGGCGCGGGTCTGGCAGGTTCCGGCAAGAGTCGGCGAGGTCAGGCTGATTCTGCTGCCACAGCCTGGCTTGCTGCTTTCGGATGTGCGAGTCGGCGAGCGAGGGGAAACGGTCCTTGAGAAGGTTCGTGTTCATTCGTTGTTCGCGATGCTCGGGTCCGGCGTCCATACCCTGTCGCGCATTGAGATTTCGGGCGGAACGGTTGTTGCCGATCACCTGGTCGGATTGTCGCTGGCGGACAAGGGGGGGCAGAAGATCCGTCCGAAATGGCTGATCCAGCAGGTCATCGTGGAGAATCTGTCTGTTGCTGCCGGGCCTTTGAATCTCCGTCAACTGGGTGGTGATGTCGCTTTTCGTGCTGACGGCGGGATCGAGAGGGCTTCCCTGCGGACCGTCGACAATGCCTTGCGCATCACGGCCGAGCCGACGCCGCTGGGACCCAGGCTCATGATCGAAGGATTTGGCTGGCGTCCTGCCGACGTGCCGCCAGTGACCTTCGATTCACTGCACGCGACCGGCCTGTTGCAGAAGGGCAGGCTGGTCGTCGACAGTTTCGACCTGCAGACGCTTGGCGGAGTGGTCCGGGGCAACTGGCTTGTCGAATGGAACCACGGACTGCTGATGGCCGGCGATGCGGCGCTTGAGCGCGTCGATTGCCGCAGGATGACTGCCCTTTTCGCACCCTCGCTCGCTCTCGAGGGGGACCTGATGGGGAACTTCCGTCTGCGCGGGGCCGGCCGTGACTGGGATTCGATGTGGGCGAGCACGGATGCCGTGCTTGATGCCATGGTACTGCGCGGCGTCTTCAACGGGGTTGATCTGGGTGAAACTGCGCGCCGCGGCCGTGGTTCCACGGTTCGTGCCGGAAGCACGAAATTCGATCGTCTGACGGTCAACGTCAGCATCGATCCGCGGCAGATCCGTGGGCGCAACCTGGCGATGAATGCCGGCATGTTTACCGCAACCGGCCAGTTTGTCGCCACGCGCGACCGCCAGGTTGAAAGCAGCCTCCAGGTGACCATGCAGACGCCGGCCTCGTCATTGACGCAAACGGTGACGGTCAGCGGGAAGCTTCCCAATCTGCAGGCCAGCGTTCGCTAGCCCGGAGGCAGAGAGAAGGCGAGGCAGCTGCCTCGCCTGGATTTTCGCCCGCCGGGATCAGCCGTTGGTCACCGTGGCGATTGCCTTGGCGACATAATCGACATTCTTCGAGTTCAGTGCAGCCAGGCAGATGCGTCCGGTCGACACCGCATAGATGCCGAAATCCTCCTTCATGCGCTCCACCTGCGCAGCCGTCAATCCGGTGTACGAGAACATTCCGCGCTGCTCGACAATGAACGAGAAGTCCTGCTCCACGCCCTGCGCCCTGATCGCATCGACCAGGCTGGCGCGCATGCGGCGAATGCGGTCGCGCATGCCGGCCAGTTCGGTTTCCCACATCTGGCGCAATTCCGGCGAGGCGAGCACGCCGGCAACGAGCGCGCCGCCGTGGGTCGGCGGATTGGAGTAGTTGGTGCGGATGACACGCTTGACCTGCGAGAGGACGCGCGCCGACTCTTCCTTGCTCGCGGTGACGATGGTGAGCGCGCCGACGCGCTCGCCGTAGAGCGAGAAGCTCTTCGAGAAGGAACTGGCGATGAAAAACTGCAGGCCGGAGGCCGCGAACGCCCGGATCGCGACCGCGTCCGCATCGATTCCGTCGGCGAATCCCTGGTAGGCCATGTCGAGAAACGGTACCAGGCCCTTTTCCTTGCAGATTTGGACCACTTCATCCCATTGAGGTGGCGAGAGGTCGGCGCCGGTCGGATTGTGGCAGCAGGCGTGGAGAACGATGATCGAACCGGCGGCGAGGCCATTGAGCGACGCCTTCATGCCGGCGAAGTTGACGCCGCGCGTGGCGGCGTCATAGTACGCATAGCTTTCGACGACGAAGCCGGCGGATTCGAAGAGGGCGCGGTGGTTTTCCCAGGAAGGATCGCTGATATGGACCGTCGCCTCGGGGTTCAGGCGCTTCAGGTAGTCGGCGCCGACCTTCAGCGCACCGGTGCCGCCAAGCGCCTGGGCAGTGATTGCCTGGCCATTGGCGAGCAGTGGGGAGTCCTTGCCGAACAGCAGGTTCTGTACGGCCTGATTGTAGGAAGGCGCGCCTTCGATCGGCTGATAGCCACGCGGCGGGGCAGCCTTCAGGCGAGCCTCCTCGGCGATCCTGACGGCAGCGAGCAACGGAAGTTTGCCATTGTCATCAAAATAGACGCCGACGCCGAGATTGACCCTGGTGTCGCGAGGATCGGCGTTGAAGGCTTCATTCAGTCCGAGAATGGGGTCGCGCGGGGCCATTTCCACCGCGGCAAAGATCGACAGGGACATAGGGAACTCCATGAAATAGTGGAAATATTGTTCGCGCGGCAGTGTCACCGTGCGACCAAAACCGTAAAATTCTAGCATGAGCGAAACGAAGACCGGCGATCCGGTGGCCTCCTTCGCTGGCAGTCCGTTTCGGCTGCATCAGCCCTTCCTCCCCGCCGGCGACCAGCCCGAGGCGATCGGCCTGCTGGTCGAGGGTCTGAAGGATGGTTTGTCCTATCAGACGCTGGTCGGCGTCACCGGCTCCGGCAAGACGTATACGATGGCGAACGTGATCGCCCGTACCGGCCGCCCGGCCCTTGTGCTGGCGCCCAACAAGACGCTGGCTGCCCAACTGTACTCGGAGTTCAAGGAATTCTTCCCGGAAAACGCCGTCGAGTACTTCGTTTCGTACTACGACTATTACCAGCCCGAGGCCTACGTCCCCTCGCGCGACCTCTATATCGAGAAGGACAGCTCGATCAACGACCACATCGAGCAGATGCGGCTGTCGGCCACGAAAAGCCTGATCGAGCGCCGGGACGTGGTGATCGTCGCCACCGTTTCCTGCATCTACGGCATCGGCGACCGTGACGAGTACCACGACATGATCCTGACCATGCGTGTCGGCGACCGCCTGGACCAGCGGGCCATCGTCAAGCGGCTGACCGAGATGCAGTACGAGCGCAACGACATCGATTTCCACCGCGGAATCTTCCGTGTGCGCGGCGACGTGATCGACATCTTTCCCGCCGAGCATGCCGAGCATGCGATCCGTGTCTCCCTTTTCGATGATGAAATCGAGGGCCTGCGGTTCTTCGACCCGTTGACCGGCCAACTGCTGCACAAGGCGCTGCGCTTCACCGTCTTCCCGGCGTCGCATTACGTGACGCCCCGGGGAACCGTGCTGCGCGCCATCGAGGCGATCAAGGAAGAACTGCGCGAGCGCATCGACTTCTTTACCCTCAACAACAAGCTGGTCGAAGCCCAGCGCATCGAGCAGCGCACCCGTTTCGACGTCGAACTCCTCGACCAGATCGGCTTCTGCAAGGGCATCGAGAACTACTCGCGGCATTTTTCGGGCCGCCGGGCCGGTGAACCGCCACCGACCCTCATCGACTACCTGCCATCCGATGCGTTGATGTTCATCGACGAGTCGCACGTCACCATCGGCCAGGTTGGCGGCATGTACAAGGGTGATCGCTCGCGCAAGGAGAATCTGGTCGACTATGGTTTCCGCCTGCCGTCGGCGCTGGATAACCGCCCCTTGCGGTTCAACGAGTTCGAGGCCCACCTGCGGCAGACGATCTTCGTCTCGGCGACGCCGGCCGACTACGAACACCGGCACGCCGGACAGGTCGTCGAGCAACTGGTGCGTCCGACCGGGCTGATCGACCCGAAGGTGCTGGTGCGCCCGGCATCCAGCCAGGTCGACGACCTGCTGGCGGAAATCCGTCAACGGGAGGCGGCGGGCGAGCGAGTGCTGGTGACCACGCTGACCAAGCGCATGGCCGAGGATCTCACCGACTTTCTGGCGGACAACGGGGTCCGGGTGCGCTACCTGCACTCGGACATCGACACGGTCGAAAGGGTGGAGATCATCCGCGACCTGCGTCTGGGCGTGTTCGACGTGCTGGTCGGCATCAATCTCCTGCGCGAGGGGCTTGATATCCCCGAGGTGTCGCTCGTTGCGATTCTCGATGCCGACAAGGAGGGGTTCCTGCGCTCGGAGCGCTCGCTGATCCAGACAATGGGACGCGCCGCGCGCCATATCCATGGCACAGCGATCCTCTATGCTGATACGATTACACATTCCATGGATCTGGCCATTGGTGAAACGGAACGGCGCCGCGCGAAGCAGATCCTCTTCAATTGTGAACACGGAATCACTCCGCGCGGCGTGTCGAAGACGATCAAGGACATGATCGACGGCGTCCATGACGCCGAGTCCGCCCAGAGCGAACTGAAGGTGGCGCAGGAGCGGGCGGCCTACGAGATCATGGATGAGAAGACGGTGGCAAGGGAAATCAGGCGGCTGGAAAAAGTGATGCTCGAGTCAGCGCGAAATCTGGAATTCGAGAATGCGGCGAATGCCCGCGATGAATTGTTTCGCCTGCGGGAGCGGGTGTTCGGTGCGGCGCCGCACGACCGCGATGGAGACGAGATGAAATGAGCTATCGGGTGTTGCTGGTCTGCATGGGCAATATCTGCCGTTCTCCAACGGCCGAGGGCGTCTTGCGTAAATATCTACAAAACAATATGTTGGCAGAGTTTGTTGAAGTCGATTCTGCCGGGACGCACGGTTATCATGTCGGTGAGGCGCCGGATTCGAGAACGCAACGGGCAGCGGCGGCGAGGGGTTACGATCTGTCGCAGTTGCGGGCCCGCAAGGTGGCGGCACAGGATATCGAATACTTCGACCTGATCCTGGCAATGGACAAGAGCAATCTCGATAGCCTGCGCCGCATGGCGCCAGTCGACAGGCACGACCGGCTCAAGTTGTTCATGGAATACGCCCGGAACTTCGACGATGACGAAGTCCCCGATCCCTACTATGGCCTGGGGCATGGGTTCGACCTGGTCCTCGACATGATCGAGGATGGGGCGGAGGGATTGATCGAGGAACTCAGGCTGCGTTTCGCCAGCACCTGAGGACCCGGCGAGGAAAGGAAGAGGGGCGCCCGCTGGCGCCCCTCGCTCATCGGGTTTGGTCCGCCTGCTTGGCGGTTTCGATCATGACCAGCGGCCCTTCATCGGCCGCCGCGGCGTGCGGTTGCTGCTTGCGCGGCCGGCCAAGCCGGGGCGCCGGTTCGGCTGAAACCACTGCTGCCGGCACGGTCGTCTGCACCAGGATGAGCCCGCTCTCGATCAGCGCCGTCTCGAGGGCGCCCGCCGGCACGACAGGGGCGGGCGCCGGCGGTGGGACGGTTTTGCCGCTTTCGGCAGCGTCGACCGCAACAGCCTCGGGCGCAACGATTGGACTCGGCGGCGCGGCCGGAACGGCCTCGACGACCAGCGGCGCAGCTTCGGCGACCGTCGGCGATGCCTCGACTGGCGCCGGCTCCGCCGGAGTCTCATCGACAACCACGGTTTCACCCGCGACCGGAGGAATCACGACTACCACCGGTTCCTCGCCGGGCGGCACATGGACATCGGGCGCCGTTTCCGCGACCTCATTCACGACGCCATGGTCCGCCTCGTTGCGCCTCTCGCCGCGGCCGCGGCCGCCCCTGCGCCCCCGGCGGCGGCTGGCCTGCTCTTCACTGGTGGCGGCGCTCTCCTGACCTCCGCTGGCAGCGGGCTGGAGGTTGCCTGCTGCAATCTCGCCGGCGATCACCGGCGGGATCGGCCTGTTCTCGACGGTTTCAGGCTGCTGCCGCGGCGGGCGTTCCTTGCGCTCGCCGCGCGGGCGACGTTCCGGGCGCTCGCCCCCGGGTGCTCCGGTTTCTTCACGCGGGGTCTTCTCGGAAATGCGTTCGCTGCGGCCGGCAGACCGTTCCTGGCGCTCGCCGGGGCGTTCACCGGCTTCCTCGCTGCGGCGACCGCCGGCGTTCCTGCCGCCGCGGCGGCTGTCACGAACCGGTCCGCGCTCGTTACGGCCCGGGCTTTGTGCTTCGTCCGCCATCGTCGGCGGTTCGACAGCCGGTCGCGATGGAACCGGCGCCGGCGTCTTGCGGAACAACGCCATGATCCTTGCAAACACGCCTTGTCCCGCATGCGCCGGTGGCGGGACGCTTGCCTGAACCGGCGCGGCGGTTGGTGTCTGGGAGAGATCCGGCGCCGGCTGCTCCGGGGAAATACCCTTGATGACGGCCTCCTGGCGAGGCCTGGCGGCTTCCTGCTGGGTGGCCTGCTTGAGCGCCTCCTCGAGCGGCACATCGACCATCTTGTAGGAAGGCTCGCGCAGATCCTCGTTGTTCAGGTCGTCGTGGCGCAGCCGGGTGATCGTATGAGCCGGCGTCTCGAGATGGATGTTCGGGATGAGCAGGATGGTCACCTTGTGGCGCAACTCGATGGCCTGGATATCGGGGCGCTTCTCGTTGAGCAGGAAGGTGGCGACATCGACCGGAACCTGGACATGCACGGCGCCGGTGTTTTCCTTCATCGCTTCCTCTTCCAGGATGCGCAGGATGTGCAGCGCGGCGGATTCAGCGGAGCGGATATGGCCGGTGCCGGTGCAGCGCGGGCACGAGATGTAGCTGGTTTCGGCCAGCGCCGGACGCAGCCGCTGGCGCGACAGTTCCATCAGGCCGAAACGGCTGATCTTGCCCATCTGCACGCGGGCGCGGTCAAAACGCAGTGCGTCGCGCAGGCGGTTCTCGACTTCGCGCTGATTGCGCTGGTTCTCCATGTCGATGAAGTCGATGACGATCAGGCCGCCAAGGTCGCGCAGGCGAAGCTGGCGAGCCAGTTCTTCGGCGGCTTCCATGTTGGTCTTGAACGCCGTTTCCTCGATGTCGGCGCCCCGGGTGGCGCGCCCGGAATTGACGTCGACGGCGACCAGCGCTTCGGTATGGTCGATGACGACCGCGCCGCCGGAGGGCAGATTGACCTGACGGACGAAGGCCGTTTCGATCTGGTGCTCGATCTGGAAGCGGGAGAAGAGCGGCACGCCGTCGCGGTAACGCTTGACGCGGTTGACGTTGGCCGGCATCACGGTGCCCATGAAGGCGCGCGCCTGTTCGTATACCTCGTCGGTATCGATCAGGATTTCGCCGATCTCGGGCTGAAAGTAGTCGCGGATGGCGCGAATGACCAGGCTGCCTTCGAGATAGATCAGGAAAGCGCCGCTCTGCTGCCGGGCAGCGCCTTCGATGGCGTTCCACAGTTGCAGCAGATAGTTCAGATCCCACTGGAGTTCTTCCGCCTGGCGGCCGATGGCTGCCGTGCGGGCGATCAGGCTCATGCCGCTGGGCACTGCGAGCCGATCCATCGTGTCGCGCAGTTCGGCCCGCTCTTCGCCATCGACGCGACGGGAAACGCCGCCGCCGCGCGGATTGTTCGGCATCAGGACGAGGTAGCGGCCGGCAAGTGAAACATAGGTGGTCAGGGCGGCGCCCTTGTTGCCGCGCTCGTCCTTGTCGACCTGGACGATCAGCTCCTGGCCTTCCTTCAGCGCCTCGTTGATCCTGGCGCGGCTGGCCTCGACGCCGGGCTGGAAATTGCTGCGGGAGATCTCCTTGAAGGGCAGAAAACCGTGTCTCTCGGCCCCGTAATCGATGAAGCACGCTTCAAGACTGGGTTCGATGCGGGTGATGACACCCTTGTAGATGTTGCTCTTGCGCTGTTCCTTGGAGGCCGATTCAATGTCGAGGTCAATCAGCTTCTGACCATCGACAATGGCGACACGAAGTTCTTCGGCCTGTGTCGCATTGAAAAGCATGCGTTTCATGATTTGGGGCTCCAGCGCACCAAGGCACGCTGCAAGGGAGTCCCGTGCAGGCAGCGGCAGTCAGTTATCGGGTTGCGTCATGCGTGAGAGGGCAAAAGCGACGATGAAAGTGCTGATCCATACCTGGTCGCGGTTTGTTGTATTGAAAGGCGCGACCTGAAAATTCCTGCGACGGGCAATCCGTGCGTGCTTACGGTGGGCTTATCCATTACCATCACTACTTTTGGTGAGTGAACTTAACCAGTCGCTTCACGCTGGTCTGGCTTGACCGACTGGTCAAGGGAGACTTCGGAGCCTGCCGCGTGACGGTCGCGCCCGGGGCGCGAAGCAAGCGGTCTGACGGCTCAAGGATCTCTTGCAGCCCGGGACATGAAGCGTGGGCAGTATATTGCAAAATGAACGGCGCCGGTAACAAATCCGTCACCCATCTGGTGATCGGCGAAGACGATCCAGGGCAGCGTCTCGACAACTTCCTGATCCGTGTCTGCAAGGGTGTGCCGAAGAGCCACGTCTATCGCATCCTGCGCAGCGGCGAAGTCCGGGTGAATAGCCGGCGGGCGGCCGCGGGCTATCGCTTGTGCGTGGGCGACGTCCTGCGCCTGCCGCCGCTGCGGATTGCCGAAAGGCCCGAGGGCGAGGTCGACGAGGCGGCCAAGCAACGCGTCGATCTGCTGATCCTCTACGAGGATGAGGCCATGCTGGTCATCGACAAGCCCGACGGCATCGCGGTGCACGGGGGCAGCGGCGTCAGTTTCGGCGTCATCGAGGCGCTCCGCCGGCAGCGCCCCGACGCCAGGTTTCTCGAGCTGGCACACCGTCTCGACCGCGAAACCTCGGGCGTCCTGCTGATCGGCAAGAAGCGGCTGGCGTTGACAGCACTGCATGACATGTTCCGCGAACACGGCGCGGGGGCCGACAAACGCTATCTGGTGCTGGTCCGGGGGCGCTGGATGAACGGCACGCAACACGTCAGGCTGCCGCTGCACAAGTGCCTGACGGAGGAGGGCGAGCGGCGGGTGTCGGTCAGTCCGCAGGGCAAGGCGGCGCATACGGTCTTCCGGTTGCTGGCGCGCTGGCCCGACATGAGCCTTCTCGAGGCGCAGTTGAAGACCGGGAGGACGCATCAGATCCGCGTGCATCTGGCCCATCTCGGCTTTCCGATTCTCGGCGACGAGAAATACGGCGATTTCGCGCTCAACCGGGATCTCAAGCGCGCCGGGCTCAAGCGCATGGCCCTGCATGCCTGGCGGATGGCGCTGCGCCACCCGCTGAGCGGGGCGGCGCTCGAATGCACCGCCCCTTTGCCTGAAGCCATCGTCGGCCATGTTGCCGCGGTCGACCGCGAAAATGCACGTGAATTCAGCGCCGACAATCTGGAACAGATCCTCGGGAAACGGCTCTGAAGCCCATGAAATACGAACTGGTGGTTTTCGACTGGGATGGCACGCTGCTCGATTCGGCGGGAGCGATTGTCCAGGCGATCCAGGCCGCGTGCCGTGACCTTGGCCATCCCCCGCCAAGCGACGACCACGCCCGGCATGTGATCGGTCTCGGTCTGGTGGATGCGCTGCGCCATGCGGCGCCGGATCTGCCGCCGCAGCGCTATCCGGCGATGGCCGATCGTTACCGCTTCCACTATCTCGGTGCGGATCATCGACTGACCTTGTTCGAGGGAATCCCCGAGGTGCTGGCCGGACTGCAATCAACAGGCCACATCCTGGCGATTGCCACCGGCAAGAGCCGCCTGGGGCTGGAACGGGCACTCGATCATTCCGGGCTGCGTGCGCTGTTTCAGGCGTCGCGCTGTGCCGACGAATGCCATTCCAAGCCCCATCCGCAGATGCTCGAGGAACTGATGGCGGAGTTCGGCGTCGCCAGCGAGGCGACCCTGATGATCGGCGACACCTCGTACGACCTCCTGATGGCGCGGAATGCGGGGGTCGCCGGTCTCGCCGTCACCTACGGTGCGCACTCTCACGATCATCTGCTCGAACACAGCCCCCTGGCTTGCCTGCCTACGGTTGCCGAACTCGCAGCATGGCTCCGGGCGAACGCCTGATCTGCGGCAGCGCCGGCCTCGTCGAGGCGGTCGCCGGGTTCCGCTTCCGGGTGAGCCACGCCGGGCGCGAGGCCGCTGCCTTCGCCGTTCGCTTTCGCGGGAAGGTCTTCGCCTATCTCGACGAATGCGGCCACATTCCCGCACAACTTGACTGGCTGCCGGGAGAGTTCTTCGATGATTCCAAGCTATACTTGATCTGCTCGGTTCATGGCGCGCTTTATGCTCCGGACTCCGGCCGGCGCCTTGGCGGGCGCTGTCAGGGCAAGGGCCTGGAGGCGCTTGCGGTCGACGAGGCGGATGGTCAGGTCTTTTTGGTACAAGAATACGTTCATGGATAACCCCCAAGTTCCCAACAATTCCCCGGACTGGGAGCGGAAGACGCTCGAGAAGCTGCTGTTCCTGACACTCGAAGAGCAGAAGAACCGGCGGCGCTGGGGAATCTTCTTCAAGTTCCTCGGTTTCGGGTATCTTGCGCTCGTTCTCGTCGCGCTGGTCGACTGGGGCACCGAGGCATCGCATCAGGAACGCCATACGGCGTTGATCGACGTGACCGGCATCATCGAGACGAAAGGCGTGTCCAATGCCGAGAAGATGATCGAATCGCTGCAAAGCGCGTTCAAGGAAAAGAACGTGGCCGGGGTGATCCTGCGCATCAACAGTCCGGGTGGCAGCCCCGTTCAGGCCGGAATCATCAATGACGAGATTCGCCGGTTGCGCACGAAACACCCCGAGAAGCCGCTCTACGCGGTGGTCGAGGACATCTGCGCCTCCGGCGGCTACTTTGTGGCTGTCGCCGCCGACAAGATCTACGTCAACAAGGCCAGTATCGTCGGATCCATCGGTGTCCTGATGGACGGTTTCGGCTTCACCGGGACGATGGACAAGTTCGGCGTCGACCGGCGCCTGTTGACGGCCGGGAACAACAAGGGGTTTCTTGACCCGTTCTCGCCGCCGAATCCGAATCAGACGGCGCACGCACAGCTCATGCTCGACGACATCCACCAGCAGTTCATCGACGTGGTCAAGGCCGGCCGCGGCGCGCGTCTCAAGGAAACCCCGGAAATGTTCTCGGGGCTGATGTGGACCGGTGACCAGAGCGTCAAGCTGGGTCTGGCCGATGACTTCGGCAGTGTCGATTCCGTGGCGCGCGACGTGATCAAGGCCGAGAAGGTGCTCGATTATTCGGTCAGGGACAATATTGCCGAGCGCTTTGCCCGGCGCCTTGGAACGGGCGCGGTCAACAGCCTGTGGAAGGGGTTTTCCGAAGGCATGGCTGGCGTCAGCCTGCGCTGAAACTGCTCACGCCAGCAGCAGGAATACCGTCGGACGCCGCTCGATCGTCGGCGGCGCCTGCTCCTTCCACTCCCGGATCGTCCGTGTCACGATCGATTCACCGGACAGCGTCAGGTCGGTTGCCAGGGTGAGGCGGGTTCCCGGATCGCAGACCTCCAGGGCGGTTGTGAACAACTGCCGGTTCCGGTAGGGCGTCTCGATCCAGATCTGCGTTTGCCGCCGCTTTCGCGATTCGCTCTCGAGGTCGCGCAAGGCTCTCGTCCGCTCGCTTTCCTTGGCCGGAAGATAGCCGTGGAAGGCAAAACGCTGTCCGTTCAGGCCGGATGCCATCAGCGCCAGCAGCAGCGAGGAGGGGCCGATCAGCGGGACGACGCGGATGTCTTCCCGTTGGGCGAGAGCGACCAGGTTGGCGCCGGGATCGGCGACGGCCGGGCAGCCCGCTTCCGCGAGGAGACCCACGTCATGACCGGCGCGCAAGGGTAGCAGAAGGCGCTCCAGAGCCTCCGGCGGGGTATGCTCGTTGAGCTCGGCAAGCTGCAATTCCTGCAGCGGCACGTCGGTGGCGATTGCCTTCAGGAAGGCCCGGGCGCTTTTCGGCTGCTCGACGATGAAGTGGGCGAGGGGCCGAACGGTGGACAGCACGCTCGCCGGCAGCGACTCCTCGGGCGCTGTCGGGCCCAGTGGTACGGGTATCAGATAGAGCGTCCCGGCCATCAGGGAAGCGTCACGCCCTGTTTTCGCAGCAGGATGCAGAGGGCGATCAGCGGCAGACCGATCAGCGCATTCGGATCGTCGCCGGCGATACGGCTCAGAAGCGCGATGCCGAGACCTTCCGACCGGGCGGATCCGGCGCAATCGTAGGCCGGCTCGCGGCGCAGGTAGCGCTCGATCTCTTCATTCGTCAGGTCGCGGAAGGTGACCAGGGTTGACACCCCGCATGCCTCGGCGCAGCCGGTGCGCACGTTGTAGAGGCAGAGCCCGGTATGGAAATCGACCGTCTTTCCGGAGAGGGCGCGCAATTGCTCGACTGCGCGTTCGTGGCTGCCCGGCTTGCCGTAGATCAGGCCGTCGACCGTGGCCACCTGGTCACTGCCGATGATCAGGGCGTCCGGATGGGCGCCGGCGACCGCACGCGCCTTGGCTTCGGAGAGACGTAACGCCATTCCCTGAGGGCTCTCGCCGGGCAGACGAGACTCGTCGGTCTGCGGGCTGGCGACTTCGAACGGCAAGCCGAGACGGGCCAGCAATTCACGGCGATACCGGGACGTCGACGCGAGGATCAGGGTTTGTGACATGAAAGTTCCAATACAACAAGGGGTTGCCCCTTTTTCTTGAAGTAGCACTTATGTTTTGACTTGGCGGGCGAGAAATAATATCATCGCCGGTTTGAGTCGCAACAGCCTGAGATTGAAAAGGATTTCCGACGCATTCGCGTTTTCCCGGGAAGGCCGCGTCCTTGAAGGAACGCTGGAACTTTCGAGCCTTGATCGCCTGCATGACCTGCTGGCGGAGATTGCTGGAGAGGTGAGCTTCCACATCGGGGGGCTGGCGGGAGAGCGCGGCGAGGCGCTGCTGCACGTGACGGTTTCGGGATCGCTCCCGCTGGCCTGTCAGCGTTGCCTGGAAGCCATTCCCTTCGATCTCCATGTCGACAATCTTCTGGAACTTCTTGCAGAGGACGCCGAGATGTCGCAGGACGAGCTGGAAGACGACACGCGCGATTTCCTGCCGGTGGCGGGCGGACTGGATGTGACCGAGTTGGTGGAGGACGAAATCCTCTTGGTCGTGCCGGTTGCGCCAAGGCATGAAAGATGTGGTTTGCCGGGCGCGGCCGATGCCGGCGAGCGGGTTAATCCGTTTGCCCGGCTGGCCGGCCTCCGAGGCAAGCCGAACTGATTTTTTTGGAGTACTGACATGGCTGTTCAACAGAACAAGAAATCCCCTTCCAAGCGTGGCATGCATCGCGCTCACGACTTCCTGTCCAATCCGCCGCTGGCCGTCGAGCCGGCTACCGGCGAAGTGCATCTGCGCCACCATGTGTCGCCGAATGGCGTTTATCGCGGCAAGAAGGTGCTCAAGGCCAAGGGCGAGTGATCGTTGAATGAAGGGCAGGCGGTCCGTCCCGGGTCGCCTGCCTTTTGTTTTGCCATGACAGCCCGCATCGCCATCGATTGCATGGGAGGAGACCACGGACCGTCGGTGACGGTACCGGCGTCCCTGCGTTTTCTCGAAGCCCATCCGGCCGCCAGCCTGATCCTCGTCGGCCGTGAGGAGTCGCTGCAGCCGCTGCTGGGGAAGTCGGCCGCAAGTTCCCGGCTGCGCGTCGTCCATGCTTCGGAAGTGGTGGAGATGCACGAATCGCCTTCCCTTGCCTTGCGCAACAAGAAGGATTCGTCGATGCGGGTGGCGGTGAACCTCGTCAAGAACGGCGAGGCGGATGCCTGCGTTTCGGCCGGCAATACCGGCGCGCTGATGGCGATTTCGAGGTTTGTCATGAAGATGATGCCGGGAATCGAGCGACCGGCGATCTGTGCGGCCGTGCCGACCGCCAAAGGGCATACCCACATGCTCGATCTTGGCGCCAATGTCGACTGCGGACCGGAACATCTGCTCCAGTTCGGCATCATGGGCGCCATGCTCGTCGCCGCGATGGAGCACAGCGATTACCCGACGGTCGGCATCCTCAACATCGGCGAGGAAGAGATCAAGGGCAACGAAGCGGTCAAGGCCGCCGCCGAACTTCTCCGCGCGTCCGACCTCAATTTCATCGGCAACGTCGAGGGCGACGGCATCTACAAGGGCGATGCCGACATCGTCGTCTGCGACGGTTTCGTCGGCAATGTCGCCCTGAAGGCGTCGGAGGGACTGGCGCAGATGCTGGGCTCCTCGCTGCGCGGCGAGTTCAAGCGCAACTGGCTGACGAAGCTGGCGGCCGTCATCGCGATGTCTGTCCTCAACAATTTCAAGCAACGCTTCGACCATCGCCGCTACAACGGGGCCATCCTGCTGGGCCTGCGCGGCATTTCGGTCAAGAGCCACGGATCGGCCGACGCGTTTGCCTTTGGCTACGCCATCGGCCGCGCCTTCGACGCGGTCGAGAATCGTGTTCTCGAGCGGATCGCCGCGCGCATCGGGGCAGTGGCTGATGCGCAAGTTGCCAAAGCCGGGGAGGGCGCCTGAATGTATGCACGCGTGACCGGTACCGGCAGTTGCCTTCCCGGCAAGCCAGTCAGCAATGACGACCTGGCGGCGAGTGGCATCGACACCAATGACGAGTGGATCGTTTCGCGTACCGGCATTCGCAGCCGGTTCCTGGCGGCGCCGGGCACGACGTCCAGCGATCTGGGTCTGGTCGCCGCGCAGCAGGCGCTGGAGATGGCCGGCGTTGCGGCAGGCGAGATCGACCTGATCATCGTTGCGACCTCGACTCCGGACTTCATCTTTCCCAGTACCGCCTGCCTCATCCAGGGCAGGCTGGGCAGCAGCAAGGGCGCTGCCGCGTTCGACGTCCAGGCCGTCTGCAGTGGCTTTGTCTACGCCCTGGGGATTGCCGAGAAGTTCATCCGCTCCGGTAGCCACCGCAAGGCGCTGGTCATCGGAGCCGAGGTCTTTTCGCGGATTCTCGACTGGAACGATCGCGGCACCTGCGTCCTGTTCGGCGACGGGGCGGGCGCGGTGGTCCTCGAGGCTGCCGAAGAGCCGGGGATACTGGCGACGGCGATGCATGCCGACGGCAGCCAGAATGGCATCCTGAACGTTCCGGGGCAGGTGTGCGGAGGCCAGGTCATCGGCGATCCGTTCCTGCGCATGGATGGTCAGGCGGTCTTCAAGTTCGCCGTGCGGGTGCTGGCCGAGGTCGCCGAGGAGGTTTGTCTGGATGCGGGCACCCAGGCCTGCGCGGTTGACTGGCTGATTCCGCATCAGGCCAATATCCGTATCATGGAAGCGACCGCAAGGAAACTCGGCGTTGACCGCGACAAGGTGATCTTCACCGTCGATCGGCACGGCAATACGTCCGCTGCTTCGGTGCCGCTGGCGCTTGACGAAGCCGTCCGTGACGGACGCATCCGCAAGGGTCAGCGGGTGTTGCTGGAAGGTGTGGGCGGCGGCTTTACCTGGGGCGCGGCGCTGCTCGAATTCTGATCGGGGAGAGGGAATCAGATGTCTTTCGCTATCGTATTTCCAGGCCAGGGCTCACAGAGCGTTGGCATGATGGCAGCCTACGGCGATGCCGCCGTGGTGCGTGCAACCTTCGACGAGGCTTCCGGCGCCCTCGGCGACGACTTGTGGACGATGGTCGCCGATGGCCCGGCGGAAGTCCTTGCCCGGACGGTGAATACGCAGCCGGTCATGTTGACCGCCGGCATCGCTGCCTGGCGGCTCTGGCGCGAGAGGGGCGGCCGGATGCCCGCTGTCGTCGCCGGCCACAGTCTCGGCGAGTATTCTGCGCTGGTTGCCGCCGGCGTCATCGAACTCAAGGATGCCGTGCCGCTCGTTCGCCTGCGCGCGGCTGCCATGCAGGAAGCCGTTCCCTTCGGCGCAGGCGCCATGGCGGCCATCCTTGGCCTCGATGATGCGGGCGTCGCCGCCGCCTGCGCCGAGGCCGCCCAGGGGGAGGTGGTCGAGCCGGTCAATTTCAATGCCAACGGCCAGACGGTCATCGCCGGCCACAAGGCGGCTGTCGAGCGCGCCATGGAAACCTGCAAGGCGCGTGGCGCCAGGATGGCCAAGGCGCTGCCGGTCTCCGCGCCGTTCCATTCGTCGCTGATCCGTCCCGCCGCCGACAAACTGGCGGCGCGTCTGGCCGAACTGGATTTCCGGACACCCGCCGTTCCGGTGATCAACAATGTCGATGTGGCCATCGAGAGCGAACCGGCGCGCATCAAGGATGCGCTGGTGCGCCAGGCCTACCACCCGGTACGCTGGGTCGAGACCATCCAGAAAATGGCTGCCATGGGCGTGTCGACCGTGGCCGAGTGCGGTCCGGGCAAGGTTCTGGCCGGCCTGACCAAGCGCTGCGCCGATGGGGTCGGCGGTGTGGCGCTGGCGGATGCCGCCGCCATCGATGCCAGCCTGGGTCTGGAGTAAATCATGCTGAACGACAGGATCGCCTTCGTTACCGGCGCCACCCGCGGCATCGGCCGCGCCATCGCGCTGGAGCTCGGCAGGCAGGGCGCAACCGTGATCGGCACGGCGACCAGTGAAGACGGGGCCGGCAGGATATCCGCCTGTCTCGCCGAAGCCGGCGTCAAGGGCAAGGGGATCATGCTCGACGTCACCGACAGCAGCCGGACCGATGCCGTCCTGGCAGATGTCGCGAAGGAATTCGGCCCCATCACCATCCTCGTCAACAATGCCGGGATCACCCGCGACAATCTGGCGATGCGCATGGCCGACGACGAGTGGGACGCCGTCATCGACACCAATCTCAGGGCGGTCTTCCGTCTCACGCGCGGCGTCATGCGCGGAATGATGAAGGCGCGCTTCGGCCGCGTGGTCAATATAACCTCGGTTGTCGGCTATTCCGGCAATCCGGGCCAGGCCAACTACTGCGCGGCGAAGGCCGGGGTTGCCGGTCTCACGCGATCGCTGGCGCGGGAACTGGGCAGCCGCAACATCACGGTCAACTGCGTGGCGCCGGGCTTTGTCGCCACCGACATGACGCACGCCTTGACCGACGAGCAGAAGGAGGCCATGCTGGCCGCGATTCCGCTCGGTCGCGCCGGCACTCCGGAAGACGTCGCCGGCGCCGTCGGCTTTCTTGTCTCACCGGCTGCCGCCTATGTCACGGGCACGACCGTGCATGTGAATGGCGGCATGTTCATGGATTGATTTCCCGAAGCCCCGGCTTTTGGTAAACTAGCCACGTTTTTTTACGCACCCCCTAGGGGAAGGAGTTTTTCTAATGGATAACATCGTAGAGCGCGTCAAGAAAATTGTCGCCGAACAGTTGGGCGTCAATGAAGCGGACATCAAGAACGAGTCCTCTTTCGTCGACGATCTCGGGGCGGATTCGCTGGACACCGTCGAACTTGTCATGGCTCTCGAAGAGGAATTCGAGTGTGAGATTCCTGACGAACAGGCGGAGAAGATCACCACGGTCCAGCAGGCGGTCGACTACATCCTGGCCAACAAGGCCTGATTCCTATCGTCTGATCAAGCGACAAGGCCGGCCCGATGGCCGGCCTTGGCGCGTTTGCATTCGGAGTTCACTTTGACACGTCGCAGAGTCGTAATCACTGGTCTGGGTCTGGTTAGTCCGGTCGGAAATACCGTCGAGGAAGGTTGGCGGAACATCGTTGCCGGCCGCTCCGGCATCGTCCGGGTGAGCAAGTTCGACACGTCCACCTTTCCGGTGCACATTGCCGGCGAAGTCAGGGGCTTTGACGTTACCGCCTACATTTCGTCCAAGGACGCGCGCCGCATGGACACCTTCATCCATTTCGGCATGGCGGCGGGAATTCAGGCGGTGCGTGATGCCGGCCTGGACAAGGAAAATGTTGCCGACCGCGAGCGCGTGGGGGTGGCGATCGGCTCAGGCATCGGCGGCCTGCCGCTGATCGAGGTGACCAAGGACGAATACAATGCCGGCGGCGTCCGCAAGGTGTCGCCATTCTTCGTTCCCGGCTCGATCATCAACATGATTTCCGGCAACCTGTCGATCATGTACGGCTTCAAGGGTCCGAACATCTCGCTGGTGACGGCCTGCTCGACCGGAACCCATTCGGTGGGCGAGGCCGCGCGCATCATCGAGTACGGCGACGCGGACATCATGGTCGCCGGAGGTGCGGAATCGACCGTGTCGCCGCTTGGGCTGGGGGGGTTCTGCGCCGCCCGCGCGTTGTCCACCCGCAACGACGACCCGGCGACCGCCAGCCGGCCTTGGGACAGGGACCGCGACGGCTTCGTTCTCGGTGAAGGTGCCGGCTGCATGGTGCTCGAAGAGTACGAGCACGCCAGGGCCCGGGGGGCAAGGATCTACGCCGAAGTTGCCGGTTACGGCATGAGCGCCGATGCCTATCACATGACGCAACCGGCCGAGAACGGCGACGGCGCCCGCCGCTGCATGGCGGCGGCGATGAAGAATGCCGGACTGGCTCCTTCCGACGTCCAGTATGTCAATGCCCACGGCACCTCGACGCCGCTCGGCGACGTCGCGGAAACGATGGCGGTCAGGAGCGCTTTCGGCGACTGCGCGAAAAATGTCGTGGTCAATTCCACCAAGTCGATGACCGGCCACCTGCTTGGCGCAGCCGGCGGGATCGAAGCGATCTTCACTACGCTGGCGATCTACAATCAGATTTCGCCGCCGACCATCAACATCTTCAACCAGGACGAGCGCTGCGACCTCGACTATTGCGCGAATCAGGCGCGTCCGATGCGAATCGACGCCGCGCTCTCGAACTCCTTCGGATTTGGCGGCACCAACGGCACCGTCGCGTTCAAACGCGTCTGATCTGGCCTGAAAGAGCGACCGACGGCAGGGAACGGTGCGCTTTCCGATCACGGTCGGACTGCGCCGCTCGCGCCTGATCGGGGGCGTCCTGCCGGTTTCGACCGCCATCGGCCTGATTGCCATTGAACGGGTCGCCTGGCCGCCGGTCGCTTCCTGGCTGGTTGCAGTCGCGCTCGTGCTCGCCGCATTCGCTGCGGCACGAGGCTTGCGGCCGCGAATCGAGACCCTGCGCATCGACGAAGACGGCAGCCTCAGCGGTCTGGCCATCGGCGCGTCCGAGTTCTCTCCGGTTCGCCTGCTGCCCGGCGCAACAGCGCATCCATGGCTGACGGTCATGCGTCTGGCGCATGCGCAAGGCATATGGCTGATCGTCGTCGCTCCGGATTGCGTGGCGCCAGAGGATTTCCGACGCCTGCGGGTCTGGCTGCGCTGGCGCGCTTCCGTCAGCGACGGCTCAGACGATTCCTGAGAATCGTGCCTTTCGCGTTTGGCAGCGTCTCCGGATAGTCACGTGAAAAGTGCAGTCCGCGGCTTTCCTTGCGCCGCATGGCGCACCGGATGATCAGGTCGGCGGTGACGACCAGATTGCGCAGTTCGATCAGGTCATGACTGACCCGGAAATTGGCGTAGAACTCCTCGATTTCCCACTTCAGCAAACGGATGCGGTTCTGCGCCCGCTTGAGCCGCTTCGTGGTGCGGACGATGCCGACGTAGTCCCACATGAAGCGACGCAATTCGTCCCAGTTATGGGAAATGACCACCTCCTCGTCGGCATTGGTGACGCGGCTTTCATCCCATTGGGGCAAGCGCGGAGGCCGGCCGGTTTTGCGGCCCAGGATATCGTTGACCGCGGCTTCGGCAAAGACCAGACATTCGAGCAGCGAGTTCGAGGCCAGTCGATTGGCGCCATGAAGGCCCGTGCATGAGGCTTCGCCGGCGACATAAAGACCCTTGACGTCCGTTCGCCCGCGCAGGTCGCTGATGACGCCGCCACAGGTATAGTGGGCCGCGGGCACCACGGGAATCGGCTCGCTGGCGATGTCGATGCCCAGTTCGAGGCAACGGGCATGGATGTTCGGGAAATGTGCCCGGATGAATTCCTCGCCCTTGTGGGTGATGTCCAGATAGACGCAGTCCAGGCCGCGCTTCTTCATTTCGAAGTCGATGGCGCGGGCGACGATGTCACGCGGCGCGAGTTCGGCGCGCTTGTCATGCATCGGCATGAAGCGGGTGCCATCGGGTAGCCGGAGCAGCCCGCCTTCGCCGCGCACCGCCTCCGAAATCAGGAAGGACTTGGCCTGCGGGTGATACAGGCAGGTCGGGTGAAACTGGATGAATTCCATGTTGGCGACCCGGCAGCCGGCCCGCCAGGCCATTGCCACTCCATCGCCGGTGGACGTGTCGGGGTTCGTCGTGTACAGATAGACCTTGCCGGCGCCTCCCGTCGCGATCAGGGTGCTGGGAGCGCCGATGGTGACGACGTCGCCGGTTCGACTGTCGAGCACGTGGGCGCCGTAACAGCGGTTCTCGCCGGTAGCCAGCTTGGCGCCGGTGATCAGGTCGATGGCGATATGGTTTTCAAGAACCGTGATGTTGCGGGCGGCGCGCACCTGCCGGGTCAGGACTTCCTGAACCGCCGACCCCGTCGCATCGGCGACGTGGATGACCCGGCGTGCGCTGTGTCCGCCTTCGCGCGTCAGGTGGTATCCGGAATCATCCTGGGTGAAGGGGACGCCCTGGGCGATCAGCCATTCGATCGCGCGGCGCCCGTTTTCGACGACGAATCGTGTCACCTTCTCGTCATTGAGCCAGGCGCCGGCGACCAGTGTGTCGTGGATATGGGCCTCGATCGAATCCTTGCTGTCGAGAACGGCGGCAATGCCGCCCTGCGCCCAGCCCGAAGCCGAATCCTCGAGACTGCGCTTGCTGACAAGCGCCACCCGGCAATGCTCCGCCAGGCGAAGCGCGGCGGATTGTCCGGCGAGGCCGCTGCCGATGATCAGGACATCGAAATTCTGCAACACTCTACTCTGGCAGGATTGCAAGGAGCGGAATATAGCACGGCAAAGAGGGTTCCTGCCGTTACAGATGGTCACAATTAAGGTCAACTACGTATCGGCCCGAGGAATTCGGCTGGGCTATACTCCGCTCGACGACGAGACCGGTGAAAATCTGACAGAGCATGCAAGAGCTGATGAGCGAGCGCGAGATCGACCAGATACTGGTCGAGCAGGCGCAAGCGGGTGATCGACACGCCTTCGAGCGGTTGGTGGGCAAGTATCAGCGCAAGCTGGGACGTCTGCTGTCGCGTTTCATTCGCGACCCCGGGGAAATCGAGGATGTGACGCAGGAAGCATTCATCAAGGCCTACCGCGCCTTGCCGTCGTTTCGCGGCGACAGCGCCTTCTATACCTGGCTTTACCGGATCGGCATCAACACCGCCAAGAATTACCTGGTCGCCCAGGGCCGGCGCGCACCGACGTCAACGCAGTTCGACAGCGAGGAAGCCGAGACCTTCGAGTCCGCCGATCAGTTGCGCGACATCAACACCCCGGAAAGTCTACTGATGTCCAAGCAGATCGGCGAAACCGTCAATTCCGCCATCGATGCGCTCCCGGAGGAGTTGCGCCGGGCGATCGTGCTGCGCGAGATTGACGGGATGTCCTATGAGGAAATCGCGGACAGGATGGATTGCCCGATCGGTACCGTCCGCTCGCGAATCTTCCGCGCCCGTGAGGCGGTGGCCCTGAAACTGCGGCCCTTGCTCGATATCGCGCCGGATCGCCGCTGGTAATCGATGTATCCCGAACCAAGCACGGTCCGCGCCATCGTTCGTGAGATCGACCGGGACGACGCCCTGGTCGAGGTGGAGCAGGGTGGGTGCGGGCGCTGCCATGAGGCGGGCGGCTGCGGCGGTCAGCAGCTGACCCGGATGTTCTGTTCCACGCCGAAGACCTATCGCGTCGCCAACGAGATCGGCGCCGGGGTCGGCGATCGCGTGACGATCGCCCTGGCCGCGGGCAGCGTCCGCCGGAGCGCGAATCTGGCCTATATTCTGCCGTTGACCGCAACCATCGCCGGCGCCGTCGTCGGGATGTTTCTCGGAGACGATCCGGGCGCGATGCTGGGCGCCCTGGCCGGTCTGCTTCTCGCCTTTCTGCATGTTCGTCGCCGTGCGGCAGCGGCCACCGGCTTTCCCGAAATTCATCCCCGCATCGTTTCCCGTTCGTCTTGAGCAATCCACGAGGTACAACGCCCATGAAACGTCTTCTGGCCATCCTGTCGTTCCTTCTCGTTTCTTCCGCCGCGCTTGCGCAGACGCGCGGTCTGCCGGACTTCAGCGAACTCGCCGAGAAACAGGGGCCGGCCGTCGTCAATATCAGCACGACGCAGGTGATGCGCGGCAACCAGGGAACGCCGTTTCCGTTCGACGAGAACGACCCGGCCTTCGAATTCTTCAAGCGCTTCATCCCCCGGGGACCGGGAGGCGCCACGCCGCGCGAGTTCGAGAACAAGTCGCTTGGCTCGGGGTTCATCATCAGCGGCGACGGCTACATCCTGACCAATGCCCATGTCGTCGAAGGCGCCGATGAAGTGACGGTGCGCCTGACCGACAAGCGCGAATTCAAGGCGAAGATCATCGGCGCCGACAAGCGTTCCGACGTCGCGCTGCTGAAGATCGAGGCCGGCGGGCTGCCGGCCGTCCGGATGGGTGAGCCGGGGCAACTCAAGGTCGGCGAATGGGTGGTCGCGATCGGTTCGCCGTTCGGCTTCGACAACTCGGTCACGGCGGGTATCGTTTCGGCCAAGGGTCGCTCCTTGCCGCAGGAAAACTACGTCCCCTTCATCCAGACCGATGTCGCGATCAATCCCGGCAATTCCGGCGGCCCTCTGTTCAACCTGCGCGGCGAGGTCGTCGGCATCAATTCGCAGATCTACAGTCGCAGCGGCGGCTACATGGGCGTCTCCTTCGCCATTCCGATCGACGTGGCCATGGACATCCAGAACCAGTTGCGCGTCTCGGGCAAGGTCAGCCGTGGCCGCCTCGGCGTCGTGATTCAGGAAGTCAGCAAGGAACTGGCGGAGTCGCTGGCCCTGAGCAAGCCGATGGGCGCCGTCGTCAATTCCGTCGAGAAGGGCGGGCCGGCCGACAAGGCGGGACTTGAGCCGGGCGATGTCATCCTCAAGTTCGATGGCAAGCCGATCAATGCTTCCGCCGACCTTCCGCGCATGGTGGGCGCCACCAGGCCGGGAACCCGGTCGACGCTGCAGGTCTGGCGCAAGGGCGCGACCCGCGAAATCCCCGTGACCGTCGGCGAGATGAGCGACGAGAAGGTGGCTTCGAGCCGGCCTTCCCGTGGGGGCAAGCCCGCGGAGCAACAGGCCAATCGCCTCGGACTGGTGGTGAGCGAGTTGACCGCGGAGCAGAAGCGGGAACTCAAGATGTCCTCCGGCCTGCTGATCCAGGATGTTCGCGGCGCCCATGCGCGGGCCGATCTGCGTCCTGGCGACGTCATCATCGCGCTGATCAGCAAGGGGGCGACGACCGAGGTCACGACCGTCGAGCAATTCAACAAGTTGCTGGCGCAGTTCGAGAAGGGCAGCAACATCACGCTCCTGATCCGCCGTGGCGAAATGCAGTCCTTCGTGACCATCAAGGGCCTCAATGGCAATTGACCTGACCCTGCTCAGCCGGAGCTACTGCCACCTCTGTCGCGAGATGGAGTTGGCGTTGGCGCCGCTGGCGGAGGAATTCGGCGCGTCGGTGACGGTTGTCGATGTGGATGGCGATCCGCTTCTCGCAGCCAGATATGATGAACTGGTGCCCGTTCTGTTGCATGGCGAAAGGGAAATCTGCCATTACTTCCTGGACGAGGCCAAAACCCGTGAATACTTGGCCGGAATCCGCTAGAATTCGAGGCCTCCTGAACAAGGAAGGGCGCCGCAACAGCGCCCTTTTTTTCTCGTATCGATGGATCACATCCGCAACTTCTCCATAATCGCCCATATCGACCACGGCAAGTCGACGCTTGCCGATCGCATCATCCATCTCTGTGGCGGGCTCTCGGATCGCGAGATGGAGGCGCAGGTCCTCGATTCGATGGACATCGAGCGCGAACGTGGCATCACCATCAAGGCGCAGACCGCGGCGCTGCAATACCAGGCGCGTGACGGCAAGGTCTACAACCTGAACCTGATCGATACGCCGGGACACGTCGATTTCTCGTATGAGGTGTCGCGTTCATTGTCTGCCTGCGAAGGCGCCCTTCTGGTTGTCGACGCCTCGCAAGGTGTCGAGGCGCAGACCGTCGCCAACTGCTACACGGCGCTCGACCTCGACGTCGAGGTCGTTCCGGTGCTGAACAAGATCGACCTTCCCTCGGCTGACCCCGACAATGCGCGACAGGAGATCGAGGACGTCATCGGCATCGACGCAACGGACGCCATCCTCGCCTCGGCCAAGACCGGTCTGGGGGTTGACGATATCCTCGAAGCGGTCGTTGCACGCATTCCGCCGCCCAAGGGCGATCCGCAAGGGCCGCTCAAGGCCTTGATCATCGACTCCTGGTTCGACAACTACGTCGGCGTCGTCATGCTCGTGCGCGTGGTTGATGGCGTCATCCGCCCGAAGGACAAGCTCTTCTTCATGGCGAGCGGCGCCCAGCAGTTGTGCGAACAGGTCGGCGTGTTTTCCCCGAAGTCGGTCTCGCGCGAAGCCTTGCGCGCGGGCGAAGTGGGGTTCGTCGTTGCCGGGATCAAGGAACTGCAGGCGGCCAAGGTCGGCGACACGATCACCACGGCCGACCGCAAGGCGAGCGAACCCTTGCCGGGGTTCAAGGAAATCAAGCCGCAGGTGTTCGCCGGACTCTACCCGGTCGAGTCGAATCAGTACGACTCCCTGCGCGAATCGCTGGAAAAGCTGAAACTCAACGATGCCTCGCTGCACTACGAGCCCGAGGTTTCGCAGGCGCTCGGCTTCGGTTTCCGCTGCGGATTCCTGGGCCTGCTGCACATGGAAATCGTCCAGGAGCGACTGGAGCGCGAATTCGATCAGGATCTGATCACCACTGCGCCAACCGTCGTCTACGAGGTGGTCATGCGCGACGGCACGGTCGTCCAGGTCGAAAACCCGGCCAAGCTGCCGGAACTGACCAAGGTCGAAGAGGTGCGCGAGCCAATCATCACCGCGACGATCTTCGTGCCCCAGGACTATCTGGGCAACGTCATCACGCTGTGCAACCAGAAGCGCGGCAATCAGATCGACATGCATTACCACGGCCGGCAGGTAAAGCTGGTGTACGAAATTCCGATGGCCGAAGTGGTGATGGATTTCTTCGACCGCCTGAAGTCGTGCTCGAGGGGCTACGCGTCGCTCGACTACGAGTTCCGGGAATACCGCGCGGCCGATGTGGTCAAGCTGGACATCCTGATCAATAACGAGAAGGTGGACGCGCTGTCACTGATCGTGCATCGCGCCAACTCGCAGTATCGCGGCCGCGAACTGGCCTCCAAGATGCGCGAACTGATTCCCCGTCAGATGTACGACGTGGCGATTCAGGCGGCGATCGGATCGCATATCGTTGCCCGCGAGAACGTCAAGGCGATGCGCAAGGACGTGCTGGCCAAGTGCTATGGCGGCGACATCACACGCAAGAGAAAACTTCTGGAGAAACAGAAGGCCGGCAAGAAGCGCATGAAGCAGGTCGGAAGCGTGGAAATCCCGCAGGAAGCCTTCCTCGCCATCCTGCGGGTCGATAGCTGAGATTCAACGAATGAATTTTGCCCTTATTCTCTTCGTGCTGACGGTCGTGACCGGGGCGCTTTACGCGGTCGACGTGCTGAAATTCCGGAAATTGCGCGAGCGGAAATACGCGTCCTTCTATGGCTTGAGCAGCAAGCCCTTCCTGGCAAACCCCGATGCGCAGTTCTATTTTCCGAGCGAGGCGCATCTGCGCGCCACCGCGTATCTCGAGTACGGCATGCAGGAGAACGAAGGTTTCGTGGTCATTACCGGCGAACTGGGCGTGGGCAAGACGACGATCATTCGCCGGATGCTCGACAGCCTGGATCCGGACAAGGTCATCGCGGCGCATCTGGTGAGCGCCCGCGGCGATGCCGACAACACCTTGCGCCTGGTCGGCACCGCATTCGGCATTCACACCAAGGGGGTCGACAAATCGGACGTCATGCACTCCCTGGAAGCCTTTCTGATCGGCCTGACCAGCAAGGGCAAGAGTTGTCTGCTGATCGTCGACGAAGCGCAGAATCTGAGCATCAAGGCCGTCGAGGAGTTGCGCACGCTGTCGAACTTCCAGTTCGGCAACCAGCCCCTGCTGCGCAGTTTTCTCGTCGGGCAACCCGAATTCCGTGAAATCCTGCAGAGTCCCGGACTGACGCAATTCAGGCAGCGGATCATTGCCTCCTACCACATCGAGCCGATGAACGCGGCGGAGACGCGCGCCTACATCGAGCACCGGCTGAGATGCGCCGGGTCGAGCGGTTCCCCGAGCTTCACCGAGGATGGGCATGCCGCCATATTCGCCGCCACGGGGGGAATTCCCAGGCGCATCAATTCACTCTGCGATCACCTGCTGCTCTCCGGCTATCTCAACGACAGGAAGGAATTCAGCGGCAAGGACGTCGAGGAGGTCGCCCGAAAGGTTTCGCTTGCTCGGAACCCGTCTGCGGGCCGGACGCAAGGCGCCGAAGGCGGACCCACCGGATTCGCGGCCAAGCTGCCTTTCGCCCGCGATGCGCAAGGGGAGTCCGACGACGCGGTCAAGGAGCCGCTGTGGGTGGAATGGGGCGCCAGTTTCTTCCCGGTCATCCTGATCGTCTTCCTGTTGCGCTCCTTCCTCTTCGAGCCCTTCAAGATCCCCTCGGGTTCGATGATTCCGACCTTGCAGGTCGGCGACTTCATCCTGGTCAACAAGTTCACCTACGGCATCCGCCTGCCGGTGATCAACACGAAGATCATCGCCATCAATTCGCCGCAGCGGGGCGACGTCATGGTCTTCCGCTACCCGGAGGACCCCTCGCTCGACTACATCAAGCGCGTCGTCGGGGTGCCGGGCGATACGGTTTCCTATCAGAACAAGCGTCTGACCATCAACGGTCTGCCTGTCGAGACGACGAAGGTTTTCGACTACCATCATCCGGAACGTCTCTACTACTCGGAACAATATGTCGCTAGAATGGGCGATGTCGAGTACAAGTACCTGAACGACAGTGATGCGCCGGCCTTCATACCCGATGCGACCCGGTTTCCGTTTAGGGAGAATTGCACCTACAATGCGGCCGGCGTCATCTGCAAGGTGCCCGACAGGCATTACTTCGTGATGGGCGACAACCGTGACAACAGCCGTGACAGCCGATTCTGGGGTTTCGTGCCCGAGCGGAACATCGTGGGCAAGGCATTTTTTATCTGGTTGAACCTGAGCAGTCCCAGCCGGATTGGTTCCTTCAAGTAGGAGAAGAAATGAAACATCAACGTGGAGTCGCTCTTTCCGGGCTCATTTTCTGGGGCGTCGTGATAACGCTGGTGGCCGTGCTGGGAATGAAGGTGGCGCCGACGACGGTCGAGTACTACAAGATTCTCAAGGATATCAAGGCGACGGCCAACAAGGTCGGGCCCGACGCGACCGTCGCCGATGTCAGAAAGACCTTCGACAACTTCGCCAATATCGACCAGCTCGACTTCAAGCCGGAACAGCTCGATGTCTCCAAGGACCAGGGGAAGATCGTCATTGCATTCGACTACGACAAGCGGATTCCGCTCTTCGGCAATGTCAGTCTGGTAATCAACTACAAGGGTTCGACCGCCGACTGAGCGGCAGGTGACCGACTTGTCGGCGCTGATGGCGTCACTGGGGCATGTCTTTGGCGATCGCGAGTTGCTGCAGACGGCCCTGACGCATCGCAGCTTCGGCAACCCCAACAACGAGCGGCTCGAATTCATCGGCGATGGAGTTCTCAACTGCGTGATCGCGGTGGCGCTGTTCAGGCGCCATCCGCATCTGGCGGAAGGGGATCTTTCGCGGTTGCGCGCCAATCTGGTTCGCCAGGATGCGTTGCACAGGCTGGCCGTGACGCTGAATCTCGGCAGCTACCTGCGTCTGGGCGAGGGCGAACTGAAAAGCGGTGGCGACGAGCGCCCTTCCATACTGGCGGATACCCTGGAGGCGCTGATTGGAGCCGTCTATCTCGACGGCGGTTTCGCGGTGGCGCAGTCGGTCATCGCTCGCCTTTACCTCCCCCTGTTCGACGAACTGACGCCGGGGCAGCCGAACAAGGACGCCAAGACCCGTCTGCAGGAGTGGCTGCAGGCGCGAAAGAAACCATTGCCGCGCTATCACGTCGTCGAGGCCAGCGGCGCCGCGCACGAACAGCGCTTCGAGGTCGCCTGCGAAATCGGCAACCCGGCCTTGCGCACCCTCGGGCAGGGCAACAGCCGCCGGCTGGCCGAGCAGGCCGCCGCCGACAGCGCACTGAAGGCGCTCGGGGCATGATCCTGGGATGAACAAGACACGTTCCGGTTACATCGCCATCGTTGGCCGTCCCAACGTCGGCAAGTCGACGCTGCTCAACCATCTCGTCGGCGAGAAGATCAGCATCGTCTCGCGCAAGGCGCAGACCACCCGGCACCGGATCACCGGCATCGTCACCAGCGACGACGCGCAATACGTGTTCGTCGATACGCCGGGTTTCCAGACGAGGTTCGCCAACGCCCTGAACCGGACCATGAATCGCGGCGTGACGCAGGCGATGGGCGATGTCGATCTGGTGCTCTTCGTCGTCGAGGCGGGTCGCTATGACGCCCAGGATCAGGCGGTGGTCAGGCTGCTGCCGAAGGATCGGCCCGTCATCCTGGTGGTCAACAAGACTGATTGCCTGAAGGACCGCATGGCGCTGTTGCCCTTCATCGCCCGTGTTTCCGCGGAGCACGATTACGCCGCGGTGGTGCCGATCAGCGCGGCCAAGGGGCGGCAGACCGGGGAATTGCTTGCCGAAGCACGCAAACATCTGCCCAACGAGGGGCTGATGTTTGCGGAGGACGAGCTGACCGACAGGAGCGAACGCTTTCTTGCCGCCGAATACATCCGGGAAAAGGTTTTCCGTCTGGTCGGCGATGAATTGCCCTACACGACGACGGTCGAGATCGAGAAATTCGAGATCGAAGGCAATTTGCGGCGGATTTTCGCCGCAATCGTCGTCGACCGCGATAACCACAAGGCAATCGTCATCGGCAAGGGTGGCGAAGCGCTCAAGCGGATTGCCAGCGAGGCCCGTCAGGACATGGAGCGCCTGTTCGGCGGCAAGGTCCATCTCGAGGTCTGGGTCAAGGTCAAGTCTGGCTGGAACGACGATGCGCGCCTGCTGAAGAGCCTTGGCTACGAATGAACCTGCGCAGCAAAGTCGATGGCCAGCCGGCTTACGTCCTGCATGCGTACCCGTTCCGGGAAACCAGTCTCATCGTCGAAGTGTTTTCCCGTGATTTCGGGCGCATGGCGCTGCTGGCACGCGGTGCGCGCCGGCCGCGCTCGGCGATCCGCGGCCTGTTGATGGCGTTCCAGCCCCTTGAACTGGGCTGGGCGGGCAAGGGCGAAGTCCTGACCCTGATGAAGGCCGAATGGCAGGGCGGGCAACCCTTGCTGGCAGGCCCGGCCCTTTTTTGCGGTTACTACCTCAACGAATTGCTGATGCACCTGCTGCCGCGCGAGGATGCCCACGAGAAGCTCTTCGCGCGCTATTCGGAAATGCTTTCGCGGCTGGCCGAGGATGCCGGCGCCGGGGAGCGCGAGGCCGGTCTGCGCCGCTTCGAAAAGGCCCTGCTGCAGGAACTCGGCTACGGACTGACCTTGAATCATGACAGCAGCGGCAGTGAAATCATTGCCGCGGCCCACTACACCTACCGCATGGAACAGGGGCCGGTGCGGCTGGAGCACGCGGGCGGGGCGGCCCAGGTGGTCAGCGGCAAGACCTTGCTCGATCTGGCGGCCGAGGACTTCTCGGATCCGCGATCGCGCGGCGAAGCCAAGCAGCTGATGCGGACGTTGATGGCCTATTATCTCGGTGGCAAGGAGCTGGAAACACGCCGCATATTCAAGGAGTTGCAGGA
>ERZ761602.2304-NODE-2304-length-30346-cov-5.404245_pt1 | contig 30346 bp, 29 predicted proteins | sample MGYA00512165_ERZ761602 | MGnify/ENA primary metagenome ERZ761602 (study PRJEB28899, sample SAMN02445085) | bioreactor sludge metagenome | biome: EBPR sludge; isolation source: Thorneside wastewater treatment plant | place: Australia: Brisbane, Thorneside...
AGAGCGCCTGACTTCGGATCAGTAGGTTGTGGGTTCGACTCCTGCCTGGGGCGCCTGAAGATTAACAGGAAAAACCAAATCTTGTTATAGAAAACAGTTAATTGGTCTGCTCATCACAAAACTGTTCTGCTGGAATCAAGCCGTTTCTGATCTATAAATAATTTGCCTTGATAAACAGATTTGAATATGGCACCACAATGAGGATACGTTGACAAAAAATAAGATCTGCTTTATTAGATTAAATGACGAATTAATTTTTAACCGAAAACTCTTAGATACTTTAAGAAACTATTTCAATGAATACGAGTTAATAGTAATCACGATAGAAAATGTCCTGAAAAGGCAGCCTTTTATTATCGCACTAAACTGGTTGATTACTTTGGCAATGTATGGTTTTGACATTATCAGGCGGATAAAAAATCCTCGACAAAGTTTTTGGCGTACCCCTTTTATTTTCAAACATATCCGAAAAATAGTATCTCAAAATGTACGCGAAGAAAATTACATTTTTACTTTTCAAGCTCAATCTCTGTTTGACTGCAGTACAGTTGGAATTCCACATTTTTTATATACAGACCACACACACCTAGCCAATCTCACTTATCCGAAATTTGACAAAAGAAAGCTTTACTCGAAAAAATGGATTGAACTTGAAAAAGAAATATATCAACACGCTGATATTGTTTTCGTTTGGAGCACAAATATATTAGATTCCTTGGTAAAACAATATAGTCAACCAAGAAATCGAGTAGTCCAGGTAAATGTTGGAAGTAGCATTGACATCAATTATTTTAATATTGACCCAAACAAAAAGTTTTCCAAGAATATTCTCTTTGTAGGAAGTGATTGGAAACGCAAAGGTGGTCCTGATCTTATGATTGCATTCAACAAAGTATTAATAAAACATCCTGATGCATTCTTGACAATCGCTGGTTCCAGCCCGAAAATAAGGCATCCCAGGTGCTCTGTTCTTGGCCCATTGCCTGTCGAAAAGCTCAAACCGTTATATGAAAAAGCAGATATATTTTGTATGCCTACCTTGTTGGAGCCATTTGGTATCGTCTATCTCGAGGCGATGGCAGCGGGTCTTCCAGTCATTGGCACTCGTTTAGGCGCAACCCAAGATTTCATAAAAGACGGATGGAATGGTTTAATTGTAGAAAGTGGAAATATAGATCAAATCGAACACGCTCTCATCAGTTTATTAGATAATCCAGACAAATGCAAAATATTTGGAATAAGAGGGATGCAAATAGTCAAAGATCAATACACATGGGACGTAGTTGGTAAAAATATCAGAAATTATATATTAGAACTAATCAACCCACCTAACCTAGCTTAATCGGGGTTCATGGCTGTAGCAAAGTCAGGAAAAGGGGGTAACAAGGAGAGAAAAAGCAGCAGAAAGGTGAGCGGAGAAAAAGCGTCTGGCTTGTGCCGAATTCGTAAAGCCAGCCTGACAGATCAAAGCGAGGACCAGATTATTAAGGTTTGCCATGACTCTTGCGCCACAACCAATGGTAAAGCGAGTGGCGTCTTCACGGAGTGTCACATCCCGGCGGTAATGCGAACCTGTCTCAATCCCCCAATGAGCCCGGCGAATTTCCAAGAGCTTCCCAGGCGTAACTTTTTTGCGTGACAAACTGGTAATTCCAAATTCAACTTCACAAGAAGTTTTATAACAAACTTCTTTTCGCCACCATTGGAATTCACGTTCCAGACGATAGACTTGTGCCAACCCCGGCCAGACCTCATACGCATTGAGCATTTCGCTGGTGGTTATGGTACGTTTCTCAATTCGTCCGTGCCCCTTGTTCACTTTTTGTGCCTGAAGGAAATCGGTCTGAATTTTTCCAAACCCTGGTTTGGGATATTCAGGGGCAAAGAGAGATTGGATGTTTTTGTATAGATTGAGTTGGTTTTCTTTCACCGTAAAGACATAATCCCCGTGTTCATCCAGAATGGTTTGTGTAAGGCGTTTTTGAGTATGTAAAGCGTCTCCTGTGACCACTTTCTGAGCAATTTTCGCCAATTTTATGACTTCCGGCGCTTTGGTAATCTCATTTTCCTTGCTCCCCACCTCCCCTTGCGCCATGGTTTTCCCAGCCCGCACATCGTAGACACTGAGAGCATATTCCGAAGTGCCGTCTTCCCGCTTCAACATGCCCAACAATGCTTTCCCGTCCAAGGCGCAGACTTCGCCGCGTTCCCCGCTTTGATTGTATTCCATCACCATTTACTCCACTTCCGTCTCATAGACTTTGTATGCCAAGAGCCTCCGATAGGTGCTCCGTTCTGGCATGCGTTTAGGTTTGATCCGTAGGACTGTCTCCAGTTCATCCTGATGATGATTGCCCACTCGGCGATTGCAGTGGGCGTATCTGCTCCACTCATTTTTGCTAACAATACGATCATCAATAATGTGGTCAGACTATACCTTTTCCCTCTCGCTTTCCTTATATCGGTAAGTCCCTGCAGCCGCCCATAGACACTCCCTTTATCGTACACCACCCCTTCTGCGCTTATTTTTTGCCCCTTCCCAATCGTGCTATACTCCATTTTAGATCCTCCTCGATTTTTGCTGGTTTTGTCACTCGCAATTTTACCGAGAAGAATCTTATTTTTTACCTTTTGTCAACCGACTTTGCTACAGCCATGAATCGGGGGTGTCGGAGAGAGTGTGTAAAATAGAGGATGAAATGTCCAAAGTGTGAAGAAAGAAAACGACAATACAAAAACGGAAAAACCAAAGCAAGCAGCCAAAGGTAACGTCGTGAACGCTGCGGACACAGTTATACGCTGAAAAAAAGCCCAAGGGTACAGCAAAGTATTTCGTCAAAAGGCAATCAAGTTTACCGAGGTTCAGACAGGAGTAAGGACAGGAATGATGATGATCTGGAAGATCTGCGAAGCCGTTTTGCAAATCCGGCGAAATTCCAAGAATTTCACGGTCAGTTTGAGTTTGAGGAACACAAACAATCCTGAATACAGTTTGTATTTTCGACATGTTTGCGGAATTAGTTGAGAACGCAGCGTTTCTTCCAACACCAGGCCAATGGCGAAGGCGATGAGCGCCAGACAATCCATCTGCTCCATCCAGTGACGATTCTGCCACATAAGCTTGTTCATACCTAGCAGGCTTTTCAAGTCCTTGAAGGTTTCTTCGATTTTCATGCGTTGTTCATAAAATGATAACCCCTGTTCGGCGGGCAGATTGGTAATGACCCAGAGGAGTCCTTTCGGACCAGCCGGTCACTGACCACCACGTTCACAAAGACCTTACCCATATAGAAGACCTTGTTGAGGATGCGAGTCTCTCCCATTTTGAAATTGAGCGCTACCTGTATCCCTTCCTGATCGAAGAAATGGGTACCAACTTTCGGCCGAATGACAAAATTGACTTCTTCAATCACTAAATCCTGCATCAATTCCAAATAGCTGAACTCACGATCTAGCATCAAAGGCTTTTCTCCCAACAGTTCCTCTACTTCTGCAATGGCTTGGTGGTGGTACGATTGGCGAGGTTACTTCTGACCCAATAATGGACGAAGAATAGCTCACGAGGTGGCACGAAATTGCGCGTCATTGATAAGGGGTTGCCAAGATCAACGACCAGTATCCACTGGTTTGTCTATCACTCAACTTGCCCACATACCCGGTCTTTTAGGCTTCGAGGTGTGGCGTCTCGGTTGTCTCCCCGAACAGAAAGGGTGCTTCTTCCTGATACAGTCGCAGCAGGAACGCGCCTGCAATATTCCGATGGATAGAGCTTCTAACTTCGACTCCTGGCTGAGGCACCTTTTGATTAAGTCAACGGTTGTCCCCATTGAGGGGGTGACATGGGTCCGACTCCTGCCTGGGGCGCCTTTTCTTTTACTGTCTTCAAGAAAATTTCACATAAATACAAGAGGTCTCGGTGGTAAGCCCGAGACCTCTTGTATTTACAGATCTACATTATCGTGCAAGTCGGGGTAATGCACCCGACTCATCCCTCTATCTTTCAACAATCCTGTCAATGTCATCGCCTGTTTTTCTTCGCCGTGGACGAGGTAAATGTCTTTCACGCTTTCCTTCACGCCAAGTGCATACTTCACAAGCAAATCCTGCCCGGCATGACCAGATAACCCGCCGATGGTCGCCACATCGCATTTGCGTTTGTAGATATCGCCAAAGATGCGCACTTCCGGCTCGCGATCTGCCAGCCTGCGACCAAGGGTTTCCGGTGCCTGCCAGGAAACGATACAAATAGTATTCCTCGGGTTCTCGATGTTGTTTCTGATGTGATGCACGATCCGCCCGGTTTCCGCCATGCCCGAGGCGGAGATGATAACCATCGGGTCGGTGCGTTCATTCAGCGCCTTGGAATCCTCGACCGAACGGATATAGGTCAACATTTTGAAATCCAGCGCAGGGTGGCGCGATTCACGAACGAACTCCTTCGTCTCTTCGTCGAAACATTCAAGATGGTTTTTAAAAATATCCGAAGCCTTCACCGCCAGCGGGCTGTCGACATACACAGGCACGCGCGGCACATCGCCCTCGAACATCATCTGGTTCAAGTGATAGACGATCTCCTGCGTGCGCCCCACGGCAAAGGCCGGCACGATTACTTTCCCGCCCCGCTCGATCGTCTTTTTGACTACAGCCTGAAACTCGATAAATGCCAGTTCCGGATCGTTATGGCTTTTATCCCCATACGTGCTTTCCATGATCATATAATCCGCATGGGTTGGGAGGACCGGATCGCGCAGCAAAGGCAATTTGAATCTTCCAATATCACCTGAAAACCAAAGATGGGTCTTTTTACCTTTTTCCTCGATCTCGAGTGAAACGCAGGCAGATCCCAGAATGTGCCCTGCTTCATAAAATCTCGCTATCACACCGGGAATTGGTTCGAAGGCTTCGTTGTAATCCGCGCCTGAAAACATCCCCGCCACCGCTTCCGCATCCTGTTCGGTATAAAGTGGCTCGACCGGGTCTTCGCCCCGCTGCGCACGTTTCTTGTTGACAAATTCCGCATCCGATTCCTGGATGCGCCCCGAGTCCGCCAACATAACCGTTGCAATATCTTTTGTTGCACGAGTTGCCCAGATGGCGCCTTCGTATCCTTGTTTAACAAGGTTCGGCAGGTTTCCCGAGTGGTCGATGTGCGCATGAGACAGGATCACAGCGTCCACACCGGCAGGGTCATAGCTAAAATTCACATTACGCTCGTACGCCACCGAGCGTTTGCCCTGATAGATCCCGCAATCCAGCAACAGTTTTTTTCCATTGATCTCGAGCAAATGCTGGCTGCCCGTTACAGTATGAGCCGCACCGTGAAAATTAATTCGCATGTTTAACTCCTAATGTCTTGAGTATCTCAACGCCGAAGGTTTCCAAACGCGCAGGCGCATCCTTCATCAAGGATTTCAAGTCCGCAAGGTCCTTTGGTGGATGTTCAGATAAAAGCGCCAGGTACGGTTTCGGCAAGATGATATCCGATTCGACCTTCAGATCCATCCCCTTTTGCTTTCTCCACACCTTGAGCTTTTCCAGTCGCCGCAGCACCGCATCGCTCTTGGGGTCGTCCCTTTTCTTCTCCACAAGCGGAGCTTCCAACCCGCGCTGGATTGCGCCAAAAACCATGTCGCCCCATATGCGGATTTGCTTCTCCGAAAGCCCTGCAGCGGAAAGATCAACTTTCGCCTCAGGCGGGTTTTTTGCCAGAGCGATCAAGACGTCATCCATGACAACTTTATAGGGAGGGCGGTCAAGCCGCTCGGCTTCCCTGTCCCTGAATTGACAAAGATGCGCAACAACAGTCAACTCCCGCTGGGTCAGGTCTTTTCGCCCCGAAAACCTTTCCCATGAGGCGCCGTTCATTTTCGGTTTGGCATCTTCGATCCGGCAGGCGCGCTCAAAATCCTCGCGCGCAAATTGAAGCCGCGTTGATTGCATCAGTTCTGCTTCGAGCGTATCGCGCAAGTCGAAAAGGTAGTGCGTATCCAGCCGGGCGTAATGGATCTGCTCCTTCGTCAGCGGGCGCGCCGCCCAGTTCGCCTTCTGGTGGCGCTTATCTATTTTTATGCCGAACTTGTCGCCGAGCAAACGGTCCAATCCCACAGCGGGATAACCCAGCACGCGCGCGGCGTGCATCGTATCGAACAGGTTGGAAAAAGAAAAGCCAAAATCACGCCGCAGGCAGATCAGGTCATATTCAGAGGCATGAAATATCTTTTCGATGGATGGTTCGGAAAATATCGGCGCAAGACCGCCCAGGTCTTTCAAAGCGAGCGGATCGACGATGTAGTCCGCTGAAGGAGTGGAAAATTGCAGCAGGCATACTTTCTCGCGGAAGGCATGCAGGCTGTTCGATTCGGTATCCACCGCAACGCGCGTCTGGCACGCGATGTCTGCGATCATATTCCCCAGGGCTTCAGTATCACTCACCCATACGGGTGGCTGCAGGACGTTCGACATATCGAAAGATTATAAACCCAATGGAATGAATGGCGACAAATTCGACACTTGCATCATCATTTCAAGCCCAGCAGTGCAAGCAGGCGGTCATATCCGCGCTGGAGCAGATACCCCAGCAGCAAAGCCAGGACCGCTCCGGCAGTCAAATGAACATACACCGTCCCCATCCCGGGTTCCAATCCCAGGATCGAATCGATCAGATGCCAGAGCGGGCGGTGAATAAGATAAGTGAAATATGATGCGGTCGAAAGCCACAGCCAGATATGCCAATCCCCGATACGGGTCCGGAAGAGGGTCAAGGCGCACAATATCCACGCAAGGATGAAGAAATCAACCGCAAGCAGGTAAAACGCCCCATCGGTTTTCGAGTTATTCAATATCCATTGGAGAGGAAAAATACTGACAACAGCCGCCAAGATCTTCACAAATGGATTCAGATCGAAAAATTTTTCCCGCGCCTTGTCAAATCTGCATAAAAAAACACCGACAAGAAAAATAAAATAATACTGGAAAAACCGCGGATCGAACAATCCCCAAGCCCTGTTCGCGGCATATCCTGCGGCATAAACCGCAATTAACGCAACTGTAAGGCTGGCGCTTGTCCGGAAGACAAACATCATCCCGCCAAAAATGGCGTAAAAAACGACCAACATGCTGATGTACCAAAGGGTCAACACCTGCTTGACGAAGACTGGCGAAAACACCGCTTGCAGGTTCATGGCGTAGACCGCCATATCCGTTCGTTTAAGGGAAACGCCGATATAAAAGACGAAGAGGAGCAACGCCAGCCAATATGGGGGATATATACGCACGAACTTCGACCAGGCGAAGGCAAAAAAAGTTTGCCCCGGTTTACGAAGAGATGCTTCTGTGAAATAACCGGCAAGGAAGAAGAACGACCCGAGAAGAAAAGACGCCACGAAAAAACCGATATGTTTCAACGTCTCGCCGAAGACAATCGGGTCGTAAATCTCGCTGTGTAGGGAAAGCAGGAGAATGATGGACAGCCCGCGCAGGGCTTCGAATTCCATTTGCCGTTTTGAGGTTTCTTTCATAAATTCTTCTCCATCACCATCGCATCCTCCCCGTCGTTGTAATACGCCTTCCAGACATCGATGACAATATACTCCTCCCGTTCATACATATGGATCGCGCCAAGATTCGAGACCCGCACTGTCAACCGGGATTTCGGCACGCCGAGATTCTTTTCACATTCATGCAGCAATGCGGTTGCAATTCCGCGCCGCCGAAAGCGTGGATCCACTGCGATAGTGGCGATCCAGCCCCACCCTTCGCGCGGACGCGGATCTCCAGCCACGAAGCCGACCATCTGCCGATCCTCGACCGCTTTCAATCGAATCACATCGGGGAACGTCAATACCGCCATCAAATCGATCAGGGGCCAGGCGTCTTTGTCAAAACTTTGCCGCTCCAGTCTTCGAAGCGATCCAAGGTCAAGGAGGTTGGCAGGCACTATTTCCATCGGCGACATTGTATCAATAAAAAAGTAGAAAGCGGAAATTTTACTTCCTGCTTTCTACTTCTCGATAACCTAACCGATCTAGCTAGTTATTTCTTTGCATCCTTGCCGAGGAAGTTATCCAACATGCTGGTGAATTCCATCGGGAAGATGTACTTGGTGGAAGGACTCATTCCCAGAGACTTGAGGGTCTCGAAGTATTGCAGAGTCATGGTCTTCTGGTCTACATTCTTGGCAGCGCCGTAGATCGCCTCGATGGCTTTTGCAAAACCTTCAGCGCGGAGCAATTGCGCTTGTTTCTCGCCTTCTGCCGCAAGAATAGCAGACTGCCTCTGACCTTCAGCGCGCAGGATATTCGACTGCTTCTCGCCTTCTGCCACGTTGATGGCGGCTTCGCGTGTACCGGTCGATTCGGTCACGACGGCGCGACGGATGCGCTCTGCCGACATCTGGCGGTTCATTGCGTCCTGGACATCGCGCGGCGGGATGATCTCGCGGATTTCGACCTTTGTCACCTTCACGCCCCACTTTTCCGTCGATTCATCAAGTTTGGAACGCATCGCCAAATTAATGTGTTCGCGTTCAGAAAGGACCGCATCCAATGACATGCCACCTATCACCGAGCGCAAACTGGGTCCCGCAATACCTGCCGCGGCAGATTCAAAATTAGCCACCTGCAATACTGACTGGGCGGGGTCCAACACCTGGAAATACCACAGGAAGTCAATCGAGATTGGAGCGTTATCTTTTGTGATCGATGTCTGGTGCGGAACTTCGCGCACTTGTTCGCGCAGATCCACTTTGACGGCGCGGTCAATGACAGGGATCAAAAGCACGATACCGGGACCCTTGGGTCCCACACTGCGTCCCAGACGAAAGACGACCAGGCGCTGGTATTCCGGCACGATTCGGATGGCGTTGGCAAGGAACACAAAGCCAACCAATAGAATCGCACCAACGACACAAGCTATACTACCACCTAAAAATTCCATTCCTGTCTCCTTTTTTAGTTATGGCTATCAGATTTATCTTTTTCCACGACGAGGATGAATCCCTCGCGTCGAACGACCCGGATGCGGCTTCCCAAGGGAATCTCGCCCTCGCTGCGGGCTGTCCATATCTCGCCTTGAACGTACACGCTTCCATCGTCTTTGATGACCGTGCGAGCATCTCCCATCTGCCCCACCAGCGCATCGAGGTCATGCACCGGTCGAGCTGCGGCCGCCTGAACAGACTTGCGGACGATGATCCACAGAAAGCCCGCCATCGATCCTGACCCCAGAAATGCCACCAGCGGGTTGACCGCCGGAAGCCATCCATCCCCAGCGAAAAGAAAGATGGAACCGACCAGCAGCAACAGGATGGAAATGCCAAGGAAGGCTTCACGCTTTGGTTTCTGGGTAGCGTAAACGAACGGAATCAGGCTGAAGACGATCAGCAGCAACGCCCACCAATTGACGAAGGACAGGTTGTAGACGGCATATCCTGCCAGCACAAGGCAGAAGAATGCGCCCACTTCGAACAGCCCTGTCCCCGGTGTGACGATTGCCATCAAACCGAGCAATATGCCTCCCAGCAGGATCAAAAACGCTACATTGGGGTCAAGCAGGAAATTCATGGGGCCTCCATTTGATTATACAACACCGCATCCAGGATTCATTTACGACATGGCTCGCAAAATGTTTCGGAACCATTTTCCCCGGCGGTTGTATAATGGACAGGATAAATTTCTGGAAAAGGTGCCCAAGTGAAATTCAACAAGATATGCGTCATCGGATTGGGATATATCGGTTTACCGACCGCCGCCACTTTTGCCGCCAACAATATAAGCGTACTTGGTGTGGATATCCAGCCAGACATCATCGAAACCCTCAACCGCGGCGAAATCCACATACACGAGCCGGGTCTGCGCGAAGCGTTCAAAAAAGCGCATCAAAGCGGCAGGTTCAAAGCCTCGCTGAAACCCGAGGAAGCTGACGCCTTCATCATCGCCGTGCCGACTCCCTTCAAACACAACGAGACGGGAGAATACCAGGGCGCATCCTATAAATTAGCAGATATGCGGGCTGTGACCTCAGCCGCGGAATCCATCGTCCCATTTTTGAGGAAGGGGAATCTCGTCATCCTCGAATCGACTTCACCGCCCCGCACGACCATCGATCTGGTTGCCTCCATTTTGCAGAAGTCTTCGCTGAAAGCGGGTCTGGACTTCCACCTCTGCTATTCACCGGAGCGCGTTCTACCCGGGCAGATCATGCGCGAGTTGATCGAAAATGCACGCGTCATCGGCGGCGTGACACGCGAATCCGCACAGGCTGGAGCCGATTTGTACTCCATCTTTGTCAAGGGTGAGATCATTCAAACTAATGCGACCACTGCCGAAATGGTCAAATTGATGGAAAATACCTATCGCGACGTAAACATCGCCATCGCCAATGAGTTCTCGCGCCTCGCCGACAAATTTGGCGTAGATATTTGGGAAGCCATTCCCATCGCCAACCTGCACCCGCGGGTGAAAATCCTCAGCCCGGGACCTGGCGTGGGCGGACATTGCATAAGCGTGGACCCATGGTTCTTCGTCGAGTCCGCGCCAGAACTGACCCCGCTCATTTATCACTCCCGAAAGGTTAACGATGACCAGCCGCTTTTCGTGGTGGATGTTGTCAAACGCGCGCTCGGCACATTGAAGGGAAAGAGGATTGCCGCGCTTGGTCTCGCCTACAAACCGGATGTAGATGATTTGCGCGAAAGTCCTGCCGTAGAGATCGTTCATTTATTACAAAGAGAAGGCGCAGAAGTGCTGGCTTGCGAGCCATTCAAACCCGAGGCAAACCTCGAGGGCGTCACGATTGCCCCATCCATCGAAGACGCGGTTCGCAACGCTGATGCATTGTTACTGCTCGTAAAGCACAGCGACTTTACGAAACTCGTCCCCGAAGCTCTCGCAAAGAAAACAAACGCACGGATCGCCATCGACACAGTTGATGGCTGGGACTCCCCGGTATGGAAGAAAGCCGGTTTTCGCGTGGTGAAACTTGGTTCTGGAAAACCAGATTAAACAGGCAATGGATTACAACTAGGGCTCTTCGCAATATTCCGAACCGCCCGCCACAGCCTGCAAATGGCAGGAGGTGGCCTCGCAGCCTGAAATCAAAAGCGCCAGGCTTGCCTGTAACAGGAAAATACAAAAAGCAAGCCTGACCCGGTTTAGTAGGATATTCCCATTCATGGTTTCATCTCCATATACATTGTAGGCAAAACCACCTAAAAAGGAAACATGAGAATCCTTACAATTTTTGGTACCCGCCCCGAGGCGGTGAAAATGGCGCCTGTCATTCGAAAACTGACAGAAACATTGGGGATCGAGATGCGTGTGTGCGTCACTGCCCAACACCGTCAAATGCTCGACCAGGTACTGGACCTCTTCCAGATTCACCCGGATTACGACCTGGACCTGATGCGCAACAACCAAACATTGGCAGAGCTCAGCGCGGCTATATTTACGAACCTAGACCCAGTCCTTGCGGATTTCCAACCCGATTGGGCGCTCGCCCAGGGCGATACAACGACCGTCGCAATCGCATCACTGTTGTGCTACTATCGAAAGATAAAATTTGGGCATGTCGAAGCCGGTCTGCGGACATACGATAAATGGCAGCCTTTCCCCGAAGAGATCAACCGCCGCATCGCCGGCGTGGTCGCTGACCTGCACTTCGCACCCACCGAATGGTCGAAGGCAAACCTGCTGCGTGAAGGCGTGGACGAAAGATCGATCCACGTGACAGGCAACACCGTTATCGACGCTCTACAATTCGTCGCAAAACAAGATGAGCCGGAGGAAATTCACATACTCCTCGGAAAATTGGGAATCAATAAACCGACTGAGGCTCCCGCATCCCGTCGTTTATTGCTTGTAACCGCCCACCGGCGCGAGAACTTCGGCGAACCTCTGGAAAATATATGCAAAGCGCTGCTTGATCTTGCCCGCCGCGGCGACGTTGAAATCGTTTATCCCGTCCATTTGAATCCAAACGTCCAGGAACCGGTCACCCGTTTATTGAACGATGTCCCTCACATCAGCCTGCTCCCGCCGCTCGACTACCTCCCGTTGGTTCATTTGATGAAACACGCCAGCCTCATCCTCACCGATTCGGGCGGGATCCAGGAGGAAGCGCCAACCTTCGGGGTGCCCACTCTGGTACTTCGCGATGTAACCGAACGACCTGAAGGGGTTGAAGCGGGGGTTCTTAAACTTGTAGGGACCGAAACCGACCAAATCACCACCGAGGCGAACCGTTTGCTTGACAATCCATCCGCTCGTGAAGCTATGGCGCGCGCAATCAACCCCTATGGTGACGGTCATGCTGCGGAAAGGATCACCCAGGCTTTGCAAAGCTATACGTGAAACTACCTAAATTCTCCAAGATAACCATTTGTAATGTGCCGGGAATGGTTTCTGAGTATAATGAAATAGGCGGAATCATGCGGAAATACTTCTTGCTCCTCGTCCTTTTGTTTGTGCTCATCCCGGCACAAATTCCAGTCCATGCGCAGACCGGGCAATCGAGGTATTTCAGCGAAACGGGGCACAATGTTACCGGCGATTTCCTCGTTTTTTACGAAAGCAACCCCTCTGCAGAATACATCTACGGCTACCCAATTACCGAACAAATCCCCAGCCGCGACGGAAAAACCGTGCAATACTTCCAACGTGCCCGCTTTGAACTTTACCCAGACCAGGCCGAAGGACAGCGCGTGGGCCTGACCGCGCTCGGGCGCGAGACCTATGTCTCGATGGGAGCGTTGAACGTCGGGAATTCATTCGCCTGCCGCACCTACACTGAAACCGGTTTTTCGGTCTGCTTTGCCTTTCTCGACTTTTTCGACGCCAATGGAGGGACCGCGCAATTCGGCTACCCCATCTCTGCTTTTGAATATCACGAAAACAAGATTGTCCAGTACTTCGAACATGCCCGGCTCGAATGGCAGCCTTGGAAACCCGAAGGCGCGCGGGTTGTCATCTCAGACCTGGGACGCGCACACTTCGATAAACTCGGTGAAGACCCCGCCCTGCTCCTGCCCGTCAGTCCGCTGGATAATGAGCCTGTCGTCATTACAGAGATCTATGTGCGCGCCTTCGTCTTAAAAGCTGTTACGCTTGCCAGCGACAGCCAATCCTTCTTCGTGATCGTTCAGGACCAGAACATGCAACCGGTGTCAGGCGCATCCTGTACGGCAGTGGTCAACTGGCCCAATGGAGCAAAAGACTCAACCGACCTGATCAGCGATGGTAACGGTGTCGGCGTCATTGGTCTGGCATTCAGCAACCAACCCTACGGAAGCCTGATCTATACCGAAATCTCCTGCAACTACAACGGATTGATTGGAAAGACCATCACTTCGTTCCGCATCTGGTATTAGAACGCGAAGCAGTTTCAAATCCATTCCCCCAAGTTGAAAACGGGACCATCCTTGCATATCATGCGCCAATCATGGCGGGATGCCAATGCGCACACCCCGCATTCGGCGATTCCGGCACAAGGCATCGGAGATCGGACGAGGACCTGCGCTTCGATCCGTGCCGCGGTTTGTTCTGAGCCTGCCAGGCTTTTCACCACCCGATTTAGATTCTCACGACCGACATCGACCGCGGCATAATCTGCCCACAATAATATTTCCGGCATCGATTTCAGCCGTTGAATCTCGACAATTTCTGGCAAGCCTTCAATAGGTCTGTCGCAAATTGCGACGATCTCTGCGTGCTGATTCAACGCCTGCGAGACAAGCCCTAACAGGCGGGAGAAAGAATCGTCGAATGCGACCAGCGCAACTTTCCTCGCAGAAAGTGGAAGGATAAATCCGCGCCCGATGGGTCCGCGGAGATGAAGTTCCCTGCCGGGGAGCCATTCGGAAGGGATGGGTGGCGCGGAGCAAAATCCAGTCGGAGTAGGAAGGCTTGGGAAGAGGGAAACAGCCAAGGCGGAGTCCGATCCGGCGGTTTGGGCATGGAGATACTGCCCGGGTGCAGGAATCAGCTCGGGCGGGCAGGATATCCGGGCGGAGCCATCGAAAAAAATTTCTTCCACTTTCCCTTTGGCGGTTTTCATTGGAAAAATCTTAACATGCTTCGGGAGACCGGGCAAGGCGGTTATAATTTTCTCAATTGAACTGGAGGAACCATGAATATTTCAAGTTTACTTCAAGGCATTGCTTCGTTCGCATGGATTGGTTTTATCGGCATCCTGATTACAATCTCGGTGCGCGCCAGCCGCAAGCAGCCTATAGGCGGGTTGAGTACAGCCGCCATCGTACTGGTGGTTGCGGCGTTGTTGTTGACGACCGTCGGAGCTGGCATTGTATTCATCGAGCCGGATGAACTCGCAGTGGTGGTAACTGTTTTGGGTGAAGGCGGTATTCGTCCAGACCCGTTGTTATCCGGGTTACATTGGATCATTCCATTTGCTGAACGGGTGGAACGATATCCAAAAGTAAATCAAAACTATACGATGTCCTCGACACCGGATGAAGGCGCGGTATCGGGCGATGATTCCATCCAGGTCCGCACCAAGGATGGCCAGCAAATTTTCATCGACGCCTCCGTTTTGTATGCTGTAGACCCCTCCAAAGTGGTTCAGCTTTATTCGACCTGGCGCTTTGATTATGAAGACCAATTGGTGCGCACACAAGCGCGTGGCGTTATCCGCGAAGTGGCATCACAATATGGTGTGGAAGAAATCGTCAGCACCAAACGCGCCGAAATGGAGCAATTGATCACCGACCAGCTGTTGAAAATTTTTAGCGAGAACAACCTGATTATGCGAGACTTTGTTCTGCGTAACATCCGCTTCAGCGAAGAATATGCCATTGCCGTTGAACAAAAGCAGATCGCCGAACAGCAAGCGCAGCAGGCCGCTTTTGTGGTGGAGCAAAAGAAACAGGAAGCCGAACAGGCGCGTGAAATCGCGCGCGGTCAGGCGGACGCCCAGGTGATCGCTGCAAAGGGTGAAGCGGAATCGCTTTTGATTCAGGCTCAAGCCCAGGCGGAAGCGAATCGAACCATCGCAGCGTCACTCACGCCTGAGTTGATCCAATATCAATATGTGAACACGCTTGCCCCGAATGTCCAAACTATTTTCATCCCGAGCGGACAGCAATTCATCCTGCCATTGCCGGGTTCGGCCGTAGGACAGTAACAAATAACCCCAGACCTGGCAGGATTCTAAAACCTGTCAGGTCTGACTGATAAACATGCCTATTCCTCAAACCGGGCGCGAAATCCGCCTGACGACTCTTTCCGCTTGCGCGGGCTGAGCGTCGAAACTGAGCGCGGATGCGCTGGCGCAGGTTCTGCGCCCCGTCAAAGATATTTTCGATCCCGCTTCATATCCGGACTTATTGATCGGTCTCAATTTACCGGATGATGCGGCGGTTTGGCGTTTAAGCGACGAGCAAGCCATCGTGGTCACCACTGATTTCTTTACCCCGGTCGTGGATACACCCTATGAGTATGGCGCTATCGCCGCCGCCAACAGCCTTTCGGATATTTATGCGATGGGCGGCAAACCCTTCCTGGCGCTGAATATCGCGGCGTTACCCGATAACCTACCGCCGGAGATCTCGAGTGAAATCCTGCGCGGCGGCGCGGAAAAAGCACGCGAGGCCGGTGTGGTTGTTGCAGGTGGGCATACTGTGAAAGACAAAGAGCCGAAATACGGTTTGGTTGCGATTGGGTTCGTCCACCCACAAAAGATGATCAGCAAAGGCGGGCTGAAAGCGGGAGAAGTTCTTGTTCTAACCAAACCCCTTGGCGCAGGGGTGACGACAACAGCACTCAAACAGGAAAAAGCCGAGGATGCCCACGTAAAGGAAGCTATTGAGTGGATGTCGCGTTTGAACGATAAAGCTTGTCGTCTGGCAGTGGAATTCTCCGCGCACGGCGGGACGGACATCACCGGCTTCGGCTTTCTTGGTCATGCCGCAGAAATGGCGGAGGCTTCAGGAGTTTCACTGTTAATCGAGAGTTCAAAACTTCCATATCTAAGCGGCGCACGCGACTATGCGGCAAAAGGTATATTCCCAGGCGGCGCATTTGATAACAAGGGTCATTTCGAGAAGTTCACCGACCTCTCCGCTTTGGACGAGCCCTCGCAGATGCTGTTGTTCGATCCGCAGACCAGCGGCGGATTGTTCTTTGGGGTGGCGCAAGAGAAAGTATCAGCGTTGGAAGCCCGAGCAAAGGAATTGAATCAACCCATATGGATCGTTGGCAGAGTTCGCGACGGAAAGGGTATAGAGGTAAAGTAAGCTGTGTTCAGAATTGGCGTGCTTGAATTGGGTTTGACCTGCGCCTTGATCGCTTTGGCAATTGTGATTCCGCTGATCGTCACCCGCGGATACGCCGGGTTGAACCGACGATTGAAAAACATCGAAAAGAAGGTCGACAAAAGGAAAGCCTGAAATGTGGGATACACTCATCCCTCCCTGGCAGGCGGCGCTCGAAATGGCATGGGAGGCATACCGGGCCGGAACGGTTCCGATCGGAGCAGTCGTTGCCGACGCCAATGGAAGGATCGTCTCGCGCGGGCGGAACCGCATCCTTGAAAGAGAAGCGCCGGAAGGTCAAATCTGCAATAACGAACTCGCACACGCAGAGATCAATGCGCTGCTGGAGTTGCAGCTTCCCTACGAAGAAGCAAGGCTCGCCGCACTGTACACGACTATGGAGCCCTGCCCGCTCTGTATGGGCGCGGTTTACATGTCCAATGTAAAGACGGTCCATTACGCGGCGCGCGACCCCTGGGCTGGGAGTGCAAATCTGCTGGGAACTACTCCCTACCTGAGCCGCAAACCGTTCAAAGCAATTGCACCTTCAGACATCCTGTTGGAAAAAGCTCTTGTTGCACTTCATACCGAATGGCAAATTTTCATTCGCGGCGAGACCATCATTGCCAGCCATTTCTTCGATGAATATCGCGCAATATTGCCAAATGCCGTCGAAAAAGGCATCGAACTCCACCGCACAGGTGAAGCGCGTACATTGAAAAATACTTGTGGGTCCGCGAAAGATTTTTTCAACCAACTCATATATCGGGTACAATAAGCAGAAGCAAAAGATATACTGTACGAACTATCATGCCTGAAACCCCCACAGAACCAGACTCAGAACCTCACAGTCGTTTTAATAAAACGCGCATCTTTGACCCTGTCAACTTCGCAGGGATATTTCGATTCAGCCACTCCGGGTAATCTCTCTCATATGAATATTGGAACTGAAATTCTTGTCATCCTGTTATTGGTATTGATCAACGGCGTCCTGGCGATGTCGGAAGCGGCCCTGCTTGCTTCGCGCAAGGCGAGGCTGCAACAGGCGGCAAACGAGGGCAATAAAACTGCAAAAGCGACCCTTGACCTGCTAAAAAACCCAAATATCTTCCTTTCGACAATCCAGATCGGTATCACGCTGATCGGCGTTCTGGCAGGTGCGGTCGGAGGCGCGTCCATCGCGGAAACACTTGGCGCTTCCATGCAAAACCTGCCTTACGTCGGCGAGTATAGCGAATCGATCGCACTGGGATTCGTCGTGGTCGTGATCACAGTCCTGACCATCTGGCTGGGCGAGTTGGTCCCCAAACGGCTCGGCATTAACAGCCCCGAGCGGATCGCCAGCGTGGTCGCAGGTCCGATGGTATTCATCAGTACGATATTTTCTCCGCTCGTCAGGCTGATGAGCGGCGCGACCGAATTCATATTAACCCTCCTCGGGATCAAACCATCAAACGAACCGCCCATCACAGAGGAGGAATTGCAGGTGTTGATCGATCAAGGTACACAGGCAGGGATCTTCGAAGAAGCCGAACAAGATATGGTCGAAGGCATCTTCAGCCTCGGTGATACTCGGGTCTATTCGGTCATGACCCCCCGTACCGAGATTGTCTGGCTGGACGTAAGCGATTCCCCCGAGGACATCCTCGAAAAGATCGGCGGCTGTCCCTACTCGCGCTTCCCTGTCCGTCAGGATTCACTCGAGACCATCGTGGGAATCGTCAAATCGCGGGATCTACTTGTTGCAACCCTTTCGAAGACGGAGATCAACCTCAAGGAAATGGTAAAGCAATCCTATTTCATCCCTGAAACGATGCTCGCCTCCCGCGCATTGGAGGTGTTGAAAAAGAACGACACAGAAATGCTCCTGGTCGTGGATGAATTTGGCGGTGTACAAGGACTTTTGACCATCAACGACATTCTCGAAGAGATCGTCGGCGAAATGGCGGGGGAAGAACCGCAAGCCACCCAGCGGCAGGATGGCTCGTGGCTTCTCGACGGAATGCTGGAAGTAGACGAATTCAAGGACATATTCAATCTCAAGGACCTGCCGCATGAGGACGAATACGAAACCCTGAGTGGATTTATCATGACCTCGCTCGGGCGGCTTCCACAGACTGCGGATCACTTCGAATGGGGCAACCTGCGCTTCGAAGTCATGGATATGGACGGCCGCCGCGTAGACAAGGTATTGGTCACAACCAAGCCCAAACCCGGCGCTGACTAACAACCAATCAGCAGTCGATCATCGAAAATCTACATGTTTGTATGATGGTATAATCCCCGCCCGTATGACTCAAGAATCATCTCACAGCAAAACAAAGGTCTGCCCCACCTGTGGAACGCGTCTCAGTGAAAACGCGGCGCGTTGTCTCGTCTGCGGGACGGAGTTTTCTCCCAAGCAGGAAGCCAAGGTTGTAAAAAAAGCGGAACGCTCCGTAAAAGCCGCAAGCCTGCCGCAACTGACTCTCAGCCTTCCCGTTGCGATCGGCTCGCTCCTGGCTGTGATCGCGATCGCAGCAGGGTTGACTTTCGTACTTGTGCCAAAGGATCCACAGTCGTTTTCCACCGAAGAAGCCGGAACGCCGACTGAAACGCCGACACCTTCTTTGACACCGACTGCAACAAATTTAGCCACAGAAACGCCGACTGCAACCCTCCAGCCTCCATTCGAATATGTTGTTTCCGCCGGTGACGGCTCATGTTCGCAGATTGCTTTTAACTTCAATGTTTCTGTCCAAAGTATCATCATTACCAACAACCTCGCATCCAGTTGTCCCATCTCTGTTGGACAAGTCTTGCTCATCCCTTATCCTACGCCGACCATCCCGCCGCCAGCGACAAATACGCCACTCCCGGCTGAGGCGACGAGAATTTCCTGTGAGACCGTCCAGATCACCGTACAGGAAAATGATACGCTTTCGAGCATTGCCGCCAATTATGCCGTGCCGATGAGTGCCATCAAGGAATTCAACGGGCTTACCACCGATAACGTATTCCTCGGGCAGACAATTCTGATCCCTTTGTGCGCCCGCGCCCCAGACCCAAATCAGCCTACACCCACCGCGACGCTTCCGCCTCCCTACCCCGCCCCGAACCTGCTTCTGCCTGCGGACGGCGCTGCCTTCACCCTGGCGAATGATGTCGTCACACTGCAATGGGCATCGGTGGGCGTCCTGCGCTCCGGCGAAGCGTACCAGGTCGTTGTCGAGGACGTGACCGCCAGCCAGACGCGCCGCATCACTGATTATGTCACCGACACGAAATACATCGTGCCGACCAGTTTCCGCCCGAAAGACAATGTTGCGCATGTCCTGCGCTGGTGGGTGGTGCCTGTCCTGCAATCCGGCGTGGACGATCAGGGACAGCCCATCTGGATCGCGTCCGGCGCTGCTAGCGATAAACGCGTCTTCACCTGGGTCGGGGTCGCCGTCGAAGGCACTCCAAACCCGTAGCCAAATACACGAACTCCCTGTCTCGTCGGCAGGGAGTTTTCAAACACATAGTATTAACACCAAGGATTCCCCATGCTAAAAAATATCCTCAAATTCATTGCCGTTCTTCTTGTCCTTTCCGGGCTGGTCTGGATACTCCAGGGAATCAGCATCCTGCCCGGGAGTTTTATGAGCGGCGACCCGCAATGGGCTGTCAACGGCGCAATTACAGCAATAGCCGGGCTTGCCCTGTTCTGGTTCGCCTCGCGGAAGGTTTCGTGAACGGAATCAAGTCTGGAGACCGAGTCGAGATCCATCTCGATGAAAAATTCGGCGATCGGTCTGGCTGGTACCGGGGAGTCGTAACACGCATTGATCCGTATTCCCAACACCGCTGTTTTTATTGGGTACGCTTGGACGACGAAGCGCAAGCCGTCTTGAAGACAGGCGAAATCTCAGTCTTCAACCCAAAACACATCCGCAAGATTGAATGACGGCGCTGCGTGTACAAGCGGACGAGAAAGGCTTCCGCCCATCAGAATGATTCCGCAACAATACCGCACCCGATTCAGGCTTTATAATTCGCCCAATGCAGTTCACCCCGCTCCTCTATCCCTGGACACTTTCCGTTATCCTGACATTTTTCATGGGCACGTATGCCCTGCGGTTTCGGAAACATACAGGTTCCATCCCCTTCATCGCGATGTGCTTCTTCGCCTCGTTCTGGGCGTTAAGCTACACCATTGAACTTGGAGCGACGAACCTTATCGTAAAGATTTGGGCGGTCAAACTTGGTTACATTGGTGTGATCGGTGTCCCACTCTCCTGGACTGCCTTTGCGCTAGCCTACTCAGGACATCAAAACTGGCTTAACCGGCGTAACCTCCTGCTGGCACTGATCTTTCCCGTTGTTACCTATATCGTCATACTCACAAACGAATTTCATAGCTGGTTCTTCACCGAGTTTGGCTTGCAAACAGACCCGCTTTCCGGGCTCATCCTCATCCGCAACCCGCTGGGCTGGTGGTTCTGGCTTCATGCGGTCTTTATTTATTCGCTTCTAATCGCGGGGTCTTATTTCCTGCTCCGCGAGTTTTGGGAAAAACGGGACGTTTACCGTTCTCAGATCGTAGTCAATTTCACCGCCGTCCTTCTGCCCTGGGTCGTTAACGGGATTGTCATCGCAGGGCTGCTGCCGATACGTATCGATATTACCTCCGTCACATTTTCCATCTCCATCTTGATCCTGGGCTGGGGTTTTTTGCGCTACCGCCTGCTTGATATTTCCCCGGTCGCCCATCGCGCCGTATTCACATCGATTTCGGACGCTGTGATCGTTCTCGACGGAGCCTTGCGAATCGCCGAATTGAACCCGGCGGCTCTCGATCTATTCGGGCTGAAACCCCATGCTGTGATCGGCGCACCATTCCGTCATATCTTCGAAAAGTGGATATTCATCAACGAAAAGTCACTACAGACTCATGGCTACTATAAGGAAATCGTCCTGCAAGAAGACGGCGGACCGATGCGTTGGCTCCACCTGTTCGTTAGTGCCTTACCAGCTTCCAATGGACAGGGGGATGGCTGGATCGTCACCTTGCGCGATGTGACCAGCATCAAGGAAAATGAATCCGCGCTCGCGATTGCCCGCGACGAAGCCATGCGCGCAAACAGTTTCAAGATGCAGCTTCTGGCTAATGTCAGCCATGAACTGCGCACCCCGCTTGGCATCATTCTCGGCTACACCGACCTTCTCGCGCGTAAATCCTATGGTGAGCTGACTGACAAGCAGGTCAATATCCTTGGGCGCATCCGTGATAGCACCCAATATTTAGACGGCCTCGTTTCTGAACTTCTCGACCAGGCACAATTGGATAGCGGCAAGCTCAAACTATCGATCGCTTCGTTCGAGCCTCGTGAAGTGTTGGGATCCGTCTTCAACCAGCTCAGCGTATTGGCAGAATCGAAGAATCTCGAATTCAACGCTACCATTGCCGAAACCATGCCCTCCTCCATCGTCGGTGACAGTCGGCGCTTGAAACAGATCCTCGTCAACCTGATCAGCAATGCCATCAAGTTCACCGAAACCGGAAAGATCTCGGTGGAAATCCGCCCTTCCTCCCAGACGGAATGGATGATGCGGGTCGAAGACACAGGTCCCGGCATTCCACCCGATGCCGCCAAGATCGTATTCGAACCGTTCAAACAACTGCCGGATGCCCACAAGACCCTGCGCAAGGGTTACGGATTGGGTTTGTCCATATCGCGGCAGCTTGTCCAATTGATGGGCGGTAACATATCCCTCGATAGCACACCCGGCAAAGGCACAACCTTCATCGTCGCCCTGCCCCTCATCACAGAAACCGATTACATCCACACTTGAAAAAATGATCTACGAAGCGAACATCGAGATCGGCGGATAATTGGACCATCGACTGCAAGCCTGCCTGAACCAAGCCATCGGAAAGCGTTCATCCCTCTTCGCTTCTTCCCGGACTTTGAGCGGGTCACACCGCGAGGAAGCCTTTCGCCTCTTCAATGGATTCTACGAAGGCTTCCCCGACCTTGTGTTGGATGTATATGCGCGCACCCTAGTCGTACACGATTATTCGGAAGACCCCGATCCGTCTCTGGCGGCGGAAATCATCGATTACCTCCGCACACAAACAGATACCCAACTCCCTCCCCTTGAATGGCTAAATGCAGCGATACTGAAAACACGCAACGGTAAAACACAAGCGGAAAAATGCGGCAGTCTGATCTTCGGCGGACAGCCGGACAGAAAAATCCGCGAACACGGCGTCTGGTATGCCATAGATTTGACGATGGGCCGCGATGCCAGTTTTTACCTCGACACAAGCAACCTGCGGAAATGGCTGTTGGAAAATTCGCGCGGAAAATCCGTCCTCAATACATTTGCTTATACAGGCAGTTTGGGCGTGGCAGCAACGGCGGGCGGCGCGGCGCACGTACTACAAACGGACTTAAACCGCAATTCCCTCAACCTCGCCAAAGACTCATATTCCCTGAACGGCTTTCCGATCCACAGGCAGGATTTTTTCGCCCAAGACTTTTTCCCAGCCGTGGCGCATTTCAAATCCGGCGGACAGGCATTTGACTGTGTCATCATCGACCCGCCCTTTTTCTCCGCCACCCCTCGCGGAAAAGTGGATCAGGAAAACGAAAGTGAACGGATCATCAACAAAGTCCGCCCGTTGATCAACGATAAGGGAATTCTAATTGCCATCAACAACGCAGTCTTCCTCAGCGGCGCGGATTATATGAAATCACTTGAAAAACTCTGCAAAGACGGTTATCTACATCTGCGTGAGCTGATCCCCGTACCGGACGATTTCATCGGCTACGAACCTGTCAGCAAACCCATTACCGACCCCGCGCCATTCAATCACTCGACGAAAATCGCGATCCTTGATGTAAGGAGAAAATGATGACCGGCGAAACCAATCTTCAAAAACTTCTCAAAGATTTGAAACCCAAACTCCACCCCGGGGAATATGTCTTTTGCACTGTAAACTCATTACGGGATGCCGCGGAGCTCAACCCGCTCTGCCTCTTTCAGGAACAAGAAGAAGTCACGGTCATCCTTACAAAAATCAAGGCGGATGAGAACATCCTTTTTTACCCCGTGGTCTGCGCCTGGATCACGTTAAACGTCCACTCCGCGCTTGAAGCGGTCGGTCTGACAGCCGCCGTCTCGAAGGCGTTGAGCGACGCAAATATCAGCTGTAACGTGGTTGCGGCTTTTTATCATGATCATCTCTTCATTCCGATCAGGGACGCGGAACGGGCAATGGATATTTTACGCGCGCTACCGCGAGGTTGACATGAATCCAAAAGATATCGTTTTGAAATTCTGGGAGGCCATGGGCGGCAACGATTTTTTCGTCGTTGCAGAATTCCTGCATGAAGACTTTATCCTTAAATGGCCACAATCCCGTGAACGAATTCGCGGCAGGGAAAATTTTGCCCGGCTTAACACTGCCTATCCGGCAGTAGGCAAATGGACGTTTTCGATCAATCAGATCATTGCAGAAGGGAATATGGTTGTGACCAACGTCTCCGTGAGCGATGAACTCCGGAATGACCGCGCCATTACATTTTCAACAATCCGTGACGGGCGGATATGGATGCAGGCAGAATACTGGCCCGAACCCTTCGAAGCGCCTGCCTGGCGGGCAGAGTGGGTGGAAAGGTTCTAAATCTCTTTTTTCCGTGCCATCATGGTAAAGACGGCGGCAAGCATCAATGCGGCGATCCCGATGGCTGCCACACTAAATGTGGAAGAGCCCGTACCGGAGAAGGTCTTGGGCGTTTCCGTCATATCCCCCAACGTGACTGTTGGTGTGGTTACAAGCGTTGCAGTTCCACTTACGAGTTGAGTTGAAGCAAGTGCAACCGTCGGTACAGCCTGAGTCGCATCGGTGCGGACAAGCAAAACCTGACCTTCATAAAGGGTGGTGTCTCCACCCAGGTTATTCAACCCTTGAATCTGATTAATGGTCGTGCCATAAGCAATGGCAATGCTCCAAAGCGTTTGCCCATACAGAACCTCGTGATACACCTTTCCGTTCGGGAACGGCGTGTTCAAAACGACCGGGATAGAATATTGAGGCAGGACTCCGTTAATCGCCGCCTGGGTCTCCATCTGGTTGACCGCCGCTTTCGTCTGGGGGATGCCGGTTAGGATCGAACCGGCGTTCGACTGCATCTGTCCACTTTTCGTTTGGAGGGCGGTTTCGATCACAACAATGAATTGTCCATCTCCAACGGCGACGCCCGCCCCAATATCGCTCCGGTCACGAGATAGCATGGTATTGGTATGCAGATCATCCCCCAACCACATTTGGATGGCTTCTTCCGCGGTCATTGCCGGTCCCCAATTCTCCGAGCGATAGCCGTCCTGCGTCAGGTCGCCTGAAAGCGGATACCCCAGCGACATCATCCATTGCCCCAGCGTCATTCCGTTTGGGCGCCAATGCCCGGGCAAGCCTGAAGCAATCCCGCTGGCTTGCTCCTGCGCGATTTGCATCAAAGCCGGATGCGCGTACAGGGCAGGCAACCCATACGAAAGCCTCAAATTATTGACAGCATTGATGATATCCGCCGGGTTGGGCGACGCGCCCAGCGTTGGCGTTGGACCGAACTCCTGCGCCTTCGCCTTGGGCAAAAAGATCAGCAGCACTCCCAAACACAAGAAGGGCAGAAAAACTCGAAGGGTTTTCACTAATAAAGTATGTTGCATAACCCAAATTTTCGTAACAGGAATTTCAGCCGTTTCAAGGACGCCAGGAAGGGGCGTACCAATCGTAATCTGTGGAAAGACCTGGAGCCTGCAATATACCAACGGTGGATGCCGCAAAGTCAACCAGGAAGAGATGCCCCCCGGTCGATGATGTTGTTTCTTCGATCAGAAGGTATTTTCCATTTGGAGAGAAGAGCAAACGCCCAACCGTATTGCCTTTGTAAACAGACTTTAATTGACCCCCAGTGCGTGGAATGACAAAGACCTCAGCAAGGGTGCCACCGTTGGTCAAGTTTCCGTAGTAATTGAAAGCGAGAAACCGGGAATCCGGCGACCAGATCATGGGGTAGATCGACCCGCCTGTGAATTGGGCAATCGTCACGGCATTCGCGCCATCCGGTTCCATCACCTTGACTAGATGTAACTGCGAGTTGTAGTCGTATTCATCATAGGCAAAAAAACCTGCATCGGGTGAGGCGATGAACTGCGCCTTGGTCAGAAGAGTCTCGAACATTGGGCGTGCCTGCCCGTTTGCAGCGCGGACGAGGTAAATATTCCCGTTCGCGCTGGGCAAGGCAGAACGCATGATGATGTTCTCGGTATACCAACCATCCATGATGTAAGGTCTTCCTCCTGCAGGCAGGTCAGCAGATATCCGTTTCAACTCCGAGCCATCGGGACGGACAATATATACGTCCTCACCGCCCGCTCCGTCTTGAACACGGAATGCGATCCATGTCCCATCCGGCGACCAAAAAGGTGGATCAATGAAGGGAAATTCCGCGATGCCTGCCCAGGTCTTTGCATTCGCATCGAAGATCCATAGCTGGGTCGGTGTACCATTTGGGCTGGATGAATAGGAAAAAGCCGCAAACCTGCCATCCTTCGACCAGGCGAGGGCGTTGATGGTGAAATTGAAGGCAAAGGGAACGGAGATCTTTTCCATTGCCGGGCAGTTGACCGGGTCTGAAATGCAGGCGGCTGAAACTTTCACCAATTCAATCGAGCCTCCCCCGCCGCGAGGTTGAAGGAAGAAATACAATTCCCCCGTTTCAGGTTCAGACCCAGTAACTGGTTCGGGTTGTGGAAAGGTTTCGGTCACCACGGGAATCGCTTCCGGCGTTTGACCCAAAGCCTGGGTCGGCGTAACAGGCACGGAGTCGAAGAATGAAGCGGGAGTCGGGGCTGGAGCACAAGCGGCAAGGAAGATCAAGCCCAGGGCAAGGATTCGTTTCATCGTATCTCCATCGATATTAAATCATTACACGTTCTGGTAATCAAAAAAGTTCCCGTTGCCTGTCGGACAACGGGAACTTTGATCTGTGTTCGCTTACGGAGGAGTCGTGGTCGATGTGGGCGTCCCGGTTGCGGTGGGTGTCGGGGTCTGGGATGGCGCAACACCGGTATTGGTTGCTGTGGGGGTGGCGCTTGGACCTGTTGTCGGTGTGGCTGTCGGTCCAAGTGTCGCTGTGGGCGTAAATGTAGCCGTCGCAGGTACTGGCGAGGAAGCCCCGTTATAGATGATCGGCGCAACCCACAGAGCGCGGTCTCCCGCCGCTGAACCGGTGGAAAGGACGGTCAAAATGAATTTGACATTCTTGCCAACCAGCGACGAGAGATCGATGTCGGCGTTGTACACCTGGCCTTCGAACTTCTCAACAAAAGCCCAATAGGTAACGATGGAAGAGGTTCCGGACTCGGAATAATCGAGGCGGAAGACTACGTAACACGATGTGGCGCCCGCCTCACAGCCGATAGTGGCGCGGAATTTATCTCCGGATTTGACCTGGTAGGAAGGATAGATACCCTGGATGTATCCGTTGTTGATATTCTGCGGGAAGGTGATCAGACCGGTGCGCGTGTCGTTGGCGCCAGTTTCCAACTTGGAGGGATTCGAGATAAGAACAAAACCCTTCGCGTCGCCATTCGTACCGGGGCAGGGAAGTTCACCTGCGCCGCTATACCACTTGGCAGTGCAGACATTAGAAGCAAAATCGTACACGGTGCCCGGGATGGGTGTCGCTGGGGTTCCGGGTGTGATGGGTGTGCCTGGCGTTACAGGTGTGGTCGGCACGGTGCCGGTTCCAGTCACTTTGATCTCGACCCAGAAGGATTTTGTTCCAGCCGAGCCGATGCCAAAAGGCACACCAGTACTGCTCTTGAGCTTCCAATAACCGCGATAAGTTCCAGCAGTCGTCGGAGAGGTGAGCGAAAGAGTAATGTCCACCGTCTGACCGGGAGCAACCGAAGCAGGGATGAGCGCGGAGTCAGGCCCACCCATCTTCTCGCCGGTGTCGAACATGATACTGTAGTTCGACCAGGTGCAGCTGCCGACATTCTTCAAACGCCAGGTCTTGTTGAAGGCTGCGCCGGGTGCGAAAGAAGTGCCGTCCGGCACAGTAACATCCGCGACGAATTGGGCGCGATCACAGGCGTTGGGTTGACTGGTGCTGGGTGTGCTCGGCGTTCCGGGTGTGACAGGCGTTGTAGGTGGAGGAGCGCCGCCAGCTCGGGCGATGATCGGGTTAACCCACAAGGCGCGATCTCCGGTCGGCGAACCGTAGGCGGAGGTGACAAGGATAAAGGTCACATCCTGCCCGGCAAATTTACTGAGGTCGAGGTTGACGTTATATGTCCAGCCTTCGTACTTCTCACGGAAAGTCCAGAAGGTGGTCTCCGCGCCATTACCGATCTTGTAATAGAGGTTGTAAGAAACATAGCAATTCGTCGCTCCGGCTTCGCAACCGATGGTCGCCTGGAAGCGGTCGCCGTTTTGCACACGGAACGCGGGGTAAACAGCCTTGACGAATCCGTTCGTAACGTTGTTGGGTCCCATCAATAGACCAGCCTGGGACGCGGTCACGCCGCTTTCCAATTTGGGCTGATCCACTTTGAAGGCGAACCCGTTGGCGCTGTTATCGGCAGCCGGGAAAGTAAAAGCTCCCACCCCGCTCGACCAGGTTGCCGAAGCCGCATTGGCGGTGAAATCATATCCGGCTGTCGATGTGGAATTGACAAAAATCTCAACCCAGAAGGATTTGTTGGCGGTCGACCCAATGCCGAACGTCCCCCCGGAGTTGCTTTTGAATTTCCAATACCCGAAATAGTGACCAGCCGCGGCGGGAGAGGTCATATCGACAGTGATGTCTACGGTCGCGCCGGGGTTGACCGTCGTAGGCAGGGCAAGCGAAGCAGGCGCACCCATTTTTTCACCGCTATCAAAGATCAGCGATACATCATTGCTGTTCCATGCGCAGGTTCCAATGTTCTTGATACGCCAGGTCTTTTTGAAAGCGGTATTCGCAGCAAAATTCGTTCCGTCCGGGATGGTGACATCGGAGACGAACTGCGCCCAATAGCAGGTTGCGGCGCTTGCAGTGGTTGTCCCGCCGGGAATCAGCGTCATCAAGACCGCCAGCAGGAGCATAATCGAAATCGTTCTTAGAGCAAATCTCATTTCTTCCTCCATCAAGCCAAATCAGGGTATGGACGTGGATGTTTTGTAAAAAGTTCCCTTTTGACTATACGCTTCCCAAGTATAACTTTTCTTTAATAATTGTTCAATAATGAAATCACAACAAATTTTGGCATAGTTGCCGGTCAAAATATCGGAAGAGCAATGCTAAAATAAATCCATGCCCCGCACCATCCTGCATCTCGACCTGGACGCCTTCTATTGTTCGGTCGAAGAAATTCAAAACCCGTCGCTACGCGGCAAACCCTTCGCTGTCGGCGGCAAACCCGATGAACGTGGGGTTGTCGCTTCCTGTTCCTACGCTGCCCGTGCGCTTGGCATCCGTTCTGCCATGCCCATGTCTCGTGCAGTGCGCCTGTGCCGAGAGCTTATCATCGTCTCTGGCAGGCACAGGCTCTATGGTGAGTACTCCGAAAAGGTGATGGAGAAGCTGCGGGACTTGACTCCCCTTGTTGAACAGATATCCATAGACGAAGCATTTCTTGACATCTCAGACATTCAACTCCCCGCAGCCCGCATCGCACTGGACCTGCAATCTGCGATACGGACCGAGCTGAATCTACCCTCGAGCGTGGGCATTGCGTCCAACAAACTCGTAGCAAAGATCGCCACCGAGGTTGGCAAAAAATCGAGCAAGAAAAAGAACGAGCCACCGTTCGGATTCACCATCGTCCCAGCCGGCGACGAAGCGAAATTCCTCGCGCCTTTGCCCGCAGACATGCTCTGGGGTGTGGGACCGAAAACCAACGCAAGGCTCGCCGAGCTTGGCATTCACACCATCGGCGATATCGCCCACTGGCCCGAAAAAGAACTCGTCAGTCTCTTTGGCGAAAATGGACGCGACCTCTGGAAACATGCCAACGGCATTGACAATCGTCCGGTTGTGACCGAGTACGAGACCAAATCCGTCAGCCAGGAAACCACCTTCAATGTGGATATTAAAGAACAGAAGACACTTGAGAAAACCCTGCGTGAACAATCAAGGGACGTTGCGCGTCAGTTACGTAAAAATGACCTCGCCGGAAAAACTGTCAAAATAAAGATACGCTGGCCCGATTTCACCACGTTGACAAGACAAACCACCCTACCCACCTCCACCGATAATGAAGACGAGATATACCGCGCCGCTGTCAAACTGATGAACACCGTCCGCAAGCCGAATCAAGCCGTGCGGCTGCTCGGAGTCGGCGTCAGCGGAATCGGAGCTCCGGTACGTCAACTCAGCTTATGGGACGCGGGAAGCGAAAAGTCCCGCAAGTTGCAAGAAGTGGTGGATGAATTGCAAGCGAAGTATGGGAAAGGCGTGATTCGGAAGGGGTAGGGTGGGAAATTGGTGAGTTGGTAGATCAGTAGATTAATAAATTGGTAGATTGGGAAATTGGGAAATTAGTAGACAGGTAGACAAGGAAACAAGTCTTGCGTACCTGTCTATTTGTTTACCTGCCTACTTAAATATGCCATAATTTGACATATACCCGCTTACTATTTATCAAGGATGTGACACATGACCAACACCGCCACCCGCCTCATTACGCTCATCTTCCTCCTACAAAACCAGCCGAACCAGAAGGCTTCGGAGTTGGCAGAGAAGCTCGGCGTCTCACTACGGACCATCCACCGCTATTTCGAGATGCTGGATGAGATGGGAATCCCGGTCTACTCGGAGCGCGGACCGTACGGCGGCTTCTCACTCGTGCGCGGATACAAAATGCCGCCGTTGGTCTTTACGCTCGAAGAAGCCGTGGCTGTGGTCTTGGGAACCGGTTTGGTTCAGGAGTTGTGGGGCGACTTGTACCGCGAGTCTGCGCGAGGTGCCTTGGCAAAGCTGGAAAACCTGCTGCCTGAGGAACAGGCACGTGAAGTGGCATGGGCGCGCAGTTCACTCACTGCCACCGGAATGCACCGCGCTG
>ERZ761602.2308-NODE-2308-length-30296-cov-7.609636_pt1 | contig 30296 bp, 24 predicted proteins | sample MGYA00512165_ERZ761602 | MGnify/ENA primary metagenome ERZ761602 (study PRJEB28899, sample SAMN02445085) | bioreactor sludge metagenome | biome: EBPR sludge; isolation source: Thorneside wastewater treatment plant | place: Australia: Brisbane, Thorneside...
TCATCTACAAGGCGCTGAAGATCCCGACCGAGATGTTCACCGTCATGTTCGCCATTGGCCGCACCGCCGGCTGGGTGTCGCACTGGCTGGAGCAGCAGATCGATCCGGAAGCCAAGATCGGCCGTCCGCGCCAGATCTACACCGGCTATACCCCGCGCGACTACGTGCCGGCCGACAAGCGCTGAGCCGTACCGCAGGCATGACGGAAAAGGCCCCGCAAGGGGCCTTTTTCATTCATGGGCGAGCCGCTGCCCGGTGCGCGCATCGGGCAGCGCAGGTTGCCGCGAACGGCGCATCGCCATCGCGATGCCGCCACCACTGCCGTTGCGGCGGGAACGCGTCAGTCCCTGCGGCCGTCGCCTTCGTAGCCGGCGATCTCTTCTTCGGCCAGCAACTGGCGCAGGTGCGCGGCCGAGGCGCGCTTCATCGGTTTCTCGTCCACCGCGGAGAGGGGCGCCTGGCGGAGCGCGTCGTGCGGCAGCACGGTCAGGTCGTAGCCGAGGTCTTCGGCGCTGAACACCCAGACCGGCAGGTCGGCCACGCGCTCGCGGTCCATGCGCATGCGCCGCGTGCGCGCTTCGGCCGGGATGCCGTGTTCCTCCAGGAAGCGGGTGACCGCGTCCGGATCGTCGCTGTGCAGGTGCAGGTGGACCGGCGAGTTGGCGTCGGCGGTACCGTCCAGCACCGGGCCCGCCAGGCGCGGCGAGAACGTCGCGAAGAAGTCCAGCGCGCGCAGCGCGCCTTCGCGCCGCCGGCGCAGGCCGCTGGCGTGCGCGTCGCCGGCGAACAGGCGCTGGTATTCGCGCAGCGCGTCCTCGATCTCGCGGTTGCGCGGCAGCGAGGCGTCGTCGTGGATGCCGAGCCGGTGCGCGGCCTTGAGCTTGGCCTGGTGGAAATCGCGGATACCGCCCTCGGCCATCAGCCGGGCGGCTTCGTGCGCCAGTCGCTGGCGGCGTTCGCGGGTGCGGGTTTCGGCGTGCTGGCGGGCGTGGTGCATGACGGGCCTCCGCGTCGAAACGTGGCCCGACTCTACACCATGCCCGATGAAAGTCCATGACGGTGCGTGCGCGCCGTCATGCGGACCTCAAGCGCAGACTTCAAGCGCGGATCAGAAGATGTCGAACGCTTCCTCGTCCGGCACCGCGTCCTCGGGGCCGAACAGGTTCTCGGACTGGATGCGCTCCAGGTCCTCCACCTTGACCCATTCGGTCACGCCGTTGAGCGTGGCCTGCACCATGCCGTCGGGCGGATCGTTGGCGGCCAGCGGCTTGTCCTTCAGCGCCACCCGCATGTAGTCGATCCAGATGGGCAGCGCGGCCTTGCCGCCGTATTCGCGGTAGCCCAGCGACTGGAAGTTGTCGCGGCCCACCCACACCACGGTGGCGTAGGGACCGCCGAAGCCGCCGAACCAGGCGTCGCGGTGGTCGTTGGTGGAGCCGGTCTTGCCGCCCACGTCCTCGCGGCCTAGGACCCGCGCGGCGGTGCCGGTGCCGCGCAGCACCACGTCGCGCATCATCGACACCAACTGGTAGGCGGTGCGCTCGTCGATGGCGCGCGGCGCGGTGACGACGTTGGGATCGGCGGGCTTTTCTTCCGGCTTGGGCTGCGCGGGCACGGGCGCGGGCGTGGCGGGCTTGGCCGCCTGCGCCGGACCGAAGTTGAAGCCGTCGACCACCTGGCTGGCCGGCGTGCCGGCGGCGCCGTACTGGCCCTGTCCGCAGCCGCGGCAGGCGACCGCCGGGTTCTCCTTGAACACCACGTTGCCTTCGCGGTCCTTGACCTCGTCGATGAACCACGGCGTCACCCGCGAGCCGCCGTTGGCGAACACGGCGTAGCCGCGCGCCATCGACAGCGGCGTCAGCGAGGCGCTGCCCAGCGACATCGACAGATTGGGCGGCAGTTCGGCCTCCTCGAAACCGAACTGGCTGATGTACTTGCGCGCGAACGGCACGCCGATGCCGTCCAGCAGGCGCACCGACACCAGGTTGCGCGACTGCACCAGCGCCTCGCGCAGGCGCATCGGGCCGCGGAAGCCGCCGCCGTCGTTCTGCGGGCGCCACATGTGGCCGCGGCGGTCGCGGAACACCACCGGCGCGTCGAGCACGATGGAGGCCGGGTTGAAGCCCTTCTCGAACGCCGCCGCGTACACGAACGGCTTGAAGCTGGAACCCGGCTGGCGGCGCGCCTGGGTGGCGCGGTTGAACTTGTTGCCGGCGAAGCTGTAGCCGCCGACCAGCGCGCGCAGGGCGCCGTTGTTCGCGTCCAGCGACACCAGCGCGGCCTGCGCGCGCGGGATCTGGTCGACCAGGTATTCGCCTTCGCCCTTGCCGGCCTTGATGCGGGCCAGGTCGCCGCGGCGGAACAGCTTGGCCGGCGCGCGGCCGGTCCACTTGCTGGCGCCGGCGGGCAGGATCACTTCGCGTCCGTCCGCCAGCACCACCGTCGCGCCGCCGTCCTCGTCGGTGCGGGCCACGATGGCCGGCAGCAATCCGTTCTGCGCCGGGATGCCGCGCAGGTGCGCGGCCAGCGCCGCCGCGTCGGCCTCGGCGGGTACGTCGAAGTGCTGCTCCACGCCGTTCCAGCCGTGGCGGCGGTCGTACAGGCCCAGGCCGTCGCGCACCGCCTCGTTGGCCGCGGTCTGCGCCTCGGCATCGAGCGTGGTGGTGACGTGGTAGCCCTTGGTCAGCGCCTCCGGACCGAACCGGGCGATCATCTCCTGCCGCACCATCTCGGCCACGTAGGGCGCGTACACCTCGACCGGCCGCTCGTGCGGCTTGGCGTGCATCGGCTCGGCCTTGGCCTGGGCGGCCTCCGCGGCGGTGATGTACTTGTCCTCCAGCATGCGGTCGATCACGTAGGCGCTGCGCTCGTGGTTGCGCCCCGGGTTGCTGATGGGGTTGCCGCTGGAGGGGAACTTCAGCGCGCTGACCAGGGTGGCGGCCTCGGCCAGGGTCAACTGGTCCAGGGTCTTGCCGTAGTAGTACTCGGCGGCGGCGGCCACGCCGTAGGAGCGGTTGCCGAAGAAGCTCTTGTTGAGGTAGAGCTCCAGGATCTCGTCCTTGGTCAGCATCTTCTCGATGCGCATCGCCAGCATCATCTCCACCAGCTTGCGCGTGTAGCTGTACTCGGAGCTGAGGAAGAACTGGCGCGCCACCTGCTGGGTGATGGTGCTGCCGCCGGCCACGCGGCCCTCCTTGCGGCTGGCGATCTGCCAGACCGCGCGGCCGATGCCGGTGGGGTCCACGCCGTTGTGCTGGTAGAAGTTGCTGTCCTCGGCGGCGACGAAGGCCTGCCGTACCCGCGGGGGCACCTGGCCGATGGCCACCGGATAGCGGCGGGTCTCGCCGTACAGCCCGATCAGGCGGCCGTCGCTGGCATAGATATAGAGGGGTTCCTGCAACTCGACGTTGCGCAGGGACTGGATGTCCGGGACCTTGGCCGAGACCGTGTAGTACAGCACCCCCAGGGCGGCGGCGGCGGCCAGGGCCAGGATCAGGAACGTGATGAGGGTCCAACGGAGAAGACGACGGAGCCGGGACATCCAGTGCTTTCCGATTGCAGAATTCGTGGCGGCAGAGTATAGATGACCGCCGGGGTCGCCACGGGCGATCCCAAGGGGAACAGGGACTTGGGGAACAACCCTCGCGAAACGTGACAAGCCGCACAGCCACGTCAGCGCCGGTTGCCAAGCGTAAAAACTTGGTTATTAATGTGGGCGAAATCCTTACGCCCAGTGCCCGTCGGAAGGGGAAATACCGTGGGGCTAATCCCGAAAAGCCAGTCGCCGCTCATCGGCGTCGACATCAGTTCGACCGCGGTCAAGCTGCTGCAGCTCTCGCGCGTCGGTAACCGCTACCGCGTGGAGCACTACGCGGTCGAGCCGTTGCCGCCCAATGCCGTGGTCGAGAAGAACATCGTCGAGGTCGAGGCGGTGGGCGAGGCCATCCGCCGCGCCGTCAACCGCGCCGGCAGCAAGGTCAAGTACGCCGCCGCGGCCGTGGCCGGCTCGGCGGTGATCACCAAGATCATCCCGATGCCCGCCGACCTGGACGAGAGCGACCTGGAGGCCCAGGTCGAGCTGGAGGCGGTCAACTACATCCCGTACCCGATCGAGGAAGTGAACCTCGACTTCGAGGTGCTGGGCCCGATGCCCAACAACCCCGAGATGGTGCAGGTCCTGCTGGCGGCCTCCCGTTCCGAGAACGTCGAGCTGCGCCAGTCCGCGCTCGAACTCGGCGGGCTGACCGCCAAGGTGATGGACGTGGAAGCCTTCGCCGTGGAGAACGCCTTCGCGCTGATGGCCAACGAACTGCCGATCCCGCAGGACGGCGTGGTCGCGCTGGTGGACATCGGCGCCACCATGACCACGCTCAACGTGCTGCGCCGCGGCCGCAGCCTGTACAGCCGCGAACAGGTGTTCGGCGGCAAGCAGCTCACCGACGAGGTGATGCGCCGCTACGGCCTGACCTACGAGGAAGCCGGCCAGGCCAAGCGCCAGGGCGGCCTGCCCGAGAGCTACGAGATCGAGGTGCTGGAGCCCTTCAAGGAGGCGACGGTCCAGCAGATCAGCCGCCTGCTGCAGTTCTTCTACGCCGGCAGCGAGTTCAACCGCGTCGACCAGATCGTCCTGGCCGGCGGCTGCGCCGCGCTGCCGGGCCTGCCGGAGATGGTCGAGGAACAGCTCGGCGTGCCCACCGTGGTCGCCAACCCGCTGGCGCAGATGACTCTGGGCCCGCGCGTGCAGGCGCACGCGCTGGCGCAGGACGCGCCCGCGCTGATGATCGCCACCGGCCTGGCGTTGAGGAGCTTCGACTGATGGCGAAGATCAACCTACTCCCGTGGCGCGCCGAGCGCCGCGTCCAGCGCCAGCGCGAGTTCTACGCGATGCTGGGCGCCGCCGCGATCGTCGGCCTGCTGCTGTCGTTCCTGCTGTGGTTCCACTACGACCGCCAGGTCGCCGGGCAGGGCGAGCGCAACGAGTTCCTCAAGGCCGAGATCGCCAAGGTCCAGGCGCAGAACAAGGAGATCGAGCGTCTCGACGAGCAGAAGCGCCGCCTGCTGGCGCGCAAGGACGTCATCGAGAAGCTGCAGGCCAACCGCTCGCAGATGGTCCACCTGTTCGACTCGCTGGTCCGCACCATCCCCGACGGCGTGATGCTCTCCAACATCAAGCAGGAAGGCGAAGTGTTGACGCTGGAAGGCCGGGCGCAGTCCAACGCGCGCGTCAGCGCCTACATGCGCAACCTGGAGACGTCCGGCTGGATGACCAAGCCGGAACTGTCGATCATCGAGGCCAAGCCCGAGGACGCCAAGACGCCGAGCCTGTCCGGCGCCGGCCGCGCGCTGCCCTACGCCTTCACCCTGCAGGTGCGCCTGGCCAACCCGACTGCCGAACAGTCCGCCGAGACGGCCGCGGCGGGCGAGGGCGCCACCGACGGCGCGGCCGCGCCGCCCGCCGCTCCCGCTGCCGCGCCGCTGGAAGGCCAGCCGGCCGCCCCGGCGCCCGCACCGGCTGCACCGGCCACGCCCCCGCCTTCCGGCGGTACTCCCTCCCCGGCCACCGGGAGCGCGTCATGAGCCAGAAGAAGACATCGTTCAAGAACCTGGATTTCAACAACATCGGCGCGTGGCCGCAGAACGCCAAGGTCGTCTTCTGCGTCGTGCTCGCGCTGTTCATCCTGGCCTTCTCCTACTTCCTGCTGGTGCGCGGCAAGGTGGAGACGCTGTCCTCGCTGGAACAGGAGGAGGCGCGCCTGCGGCAGGACTTCGAGAACGAGCAGGCCAAGGCCGCCAACCTGGAGCCGCTCAAGCAGCAACTGACGCAGATGGAACAGGTCTTGCAGCAGATGCTGCGCCAACTGCCCAGCAAGACCGAAATGCCGGACTTGATCATCGACATCTCGCAGACCGCGCTGTCCAGCGGCCTGACCAACGAGCTGTTCCAGCCCGAGCCGGAAACGCTGAAGGAGTTCTACGCCGAGAAGCCGATCCAGTTGCGCATGGTGGGCAACTACCATCAGTTCGGCGCCTTCGTCAGCGGCGTGGCGTCGCTGCCGCGCGTGGTCATCCTGACCATGCACGACATCTCGCTGCAGCCCAAGGAAGGCAAGGGCGGCATCAACCGCGGCGCGCTGGAGCTGTCCGGCACGGTGAAGACCTACCGCTACCTGGACGAGAAGGAAGTGGCCGACCAGGAAGCGGCCGCCGCCGAGGCCGCCAAAGCAGCCGGAGACAAGAAATGATGCGCAGCCAATTGCGTTGGATGGTGCTCGGCGCGCTGGTCCTCGTGGGCGGCTGCGCGCGCGGCATCACCAGCACGCCGGGCGACGCCCCGAACCTGGAGAAGTGGGTCGACGACGTGCGCGCGCGCCCGGCGCCGCCGCTGGAGCCGCTGCCGGTGATGCAGCAGTTCGAGACCTTCGAATACGCCGCGCAGACGCTGCGCGATCCCTTCAGCGACGCCTGGAACAACAACGAGGGCGGCGGGCTGCGCCCCGATCCGAACCGGCGCAAGGAAACGCTGGAGCAATACCCGCTGGACAGCCTGGACATGGTCGGCACGATCGGCCGCGGTCCGGGCCTGGTGGCGCTGGTGATGGGGCCCGACAAGGTCACCTACCGGGTACGTCCGGGGAACTACCTGGGCCAGAGCGACGGCCGGGTCACCTCGGTCCGCGAAGATGGCATAGAACTTGTCGAACTGGTGCCGGATGGCGCAGGTGGCTGGCTGGAACGGCCGGCGTCGATCGCGCTTGAAGATCAATGATTAGGGGATACACGATGATCGCTTCGAACGCCCACGCCCTGCAGCCCTCCCGGCGCCTGGCGACCCTCCGGATCCGCGCCCTGGGACTGGCCGTCGGCCTGCTGGCGGCCGCCGGTTCGGCCGGTGCCGCCACCCCCGCCGCCCAGGCCGGTGCCTCACACGCGCAGGCCGCCGCCGTCCAGCAGGCGCCGGTCGCGATCTCCAACATCGACTTCCGCCGCGGCGACGACGGGGCCGGGCGCCTCATCGTCAAGTTCGCCGGGCAGGGCGCGGCGCCCGACCTGCGCAACCAAGGCGACAGCGTGGTGGTCGACGTGGGCAACGCCACGTTGCCGGCCTCGCTGCAGCGCGGCCTCAACGTCGCCGACTTCGCCACCCCGGTGCAGCGCGTCGACGCGTTCGCCAAGGGCGGCAACACCCAACTGGTGCTGAGCACCCGCGGCGGCTTCGAGTCGCTGGCCTACCAGTCGGGCAACGAATACGTGGTCGAGATCGTGCCGCGCGATGGCCAGAAGGCCATGGGCGGCGCGGGCCCGGCCGCGGGCACCGGGGCTATCGCCGCCGCCGCGGCCAAGGTCGCCGGCGACGCGCGCCGCTACGCCGGTCGCCCGGTCACCTTCAACTTCCAGGACGTCCCGGTCCGCACGGTCCTGCAACTGATCGCGGAAGAGTCCAACCTCAACATCGTCGCCTCGGACACGGTGCAGGGCAACGTCACCTTGCGCCTGGTCAACGTGCCGTGGGACCAGGCGCTGGACATCGTCCTGCGCGCCAAGGGCTTGGACAAGCGCCGCGACGGTGCCGTCGTCTGGGTCGCGCCGCAGCCGGAACTGGCCAAGTTCGAGCAGGACAAGGAAGACGCCCGCATCGCGATCGAGAATCGCGAGGACATGGTCACCGACTACATCCAGATCAACTACCACAGCGCCGCCGCCATCTTCAAGGCGCTGACCGAAGCCAAGGGCATCGGCAACCAGAACAACAACGGCGGCGGTGGCGGCAGCAACCGCGACCAGGAGAACGGCTTCCTCTCGCCGCGCGGCCGCATCGTCGCCGACGAGCGCACCAACATGCTGATGATCAGCGACATCCCGAAGAAGGTCGCGCAGATGCGCGAGCTGATCTCGATGATCGACCGCCCGGTCGACCAGGTGCTGATCGAGGGCCGCATCGTCATCGCCACCGACACCTTCGCCCGCGACCTGGGCGCGAAGTTCGGCGTGAGCGTCAACAATCTCGAGACCACGACCGACGCCAACGGCAACACCACGACCAAGGGCGACGCCTACGGCAGTTCCATCAGCACCCCTGGCGGGCGCGGCCTCAACGTGAACCTGCCCGCGGGCGGCTTCACCCAGTCCACGGCGGGCGCGCTCGCGTACACCCTGCTGAAGAGCAGCTTCTCGCTGGACCTGGAACTGTCGGCCATGCAGGAAGAAGGCCGCGGCGAAGTCATCTCCAATCCGCGCCTGGTGACCGCCAACCAGCGCGAAGGCGTGATCCGCCAGGGCAAGGAAGTCGGCTACGTCACCATCACGGCCGGCCAGGGCGGCATCGCCACGCCCAACGTGCAGTTCAAGGAAGCCCTGCTGGAGATGAAGGTGATGCCGACCATCACCAACGACGGCCGCGTGTTCCTGAACCTCAACGTCAAGAAGGACGAGGTGGCCCGCTACATCACCCTCGAGGGCTACGGCAGCGTGCCGGAGCTGGACAAGCGCGAGATCAACACCGCGGTGCTGGTGGAGGACGGCCAGACCGTCGTGATCGGCGGCGTGTACGAGTTCACCGACCGCAGCAGCGTTTCCAAGGTGCCGTTCCTGGGCGACATCCCCTTCCTTGGCAACCTGTTCAAGAAGAAGGGCCGCAGTAAGCAGAAGGCCGAACTGCTGATCTTCATCACCCCCAAGGTGCTGTCGGTGGCCAAGCACTGAGGCGTTGCGCCGGCGGGATTCCGGAACGGGCCGCGATCGCGGCCCGTTTCCTTTTGTCCCGAACCTGCCGCTGAACCGGCGGCGGGCGCCGTGCCTGGCGGGGGAACCCGCATGGCAAACTGCGGTCACAGGCACGCCGCACAGCCCTTGGATGTCCATGGACCACCCTTCGCACGACGCCACGTTGTTCGACCGCTTCGCCGCGCTGCGCGACGATCTCGCCCGCACCATCGTCGGCCAGGCCGCGCTGGTGGAACGGCTGCTGATCGCGCTGCTGGCCGACGGCCACCTGCTGGTGGAAGGCGCGCCCGGGTTGGCCAAGACCACCGCGATCCGCGCGCTGGCTTCGCGGCTGCAGGCCGATTTCGCGCGCGTGCAATTCACCCCCGACCTGCTGCCGGCCGACCTGACCGGCACCGAGGTCTGGCGTCCGCAGGACGGCCGCTTCGAGTTCCAGCCCGGGCCGCTGTTCCACCCGCTGCTGCTGGCCGACGAGATCAACCGCGCGCCCGCCAAGGTGCAGTCGGCGCTGCTGGAGGCGATGGGCGAGCGGCAGGTCACGGTGGGCCGCCACACGTATCCGCTGCCGGCGCTGTTCCTGGTGATGGCCACGCAGAACCCGATCGAGCAGGAGGGCACTTTCCCGTTGCCCGAGGCGCAACTGGACCGCTTCCTGATGCACGTGAAGATCGGCTATCCGGAAGCGGCCGCCGAGACCGAGATCCTCCGGCTGGCGCGCGAGCGGGCGCGCGAACAGATGCTGCCGGCGACGGAAACGGTCGAGCGCGTGCCGCTGGAGGACGTGTTCGCCGCGCGCGCGCAGGTGCTGGACCTGCACCTGGCGCCGGCGCTGGAGCGCTACCTGGTCGAACTGGTGCTGGCCTCGCGCGACGCCTCGCGCTACGACGCCGCGCTGGCGCGCCGCATCGCCTGGGGCGCCAGCCCGCGCGGCTCCATCGCGCTCGAACGCTGCGCGCGCGCGCGCGCCTGGCTGGCCGGGCGCGACTACGTGACGCCCGAGGACGTCCGCGCCATCGCACCGGACGTGCTGCGCCACCGCGTGCTGCCCAGCTACGAGGCCACCGCCGAGGGCTGGGACGGCGACCGCCTGGTGGCCGCGTTGCTCGACGTCGTGCCGCTGCCCTAGCGGCCGCAGGGCGTGAGGCGGCCATGAGCGAAGGCATCGTCCCCACTCTGAGCGAACTGGTCGCGCTGCGCGGCAGCGCCCGGCGCGGCGGCAGCGCGCGCCAGGGACGCCATTCCGCGGCGGGGCCGGCGGCCTCGCAACTGCGCGGCCGCGGCATGGAATACGCCGAGTCGCGCGAGTACGTCGCCGGCGACGACGTGCGCCACATCGATTGGCGCCTGACCGCGCGCAGCGGCCGCACCCACACCAAGCTGTTCCAGGCCGAGCGCGAACGCCTGACGCTGATCGTCGCCGACACCGCGCCGGCGCTGTATTTCGGCACGCGCGTGCGCTTCAAGTCGGTGCAGGCCGCGCGCGCGGGCGCGGTCGCGGCGTGGTCGGCGCTGCGCGAAGGCGACCGCCTGGCCTGCCTGCGCGGCAGCGCGGCCGAGCCGCCGGTGCCGCCGGCGTCCGGCACGCGCGGCGTGCTGCGGGTGCTGGACGCGCTGGCGCGCTGGTATGCGGCGCCGCCCGCCGACGACCTCGGCCTGGGGTTCGCGCTGGACCATGCCGCGCGCCTGCTGCGTCCCGGTTCGCGGCTGGTGGTGCTGGCCGATCCGCACAGCATCGCCGCGTTGCCGGAATCGCGCTGGCCGGCACTGGCGGCGCACCACGACGTCGCGGTGGTGCTGCTGGTCGATCCGCTGGAAGCCGATCCGCCCCACGACCGCCTGCCGTCCGCCGGGTGGAACTGGACCTGGCCGCGCCTGCGCAGCGGCAGGCCTGGGAACAGGCGTTCCGCAAGCCCCTGGACGATGCGCTCGAACGCCTGCCGGCGCGCGGTGTGCGCGTGGGTGCGCTGGCCAGCGACGCGCCGAGCGATGCCTGGCTGCCGTTGCTGGGGCGCGCCCGGCCGCAGGTGGCGTGATGACGATATTGGCGACGCTGGTGCTGCGCGACGTGCACGTGCCGCCTTCGCCGTCGTGGTGGCCGCCGGCGCCGGGCTGGTGGCTGGTGGCCGCTGCCGTCGCGCTGGTCGTGCTGGCCTTCGCAGGGCGTGCCTGGTGGCTGCGCCGTCGCCGCCGCGCGTGGACGACGTGGTTCGATGCCGCCGGACAAGACGCATCGCCCGCGGAACAGGTGGCGGCGATGTCGGAACGGCTGCGCCGCGCGGCGCGGCGCGCGGACCCGCAGGCCGACCGCCTGCAGGGCGAGGACTGGCTGAGCTTCCTCGACGGCCGGCAGGGGCATGCGTTCTCGCGGGGCCCGGGCCGCCTGCTGCTGGACGGCGGCTACCGGCGCGAAGTGGCGCCGGATGCATTGCGCGCGGCCACCGCCGTGGCGCGCGCGCGTTTCCTCGAATTGATGGCGGGACGGCGATGAATCTGTCCTGGCCCACGCTGCAACTGCTGCACGACGGTTATGCCGGTTTCGCCTGGCCGTGGATGTGGCTGGCTTTTCCCTTGCCCTGGTTGGCACGCTGGCTGCTGCCGGCCGCGCGCGGCACGGCCGAGGCGTTGCGGGTGCCGTATGGCCGCCAACTCGACAGCATCGCGCAGCAGGGCGCGCGTCGGTCGCCGCGCCGCACCGCCGCGCTGGCGTGGCTGGCCTGGTTCCTGCTGTGCGCGGCCGCCGCGCGCCCGCAGCAGTTCGGCGAAGCGGTCGTGCCGCCGGCCAGCGGGCGCGACCTGATGCTGGCGGTGGACCTGTCCGGCAGCATGACCGAGGCGGACATGGAACTGGGCGGCGCGGTGGTGGAGCGGTTGACCGCGGCCAAGGCGGTGCTCGCCGACTTCCTCGACCGCCGCGAAGGCGACCGCGTCGGCCTGATCGTGTTCGGCCAGCGCGCCTACGCCATGACCCCGCTCACCCGCGACCTGCACAGCGTGCGCGAACAACTGCGCGACGCGGTGGCGGGCCTGGCCGGGCGCGAGACCGCCATCGGCGACGCCATCGCGCTGGCGGTGCGCCGCCTACGCACGCAGCAGGAAGGTCAGCGCGTGCTGATCCTGCTCACCGACGGCGTCAATTCGGCCGGTGCACTGACGCCGGAGAAGGCCGCCGAACTGGCGAAGGAAGAGCGCGTGCGCATCCACGCCATCGCCTTCGGCAGCGACGGCGGCATGATGAGCGTGTTCGGCATTCCCCTGCCGATGCCGTCCAGCGGCGCGGACGCGATCGACGAAGCCACCCTGCGCGCGGTGGCGAAGACGACCGGCGGGCGCTTCTACCGTGCGCGCGACACCCGCGAGCTGGCCGGCATCTATGCCGAACTCGACCGGCTCGAGCCGGTGGAGGAGCCGGGCGAAGCGGTGCGCCCGCGGGTCGAGCGCTATGCCTGGCCCCTGCTGGGCGCGCTCGGCGCCGCGCTGCTGGCCTTCGCCTGGCCGCGGAGGCGCACCGCATGAGCGGTTGGGAAGACCTGCATTTCCTGCGTCCGCATATGTTGTGGGCGCTGCTCGCGCTGCCGCTGCTGGCGTGGGCCTGGCGCGCGCGGCGGCAGCGGTCCAGCGCCTGGCGCGGGCGCGTCGATCCGCACCTGCTTCCGCACCTGCTGGCGAAGGGCGGCACCGCATCCTGGCGCGGGCCTGCCGTCGCGGCCGCGGCGTTCGCCCTGGCCGTGCTGGCGCTGGCGGGGCCGAGCTGGCGCCAGGGCGAACAGCCGCTGTGGCAATCGAAGGCGCCGCTGGTCGTCGTGCTCGACCTGTCGCAGCGCATCGGCGCCGCCGACCTGCCGCCGTCGCGGCTGTTGCAGGCGCGCGCCAAGCTGGCGCGGTTGCTGCAAGCGCGCAGCGGCGGGCAGGTCGCGCTGGTGGCCTACGCCGACGACGCCTTCACCGTCGCGCCGCTGACGCAGGACAACGCCAACGTCGCGCTCTATCTGGACGACCTGTCGCCGGAGGTCATGCCGGTGGATGGGCAGCGCGCCGACCGCGGCATCGCCTGGGCGTCCCGCCTGCTGCAACAGGCGAAATCCAGCCAGGGCGACATCCTGCTGCTGACCGACCGCGCCGATGCCGCCGCGCGCGCCGCGGCCGCGAAGGCGCGCGCGCAGGGCTACCGGGTGTCGGTGCTGGGGCTGGGCACGGCGGCCGGTGCGGCCTATCAGGGCGCGGACGGTGCGATCGGCCATGCGGCGCTGGACGCGGCCTCGCTGCGTGCGCTGGCGTCGGCCGGCGGCGGGCAGTACCGCACGCTTTCGGCCGGCGATGGCGATCTGGAAGCGTTGGGTGTGCTGCTGCCCGCGCAGGCGGAGGCCGCCGGTCCGCAGGGCGGCACCAGGACGTGGCGCGACGAGGGCTACTGGCTGCTGCCGCCGCTGATGCTGCTGGGGCTGCTTGCTTTCCGCCGCGGCGTGATGGCGGTGGCGGCGTTGGGCCTGCTGCTGCCGCTGGCGTCGCCGGCGCACGCCGCCGGCGCGGACTGGTGGCAGCGCGCGGACCAGCGGCAGCAGGCGCGGATCGAACAGGGCGTGGCAGCGTACCGGCAGGGCGATTTCGCCGTCGCCGAACAGGCCTTCGCCGGCATCGACACCGCCGAGGGCTGGTACAACCTGGGCAACGCGCTGGCCAAGCAGCAGCGCTACGACGACGCCATCGCCGCCTACGATCGCGCGCTGCGGCGGCAGCCCGGGATGGAGGACGCCATCGCCAACCGCAAGGCCGTCGATGCCGCGCGCAAGCGGCCGCCGTCCGGCGACGGACAAGGCAGGCAGGGGCAGCAGGGGCAGCAGGGGCAGCAGGGCAAGCAGGATCCGCAGAGTCCGCAAGGCCGGCAGAACCCGCAGGATCAACAGCAGAATCGACAGGGCCGGCAATCGCAGCAGGACGCGCAGGATCCGCAGAACCCGCAGGCGCCCGCATCGCCGCCGCGGCAGGACACGCCGCCGTCCTCCGCACCGGACACCGCCAAGCCCGGCACGCCGCCCCCGTCTTCCCCGGCTGATACTGCGCAGCAATCCGAGGCCGACGCCGCCCAGCGCGAACGCATGCGCCAGGCGATGGCGCAGCAGGCGGCCAACGGTGCGCAGCGCCCGCCGCAGGACGGCGCGGCGGTGGCGGCGGAAACCCCCGAGCAGCGCGAGCGCCGCCAGGCCGTGGACGCATGGCTCAAGCGCGTGCCGGACGAACCGGGTTCATTGTTGAAGGCGAAGTTCCGGCTGGAACACGAACGCCGCCAGAGGGAGGGACGATGAAGCGCATCGTTGCGATCGTGTCGTGCGCGCTGCTGCTGTGGCCGCTGTCGCTGCTCGCCGCCGCGCGCGCGTGGCTGGAGCAGCCGCAGGTGGCCCTGGGGCAGGCGGTCACCCTGAACGTGGAGACGGACGCTGCGGCCGCCACGCCCGACCTGACCCCGCTGCTGCGCGACTTCGAAGTGGAAGGCCAGTCCGACAGCCGCAGCGTGCAACTGGTCAACGGCCGCATGAGCGCGCGCACCACCTTCTCGATGACCCTGCGCCCCCGCCGCGCCGGCACGCTGGCGATCCCGGCCTTGCAGGTGGGCGCCGAACGCACCGTGCCGCTGGCGCTGGAGGTGACCGCCACCGACACGGCCCGGGCCGCCGCCCGCGGGCTGGTCTTCGTCGAGACCGAGGTGGACGACGCCAGCCCCTACGTGCAGCAGTCGGTCGGCGTCACCGTGCGCCTGTACTACGCCGTGCCACTGGTGTCCGGCCAACTCGACCTGGACCCGCCCGACGGCGCGCTGCTGCAGCGCGTGGGCGAGATCACCCAGTCCAGCCGCGAGATCGACGGCCGCCGCTACAACACCGCCGAGCGCCGCTTCCTGCTGGTGCCCGAGCGCAGCGGCCCGCTGGTCCTACCGGGTGCGCGCTTCCAGGGGCGCGGTGCGGGCGGCTGGATGGACGACCTGCTGGGCGGCAACAGCCGCGAGGTCGACATCGCCGGCGCGCCGCGCACGTTGCAGGTGCGCGCGCAGCCGGCGAACGCACCGCAGCCGTGGCTGCCGGTGCGCGACCTGCGCCTGCGCTACGCCGGCGCGCCACAGCGGCTGCGCGCGGGCGAGGCGGCGGCGTTCACCATCGAGGCCGTTGCCACCGGCGCCACCCAGGCCCAACTGCCGGAACTGCCCACGCCTTCGATCCCGGGCGCGCAGGTCTTCGCCGAGCCTGCGCAGTACGACGAGACCTTCGCTGGCGGCACGCCGCAGGTGAAGCTGACGCGCCGCTATTCCGTGGTGCCGGCGCAGCCGGGGCGGCTGGTGGTGCCCGGCATCGCCATGGGCTGGTGGGACGTGCGCGCCGGCGCGGCGAAGACCGCCTCGCTGCCGGACCTGGCGCTGCCGGTATTGGCGGGCAGCGGCAACACCGCGGCCACGGCCGCCGATACGGGCGCGGCGGCGGTCCCGGCGACCGCGGATGTTGCGGCCAGCGACGATGACATCTTCGCGCCGCGCGGCGACCGCAACCTGCCGGCGCACCTGTGGCCCTGGATCGCGGCCGGCTTCGCGCTGTTGTGGCTGGCGACGCTGGTGTGGGGGCTAACGAAGCGCGCGGTGCCTGCGCGCGCCGCGTCGGGAGCGTCCGGGCCGGCGGGCGCTACGGTGCCTTCCGCGCCCGCCGGCACGCATTCGATGGCCGACCTCAAGCGCGCGCTCGATGCCGGCGACCTGGACGACATCGAAGCCGCGCTGTGCGGACTGGCGCGGCCGCCGGCCACGGACCTGGACGAGGTGCAGCACCGGTTGTCCTCGCCCGCGCAGCGCGATGCGGTCGATGCGCTGCGCCGCGCGCGCTGGGCCGGCGGCGACGCCGCCGCGGCCCGGCAGCGACTGCGCGAAGCGTTCCGCGGCGGTCCGGCCTGGCACGGCGAACGCGCTGCGGGAGCTTCCGAACCGCTGCCACCGCTCTATCCCCGCTAGCCGCACGGCCGCCCGCCGCGCGGGAAGCGGGCGCGCGCGGTTTGCTAAGCTGCGCGCTTTCGCGCACGACAGGACCCGCCCATGACCGAAGCCCCGACCGCTGGCACGTCCAAGCTGCCGCTGCACTGGAAGATGGCCATCGGCTTCGGCCTCGGCCTGCTGGTGGGGCTGATCGTGCACGCCACCGGCAGCGGCGAGGCCGGCTGGGTGGCGGGCGTGACGAAGTACGTCACCACGCCCTTCACCAAGATCTTCCTCAACCTGATCTTCATGCTGATCGTGCCGCTGCTGTTCTCGGCGCTGGTGGTCGGCATCGCCGAGATGGGCGACATCCGCGCGCTGGGCCGGATCGGCTGGAAGACCCTGGCCTACACGGTGCTGCTGTCGGCGGTGGCGGTGCTGCTGGGCCTGGTGCTGGTCAACGTGCTGAAGCCCGGCGCGGGCGTGGACACCGGGCTGGCGCAGCAACTGATCGCCGAGAATGCCGAGCGCACCAAGGAGATCGTCGCCAGCGTCGGTTCGCAGCCCTCCGGGCTGGACATGCTGCTGTCGATCGTGCCGGACAACGTGATCGGCGCGGCGTCCAGTAACGCCGCCATCCTCTCGCTGATGTTCTTCGCGGTGATGTTCGGCGTGGGCCTGGTGCTGACGCCTTCGAAGAACACCGACGTGCTCAAGCGCGGCATCGAGGGCGTGTTCGAGATCTCGATGACGCTGATCGGGCTGGTTATCCGCCTGGCGCCGTACGCGGTGGCCTGCTTCATGTTCAACCTGGCGGCCATCTTCGGCTTCGAGCTGCTGGTGCGGCTGGGCGCCTACGTGGGCGTGGTGGTGCTGGCGCTGGCGCTGCACCTGCTGGTGAGCTACTCGGTGGCGCTGAAGCTGGCCGGGTATTCGCCGATGCGGTTCTTCCGCGGCGCGCAGGAGGCCATGGTGATGGCGTTCTCCACCGCTTCCAGCAACGCCACCCTGCCCACCGCGCTGCGCGTGGCCGACGAGAAGCTGGGCCTGCCGCGCACGGTGTCGCGCTTCGTGTTGACCGTGGGCGCCACCGCCAACCAGAACGGCACCGCGCTGTTCGAGGGCGTGACGGTGATCTTCCTGGCGCAGTTCTTCGGCGTGGATCTGTCGCTGGGGCAGCAGTTCACGGTGATGCTGGTGTGCATCCTCGGCGGCATCGGCACCGCCGGCGTGCCGTCCGGCTCGCTGCCGGTGGTGGCGCTGATCTGCGCCATGGTGGGGGTGAACCCGGTCGGCATCGGCCTGATCCTGGGCGTCAACCACTTCCTGGACATGTGCCGCACCACCCTCAACGTCACCGGCGACCTGGCCCTGGCTAGCCTGGTGGCCAAGGGCGAGCGCGCCGACGTCGTGCTGCCGGGCAACGACGAGCGGGGCTAGCACCGCGGCGGCGCGGCCGCAACCGCGACAGCGGGGGCGGGGGGTGGGACAATGGGCGGCCCGCAGCCCGCCGGGCGCAGCCCCTCCTGCCGATTCCCCATGACGACGCCTGCCTCCAACCAGCCTGGCCGCCGCCAGCTCGCCAACGCCATCCGTTTCCTCGCCGCCGACGCGGTGCAGGCCGCCAATTCCGGCCATCCCGGCATGCCCATGGGCATGGCCGACATCGCCGAAGTGCTGTGGAACGACTACCACCGGCACAGCCCGTCCAACCCGCACTGGTTCAACCGCGACCGCTTCGTGCTGTCCAACGGCCACGGCTCGATGCTGCAGTACGCGCTGCTGCACCTGAGCGGCTACGACCTGCCGCTGCAGGAGCTGAAGCACTTCCGCCAGTTGCACAGCAAGACCGCCGGCCATCCGGAGCGCCACGAGACCCCGGGCGTGGAGACCACCACCGGCCCGCTGGGCCAGGGCTTCGCCAACGCCGTGGGCTTCGCGCTGGCCGAGAAACTGCTGGCGCAGCGCTTCAACCGCGACGGCCTGGACATCGTCGACCACCGCACCTGGGTGTTCATGGGCGACGGCTGCCTGATGGAAGGCATCTCGCACGAGGCCGCCTCGCTGGCCGGCACCTGGGGCCTGGGCAAGCTGGTGTGCTTCTGGGACGACAACAAGATCTCCATCGACGGCAACACCGACGGCTGGTTCACCGACGACACCCCGGCGCGCTTCGAAGCCTACGGCTGGCAGGTGGTGCGCAACGTCGACGGCCACGACCCGGTCGAGATCAAGGCCGCCATCGACACCGCGCTGAAGACTGCCGACAAGCCCACCCTGATCTGCTGCCGCACCACCATCGGCTTCGGCTCGCCGAACAAGGCCGGCAAGGAATCCAGCCACGGCGCGCCGCTGGGCAAGGACGAGCTGGAGGCCACCCGCGCCGCGCTGGAATGGCCGTACGGTCCGTTCGAGGTGCCTGCCGACATCTACGCCGGCTGGAACAAGATTGAGGCCGGCAAGGCGCTGGAGGCGGAGTGGAATTCGCTGCTGGCGACCTACGCCGCGCAGTTCCCCGAGCAGGCCGCCGAACTGCGCCGCCGCGCTGCCGGCGAACTGCCGGCCGACTTCGCCGCGCAGGCCGACGCGTACATCGCCAAGATGCAGGCCGAAGGCCCGGTCATCGCCTCGCGCAAGGCTTCGCAGAACGCCATCGAGGCCTTCGCGCCGCTGTTGCCGGAACTGGTCGGCGGCTCGGCCGACTTGGCGCATTCCAACCTCACCCTGTGGAAGGCCAGCAAGTCGGTCGCCACCGACGACCCGAACGCCAATTACGTGTACTACGGCGTGCGCGAGTTCGGCATGACCGCGATCGCCAATGGCCTGGCACTGCACGGCGGCTTCGTGCCGTTCGACGCCACCTTCCTGGTGTTCAGCGACTACGCGCGCAACGCCGTGCGCATGAGCGCGCTGATCCCGGCGCACGCCATCCACGTGTACACGCACGACTCCATCGGCCTGGGCGAGGACGGCCCGACCCACCAGCCGGTCGAGCATCTCGCCTCGCTGCGCTACATCCCCAACAACGACGTTTGGCGCCCCTGCGACGCGGTGGAATCGGCGGTGGCGTGGAAGCAGGCCATCGTGCGCCGGGACGGCCCGAGCTGCCTGGTGTTCTCGCGCCAGAACCTGCCGCACCAGCCGCGCACCGATGCGCAGGTCGGCGACATCGCGCGCGGCGGCTACGTGCTGGCCGACGCCGACGGTGCGCCGGACGTGATCCTGATCGCCACCGGTTCCGAAGTCGGCCTCGCCGTGCAGGCCAAGGCCACGCTGGACGCCGAAGGCATCAAGACGCGCGTGGTGTCGATGCCGTCCACCGATGTGTTCGACCGCCAGGACGCCGCCTACCGCGACGCCGTGCTGCCCAGGACCGTGCGCAAGCGCGTGGCCGTGGAAGCGGCGATCGCCGACTTCTGGCGCAAGTACGTCGGCCTGGACGGCGCCGTGATCGGCATGACCACCTTCGGCGCCTCTGCTCCGGCCGATGCGCTCTACAAGCACTTCGGCATCACCGCCGAAGCGGTGGTCGCGGCGGCGAAGTCGCTCTGAGGCATATGTAGGAGGGGCTTCAGCCCCGACCGGATGCCTAGGCAAAATCGGAATATGCCGAGGTTCTGGAAAACAGAAAGCCGATACGAACCGAAGCCATGGCGCGCGAAAGTGCGCCATGGCTTCTTCGCATTCAAAGCCGGGCCATCGCGCGCTGCGCAAGGGGCGCTGGTCGGAACCGGGACGCATCTATCTGGTGACGGTCACGACACAACATCGGCGCGTCCCGCTTTTTCTGGAATGGGAACCTGCCAGCAGGATGGCGGCGGCCATCGCCCGCTGCGATACCTGGTCTTCCCGCGCGGAACTATTGTGCTGGGTCCTGATGCCGGATCATTGGCATGGACTTGTATGCCTTCATGGGTCGGATTCGCTGTCCGACGTAATCGGGAGAGCCAAAGGTCGATCCGCACGCGCCGTCGGTGCTGTGGCAAGCGGCAGGTGGGTCTGGGCTGATGGGTTCCATGATCGTGCGTTGCGCAAGGACGAAGACGTGATGACGGCCGCGCGCTACATCATCGCCAATCCTGTCCGCGCCGGCTTGGTGTACAGCGTCAGGGACTACCCCTATTGGGATGCCGTCTGGTTTCCACGGCATGAGTGAGTGGAGCGGTCGGGGCTGAAGCCCCTCCTACAGGGGAGTCTGCTTTTTTGTAGGAGGGGCTTCAGCCCCGACCCAGCGAACCTCACCGCAGCCGCGTCTCCCGCAACCCCAGCGCCAGCAGCTTCGCCTCGATGCGCTCGCCGACGCCCGCGGGTGAGGCCAGTCCCATGCGCGCCATCGCTTCGCCATCGTCGCCGGAGACGCGCAATGCGCGCAGCACGGTGCCGAGCTTCGACCATGGCGTGGCGGTGTGCGCCTTCAGCCAGGCCAGCGCCCTGACGATGCGCTGCTCCACCTCGGTGAAGTCGCTGCCCAGTGGGTAGTCGGGCAGGGTGCCGTCGCGGCGGAAGGCACGCAGGCGGGCGGACAGGTGCACGGGCGTGTTGTCGATCCAGTGGCTCGGCGGGTGGAAGCTCGCGCGCAGCTTGCCGGCGCGCTGCGCCCGTTCCACCAGCCCGGACTGGAAGCGGACGTCGGCGATGCCGCACATGGCGACGATGCAGTCCTCGTCGCTGCGGCCGCGCAGGTCGGCGATGCCGTATTCGCTGACGTACAGGTCGCGCAGGTGTCGCGGGATGGTGGCGTGGCCGTAGTTCCAGCGGACGTTGGAGGCGGCCTTGCCGCCGTCCTCGCGCACGGCGCGGAACATCAGCGTGCTGCGCGCGCCGTCCAGCGCGTGCGCCATCGCCACGAAGTTGTACTGCCCGCCCACGCCGGAAACCACGCGGCCGTCCTCCAGTCCGTCGGACACCGCCGCGCCCAGGACGGTCGCCATCATGCAGGAGTTGAAGAAGCGCGCCTCGTGCCGTTGCAGGCGCGCCAGCGCCTCGTGGCCGCGCGGCAGTTCGTTGATGGCGCTGATGCGGCGCATGCCGATGGCGCGGCGCTCGTCGTCCGGCAGGTCGCGCAGCCACTGGTAGAAGGCCGGTGAGCCGAGATAGAACGCGCCGTGCAGGTATTCGCCGTCGCGCTCCAGCCGCGCCTGGTCGCCGAGGTTGGCGGTACCGTCGGCCAACCGCTGCATCAGGACTTCGTTGTCGACGACCTTGCGCCGGATCACGCCGGTTTCCACCAGCCGCTTGAAGCCCTCGTTGATCATCTCGCTGCACCCGTACAGGCCGAGATCGAACGGGCCCAGCCCGCCGCTGGCGGTCACGGCGGGATGGCGCTCCAGTTCCGGATCCAGCGCCGCCAGCACGCGCCGGTAAGCCGCGTTGTCAGTATGACGCAGCACCAGCGCGTGGCACAGCGCATCGGCCAGCGCACCGATGCCGATTTGCAGGGTGCCGCCGTCGCGCACCAGCGCGCTGGCGTACAGGCCGATGGCGTATTCGGCGTCGGACACCGGCTGCCGCGGCAGGCCGAACAGCGCGGGGTAAGGGCCAGGCGGCGCCACCACGGCGTCGAAGTAGCGCTCGTCCACCGCCGCGGTGCCGCCGATCCACGGCAGCAGCGGGTCCACTTCCGCCACCAGCAGCGGCCGCGGCAGGCCGCGCGCGACGATGGCATCCACCGCGTCCTGGGTCAGGTCGTTGTTGCACGACAGCGACAGCCGCGTGCCTCCCGGCTCGCGCGCCACCTTCTGCACGATGACGTTGAGCGCACGGTCGGCCAGCGCCGCCGCCACGTGCGTGTAGTTGAGGCTGGCGTAGCCGCGCTGCGCGGTGGTGGAGCGCAGCAGCGCGCCGGATTGCAAGTAGAACTCCTCCACCTCGATGTGCGCGGGCAGCGCGTCGCGCTTCATCGCCCGCACGTAGTCCAGGCGCGGGAAATCCTCGCCGAAGTGGCGCGCGGCGAAGGGCCGCACGAAGCGCGCCTCCAGTCCCTGCCCGCCGCCCGGCGGGTCCAGCGACAGCGCGGTGTAGAGCGACCACCGCCGCGACGGTTCGGGCGCGATGCGCGCGTACAGCGCGTTCAACAGCCGGTGCGGCTTGCCGATGCCCAGCGGCGCGCCCATCCGCAACGGGCCGTCGATGCGCTGGAGGATCAGCTCGACGGCGTCGTCGAGGCTCTGGAGGTGCAGGGTCATGGCGGCAGCCTAGCGGCCGGGCCGTTAATCCGCCATGTTCAATCCAGCGCGTGCACCGAGTCCGCCACCCGGCGCACTTCGTCCGGATGGTGGCTGACGTAGACGATGGGCAGGCGGATCTCGTCGCGCACGCGTTGCAGGTAGGGGATCAGTTCCTCGCGGCGGGCCTGGTCGAGCGCGGACAGGGGCTCGTCGAACAACAGCAGCGCGGGCTGCGAGAGCAGGGCGCGGCCGATCGCCACGCGCTGCGCCTCGCCGCCGGAGAGGTTGCGGGTGCGCCGCGCCAGCAGCGGCGCGATGCCCAGCAGTTCCACCACCGCGTCGAAGCCGAACCGCGTTTCGCCGTGGCGGCCGTGCCGGCCGTAGAGCAGGTTGCGGCGCACGTCCAGGTGCGGGAACAGGCGCGCGTCCTGGAACACGTAGCCCACGCGCCGGCGATGCACCGGCACGTCGATGCCACGGGCGCCATCGAACAGGCAGCGTCCGTCCACTTCGATGCGGCCGGCGGCCGGCGTCACCAGTCCGGCGATGGCGTTGAGCACGGTGGTCTTGCCGGCGCCGGAGCGGCCCACCAGCGCGATCACGCGCGCCTCGTCGTCGATGCGCACGTGCCGGCGGAAATCGCCGCGCCGCAGGTCGATGTCGAGTTTCAGCATCGACCTCTCCTACAGGGGGAATTCCGGTTCCGCCACATCCTCACGCATCCTCCCCATGCCGCGTCGGATGCCGCCGCACCAGCCATTCTGAGAACAGCAGCGCGGCCAGTGAGATCGCCACGGCCACCGCCGCCAGCCGCCAGATGCCGGCTTCGCCGCCGGGCACCTGCATCAGGCCATAGATGGCCGAGGACAGCGTCTGCGTTTCGCCGGGGATGTTGGAGACGAAGGTGATGGTGGCGCCGAATTCGCCCAGCGCCTTGGCGAAGGCCAGCACGCTGCCGGCGACCAGCCCGGGCCAGGCCAGCGGCAGGGTGATGGTGAAGAACACGCGCCACGGGCCGGCGCCGAGCGTGGACGCGGCCTGTTCCAGCCGCCGATCGGTGGCTTCCAGTGACAGCCGGATCGCGCGTACCATCAGCGGGAAGCCCATCACCGCGCAGGCCAGCGCGGCGCCGGTCCAGCGGAACGCGAGCACGAGGCCGAAGTGTTCCTTCAGGAACGCGCCCACCGCGCCCTGCGTGCCCAGCGTCACCAGCAGCGCATAGCCCATCACCACCGGCGGCAGCACCAGCGGCAGGTGCACCAGCGCGTCCAGCAGCGCCTTGCCCGGGAAGCGCGTGCGCGCCAGCAGCCAGCCGACCAGCACGCCGAACGGCAGGCTGGCCAGCGCCGCCACCAACGCCACCTTCAGGCTGAGGCGGACCGCCGTGAGTTCTTCCGGCGTGAAGGCGTCGAGCACGCGTCGCTCATTCCTTCACGGCGAAGCCGCGCTTGCGGAAGATCGCGGCGGCCGGCGGCGACGCCAGCCACTGCACGAAGCGCGCCGCCTGCGCGGAACGCGCGCCCTGCAACGCGGCCACGGGATAGACGATGGCCGGGTGCGATTCCGCGGGGAAGGTCGCCACCACGCGCACTGCCGGTTCGGCCTGCGCGTCGGAGGCGTACACGATGCCCAGCGGCGTCTCGCCGCGCGCCACCAGCATCAGCGCGGCGCGCACGCTTTCGGATTCGGCCAGCCGCGCCTTGACGCCGTTCCACAGCGTCAGCGATTCCAGCGCCGCCTTGGCGTACTTGCCGGCGGGGACGGTCTGCGTCTGGCCCACCGCCAGCCGGCCGTCGCCCAGCGCGGCCAGCAGTGTGGCCGGGCGCTTCAGGTCGACCTGCGCCTTACTCGCCTTCGGCGCGACCAGCACCAGCCGGTTGCCGAGCAGGTTGCGCCGGGTCGCGGCATCGACCTTGCCGCGCTCCTGCAGGTAGTCCATCCATTCCAGGTCGGCGGAGAAGAACACGTCCGCCGGCGCGCCCTGTTCGATCTGCCGCGCCAGCGCGGAGCTGGCGGCGTAGGACACGCGCACCGGCATGCCGGTCTGGCGTTCGTACAGCGCGGCGGCTTCGTCCAGCGATTCCTTCAGGCTGGCGGCGGCGAACACGGTGAGCGGCGCGTCCGCGTCCTGCGCGCCGGCCGCACGCGGCAGCATGCAGGCGGCCAGCAGCAGGAGCGGCAGCAGCGGCGTGCGGAACAGCCGGGACAGGTTCATGTGTGCATTCTCCGCAAGCAGGCGGTCATTCGACGACCAGCGACTGCAACTGGCGCAGGCTGCGCGCCGCGCGCGCGTCCTCGGGTACCACCAGACGCAGTGGGCCGTCCTGCGCGTCCAGCGCGCGGCCGTCGCACTGGTCCACGACGTAGACGTGGCGGCGGCCGAGGGTGGGGTCCAGTTCCGCCAGCGAGAACACCACGCGATAGCCGTCGCGCGCCTGTGCCTGCACCGTCCGCACCAGATGCGCGCCGCGCAGCGGACCATCGGGCATGGCGCCGGCGCGGCGCAGCAGGTCGGTCAGTTCCACGCCCGTGCACGCCTGCTTGCGGTCGTGCACGTCCAGCGGAGCCTCATGCCGTGGCAGGCCCGCCAGATCGGCGGCGCCGACCGTCAGCTCCATGCGCGCCGGCACCGGCGCCACGGGTGCATGGGCATGCGGCGAAGCCTGCGGGCCGGCATGCGGATGGGCATTCGACTGCGCGTGCGCCGCCGTGGCCGGCAGCGACAGCAGCAACGCGACAGCAATCAGGAACCGGGAACTCGCCATGGCAACCTCACCAGGGGAATGGAAAGCGCTTCACTGTCCGTCCAGCGCCGCGTTCAACACGGCGGCCAGCGCGACGCCGGCCGCGCGCAACTGGCGCTCGGCGATGGGCAGGTATTCGTCCACGTAGGATTGTTCGAGCTTCGCGCGCGGCGGATAGAAACCGCGCGCGGTCGCCACCCGGCAGGACTGCCAGGCCCAGGCGGCGGCCGGCGGCGGCAGCGCGATCCGGCCGATGTCCGGCCGCGGCAGCCGGCGCAGGTGGTCCAAGTAATCCGCTTCGCTGCGCCCGGTGGAAAGCAGCATCTTGCCGTCCCACAGTGAGTGCAGGTTGGTGCCGACGCCGTTCCACTGGATCTGCCGGGTGTTGCCGCCCTTGTCGTGTCCGTAGCCGGCGTGCAGCGGCTGGTGGACGTCGCCGACGAAGTGGACGACGAACTTCAGCGCCTGCAGGCGCTCGGCGGCCGGCAGGCTGCGGTCGGCCAGGCGTGCGGCCTGGGTGCGGATGGCTTCCACCACGCAGTCGCCGCCGGGGCAGTCGCGCGATGCACTGTAGTGGCAGCCGTGCTCGCCGATGTTGACGAAGTGCCAGTCGGCCGTCCTGCGGCCCAGGTCCGGATCGTTCCGGCGCAGGTCGTCGGCCCAGCTCGCGATGCCGGCCAGGGTGGGCTGGGGTTCGCCGGCCAGCAGGGTTTCGGCCTGGCGCCGTGCGGCGGGCGTGAGGTCGTCCCACGCCAGCAGCGCGACCAGCCGGTGGCCGAGCGGTCCCCACGCGGCGGCGGGGAGGGGAATGAAGAACAGCGCCGCGGCCAGCGCCAGCAGCAGGAACGGAAACGGAAGGGGACGGACCATGCCGGCACTTTAACCGACACGGGCCGTCCCCGAATGACAGGTTCCGGCGATCCGGGGGATCGCTCAGAACTTCAGCACGTAGGCCGCGCCGTACACCAGCGGGTCGATGTTGGCGGTGCCCAGCTTGGCGCCGTCCACCTTCACCTCGGTGTCGATGTCGGCCCAGCGCACGTCCACGCGCACGGCGCCGCGCTCACCGACCTTGAAGTCCAGGCCCGCATGCGCGGCCAGGCCCCACGAATCCTCGAGCTTCAGCTTGGTGCCCTGCAGCGCGCCGACGGTGTCCTCGCTGAAGAAGGTGGTGTAGTTCAGGCCCACGCCCAGTAGCGGCGACACCTTGCCCTGGCTGTTGAAGTGGTACTGCAGGGTGAAGGTGGGCGGCAGGTGCTTGGTCTCGCCGACCTTGCCCACGCCCTTCACGGCGATGTCGTGCTTGAACGGCAGCGCGGCCAGCACTTCCAGGCCCAGGTTGTCGCGCAGGAAGTATTCGAGGGTGACGGTGGGCTTGACGTCGCTGTCGATGCTCAGCGGCAGCGTGCCGCCGGCCAGCGTGCCGTTGTCGGACTTGGGGTTCACCTGGTGGACGCCCACGCCCAGCGTCCAGTCGCCCTTGGACTGGGCGAAGGCGGGCGCGGCGACGCCGCAGGCGAGGACCAGGGCAAGCGGAATCAGGGTTTTGTTCATTTTTATGGGGCTCGTTGTTTGGAAAGCAGGCACAGTCTCTGCCCGCCTTTCCGCGCCCGCCTTGATCCTGATCAATGCCCGCGCGGGGTGCGCGGAGGAGGCGCCTGCTAGACTATCGGCCCCTTCAACCCGCCGCGCCCGCGCGCGGCCGCAGGAGTCCCGGCAATGTCGATCAAGGTGGGTATCAACGGCTTCGGCCGCATCGGACGCAACGTGCTGCGTTCCGCCGTGCAGAACTTCGGCAACGACATCGAGATCGTCGCCATCAACGACCTGCTGGAGCCGGACTACCTGGCCTACATGCTCAAGTACGACTCGGTGCACGGCCGCTTCGACGGCGAGGTGAAGGTGGAAGGCGGCGCGCTGTTCGTCAACGGCAGGAAGATCCGCCTGACCCAGGAGCGCGACCCGGCCAACCTGAAGTGGGGCGAAGTCGGCGCCGACGTGGTGATCGAGTCCACCGGCCTGTTCCTCGACAAGGCCAGCGCGCAGAAGCACCTTGACGCCGGCGCGAAGAAGGTGATCCTGTCCGCGCCGTCGAAGGACGACACGCCGATGTTCGTCTACGGCGTCAACGACAAGACCTACAACGGCGAGGCGATCGTCTCCAACGCCTCGTGCACGACCAACTGCCTGGCGCCGATCGCCAAGGTGCTGCACGACAAGTGGGGCATCAAGCGCGGCCTGATGACCACCGTGCACGCGGCCACCGCCACCCAGAAGACCGTGGACGGCCCGAGCAACAAGGACTGGCGCGGCGGCCGCGGCATCCTGGAGAACATCATTCCCTCCAGCACCGGCGCGGCCAAGGCGGTCGGCGTGGTGATCCCCGCGCTCAACAAGAAGCTCACCGGCATGTCGTTCCGCGTGCCGACCAGCGACGTGTCCGTGGTCGACCTGACCGCCGAGCTGGAGAACCCGGCCAGCTACGAAGAGATCAAGGCCGAGATGAAGGCGCAGAGCGAAGGCGCGCTGAAGGGCATCCTGGGCTACACCGAGGACAAGGTGGTCGCCACCGACTTCCGTGGCGACACCCGCACCTCGATCTTCGACGCCGAGGCCGGGATCGCGCTGGACCCGACCTTCGTCAAGCTGGTGGCGTGGTACGACAACGAGTGGGGCTATTCCAACAAGTGCCTGGAAATGGTGAAGGTCGTCGCCGGTTGACGGCGCAACGCCCGGCGGGACTCACCGGAAAATGCCCGGAGATCGTCCGCGCGGTCGCCGGCAAGTAGGCCTGCGCATCGCGCGCGGCCTTCCGCCGCAACGCCGACACGAGCGCCTCCGGGCGCTCGTGTCGTTTCGGGGTAGTGCATGCGCACGGCACATGCGAATGATGCGGGCGTGGCCGGTGGCGCGGTGGGATAGCGGATAGCAGGGTGGGTTGCCGTGGCGAGGCCCGGTCGGCGGTTCGGTTGTGGCCGTAGTGAGGATTCCGGGTATCGGATTTCGCTACCACCCGTGACTCCCGGGGCGACTGCCGCATCGGAATCTTGCAAATCCTCCAGGCATGGCCGAGGCTGCCGGGACTGTTGCAGGGATGGCCGGTGGGCGGGAGGGTTCCCGTGCCTGTATCCGGCATGCGCGCGCAAGCGAGGATGGGAATGGACGACGTGGTCGTGTGGTTGGTCTTGCTGGGACTGGTGGTGCTGGCCGTCCCGGCCCTGCTGGTCGTGGCGCTGGTGGCGATAGGCGGCCTCAAGCGCCGGGTCGGCGCCCTGGAGCAGCAAGTCGCGCAATTGCACAGCGAACGTGCCGCATCCGCCGCACCGTCGTCGGCACGGACGACGGCGCGTCCCGCGGACGCCGATGTCCCTGCCGCAGCCGAACCCGTGCGTTCCGCATCTCCACCGCCGTGCCCCGTGCCGACACCTGCGCCCGCACCCGCGTCGGTCACGGCCGCACCACCGCCCCCGCTGCCGCCGCGCAAGCCTGAAGCGCCGGCGGCCGCGCCGGCTTCCGCCGCACCGCCGCCGGAGCAGCAGCGTCCGCCGCGCCCCGCGGTGCCCGCGCGGCCGGACTTCGTCACCACTGCGGTGCGCGCGGTGCAGCGCTGGTTCACCGTCGGCAACGTGCCGGTGAAGATCGGCATGCTGGTGCTGTTTGCCGGCGTCGCCGCGTTGCTCAAGTACGCCGCCGACCAGGGCTGGCTGACGCTGCCGCCGGAGCTGCGCCTGGCGGGTATCGCGGCGGCTGCGCTGGGTGCGCTGGTGTTCGCCTGGCGCAAGCGCGACAGCAACCGCGTGTTCGCGCTCAGCCTGCAGGGCGGCGCCATCGGCGTGCTGCTGCTGGTGGTGTTCGCGGCCTTCAAGATCTTCGGTTTGGTGCCGGCGGGCGCCGCGTTCGCGCTGAGCATCGTGCTGGTGGCGGGCGCGGGCGTGCTGGCGGTGCTGCAGGACGCGAAGGCGCTGGCCGTATTCGCGCTGCTGGCCGGTTTCCTGGCGCCGATCTGGCTGTCCACCGGCAGCGGCAACCACGTCGCGCTGTTCTCGTACTACGCGGTGCTGAACGCGGCCATCGTCGGCATCGCCTGGCGCAAGTCGTGGCGGCTGCTCAACCTGCTCGGCTTCGCCTTCACCTTCGGCATCGGCACGGTGTGGGGCGCGCTGGACTACGCGCCGGCGAAATACGCCAGCACGCAGCCGTTCCTGGTGCTGTTCTTCGTCTTCTACCTGCTGATCCCGCTGCTGTTCGCGCGCCGCCAGCCGGCCGGCCGCCGCGACCTGATCGACGGCTGCCTGGTGTTCGGCACGCCGCTGGTGGCGTTCTCGCTGCAGGCGGGCCTGATGCAGGGCGGCACGTTCGAGCAGAACCGGCTGCCGCTGGCATTCTGCGCGCTGGGACTGGGCGCGTTGTACGCGGTGCTGGCCTGGCGGCTGCGCCCGCGCGGGAGCTACGCGACGCTGGCGCAGTCGTATGCGCTGCTGGCGGTGGGCTTCGCCACGCTGGCGGTGCCGCTGGCGCTGTCGGCGCAGGCCACGGCGTGCGTGTTCGCGCTGGAAGGCGCAGCGCTGGCGTGGCTGGGCCTGCGCCAGTCGCGGTGGCTGCCGCAACTGACCGGCGTGGGCCTGCAACTGGCGGCCGCGGCGGCGTTCTGGCTGGCGCATGCCGACGCCGGGCTGTCGTACGCGGCGTCGGTCGCGGGAACGGACGTGCCGATGTTCGCCAACGCCGCCTTCATGAGCGCGCTGCTGATCGCGCTGGCGGGCCTGGCCAGCGCGTGGGCGTACCGCGGGCGCGTCGCGTTCATGGCGCTGATGTATTACCTCTGGGGCCTGGCGTGGTGGCTGGGCAACGGCTTGTCGGAGATCGCCGCGCACCTGGACCGCCGGGCCGAGCCCGATGCGGTGCTCGCGTTCGTGGCGCTGACGGGCTGGCTGGCGGCCGAAGTGCACCGCCGCCGTCCTGCGGGTGCGCTGGCGTGGACCACGCTGGCCGGGTTGGCCGCCGCCGCGCCGCTGGCGCTGTGGCAGGTGGGCGCGCACGACCAGCCTTTGGCCGGCCACGGCGCCTGGGCCTGGCTGGCGTATGCGGTCCTGGGCGTGCGCAGCCTGCTGTGCCTGCGCGACGGCGAGCACCGGCTGGCCGGCGCGGCGCAGTTCGTCTGGTGGCTGGTGTGGCCGATGGTGGCCTCGCTGCTGCTGGCCTGGGTGCCGGGCCGCATCGGCGGCATGGGCCATGGCTGGGAGTGGGGCCTGGTCGCGCTGCCGTGGCTGGCGGTGGCGGCGATGGCGCTGTTCCGCTGGCACTGGATCGCCGCGCCGCTGGGCGAACGCTTCGCGGCCTGGCGCACGCCGCTGCTGGGCATGCTGTTCGTGGTGCTGACGCTGTGGTGGCTCGGCTCGCTGTTCGCACCGGGCGATGCCGCGCCGCTGGCCTGGCTGCCGGTATTGAACCCGATGGAACTGGCGCAACTGGCCGTGCTGGTGCTGGCCGTGTGCTGGTGGCTGCCCGGGCTGCGCGAAGGCCGGGCGGCACCGGCCCGCACGGTGGTGCTGGCACTGGCCGCCTTCGCCTGGATCACTTCGGTGGTGCTGCACGCGGTGCATCACTGGGGCGGCGTGGCGTGGAACGACGCGCTGCTGTCCGGCAGCCTGGCGCAGACCAGCCTGACCGTGGTCTGGAGCGTGCTGGGCGTGCTGGGCTGGGTGATCGGCTCGCGCC
>ERZ761602.2309-NODE-2309-length-30295-cov-6.459524_pt1 | contig 30295 bp, 27 predicted proteins | sample MGYA00512165_ERZ761602 | MGnify/ENA primary metagenome ERZ761602 (study PRJEB28899, sample SAMN02445085) | bioreactor sludge metagenome | biome: EBPR sludge; isolation source: Thorneside wastewater treatment plant | place: Australia: Brisbane, Thorneside...
TCAGGTACTAGTTCTCGCAAGGGAGTGAAGGTTCGAGTCCTTTCCTGGGCACCATCTCCGGTCGATTCCGCGCCCAAACTCGCCCAAGCCTGACACCGTATTCCTCAGTCAGGAGAATCGGTGGCAAAAGCAGTACGGATGACGGAGTGGTCAGAGGAAGTGGGGATGCCCCCGCTCCTCCGCGTCGCGTCCGTTCGGCTCGGATTCGTCGTCGAGCACTACCAGCACCAATTCGTCGAGTTGGAGCAGCCGCCGCTGACCGATGACATCCTCGGGATGACGATTACCCGTCCGGTCGGAATCGAGCGCAAAATCGGAGCGCGAGGTCGACACGAAGTCCATGACCCAGGTTCCCTTCACATCATCGCCTCGGGGAGCGAGGGCCGTTGGCAGTTCGATACGCCCCTCGACTCGATGCACCTCCGGATGACCCCCGCGTTCTTGCTCCGGTCGTTTGGCGAGGAGGGCGAGGGGGTCCGCCTTGCCGACGTCGACTTGGCTCTCGAGCCGCGAGCAAGTTCGCTGCTGGCAACCCTGCTTCAGAAGGTCCGGGATGAGTCCGCCGTCGACCTTGAAGCCGAGTCGATGGCGGTTCGGATCGCGCGGCTCCTGCTCGACCATCACGGCTCGGGACGAGCCTTCAAACCGTCGCGCCGCCAGGGACTCGCCGCGAGCGAGCTTCGGACGATCGACGCCTCCCTTCATGCACGCCTGGGCCAACCGGTCTCGGTGGCCGAAATCGCGGATGAGGCGATGCTCTCGCCTTTCCATCTCATGCGGCTCTTCAAGCTCACGACCGGGGAGACGCTCTACCACCACGCTCTCGCGCTCCGCATCGAGCGTGCCAAGGAGCTTCTCCGAAGCACGAGGCTGACCGTGGCTGAGGTCGGGCTTGAAACCGGCTTCCACGACGAATCTCACTTCGTCCGCCATTTCCGGAAGCACGTCCACGCAACCCCGACTCAGTTCCGCTCGGCGATGAGCAGGATCGTACAGGGCTAGGCGGACGCCCTCGCGGCACACTGTCTCCATGCCCGATCGGGCAACACAACGGAGAAACCAACACCATGATGACCACCCTCAGCACCCTCATTCTCGGCGGCACCCTTGCGATCACAACCTCCGACGTCAAGACTCAGACCGTGGAGTTCAAAAGCCACGGCGACCGGATCGTCGGCACCCTGTACATTCCGGCTAAGGGCCAGACCCCTCGCCCCGCGATCATCGTCACCGGAGCCTGGATGACGGTCAAAGAACAGATGCCGGCTCGATACGCTCGAGAGCTCGCCGACCGCGGATTCGTGACCCTCGTGTTCGACTTTCGCGGCTGGGGTCAGAGCGGAGGATCTCGACGACAGTTTGAAAGCCCGAACCTCAAGATCGAGGACCTGCTCGCCGCCACCACGTTCCTGAAGGGCCGCCCCGAGGTGCAGAAGGGCGCGATCGGTGGGCTCGCTCTTTGCGCCAGTGCGGGTTATCTCGTCTCAGCCGCGACGAAGTCGAGCGATTTGAAGTCCCTTGCCGTGGTTGCGCCCTGGATGCAGGACCCCACGATCGTGGAGGCCGTCTACGGCGGAAAGGACGGCGTTCGAGCCCTGATCGACGTGGGACGGAAAGCGAACGAAGCGTATGCGAAGAGCGGACGCCCGGAGATGCGCGTTGCGGCAAGCACGACCGACAAGAGCGCGTTGATGTTCGGCGTCCCCTACTACACGGAGACGAAGCGGGGCCAGATTCCGGAGTGGCGCAACGAAGTGGATCTTGGCTTCTGGGAAGGCTGGCTCACGTTCAATCCGATGGCGGTGGCCTCGAAGGTGAAGCAGCCGTTCTTCCTCGTCCACAGCGAAGCCGCCGCGATCCCGATGGGCGCACGCCAGTTCTACGCTCTCGTCCCAGGCCCAAAGAGCGAGCTCTGGCTGGATAAGGTCACCCAGTTCGACTTCTACGATCAGAACGAGGTCGTGCGGAAGGCATCGGATGCCGTCGCCAAGCACTTCGAATCGACGCTCGGTCGCTGAGCATCCCACTCGTCTCGGCCCGTTCTCTCCCGCGTTGGGAAAGCGATCTTGTCGCGACTATCAGGGCAAGGGCCAAAGCGTTCAACCTGAGACCACAAGCTACGACTATTCGAATGACGTAGCTTGGGATCATCACAATCGAGTAGCTATCAGAACTTGCTCGCGACAGCCTGAAGCTCAAGTACGAAGCGAACGAAGCTCAGGTCGTCACTGGGGTGCGAGATTCTCGTTGGTGAGGCGTTGGTCGAAAGCGTGAGGCACGCAACGTCGTAATGCCGCTCCAGTACCAGGCGTCGGCAGAGCAACTCATATCGCTTCGCGTAGCTTGTGTCCTTAAAATCGGGATCGGCCTTGAAGTGAGGCTCTTGCAGGCCGACCGGCTTATGAACCTTGTCGCAGTCTTCGAGCAGAAAGAAGTAGCCGATAAGCGGACGAGGCGAGGCAAGGAAGCGACCTTCCCGAAACGCCGTCCAGATATCGACCGCGTTGCCAATCGCCTCTTCGCTCCGGTTGTTAAAATTGTTGCCAAAGGACGGACCGACTTGTGACTTGAACTCAAGGGCGCACACGAGCTGGCCTTTGCTCACGACAATCAAATCCCATTTCTTCTCCGGGCGAAAGTAGCCGGGAAGCTCGAGGCCGAGCTTTGTCTTGATGGAGATGTCTTCGAGTCCTGCCGCGCACAAAACGTCTGAAACGAGCTCTTCCAACGCACGCATTTGAGAGCCCCCGGTCACCGCACCGCGCGTACCTGCGTCAATCTTGCCGCTCTCGATCTGCTTCTGTTGCTGGCGGTTTCTGGCGTCCCAAAAGCTCTGAACCGCCGCATGGAAACGTGCATTAATATCCAAGGATCCCTTGTTCGGCCTTACTTAGACCGTACAGCTCGGCGGCAACTGCATTCGCCGCCGCTACGTCCCTTGTTTCAAAGGCGACGATCAGGGCCTTCGCCTGCGCGGATGAGACGTCGCTAACGTAGGGCAAGCTGATCCGACGCAAGTACTGCGCCTGGAAACGAAGGTAGCCACCCCGCATCCGCACGCCGTAGGCTTCGACGAAAAACTGCGCGACATCGGAAAGTAAGAGGCCGCCAAGGGCGCGCGCGTCCCAAAGGCCGGGTGTGATGAAATAGAGGTTGTGGTGAGGATAGGTGCCTCCGCTGTCAAGCACGGGCGCGATTCTTGTTGCCATGTCGGGCAGATAGAGCTTTTCGGCCCGGATAAGGGCATGATCAACCCGGTCAATCGTGCGGTACCAGCTCCCAGGATTCCTCTTACCAACGTGGCGCTTTTCCAGCCTCTCGCGGTACTTCTCGAAGTGAACCTGGAGCTTGGGATATTCATTCAGGTCGACCAGCCCTCTGCCGTTCCAGGGATTGACGAGATAGGTTCCTGACCATGCGACTTCCCCGCCCCGAACATCTTGAGCGAGGGTGAGCGGAAGCATCCGCTCCGACTCCACGGCTCCCGCATCAGATGTAATGAACACGTTATCTGCGCCCGTGGCTATGCCAATGCCGACCCGGGCACTCGTCGCTTCCAGCATAGGGAATTCGGCTTCGAGTCGGCGGAGCAGAGCCTGTTTGCCCGGCTCAATCAGAGACCATGGCCCCGACCCTTTGAACCACTTCTCCAAGCGGGCGGCGTTTGTCGCCTCGCTTGACCCCGCCGATCCGCTCAGCTCTTGCACTAGAGCCCTTACACCCTTTCGCTCTGCACCTGGGGAGAGGCTCGCAACCACAACTGATCCTTGCGGGGCACGTCGAATGATTGTGACCGCCGGATACGCGCTCACCTGATCTTCGAATGCGTCGGCCTGGTGCATCTGGGCTACCGTCTCAACGCTGAAGCCCGACGCCACGAGTTTCCGCAGCTCCCCGCCGTACTGGTTGAACATCCAGCGATCCGCGCAGATGAACCCGCAGACCCCGCCCGGCGCAAGCTGCCTCAATGCGGCTTCAAAAAAGGCGACGTAGATATCTGCGCGTCCCTTCATCGTGGGATAGGCCGAGCGGTAAAGGAGTCCGCCATCCTCCAAATCTTCCAGCCGGATATAAGGCGGATTACCGATCACGAAGTCGGCCTTACTTCTCATGCCCCGGGATTCCAAGAGGTAGTCACCCGTCCGTATCCAGCTATCTACGAGCACATCAGCGTCGCCCTCTTTGGCTCCCGCGCCAAGAAGGAGGTCGGATACAGATCGCCGGGCGCGATCCGCACTTGCGGCATCCAGCTCGTAGGCAATGATGGCGGCCTTACTTTCGATCAGTGGCGTTTTGTGAAGGAGGCAACTCTCGATCAGTCGGGCGACCGCTCCGAGAAGGAACGATCCATCACCCGCGGAGGGTTCTACTAGGAGCTCTCCAGCAAGAGCCTTTTCAGGAAGGTAGCCGGCCAGATCGAGTAGAAGCTCAACCACCCACCTCTTTGTATAGACGACACCACTTTTCTCGCGCACGCAAAGCGGTGCGGTTTGTTCCGGGGCCATTGCATATCCCGTTGTCGCCTGATCCAGCATTCGAATCTTCTTACCCTTCCGGGGTGTCCTGGTCACCAGTATACACTTGTGTGCCTCCCTGTTGGCGCACCGAGAGTAACTACTTTGCTTATTGACGGCACAGCCGGCGCTGAAGCTTCCCAACCCCGAGTCATCCATTCTGGGGTCTCGGACGCCGCCTCCGCTGTTGGTTTCCGACGCCTCGGGCTCCGCGCCAAAGGCTCAATCACTCTTCGGTCGCGTGGCAGACCCCTTCCGCTCCTCTACCAAGCGAATTGCCCCGCTCCCGGACGGCTTTCTCGCCACGTTCACCGAGGCTTCCGTGTTCCGTTCGACTGGACTTGCATACTCGTCCCCGATCGTGATCCGCTTCAAGGTAGCGGACGATCAGATCGTCTCCCTTTTCGAGTACTACGACCCGATCGCCGTGCTCAGGGCTCTCGGGGAGCTGACCTGAGTCGCTCGACCCGCGCCGATCACCGTATTCCTTGCAGGCCCTGACCCTCCAAAATGTGGCACTGAATAGGTGTCATGGGCAAGTTCGGTGATCGACAATCCAATCGTGATCTCCGGTCATTTGAGCGGTGCCTTGGTCGCATGCAGCGATTCGAAGATGGTGAGATCTGGCAGGGGTGGGTCCACTACGTGGATGGGGCCCAATTGCGCATCGTGCTCAAGCCGGAGAAGGAGTATCCGGCTCGTGGGGATCGTCTCCTCGTCGAGGTGCTCGGCAACATGGAGGACCTCCTCGTCGAGACCGAGGTTGCTGCGCTTGTCCCCGTTCCCGAGGAACTTCTCCGTATCGTCCACTTCGGGGCGGGACGTGCCGTCCACGATGTTCCGGAATACTATCTCCAGCTGATCTGCCGGCAGCGGGCCGTCACCCTACCCGGCTTGCCGACGCAGCGCAAGCGCGTTCACGAACAGCGAGCGACCTTCGCCTGCCGCGCCGGCATCGAGGAACTCCAGTTCCTCGAGATCAACCGCAAGGGCTTTTCGGCGTTGACCACGGCCGAATGCCGAGTCGGCGAGCACCTCGAACTGTCGATCGGCGAAGACGACGATCCGATCACGTTCCGCGCGATCGTCCGGCACTGTCGACCGTTCGACGAGGGAGAGTACTTCACGGTTGGCGCCATGCTGTCGGAGATCACCCCGATTCAACAGGCTCGGTGGGATGAGTATTGTGAGAACGCCCAGACTCCTCCGCCAAGCGATCTGGGCGAAGCCCTCACTGCTTAAGGGCGCGCCAGCGTGTCCTCGGCTCCGATCCAACCCCCGCCCGGCACACCGAGTACCCGGACTTTCACCGACGGTACGAAAAGCCAGTATCCGTACCAGGTCCAGCTGGTCGTGTTGACGGGCAAGGGCGGACTCGTGAACCAGTTGACGTTCGCCGCGTTGAAGAACTGAAATCGAACCGCGGTGATCCACGTCGCACCCAATCCCACCCGCCATTTGCCGCCGAACCGCTTGATCGGGGTCACGAACCGCCACTCCTGGTCGGTGTTCTCGCCGAACATCGCATTCGGGGGGCTGACGGGTGGCATCCACGTCGTGTTGCCGACGATCAGCGCTCCGCCAGGAGTCGCCCGTCCGGCAAAGGCCCACCCGCCCATGGCCGGGAAGAAGTTGTAGGCACCCACCGGAAGCGCATCGTAGTTCTCCACCATCCACGTCGGGAACGGCGGAATCGGGACTTGGGCGGATGCAGCAGCGGCAAGCAACGAAACGACAAGACAAGAAAGAACAGCCTTCATGGGAACCTCCGGACCATGCGGGATCTCGCCTGACCCCTAGGGTAGCACGATACCGTCGCCATGCCGATCTTCAGTCGTACTTGGTCTTGCGTGACGCGATGTACGCCGTGCCCACGACACCGAGGACGACTGCGGAAGCGATGATCCACGGAATGCGGATCGAGGCAACCGATCCCACGATGAACAGCCACATCATCGAGATGGCGACGATCTTCGTCCGCTTGCTGATCGATCGCTCCCGCTCCCAGTCCTGGAGGATCGGCCCGACCCGGGGGTGATTGAGGAGCAAGTTCTCCAGCCGCTCGCTCCCCCGCTTAAAGCAAAAGAGCGCGACGATCAGGAACACCGTGCCCGGCATGACCGGAAGGATGTAGCCGACGATTCCCAGTCCCACGAAAAGGACTCCCAACGCCGTCCACAGGCGACGGGCACCGGGGCGGACGGAGCGAACCCGAGGCTTGGTCGGCGTCGTCTCCACGATCATAGCTCCCCACATTGTCGCCCGTACCCGGCGGCCGACCCATGGTGATTCCACCGACTGCTTGACCGTCCTGACGATTGCTCCGCTCTCAGGTCGCCGCCTCGATCTGCCGGACATGGCGCTCGGTGTGTTCGGTCAAAACCAGGACGCAGTCGACGAGGTTCATGCGGAACAGTGGGACCAGAGGGTTGCGGATCTTCGTCCGGGAAAGGTCGACGTCCCGAACCGATTCGAGCCACCGGCCGAAACGCGCTTGGTCCGAGAGCCAGCGCTCAGATACGGTCTTTCGATCGTACGGCCCGGCGTCGGGTATCAGCGCTTTGGGGGCGGGAGCATTGCCGGCAGGCCCCGCGGCCTTGAGCAGCAGGCGCCCGAAGAGTGTCGATCTCGCCTCGTGGGTGCCCCCTGGCTTCGAAGCTGGGACGGCCGCCTCAAGAGCGGGAAAGTAGGCCGCGTTGCCGAGCATCATATGCTCGAGAATCCCGCCCGGGCTCCAGTCGCTCCCTGGTGCCGTCCGTTGCCACGCCTCCTCGTCGAGGGTGGCGATCTTGGCTCGGACCCGTTCGGCTTGCTCCTGTGTTCGCCGCTCCGCCTCGGCCACTAGCTGGGTGCATGTCACGGCGAGAGTCTACCGGTGTCGTAGGCCGCCTTCCGGAGACGGTCCCAGACCGCAGCCCATGCCGGCTCGTGAGGCGGCCTCTCGACCGAGATCACCTCGTAACCAGCCCGATCGAGCTCGGCAAGCGCGGCATACAACCTCGCCGCATAGGCCACCGGGTCTTGGGGCATCGCGAGCTGGCCATACCGGGCGTCCCCGAACGTCAAGCCCGGCCGATCCCCGATGTCGTCGACCAAGATCAACGGCGTCCTCGGCGCGTAGTGTCGCAAGTACTGTCCTGGCGCAACCCGCGCCCCGTGATCGTGTGGATCGGGGACCTCGATGGGCCGCCCAAGCGCAAGCTCCAAGTCCGATTGGCTGACCCCGCCCGGACGGAGGAGCCGGGGCGTCGCCGCGGTGAGGTCGAGGACGGTCGACTCGATCCCGACCTCGCAGGGGCCCGCGTCGATGAGGATCGTGGCCGCAGCCGCAATTCGGGGGTCGATATCCTCGATCCGCGTCGGCGAGAGCCCCATGAATCGGTTCGCGCTGGGCGCGGCGACGAGGACCCCCGCCGCGTCGATCAGAGCGCGGGCCGCCTCGTGCCCGGGGACGCGTACCGCCACCGTCGGCATCCCCGCGGTGACGATGTCCGGCACCCATGCGGACTTGGGGAGCACGAGGGTTAGAGGGCCGGGCCAAAACCGTACCGCCAACACGCCGGCGGTGGATTCGGTGTCGGGATCCAAGATCGCGACCGCTTCGCGCAAAAGCGTCCAATCGGATCCGTGGACGATGAGGGGGTTCTCGGGAGGTCGACCCTTGGCGGCGAACACGCGCTCGACCGCCTCGATTCGGGTCGCGGCGCACGCCAGGCCGTAGACGGTCTCGGTCGGCATCACGACCAACTCGCCGGAACGAAGGGCTCGCGCCGCCGCCTCGATGCCGGTGGGATCGGGCTTCACCGTGATCACACCCCGAGTGTGGCACTCGAGAAGGGTCCCCAGTCATGCGCCAACGTGCACCGACTCGTGACCAAGATCACGATCCTGAGTCCGAGTACCGCGGTCCTACTGACAATTCGACCCAGGAGTCCCAACCCATGAAGTTCCCGACCCGCAAGATTCGCCTCACCGCTCTCTCGAGCTTTGCCCTCGCTTCGGCCATGGCTCTCGCCTCGACCGACGCCATTCCCTACTGGATCGGAGCCGAGCCGAGCTACACGCTCGTCAACGGCAACGTTGGCTCGATTCTGTTCAGCGACAACTTTCGAGTCAACGTTCAGGTCACCGGGACCCAGGCGAACCCGGGAACCAGCACGCTGCGCGTTGCCGCCGCGAACGTCTTTCTGAGTTCCAGGAACTTCACCACTCTCTGGGTCGCCGTCGAGGGGCATGCGTCCCCGGCACCCTTGATGGAGATCTGGCTCAAGAACCGGACCGGTGCGTTCGAACGAAAAGGGACGCAACGGATGCTCACTCGTGAAGGCAATCTGGCCATTCAGGTCACGAATCCGAACCGCTACATCCAGGATGGCGGCTTCGTCCACGCCCGCTTCACCTTCCGGGGCAGTTCCACGCTCGCGCGAATCGACCAGATCCGCTTCATGTTCGAGTGACCTCGCCCCATCATAATCTCAGGCATGGTGAATCTGACCTGGAAAGGGGGACTTGCGTTTGAAGCGGTGCCTCCGAGCGGCAAGACGATGACCTTCGATTCGACCCCCGATGGCTCCGAACCGCATGGCGCATCGCCGATGGAAGCGCTGCTCGCCGCCATCGCTGCCTGTTCGGCGATGGACGTGATCTCGATCCTGGAGAAGAAGCGCCAGAAGGTGACCTCGTACCGGATCGAGATCGAAGGCGAGCGAAGCCCCGAGGGCGAATGGCCTCGGCCCTTCACGAAGATCGAGGTCCGGCACATCGTGTCCGGCGAAAGCATCGATCCGGACGCGCTCGCTCGCTCGGTGCAGCTGAGCGATGAGAAGTACTGCTCCGTACTCGCCACGCTAAGACTCGGTCCCGAAGTCGGTTCAGCCTGGGCGATCGAATAGCGCAACTTCGGCGAACCCTGAAGGCGTACCACCCGTTGGTAGTGTACGAGGGCCACGGAATCGGCCCCAGATGGTGTGCAAGGATGCAGGACCGTACCGGATTGTCACAAAATTGGCCCGACTCGGCCTCCGAGCGGGAAGATATCGAACCTCAGTCGGCGATAATGAGGAATAGCGGCATGAACATCCGCACTCTGCGCGCGCTTGCCTGGATAGCCGTTGCCTCGCTCCCCTTCGGAGCAGGGGCGCAGACTCCGTTCAACCTGGACGTCAAATCGGACGGCAAGGACAAAGCCCCCGTCGGCGGGCGGAGTTCGGTAGATCTCATCCGCCTGGAGCAAGGGATGCCCTCGATCCCACTCCGAAACGGTGGCGTGATGCAGGGCTCCGAGGTCGTGTTCCTCGAAGGCCGCACGCTCCGCCGCGGCGAAGACTACGCGATCGACTACGCAAGCGGCAACGTGTATCTCATGGTGCCGGTGCGGTCGGGTCAGTCGCTTCGGGTTCACTACCGGTTCGATCCGGCCGGAAGCCGCAATGGCGGCGCCGCCTCGTTCGGCGCGCCCGGCAACGTCTTCAGCCTCAGCTTGGCCCCGGGCACCAGCGCCCTCCTCGGTCTCGGCGTTACCGAGCGGCTCCCGGATGGAACCGTGTTGAGTTCCAACCTGTACGGCATCCGCAACAACTTCGACTTCGGTTCGGGCAAGTCCACCGGCCTCTTCCTCGTCGGTGAGCGCAAGAAGGTCAAGGCAGAGTCGCTCCTGGACTTCCAACAGGACGGTGCGCCGGTGATCGAAGGCAAGGACCAGGCCGTCGTCCAGCGCATCGAGTCGGGCGCGTTCTCGGCCGACTACCAGAGCATCGGCGAGAAGTTCGCCGGATTTCAGGCGTTCAAACAGGCCGGCTACGAAGACCAGCAGATCGGTCAGCTCCAGAAGGAGCGCGGTCTCAAGCGCTTCGGCCTCAAAGTCGACAAGTTCGGATCCAAGGATCTGAACGTGAGCCACGGCTATCGCCAGGTCAAGGACCAGTCCGGGGCGATCGAATGGCGCACCTTGGGCATCGAAACCGCCCTGTTCTCGCTTCAGTGGGCGGGGCAGAAAGTCGATCCCCAATTCGGACGATTTCAGGACCTCGGCGAAGGCGATCGCGAGTGGCTGGCCCGCGAGAAAGGACTCGACCGCCAATCCGTCGAGGGCAAGCTCAATCTCAAAGGCGGGACCGGTGCCTTCAATCAGTTCAAAGTCGAGGACACCGACGGCAAGACGATCACCCGACGCTCGGCCAACGTCGGCCTCGGCCCGGTCAAGCTCGGCTACCTCGATCAGCACGTCGAGCAGGGCTTCACCCGATTCGGTAGCCTGCGCGACCCTGAGGCCGGCCAGTGGGCCCGTGAGCAGGGCATGCGGCGCCAGAACTACTCGCTCGAGATCACCCCGTTCAAGGATCCCGCAACCGGCTTCAAGTACAACACGAATCAGATTCGGACCGACAGCGGCGACTACAAGGCCACCGACGTGAGCCTCGGCGGCAAAGGGTGGAGCTTCACCCATATCCTCCGCAGCGCGGATGCCGGTCTGTCCGCGATCGGCAACATGTCCGAACCGGAAATCCAGGGCCACATCCAGAGCATCGGGCGCATGTACGACGCCAAGGGGATGCCGGTCCGCGGTGAGGATCGCAACTGGTTCCTCCAGAGCGCCGGGATCGAGCGCAAGGGCTACCGGATGACATTCGACCCGTTCAAGAACGTCTCCCTCAACTTGGACCAAGTCGATCTCCGTGGCAAAGAAGACGGCGGGCAAGTCCAGCGCGCGCGCATCAGCGGCCAGAACTTCAACTTCGGCTACCGCCAAATGAACGTAGGCGAGAAGTTTGCGGAGGTCGGAAGACTTACCGAGTTCGAGCGCGCCACCGTCGGCACTCTGCCCGGGCTCGAACGAACCGATATCGACGGGACCCTCCAGCTCGACAAGAACAAGAAGTTCTCGTTCACTAAGATGGATGCAGACTCCGCGACCGGCGACGCCAGCCGCGAGCAGTTCGCTTACAGCGACAAAGGGATCCAGCTCAACTACAACCGACGATCCGTCGACAACGCCTTCGGCAGCGTCAACCAGCTCGTCGATCCCGAGCGCGACCTGCTGACCGCGCTCCGCGGGTTCGAGCAGTCCGATTTCAGCCTGAAGTGGCAGGCCTATCGCGGCCTCAACGTCGAGATGCTCTGGAACGATGCCAAGAGCGACGAGCTCAAGCAGAACCGGATGCTTCGCTCCAGCGCCGTGACATGGCAGATGGATCGGTTCACCCAGATCGGCTACTACCGGCTCGATCAACGCAACGACGACCCCAGCCAGCTCCTGTTCGGCAACTCGATCGAGCGGTTCGGGGTCCAGCGCAACTTCGGCAAGTTCGGCACGGTGTCCTACAGCCAGGAGAACCGAGAATTCGACGGAACCCAGACGCAACAGTCCGACTCGCGCAGCCAGACGCTGGCGTACGAGGCCAAGATCACCGGCTCGACCGCGGTCCGAACCGAGCAGACCCGGACCCAGTTCAGCAACGGCGAGCAGGAGAACACCAGCGCGAACACCCTCAGCACCGAACTCAACAAGCGCGCCGGTGTGAGTGTCACCGACATCCACGTCGATCGCGATGGAGAGAAGCCGGACGAGCGGCGTCGCAACTACGGATTCTGGTTCGACTTCGGCAAAGGCATTCGTTTCACGTGGGGCTACGCACGTCAGCTCAACAGCCTGCAGAACGGGGCCATGCAGAGCAACGCCTCGTTAACCCCGGGACAAGTCGGGGACGTCAAGGTCGATGCCGCCGCCTATCAAACCAACCGTTGGGACAACGCCCGCAACCAGAGCACGGGCAATGTCCAGCTCTCGACGGTCAAGCCGATCCAGCTCGGACCACTCCGCGACTTCAGCTTCCGCGTCGGCGCGAATACCCTGCGCGACAACAATAACTGGCAATACGAGAACAACCGCTACGGGGCAAGCTGGCGTCTCGGCTCCAACAACTTCGGGTACGAGTACTTCAGTCAGATGACCCCGACCGGCGACCGAGCCATCGACCGCCTGTTCTCGTTCTCGACGGACCAGGATCCCAAGCGCGCGCTTCGAGGATCCGTCTCCTACAAGGTTCGGACCCTCCCCAACGACCAACAGTTCATGGTCCGGAACTACAATCTGACCCTGCGTCCGATGAACGGTCTCGAGCTATCCCACCAATTGGTGACCAATCCCGAGGTCGCCAAGGGCGACGCCGTGCTCGGTTCGGTGACCCAGGGTACGCGGGCCAACACCTGGAAGCTCGATTTCACCGGCAGCGACCGCTTCAAGGCCGGTTTGTCGTGGCAGGAACTCATCAACGAGCAGAACAAGACGATGTCGCGGATTGGTGGTATCAACTTCACGCTCTTCGCGAACAACGCCTCCCCACTCAGCCTGTTCTACGGTGTCGAGCAGGGCGACCTCAATGGTGAGCGTCGCACCGCCCATCGTTACAGCCTGCGGTTCGATCAGCGTCCGGGCCCGAATCAGCTCTTCAGCCTCTTTGTCGGTAACCTGAGTTGGCAGCACAGCCGTCCGCAGGATCAAAAGGTCCAGAACTGGAACGTACGCCTCGAGTATCAACTTCGATTCAAGTAAGCGCAATTCAGGCACAATAGCGGCATGGCCGCACGTCCTCTCGCCGTCGTCACGGGTGCTTCCGGTGGCATTGGCCTCGCCCTCGCCACAGAACTCGCGTCTCGCGGTTACGACCTCGTCCTCGTGGCCCGGAACCAAGAGGGTCTAGACCGCGCCGCCGCAGATCTGAACCGAAGCGGCGCCCAAGTCGCCACGATCGCACTCGACCTCTCCGTGCCAGGCGCGGCAAAGGCGCTTGTGGACCAACTCGGCGAACTCGACGTGGACGTCCTGGTGAACAACGCCGGCTTTGCAACGTACGGCCCGTTTGCCGAGACCGACTGGGACGCGGAGTCGCGCATGATCGAGGTGAACGTCATCGTATTGACCGAACTCACCAAAAGGTTACTCCCGCGGATGATCGCGCGTGGGCGAGGCCGTGTCCTGAACGTCGCTTCGACGGCAGCGTTCATGCCGGGACCGCTGATGGCCGTCTACTATGCGTCGAAAGCGTACGTGCTCAGCCTTGGCGAAGCTCTGCATGAGGAGGTCAAAGGCACCGGCGTGACCGTCACGACGCTCTGCCCCGGTCCGACCAAGACCGGGTTCCAGAACCGGGCCGGCATGCAGGAATCGAAGCTTGTTCAATCGGGACTGATGGATGTCACCGTCGTCGCTCGAATCGGCGTCGAGGGTGCACTTGCCGGCAAGCCGGTCGTGATTCCAGGTTTGAAGAACAAGGTCCAGGCCGTCACGCCGAAACTCGTTCCCCGAAAGCTGATCCCGGGAATCGTCAAGAACGCGCAGAAGAAGGCGCATTGACGGCAAACACACGGAGGTCGCCGGAAGCAGTCACGACCCGCTCGAAGACCACCCCGTAGGCCTCATCGATCGCTGCACTCGCAAGAACCTCACGGATCGGGCCATCGGCAATGGCCTGTCCACCACTGAGCACGATCCCTCGGGTCGCCAGTGCGGAAGCGAAGTTCAAATCGTGAACGGCGGCAAGCATCGCGGTGCCGGCCGACGCCAGCCCGCGGAGCAGTTCGGCAAAGGCGAGTTGGTGGCCGACGTCGAGGTGCGCCGTCGGTTCGTCGAGAAGGATCAGCGGTGTTTCCTGGGCCAGGGCACGCGCGAGAAGCACGCGCTGACGCTCGCCACCACTGATCTCCGTCACCGGGCGAGCGGCAAGCTCTTGGCAGTCGGCAGCCACCATCGCCGCCTCGGCGGCGGCACGATCTTCCCGCGACTCGAAGAGTCCATCGGAGTGGGCAAGGCGTCCCATCAGCACGATGTCCCGAACCGAGAAGCTGAACACCGGAATCTCCTCCTGAGGCACGTACGCGAGCCGACGGGCGAGCTCGCCATACGAGAGACCCCCCAGCGCCACGTCGCCCAACCGAACCTCTCCCCCGAGAAGCGGTATCTCGCGGCCGAGCGACTTCAGGAGGGTGGACTTGCCGCTCCCGTTCGGCCCAAGGAGGGCGACAATCTCACCGGGACCAATCGATAAGTCGAGGTCCCCGAGGACAACCCGCTCCGGATAGCCGCAACGCAAGCCGTGGCACTCCAGAACTGGTTTAGCCGAGGACATCGTCCCCCAAGATCCCGCTTGAGAACGCTCGGTACATCGCGGCGTACGCTCCGTTTTGATCCATGAGATCCCGGTGGGAGCCGCTCTCGACGACTCGACCCTTGCGGAGCATCACGATCGTGTCCGCGCGAGCCGCGGTCGTGAGGCGGTGGGCGATAAGCAGCGTCGTCACTGGCGGTCCCGACTCGCCGCACATCACTTCTTCCAGGGCTTGCTGGACCGCCTTCTCACTTTCCGCATCGAGATTGCTCGTCGCCTCATCGAGAAGAAGGACCTTGGGCTTGCGCACGAGGGCCCGCGCGATCGCGACCCGCTGCCCTTCTCCGCCGCTGATGCGCACGCCCCGTTCGCCGAGCGTTTCGTCGTAGCCCTTCGGGAGTGACGCGATGAACGGGTCGACATGGGCCGCGATGCCGGCGGCGCGGACGTCTTCTTCGCCAGCGTCGGGCGCACCGAGTCGGATGTTGTCGGCGATCGACCCCGCAAACAGAAACGTTTGCTGGGGAACCACGCCGATCTGGGCACGCAGCCAGGAGGTCTTCAGCTCACGGATGTCGATGCCGTCGAAGAGAATCTCCCCTTCGCTCGGATCGAAGAACCGGAGAAGCAGGTCGGCGATGGTGCTCTTGCCGGCTCCACTCGGACCGACCAGCGCGAGGCTGCGTCCTGGTTCGAGGACGAAGCTGACCCCCTCGAGCGCCCGCGAGCCTTCCGGGTACACGAAGCCGACGTTCCGGAACTCGATCTGGCCGATAGGGCGGTCGAGGACGATCGCGCCTTCCGTGTCCTGGATGGTCTCGGGGGCGTCGAGGATCTCGGAGTAGATACGGTCGGTTGCTGCCTGAACCTGAGAGTATGTTTGGGTCAGCGATCCCAGGTTCTTGAAACCTTGGTTGATCACGTCGAGCGCCATGATGAACGCACCGAGATCGGCCACCGTGAGGCTGTTCGACTTCACCAACTGCCCACAGAGAAACACCACGATCGCCAACGCGCACGCCCCGATCAGCTCGACCAGAGGGCGGAGCGTCGCGATGCGCCGCACGGCCCGCATCTGGCTTTCGAAGCTCCGCTCGACGAGCGCGCGCAATCGTCCGAGATTGCGTTCTTCGGCGCCGAACGCCTTGACGATCCGGATCCCCTGGAGAGACTCCTGGGTCATGGCTCCCAGCTCCCCGAGATCATGCTGAACGTCGGCCTGGGCGCGCTTCATCTTCCGCGCATTGCGTTGGATCACGAAGGCAAGCGCCGGCAACACGAGCATCGACGCGGCCGCGAGGGTCGGTTGGAGGATAAAAATCGTCACGACCCCGGCGACGACCTTGATCGGGCCGTCGATGCCGTCCCGCACGACCGTGATCGCGTTCTGATAGACGTTGACGTCGTTCGTGAGAACGCTCTGGATCGCCCCCGAGCGCTTGCTGTTGAAGTAGCTCATCGGAAGCCGCTGCAGCTTGGCGAAGAGCCGGATGCGCAGATCCGAGGTCAGACGCGTGGAAGCCTCGCTCAGGTAGTAGGTTTGACCCCGGGTGAAGAAGTACTTCACCGAAAAGAGCAGGATGACCCCTAAGCTCAGCTTCCAGAGCGTTTCGGATTCGCCGTTCTCGACCGCGTCAAGGATGAACTTGATGAACCATGCGGTTCCCGAGAGGAGTCCGGCCGCACCGGCGCTGCACAAAAGTCCCTTGACGATCGTGCGGCGCTGGGCCAAGAGTTCTCGGGTGATGCGTGAGTCGAGTCGCGGTATCCGGAGTGCCAACCTGGCGAGTTTACGCGAGCCCGGCTAGGACCTGTCGGGGACGACGGGAGGAATCGACGATTCCCGAGGAGATTCAAGATGACGGGGAGGGTACGAGCCCATCAGATTGCGAAGGACGTTGATGCGCTGCCGGATCGGCGGGTGGGTACTGAACAGGGAAGCCTCGCGCTCCTCTCGTGGTCGGAACGGATTCACGATGTACATGTGCTCGGTGGCCCGGTTGCGGGCATCCAGGACATCGGTGTCCGTCGAGATCTTCTCGAGTGCGCTCGCCAGTCCCTCGGGATAACGGGTCAGCTCGGCCGCCGAAGCATCGGCCAGATACTCGCGTTTGCGACTCACGGCCAGTTCGAGCATCTTGGCGAAGATCGGAGCGAGAATCGCCAGCGCCACCGTGAGAATCAGGAAGAGCATTCCGCTGCTGTCGTTCTTACTGCTGCTCCGGCGCCCTCCCCAGAAGTTCGAGCGCCAGAAGAAGTCGGCCATCATCGGGATCAGCCCCGCGACCATCGCCAGCATCGTCATCAGGCGGACGTCGTAGTTGCGAATGTGGGCGATTTCATGGGCCATGACCCCTTGGAGTTCGTCGCGATTCAGCTTGCGGATGAGCCCGGTCGTGAAGACCACGGTCGCCGTTTCCGGAGACGCACCCGTCGCGAACGCGTTCGGAGCCTCGTCATCGACGATCATCACCCGGGGCTTCGGAATGCCGGCTGCGATCGCCATCTCCTCGGCGACGTTGTCGAGCACTTGCTGCTCGAAAGGTGTGGCGTTCCGCGCCTGCGCGATCGAGAGGACGATCTTCGAACCGGAATATCGCGCTACCAGGGCCACGATCAGCCCAAGGATCGCGGAACCCAGAGCGCCAAGAATCCAGGCACTGGGATGATAGTAGCCTGTGATCGCGGTGCCGAACGCCGACAGGAGCAACACGAGCAACGCCGCGTAGACGACGCTTGCCCGTTTGTTCGTCGTGATCTGTTGCTGAAGACTGCGTCGCATCGGTTCGCAAGCAAGGATACGCAGGATTTCCCGCCTGGGTTCAAGGAGACCTCGGGACGAGAAGTCGGCGTCATACTCTCCCAGATGCGTGTCAGGTGGATGCGATGAGGCGTGTGGCGGTGATCATGGCCGGAGGGTCGGGGGAGCGGTTCTGGCCGCTGTCGCGGTGGCTTCGCCCGAAGCAGCTCCTTCCGTTGAGCGGGACAGGCCGCACGATGATCCAGGACACCGTCGATCGGCTCCTCGGCCCGTTCGACCCTAGCGATATTGTCGTCGCCACCGCGCCCCACCTGGTCGAGCCGATCGCCGCCCAGCTTCCCGAACTGCCCAGCGCCAACATTCTCGCCGAGCCGCACAAGCGCAATACGGCCGGCTGTCTCGTTTGGATCGCTGCCGGACTCCTCGCCGAAGATCCGGGCGCACGCGCGACCACCTCGATGGCGGTCGTCGCGTCCGATCACCAAATCGAGCCCGCAGCCGGTTTCCAGAGAACGGTCGCGACCGCCCTCGATGCCGCGGAAGCCGGCCGAGGGCTGGGCACGATCGGGATCGCACCAGACCGTGCGGAGACCGGCTACGGCTACATCGAAGTCGATCCGAGCACTTGGTCAGGCGCACCGCGGGTCGGTCGCGTCGCGGCCTTTCGCGAGAAGCCGAGCCAAGAAGACGCCGAGCGCTACGTCGCGTCCGGACGCTGTCTCTGGAACAGCGGCATGTTTTTCTGGACCGTCGACGGATTCCTCTCCGAACTTGAGCGCGTGGCTCCCGATCTTGCCGACGCCACGATGGCGATCGCGGACCTCCTGAGACAGGGGGAGCGCGAAGCGGCGGAACGGCGGTTCGCCGAGGTTCGGAGCATCTCGATCGACTACGCGCTGATGGAGCAGGCAAGCGAGGTCTTCGTCGTCGAGGCCGACTTCCAATGGGACGACTTAGGCGCTTGGGATGCGCTGCCAAGGAGTAAGGGCGTCGACGACCACGGCAACGTCCTCGAAGGCGGTATCGTCGCCCTCGATACCCGGGACAGCGTCGTCGTGAACGCATCCGCCGATGTCGTCGCCTGTCTCATGGGCGTCGAAGGACTGGCCGTGGTTGTTACGGACGACGCGGTGCTCGTCTGTCCCAAACACCGGGCGCAAGAAGTGCGGCGGATCGTCGAGAAGCTGCGCGAACAGGGTATCGACCGCGCTCGGTGAGCCGGCGGGAATACCGGGAAAACCGAACGGACGGGGCCCGGCACGAGTCTTGTGGAGAAGGAGACTCGATCCATGACGGCCCACCACTTCCCGACCCGGCTCGGCTCGGCAGTCCTCGGACTCGCCGTGCTGACGGCAGTCGCCGTGGCCCAAGGGATCGATCCTGAGGTTCGGCGGACCCTCAAGGGCATCCTCGTCGACCCGACCCCTGCGCCGGCCTGGATTCCGACCCGGAACATCCTCGTCCGCCTGAACGGCGGAGACGCGGTCCTGATGGGACGCGGCCGCATCGTCCGCCGACTGGTCGACCCGCGTTGGGTCGTCGTCGAAACGCGCTCGCTTGCGGCCGCCGCCGAGGCGGTCCAAGTGCTTCGTGGCTCACCCGGTGTCGTCGGGGCGTGGAACGACGCGATCACGCTCGCCACTCCCGATGGCTTCGCGCCCAACGACCCGTACTTCTACCCGAACGCTCCGACGGCGGGATGGCCGGGTCAGTGGTATCTCGCGAACTCGGCCACGCCAGGGCTCGACCTCGGAGTAGCCGGCGCGTGGGCGCGGGATCTCACCGGTCAAGGGGTCACGGTCGGGATCGTCGACGATGGTTTCGAAACCGGCCATCCGGATCTGGCTCCCAACTTCTCAGCGACCGATAGCTACGACTTCTATCGCCGCCAGCCTGATCCGAACCCGTTTTACAGCAACGACTTCCACGGCATCGCGGTCGCCGGCATCGTCGGTGGGCGCGGCGGGAACGGCGTCGGCATCTCGGGGGCCGCTCCTGGAGTGAATCTTGCTGGACTCCGGCTTGACTTCCGAGGGCGGGGTACGGTGTCGCAGACCGTCGAGGCCACCCTCTACCGCAGCAGCGGAGCGACCACGACGATCGCGATCAAGAACCACAGCTACGGCTATTCCTCCGCTTACGTCGAAGCGAGCGCCCTCGCCGGGGCGATGGTGGAGTCGGCCGGCTTCGGCACGATCCACGTCCGCTCGGCCGGCAACACGCGTGGCGGCTCCGGCGAGGATGCGAACAAGCACGCCGAACGAAATCTGCCCGAAGTGATCACGGTCTCCGGTCTTACCAACCTCGGGCGGTACGCGTCGTACAGCAACTTCGGCGCCTGCGTCACCGTCTGCTCGCCGACCGGTGGCCTCGCCAACGGACTGCTCGACCAGATCACGACCGACCGGATGACCGAGCAGTTCGGATACAACGGCGGCAACGACGCGTTTCCGGACGCGTCCTACACTTCGATTTTCGGGGGGACGTCGGGAGCAGCCCCTGGGGTGTCGGGTGTCCTCGCCCTCGCCAAGCAAACCCAACCCGCCCTGAACAGTCGCTGGGCCAAACACCTCCTCGCGCTCACGAGCCAGATCGTCGACCCCTACGACGCGTCGACGACTTCGGACGGCGGATGGCAGACCAATGCCGCCGGGTACCGATTCAGCCAGAACTACGGATTCGGGCTCGCGAATGCGGATCGCTTGACCGACTGGGCAACGCGGTTCACCGGCCTTACGCCACTCGGCACCGAATCCACCGGAGTGATTCGAGTCGATACGAACATCCCCGACAACGCCCTGACGGGCCTCACTCGAACCTTCACGATCCAGTCTTCGGAGCCACTCGAAGAGGTCCAGATCGCGCTCGACATCACTCACAGCTATCGGGGGGATCTCGAGGCTTACCTGACTTCGCCGAGCGGAACCACTGGAAGGTTGATCCTCCGGTCCCTCGATAGCGGCGACAACATCCTCTGGACGTTCATGAGCCATGCGTTCTGGGGCGAGAACCCGAGCGGCACGTGGACCTTACGCGTGCGGGATGTGGCCGCGCCGGACGCTGGACGCTGGAACTCCTTCTCGGCCACCGTGCGCACGGGCCGGCTCGAGCCGGCAGCGGGCCGAATCGACGCCGACATCACACTTGCGGGTTTTGCCGGCCCGAGGGAACAGATCTTCGCAACGATCGAAGTGCGCAATCCAGGGACGCTGGTCGCCGTCGAGCAACGCTCCCTCACTTTGGAGTCGAGCGGCACCTTGCGCGTGTTCACCGCCCGGCGGGGCATCTTCGACATCGCCGTCAAGACCCCGACCGGCTTGCGGCGCCGCGTGAGCGGCATCCTGCTCGGTCCTGGCGCCGTCCCCATCACGGTCGCCCTCGACAACGGCGACATCGACGACGACAACGACGTCGACCATCGTGACATGGACCTGCTGATCGCGAGCTTCGGGCTCGGGACCGGACAACCCGGTGCCGATCCTCGAACCGACGTCGATGGGAACGGGTTGGTCGATTCCGACGATTTCGACATCGTCGTCCAGGCTTACGGCCGGACCGGTGACCCGTAGGCATCGGCCACAATCCGGCGATGGACTCGCCTCGCGTGATCGTGATCGTTTTGGACGGGTGCGGAGCGGGGTTCGCTCCCGATGCTCCCGAATTCGGCGACCACGATGAGCCCTCCACCCTCCGCCACACGTGGGACGCCGTTGGTGGCTTTACGGCCCCGCTACTTGCCGCGACCGGTTACCTCGCCGCCGGCGGCGTGCCTGGAACCCCAGGGCTGGACGGATTCTCCGTGACCTTTGGACGCCTCCGTGAGCTTTCGAAAGGAAAGGACTCGGTGACCGGGCATTGGGAAATGATGGGCATCGTCACCGACCCGGCTTTCCCGACGTACCCCCAGGGCTTCCCGATCAGCCTCGTCAAAGCCTTTGAGAGCGCAATCGGACGGCAAACGCTCGGCAATCGGCCCGCGAGCGGCACCCAGATCATCCAGGAGCTCGGACCGCAACACCTGGACACGGGATTCCCGATCCTCTACACGAGCGCGGATAGCGTGTTTCAGATCGCTTGCCACGAGGAGGTCGTTCCGATCGAGCAGCTTTACGAGTTCTGCACGATCGCGCGAGCGCTCTGTGCCAAACCTAACGACGTCAGCCGCGTGATCGCACGGCCCTTCTTGGGGACCGCTGCCGAGGGCTTTGTTCGCACGGAGCGGCGAAAGGACTTCCCCCTCGAGCCGCCGTTCAACTTCGTCGATGCCGTCGGCGACGTGCTCGGTCTCGGCGTCGTGCCGGAGCTGTTCGCGGGTCGGGGTTTTCGCCACGTCCGGAGGACGCAGAGCAACGCCGAGCATGAAGCCGCGCTCCGTGAGGCGCTCGGCTCTGATGCCCGGTTCATTTTCGCCAACTTCGAGGACTTTGACATGCTTTATGGGCATCGCAACGACCCTGCCGGCTTCGCCCGCTGCTTGGAGAGGTTCGAGCAGACTCTTGCGGAGACCTTGTCGCAACTGAGGCCTTCGGATCTCCTCGTCCTCACCGCCGACCACGGCAACGATCCGACGACGCCTTCCACCGACCATTCGCGCGAGTACGTCCCGGTATCGGCGATCGCCCGCGGGGTCGGTGTGAGTTCGGTCGGCGATCTGGACGGTTTCTCGGTCGTGGGGCGCACGGTTGCCCATCGCCTCGGCCTCGCGTGGCCGAAGACGCTCGACGCCTCGTCCCGCTCGATCCTCTAGACCGGGGTGGATTCCGACCGGGCCGGGTTCGGGATTTCGAGGGAGCCGCCGTCCCAAACGTGCTCGGGATCGGGGTAGAAGCTCATGCCGGCAAAGTGATCGGTGACGATCAGCCAGCCGCCCGGAACCGCCGCCCGCCAGGCACGAAACAGAAAGCCGCGACTCGGGTGGATCTCACCCAAAAACTCCCATTGCATCGCACTCGTCATTGCGAGACACCTCTCAATGGTTGGATACGGGGCGACGCAGGCAAGGTTCACACTTTTTTGCGAAAGTCGCGGAGACCCTGGTCCCACGCCGGTGCAAGTCAGGGAACCTCCCCGGCCCAACCCCCATAATCGAAGCATGAGTAGCGGTACCGAACTCTCGACTCCCGCCGTCCGCTGGGACCTGGCGGCCCTCTTCGAATCGCCTGACGATCCCAACATCGACGCCGGCTGGGAGGAGGCGGCGCGTCGCGCGGAGGTCTTTGAAACGACCTACCGAGGCAAGATCGACGACGCCGGGCTTACCGCCTCCACGCTTCTCGCCGCGATCCAGGAAATGGAGACCCTGTCCGTGATGATGGACAAGCCTCTGATTTTCGCCCATCTCCTGTTCGCAGCGGATACCGCCAACCCGCGTCTCGGCGCATTTCTCCAATCCCAGATGGAGAAGTCCTCGGAACTCCGGGTCAAACTCCTGTTCTTCGAACTCGAGCTCCAGAAGGCACCCGAGGTGACGATCCAGCGTCTGGTCGACGATCCGAGTCTGGCCAACTACCGCCACTTCATCCAAGTCGCGCGCGCCGCGAGCCCGTATCGCCTCTCCGAGTCCGAAGAGGTCATCCTCGAGGAAACGGCCAATACCGGCATCCGAGCCTGGATTCGACTCTTCGACGAAATCACCGCGAACCAGACCTATCGGCTCCAGTTGCCGGGCCGGGACGAGCCGGAAGAGCTCTCCCAGGAGCAGGTGCTAGCCCACCTGTACCAACCCGACCGTGACACGCGCATCGCCGCCTGCGACGCGTTCAGCGAGGGCTTGCTGGACATGCAGCGGACGATCGTCTTCGTCTACAACAACCTCCTCCTCGACAAGAAGGTCGACGATCGCCTCCGCAAGCACCCCTATCCCGAGCATTCCCGGCACCTCTCGAACGAGCTCGACAAGGAAACCGTCGACCTCGTCGTCGACATGTGTCGCAAGCACCAGGGGCTGGTCGCTCGGTACTACCGCGTCAAACGGGAGATCCTCGGTCTCGACGAGCTGACCCATGCCGACCGCTACGCTCCCCTATTCGAAGCCGAGGCCCAGGTCGATTGGGATGAGGCCCAGGGCATGATCCTCGAGAGTTTCTCCAGCTTCAGTGAGGACATCGGGCGGCGCGCCCAAGAGTTTTTCGACCAGAACTGGATCGATGCCGAGGCCCGTCCCGGCAAGTCGGGGGGGGCGTTTTGCAGTTACCTGACCCCCGATCTCCACCCCGTCATCCTCATGAGCTACCTCAACCGGATGAAGGATGTGGGCACTCTCGCTCACGAACTCGGGCACGGCGTCCACGCGAGTCTCAGCCGAAAGCAGACTTACTTCAACTTCTACGGCACGCTGCCGTTGGCCGAACTCGCCTCGATCTTCGGCGAGCAACTCGTGTTCGAACGCCTCGTCGCCGAAGCCGATGTTCGGGACCAACTCGCGCTCTACGCCGACAAGATCGAGGGGATCTTCGCGTCCGTGTTCCGGCAGGCGGCGATGTTTCGATTCGAGCAGGCCGCCCACCAGAAGCGTCGCGAGGAAGGTGAGCTCGCCGCGGAAGATTTCAACGAGATCTGGCAATCCGAGTTGCAGTCGATGTTCGGCGACAGTGTCACGATGGGCGATCAGCACGCGTGGTGGTGGATGTACGTGAGTCACTTCTTCCACTCGCCGTTCTATGTCTATGCCTACTCGTTCGGCGAACTCCTGACGATCGCGCTCTACGAGAAGGCCCGGTTCGAGGGCCCCTCGTTCTCCGAGAAGTACGTGCGGCTCTTAGCCCTCGGCGGCTCGCGCAGTCCGCAGGAGCTCATGGCGACGGTCGGCGTCGATCTCCATTCGGAGGACTTCTGGAAGGGTGGCTTCGAGGTCATCGAGTCGCTGATCGCCAAGTTCGAGGAGCTTTGGCGCACCCACCAGGCGCAGGCCTGAAACGGGCGCGGAAGGTTGCCGGGGGCATTTTGTCCCGATTCCCCCGGCGGCCACGCCTCGTCGCGTGACCCCCATAGTCCAAAATAGAACTATGAAGTTGTCACGCCTTCTTGCGCCCTTGCTTGCGATCGCGGTCGCCGGCCTCGCTATGGCGGCCCCAGTGGTCGATCAGAAGAAGCTCAAGATGCGGATCGCCGTCGCCCCGCTCGACTGGACCGACCGCGACTACATCTCGGACTGGCGGATCCCGGTCGAGTTTCGGAACGCGATCTACGAGAAGCTTGTGAAGAAGCTCGTCGACACCAATCGCTTCGTCGTCCTCGAACGCGAAGCGATGGAAGCGATGCTCACCGAGAAGGCGATCAAGGAAGACAACACAGGCCAGAGCCAGAAGGGCAAGATCGTCCCCGCCCAGGCGCTCGTCAAGGGCAAGGTCACCGACTTCAGCCTCGACAACAAAGGCGCGGGCGGCGGCGTGAGCGTCGGCCCGATCCGCGTCGGAGCCAGCGGCGGCCAAGCCAAAATGACGATCAACGTGCGCCTCTTCGATGTCGACACGAGCGAAGTGCTCTTCAGCGAGGACGCGTCCGGAGTAGCCCTCGCCGGTGGATTCTCGATCGGGGCCAACATCGGGAGCGCCTTCACCGACTTCGGAGCCTATGAGAAGTCCCCACTTGGCAAAGCGACGACGACGGCCATCGACAAGGCGGTCGAGAAGATCCTCGCCAAGATGGACAAGACGCCCTGGCAGGCGATGGTCGCGGACTTCGATGGCTCCAGCAAGGAAGTCACCATCAATGCCGGCTCCGATCTCGGGGTCTCCGAGGGCGATCTCTTCGAAGTCCACCGGGTGATGCGCGTGATCAAGGACCCGGAGACGGGTGCCGTCCTCGGCAAGAGAACGAGCAAGGTCGGGTCGATCAAGATCATTCAGGTCGATAAGAAGTTCGCCATCGGTCAACTCGTCGACGGTACCGAGTTCCAGCCCGGCGACATCGTCCGCGAAATCAAGCTTCGATAGGCCCCGATTGCGGACCTGTCAAGTTTGGGCCACCATGAAATCATGGTGGCCCTTTCGCTGATCCTTGCCGTTGCCGCGGTGAGCGCGCGTCTGACGACACCGAAATAAGTCATGGTCCGAATGGCGCTTCGCGCCACGATCATTGGAGGCCTGATGCTTCTCAAACAACTTTTTCGATCGGGATTGCTGCTCGTTGCCGTCGCGGCGGCGCTGAGCATCGCGACCGCTCAACAGCTTGTCCAGAATTCCTTCGGAGCCAACGTCTCCGGCGCGACCCAGTACGACCTCTCAAACTCCGTATTCACCGCCAAGGTTCCGTTCTGGACCGGGTTCGGAGCCGCGAACGAAACGGATGTGATCTATGGATCGGACTTTGGGCCGGCACCGCCTTACGGCACAAGCAAGCTCGGCTTGCGAACGAGAGCTAATGGCGACAACGACCGGGTGTCGACCACGCTCCTTGCTCCGGTCGGAGCAGGCACCCAGCTTCGATTGCGCTTCTGGACGACACACCTTAAGCCGACGACGATCATCGTCGGACTTTCGAACTCTCCAACCTCCATGGGCACGGAGATCTATCGAGTCGCGACTACGGCAAGTTGGATGCAGACCTTTGTCGCCGTCGTCGCTCCGCAAGCGGGTCAATACTTGACCTTCATGACGGACCAAAGTCCTCTGGATGGATACGCTTTCGTGACCGGCGTTTCTCTCATGCCGCTCACCTTGGTCGGGCCGATCGGCGCGGGGGCGAGTCCGCAGGAGATTCGGACCGGTGAACGATCCACGATCACCGTGGTCCTCAACCGCCGCGCTCCCACCGGTGGCACGCTGGTCTTCATCAGATACTCGAACGGCGCCGTCGCCGGGCCTAGATTCGTGATCGTGCCAAGCGGGCGTCGCACGGCAACCTTCAACGTCCTCGGAAACAATCGCTCCACCGCGCCAGAGCGGGTCGACCTGTTCCTCACCACCACGGGCGGCTGGACGGGAACCTCGGTCTTGGTCAATCCCCGAAACTGACGCTCACGGGTCCGAATCGCTGAGCGTACCGATGATGCGGTTTTGTACGGGGGCGACCAAGGCGTTGACGTTGCCGTTGCCGCAAAGGTAACGTCACCCTCGGCTGATCACACTGGAATCGGCCACCATTGATTTCATGGTGGCCCTTTCGCTGATCCTTGCCGCTGCTGCGCCCCGAAACCTGGCGATCGTCGACGTCAACGTCATCGACGTTCGCGCGGGAGCTGTCCGGAACCATCAGACGATCCTTACCTCCCTGGACCGAATTGTTTGGGTCGGCGACGCGAAGAAAGCCCGGATCCCGCGCGGAACGACGCGCATCGACGGACGAGGGCGCTACGCCATCCCCGGTCTCTGGGACATGCACGCTCACGCGTTCGACCGCGACTCCATGGCGCTCTTCACCGCCAACGGCGTCACCGGCGCACGCATCATGTTCGGAAACCCGAGTCATTTGGCTTGGCGCAAGGCGTTCGATACCGGGTCCGCGATCGGACCCCGTTTGCGAGTCGGGAGCCCAATCATCGACGGCCCCCAGCCGATCTGGCCCGGATCGATCACGGTCGGCAACGCCGAGCAGGGCCGCGCCGCCATCGAGGGTCTGGTCGGCAAAGGTTACGACTTTGCCAAGGTCTACTCGCTCCTCCCGCGGGAAGGCTACTTCGCGATCGTCGAGACGGCGAAAAAGCTAGGTATGCCCTTTGAGGGACACGTCCCGAACTCGATCGACCCCTCCGAGGCGTCCGAAGCCGGGCAACGGACCATCGAGCACCTGACGCGCGTGGCGTGGGAGTGCTCGGGCCGAGAGCCCGAGGTCAGACGGTTCGCCGCCGAAAACACGCCCGCCGGCACGCTCAAGGCTCGCGCCCTCGTGGTCGACTCGTACGATCCGCGTCGTGCCGAAGGACTCTACGCGACTTTCAAGAAGAACGAGACCTGGCAATGCCCGACCCTGACGGTTCTCCGGGCAATGGCGTTCCTCGATCAGGAAGCGTTCCGGGCCGACCCCCGAGTGAAGTACGTCAATCCGCTGTTCCGGGCGAGTTGGGATCCGACCAAGGACTTCCGGCTCAAGGCGCGCACGCCCGAGGATTGGGCCGTGGCCAAACGCGCCTACCGACAATCGCTCCGGATCGTCGGGGAGATGCATCAGGCCGGAGTCCCGCTCCTCGCCGGGACGGACTGCGGCAACCCGTTCTGCTTCGCCGGTTTCAGCCTCCACGATGAGCTCGGCCTTCTCGTTCAAGCGGGACTGTCGCCAGCCGCGGCCCTTCGAACGGCGACCCTGAACCCGGCTCAGTACTTGGGGCAGACGTCGACCATGGGAACCCTCGAAGTGGGCCGCGTTGCCGATGTCGTGCTCCTCGATCGCAACCCCTTGGCAAACATCGACGCGACCCAGAAAATCCGGGTTGTAGTTCAGCGAGGGCGTCTCTTTGATCGCAAGGCCCTCGACCGCATCCTGGCTCAGACCGAAGTCAAGCCGCTGACGGCACCTCCCTCCGGAGGTTTCTGCGACCATTGAGAATGCCACTTCGAACCCATGGAATTCACGAAAAGCCTACTCTTGCTTGCGCATCACCATGGTGATTCCGGGTCGGAGGCAGGGCGGCAAGTACTGGCCGAGCCAGTCGGTTAGGACCGCTTCGATCGTCGACTTGGTTCTTCCGGAGTACGCTTTGAACCGAGAATCGAAGTACGCGCCGAGCGTGGTTTGCAGCACTTCGAAGCCGGCTACTTCGGCGTAGGAGCGCAGCTCCTTCACCGTGTATTCGCGGACATGGCCGCCGTACTTGTCCTCGACCCGGATCTTCTCGTAAGGGTGAATCCCCAGTAACGGTTTGATCCGCTTCTGAAGGGTCAACGCATTCGGTGTCTGCAACACCAAGACACCGCCGGGACGCAAGAGAGAACGCAGGAAGTCGAATTGGAACTTCGGGGATACGTAGATGTGCTCGATGACCTCGGCCATGACGACGACATCGTATTGCGGCATGTCGCTCCGCCACTTCTCAGGCTGGTCGCACCATGTCAGGTCGAAGAAGAACTGGCGACCCCGCTCGCTATCAGCGTCGGGTCTGAAGTCAAGCGTGTCGATAGGCACCTTGAAGCTGTCGCGCATCATGTCCGTGAATTCGGACATCCCGATGTCGAGAATCTTCGGGCTTGGCATCGAGGCGTGCTCGGTCACGAGCTTCAGGAGCACGGCGAATCGGGGAGCGTGGAAGAGAGCGTACGTCCGTTGCCCGTACTGCTCATGGATGCGGGACCGAATTTGTCGAAGGTTTGTCATAGCCCTTTCAGTGTACAGCAACTTATGGCCACGTACTGCTCATGGATGCGGGACCGAATTTGTCGAAGGGGGACGCCGCTGGATGCGAAGCCGCCGAACGGAAGGGTCGTGGTCGTTTTCTTCATCTTCTCACCTCGGGCGCGGGTTGGATGCCGGCGCGCTACAACCCGATGATGAGAAACAGGGTGTGACCAAACTGTGACGCCCGAGGACCGTCGATGGCTTGCGAACCGACCGACACCCGCGCTTCGATGAGACGTCCGCCTTTGGGGACGCGTGCGATAGGATGAGAAGGACTGCCGATGGTGAGATTGTTTGTGTCCGGGATCTTCGTGATGGGGTTTCAAGGGCTGGCCGAAGCGCGGAGCCGGGCGGGCCGTGGCTGGACGCTTAAGGAGGCTCTCTTGAAACAGTTCGTCGCGCTCCTCGCCATTACCGTGCTCGCCGGCACCGCCAATGCGCAGCCTCACGATTACCTTGAATTGAGCGACGCGGTCGTCGTCGCCGAGACGGTTTCGGTCGTACAGGGCCTGATTCCCGTGGGCAAGCCACATCCCGACGTCCTGCCGTTACGTTACGCCCGGGTGACGCTTCGGGTTCTTGCATCGATCAAGGGGGATGTCCCTTTAGGTGAGCTTGACATCGCCGTCCCTGATATCTACGTCGAGGACTCGGGGATAGAGCGCACTGGATTCTTTTCGAGGCGCATCGGGATGAAGGGACTTTGGTTCCTCCAACGGCACTCCGATGGCAAGTTCAGGGACGAAGGCGAGCCCAAGTGGCAGGCTCCAGGGCTGACCTATGCCCCGATGTCGCTCTCGGATCGACAATTCGAGTTGGTGGAGACCGAGTTTCGCCGAAACAGCGACCCGTTGATCGAGCTGGCCGAACTGTTTGCGGTGAACTGGGCCCGAAGACCGCGTGGCTATAAGATGTACGTAGAGCAGGTCCGGCGGATCGACCCTCTGACGATGTGCGGTTACCGCGGCAGCCCTCTCCTCCCCGACGATCCACAGCGAGCCCGATTGTTCGAGTGGCTCGATCGACGACTCCCCGAGATCCTGGGCGAGCGCTCGGCCGAAGATCTCCTCAACGAGTACAGCGTCCGCCTCTCGTGGGGCCAGGACCAGTACTCGAAGCGATTCACCGACCTCTACCTCTCCGACCCGCGATCGCTTAAGTGCGCGTTACCCGCCTACCTTGACCTCTTCGATCTCCTCCGCATCTTCATGGCCTCGGAGAGGGCGCTCTGCGCCCAGCTTGCCGCTTCACTGCCCAAGACCATGCCCGCTGAGGACAGGGTGCGCGTCACCCGTAAGGTCTTGGACTTCCTCGCCATCGACCGGACCTACGACGTCCCGTTCCTCAACGCGCTCGCCGACTGGTGGTCGCGACCGGACCTCTCTCCACTTGAGCAAGGAAAGCCGAAGCCCGATCTGACGCCGTTGATCGAGCAGGCACGCCGCCTGCTCGATCCGTGAGGCTCAGTCCTGGGTCGCCAGTCGTTCCGATGAAACTTGTTTTGACTTCTTGCCAATGAGACTTGACTTTCAAAGGGGGGGGTGCCAAGCTTGCGATGTCATGACAAGGGTGATACTGCTCCTAACACTTGTGCTTGGTCTGCTCCCCGAAAATGAAGACGCTGTAAGATGAGTCTCTGCGTCCAAACT
>ERZ761602.2310-NODE-2310-length-30288-cov-5.546125_pt1 | contig 30288 bp, 22 predicted proteins | sample MGYA00512165_ERZ761602 | MGnify/ENA primary metagenome ERZ761602 (study PRJEB28899, sample SAMN02445085) | bioreactor sludge metagenome | biome: EBPR sludge; isolation source: Thorneside wastewater treatment plant | place: Australia: Brisbane, Thorneside...
GCCGGGCACGGTGCGCTTCTGATCGGGGCGCTCGATCGCGGTGCGCAGCAGATCGCGCACGGTGTCGAAATCGGTGCGCAGGTAGGTCTTGTCGAGATCCCAGCGCGCGATGAACGGGCGTCGTTCCTGCGGGGGGGCTTTCGCGGAGGCCTGCATGCGAAGCCCTGATGTTACTTCGATGCCGGAGCGCGGCGCATCGGTCCGGGCGCGAGCTCCCTGGGCATCGCGCTCGCGGCCGAGGGCTCGCGGCGCGGCCTCATCGCAGCGCCCAGGCCACCCTCGCGCGCTCGAGCGAGTCGACCAGATCGACGAGCAGCTCGTCCTTGGCCAGGGCGATCGCCTCGGCGAGGTAGCGCTTGGCTTCGTCGATCCGCGCGCGCTCCTTCGATGCGTAGGCCAGCGTGCCCAGCACCTGCACGCGGTCGCGCCCCGTGGGGCCGGCGAGATCGAGCGCCTCGAGCAGCACGCCGTTCGCGTCGTGGAAATCACCCGCGCGGACGAGGGCCTCGCCGAGCTTGCGGCTGAAGATCAACACGGCCCTCACCGGATCGTCGATCTCACCTCGGAACAGCTCGCGGCGAGCCACCTCGACGGCGCGGCGGAGCGCGAGCACGGCGCCGAGGCGATCGCCGCGCGCGGCCGCGCGGGTCGCCACCGTCTCGAGCAGCATCAGGGCCTCGAAGGCGTCTTGGCCGTGGTAGCCGTGGAGCGCGAGCACCTCGGTCGGCAGATCGCGGACCGCGCCGGATTCGTCGACGCCGGCGTGCTCGTGAAGCTCGCGCTTCACGCCCGCAGGGATCGTCGCGAGCATCACGTCGCGGATGAGCGGGTGGGTCGTGCCGATCTTGCCGTCGTGCAGCTCGAGCATGCCGGCCGTGCGCAGCTCGTCGACGACCGCGTCGAGATCCTGGAAGTCGTGGATCGAGAGCAGCGAGCTCGGGTCGGTCGCGTCGCCGAGCACCGCCACGGCTTGCAGCATCTTGCGTGCATCGGCGTGGAGGCGCTCGATGCGCTGCGCGACGAGATCGCCCAGGCGCGGCGCAGGGGACTCGCCTCCCTCGAGCGAGAAGCGGACCATCTGCTCGACGTACATGGGCAAGATGGTCTTGCCGCTCGAGTCACCCGCCGGCGTGGCGCCGTTCGGGCTCACGCTGCCCAGGCCGCGGACGAGTGAGGTCGCCACGCCGAGCGGCAGTCCGGTGAGCTCGCGGACGGGGCCGCCCCACTCGGGCTCGAAGTCGGGAGGGTGGGTCGCGATCATCAAGAGGCCGACGAGCGGCGGGTCCTGCGCGACGTCGAGGAAGGCGTTGCGGCTCGCGCCGTCGACCGCGTGCAGATCGTCGATCGCGAGCAGGATGCTGTGCTTGTCGGCTTCGCGTGCGGCGCGCGACATCGCCCAGCGCAGGGCCTCGCTCGCGAAGAAGCGCGCCCCGGACGCAGCCGGGTCTTCGTGCTCGAGCGCCCACGGCGGAGGCGGCGGCTCGATCGAGCCCTGCTGGTGTCCGAAGATCGCCTCGAGCCCGCGGCGCGCCTCGGGCGTCGCGCCGACCCAGTCGCTCAGCTTGCCGCCGTCTTCCGGGAGGCCTGCGAGGCCGACGATGGCCGAGCGCAGCGCGTGGTAGCCGACCTCGGCCCACCACGGATCGGGCCCCGTCTCGACCACCACGTCGCCTGCCCCCTGCGCGGCGCGGAGGAAGTGCCGCAAGAGGCGCGTCTTGCCGACGCCCGGCTCCCCGACCAACCGCGCCGTCGTGACCCAGGAGCCGATCTCGGCGCGCTGCAGGTCCAGCCAGTCGAGATCTTCGTCGCGGCCCGTGAAGGGCAGCGGGAGCTTCGGGACGTGGACCTGCCGATCGCGTGCGCCCGCGTCGGCGTTGCCGGTTGCGGCGCCGTGCGAGACGCGCTCGCCGCACTCACCGCAGAACTTCTGGGCGCCAGGGACCAGCGCCCCGCACGAGGGGCACTTCGTGCCCTGCTCGGCGGAGCCCCACTGGTGACGCTGGCTCGAGCTCCGCTCGGGCGGCTCGAGCGCATCCCTCAGCGCGGCGATGAAGTCCTCGGCGTCCTTGTAGCGGTCGTCGGCGTTCTTGGAGAGCGCCTTGAGCGTGACGTCGATGAGCGGCTGCGGGATGTTGCGCTCCGGCGCGACCTTCCGCATGTCGGGCGGCTGCTGCGAGAGGTGCATCAGCACGACCTGCGTGGGCGACTCGGCCTCGAAGGGCAGCCTCCCGGTGAGCAGCTGGTAGAGGATCACGCCGCAGGCGTAGAGGTCGCTGCGCGCGTCGATCGGATCGCCGCGGCCTTGCTCCGGCGCCATGTAGTCGGGCGTGCCGCACACGAAGCCTGGGCTCGTGATGTTGCTCGCGGTCTCTCGCATCTTCGCGAGACCGAAGTCGACGACCTTGACGAAGTCGCCTCCCGAGCGGGTCGCCTCGAGCACGATGTTCTCGGGCTTCAGATCGCGGTGGATGATGCCGAGGTGATGCGCCTCTCCGAGCGCCGCGAGGACCTGGCACATGACGTCGACGATGCGCGGGAAGGCGAGCAGGCCGTCTTCGTAGGTGACGCGCGCGAGGTCTCGCCCGCGCAGGTACTCCATCACCAGGTAGAGCTGCGAGCCGTTCCGGCCGAAGTCGATGACGCCGACCGAATTCGGGTGGTTCAGGCGCGAAGCGGCGCGCGCTTCGGTGATGAAACGGGCCGACGCGCTCTCGTCGCCGAGGAGGTGGGGGTGGATGATCTTCACCGCCACCGTGCGCCCGAGCACCTTCTGCTCGGCGCGGTAGACGCGGCCCATTCCGCCGATGCCGACGAGCTCCAGGATCACGTAGCCGCCGGGGAGCGTCGTGTTGACGAGCGGATCCGCGCTCGGCGTCTGCAGCTCGGAGATCGGGAAGCCGCAGCCTGGGCAGAACTTGTTGGCCTCCCCGCACGGCGTACCGCACTGGGGGCAGTGCATCTCCGACACGCTGGCGAAGCTAGCACCCTGCAGCGCGCCGTGTGAGCGGATTGAGCGGGCTCGGCGAAGTTGTCGCGGCGCGCTGGGCTCCGCCGTGACGGGCGGCGCTCAGCGCGCCGCGCCGCTCGCCATGAGCGCGTCGATGCGGGCCGGGTCGAGGCCGGCCTCGGCGAGCACGGAGCGCGTATGCTCGCCCTGTCGCGGTGGAGGGGCGTAGCCCGCGCCCTCGGGTGTGACCGGGGTGCGGACTTGAGGGAGCTTGCCGTGCTCGGTCTCGAGGTCGAAGAACATGCCTCGGGCGGAGAGCTGCTCGTCGCCGCGCAGCTCGGAAGGGGCGAGCACGGGCTCGAGCATGATGTCGCGCGAGGCGCAGAAGCTGACCCACTCGGCGAAGCTCTTCGACGCGAAGACCTGCTCGTAGCGCCGCACCAGCTCGGCTTGGTGCGGTCCGGGCCGCAGATCGTCGAGGGTGGGCTCCACACCGAGGGCGCGGGCACATTCGAGGTAGAACTTGGGCTCGAGGGCGGCGAGCGCCACGGCGCGACCGTCGCTCGTGGCGTAGGTGCGGTACGGCGCGATGCCGCCGGTCAAGAGCTCCTCGCCACGTGCGCCGGCTTGCCCGGCGAGCGCCGGTGCGAGGCTCGTCGCGGCGAAGAGCAGCGTGCTCTCGCTCATGGCGATGTCGACCCAGGCGCCGAGGCCGGAGCGATCGCGCTCGCGCAGCGCTGCGAGGATGCCGATCACCGACCAGAGGCCGCCGCTCACGTCGGCGAGTTGGAAGCCGGGGACCGCCGGCGGCTGGCCGGACGGCCCCATCGCGCCGAGCAGCCCGGAGCGGGCGAGGTAGTTGAGGTCGTGACCGGCGCGCCCGGCGTAGGGGCCGGTCTGGCCGTAGCCGGTGAGCGAGCAGAGCACGAGCCGGGGGTGTCGCCGTCGCAGCTCCTCCGGGTCGAGGCCGAGTCGAGCGAGCACGCCGGGCCGGAACTGCTCGAAGAGCACATCGTAGCTCCCGAGCATCGAGAGCAGCGCCTCTCGACCGGCATCCAACTTGAGATCGAGCACCGCGCTGCGTTTCCCGCGGTTGAGCGTGCCGTAGGCCACGTTGGTGCCGGCCACCTCGGGTGGCATGTGCCGCAGGTAGTCGCCCTGGCCCGAGTCCTCGATCTTGTCGACCGTCGCGCCGAGATCGGCGAGCACGAGCGTCGCGAGGGGGCCGGGGATGAGCCGGGACAGGTCGAGCACGCGCACGCCCTCGAGGGGGCGACAGGCGGGGCTGATGGGCATGGGGAGAGCTCCGGTTTTCGGGCGGCGCAAAACGATCGAGGCAGGGGACGGCTCGACGCCGCGCCCTGCCTCGCTCGGTCGCTCACGGCGCTGTGCCGCGGCGTATGGATCGGGGTCTCGGTGGACGAGCGCTCAGGCGAGCGCGAAGAGCTTCTTCAGCTTCATCGCGAGCATCTGGTTGCCCTCGACCTTGAGCTTGCCCGCGAAGAACAGCGACATGCCGTTGGCGTCGGGGTTCTCGTGGAGCTTCTGGAAGTCTTCCGTGGTGAGCGTGAGCGTACAGTCCGCGCCGCCGGGGGCGCCCGACTCGGCCTTGGGGCCGGAGGCGGTCAGGTCGAGGAACCACTCACCGCCGCCGTCGCCGGTGATCTTGAACTGGTACTTCGCGCCGATCTCTTTCGCCGCGTCGGCGTTCTTCTCGAGAGCCGCGGGGATGGTGACGTTGAACAGGTTCTGGATGTCGACGGCCATGGCGCCTCCGGGGGGTCGAGGATCGTAGGGCGAGCCTCGCCCGATCCGTAGGGGCGTCGAGTTAGTGCCGACGGGCCACCGGCGCAAGCGCCTTCAGGCGTGTTTCGCCGCCGCTCGCCGCGAGGAAGCGCGCGGCGCCTGATCGAGCGCTGCGCGGAGGGGGACGACGAAGACGCCGTCGATCGCGATCCGCTGCTCGCTCGGCGGTGGGTCTGCGGGTCCGGCCCGGAGCAGGCGCTGGTCACGCACCGCGAGCCGATCGAGCTCGCTCGGCGGCGGCTGACTCGGCCTCGGAGGTTCGCTGCGCCGACCGGACATCTCGAGGAACGAAGGGGTGAGCAACGACACGAGCACGAGCTCGACGCCGCCCTGCCGCACCCACGTCCCTTGATAGAGCGAGACCGCTTGCCCGAAGGCCTCCTGGAAGAGGATGGGCCTCCACTCGAGAGGTCGCGTGAGGTCGACGCGACCGAGCCGGGTGCCGAGCTGCTGTTCGTCGAGCACGACTCGCTCGCCTCGCTGGTCCGACAGGACGAGCCGGCCCGCGGAGCTCGGCGCCAGGCGCTCGACGGCTCCGAGCCAGGCCGCGAAGGCATCGATTCCCAGCGTCACGGCCTGACCGTCGGGCCCGACCGCGTCGAGCGCCGACTCGTCGTCGCTCAGCACCGTGCACCTCGAGAGCAGACGCTCCCGGGTCGGGTCGCGAGGGTCGAGGCGCGCGGCCACGATCAAGGTCTGCGTGGGGGAGGTGACCGCCGCCGCGATCCTGTCGCGTCTGCGGTTCGACAGCAGCATCACGCCGAGCTCCTCGTCGAGGCTCATCGTCAGCAGCGTCGTGTCTCCCCGGCGGAGTCGCAGCTCGCGCGCGCCGATCTCGAGCGCGCGTCGCTCCGGGTCACCGGCCGCAGCTTGGTTCGCGGCCTCGACGCCCCTGCCCGCCGCTTCCACGCGGGGGCGCGAGGCCCCCGGCTGCGCTCGCCACCACAGGCCGGCCGTGACGAGCGAAGCCAGGGCGCCCACCGCGAGGGACCACGTGCTCGGCGCGCTCGCCCCGAGCCTCGCGGCCCCCGCGACGGCGATGAGCACGAGGCTCAGCGCGCCGAGCCTCGCGAGCGTGAGCCGCCGGCGAGGTTCGACGTCGGAGCGCTCCTGCCGAGGGACGGCGGGCTCACCGAGCACGAAGCTCAGCGCGCTCGGATCGCTCTCCGAGCGATCGGCGTCGACCTCAACCGTGCGCGTGGATGCTCCGTCGGCCAACCGCACCTCCACCGAGCCTCGTCAGGAGCGTAGCACCGGGCGAACGTGGTGGAAGCCCCCGCGCCGGCGGCGCCGTGGGCTTGCGAAGCGGCTTCGCCCGTGCTGGGCTCGCGGCGTGAGCGCACCGCTTCACGACGCCGACCCGATTCTCGAGAGGCCGCGCCCGGAGCCGAGCGAGGCCACGCCTGCGTCCGCACCTGCCGAGGCGGGCTCGACCGCTCCCGTCAAGGAGCGCGAGATCCTCAGCGTCGCCGAGCTCGACCGGCGGCTGCGCGTGTTGCTCGAGCGCAGGACCGACGGCGTGAGCGTGGAGGGCGAGGTCTCGGGTCTACGCGAGGTGGGCAGCGGCCACGCTTACTTCACGCTGCGAGACGAAGCGGAGGACGCGTGCATCGACTGCGTGATGTACAAGAGCGCCGCGTCCCGGGTGCGCAAGCACCTCGCCGAGGGGGCGAGGCTCGTGCTCGTGGGGCGCGTCACCTTCTACGCGCCGCGAGGGCGCGTGCAGCTCGTGGTCGAGTCCGTGCGAGGCGCCGGTCGGGGCAGCCTGCTCGTCGCGATCGAGAAGCGGAAGCAGAAGCTCGCCGCCGAGGGTTTGTTCGACGCCTCGCGCAAGCGCCCGCTGCCCACCGAGCCGCGGGCCATCGGCGTCGTCACGAGCCGCGACGGCGCGGTGCTGCACGACATCGTCCAGGTGGCTGCGCGCCGCGCGCGGGTGCGCATCGTGCTCAGCCCGGCGCCCGTCCAGGGGCCCGAGGCCGCCGAGCGACTCGCCGAGGCGCTGCGCCTCGTCACGCGTCACCCGGAGGTCGACGTCGTGATCCTCGCGCGCGGCGGCGGCTCGGTGGAAGACCTCGCCGCGTTCAACGAGGAGCTGCTCGTCCGCGCCGTCGCGGCTTCTCCCGTGCCGGTCGTCACCGCGGTCGGGCACGAGGTCGACGTCACGCTCGTCGATCTCGCGGCCGACGTACGCGCGTCCACGCCCTCGCAGGCAGCCGAGCTCGTCGTGGTCGACGCGCGGGCGAGGCTCGCCGAGCTCATGCGCCTGCGCCGCGAGCTCGAGCAGGCCGCACGACGCTCGCTCGACGCGCCGGGCGAGCGCCTCGACGATCTCCGTGAGCGCCTCGCCGACGCCACGCGCGCCGCGCTCGCGACGCGGAGGGAGCGGCTCACGCGCCTCGAACGTCGCCTCTCGGCGAGGCACCCCACGTCGGTCCTGCGCGACGCCCAGCAGCGCATCGCGCGCCTGTCCACGCGCGCCGATCGCGCCATGCAGAGGCGCGTCGTATCGGAGACGGCGAGGCTCGCGCCCCTGCCGCCGCGGCTGCGCGAGGCGATGGTGGCGCAGCTCTCCATGCGTCGTCTGGTCCTGGCCGGCGCGGCCGCGAGGCTGCACGCGCTCAGCCCGCTCGGGGTGCTCGCGCGTGGCTACGCGATCGTGGAAGACGAGCAGCGCCGCGTCTTGCGTCGCGCCTCTGCTGCCGCCCCGGGCGAGCGCGTCGTGGTGCGCCTCGCCGAGGGGCGCCTGCGGGCGCGGATCGAGGAGGTCCTCGAAGACGGAGAAGTCGCGGGTCCGGGCGCCCGCGAGCCGTGAGCACGGCCCGGCTCGCGCTCTACGGCCACCCGGTGGGACACTCGCTGTCGGCGGTGATGTTCGAGGCCGCCTTCCGTGCCGCGGGGCGCGACGCATCCTACGAGCTCGTCGACGTGCCACACCGGTCGGCGCTCGCGGGCGAGATCGCGCGCATCCGTTCCGGAGAGCGGCTCGGCGCGAACGTGACCTTGCCCCACAAACGCGCGGCGCTCGAGCTCGCGGGGCGCGCGACCCCGGAGGCGCTCGAGGTCGGCGCGTCGAACCTGCTCTTCCGCACCGCGGACGGCGAGGTGTGCGCGGACAACACCGACGTCGGGGCGCTGCTCGCCGAGATCGAGCCGCTCGTGACGCGTCCAGTCACGGCCCTCGTGCTCGGCGCGGGCGGGGCCGCGCGCGCAGCCGTGGTCGCTGCACGCCGGGCCGGCTGCCGGACCGTCTGGCAGGTCGCGCGGCGCTTCGAGCCAGCGCGGGAGGCGGGCGCCGAGCGAGCTCCGCACGAGCCCGACGAGCGGCTCCCCTGGCCGACGGCGGGCGCGCCTCTGCAGCCGCCCGGGCGCATCGAGCTCGTGCTCCAGGCGACGAGCGTCGGCATGCTCGGCGCGGACGACGGCGCGCTGCTCGTCTCGATGCTCCCGTGGAGCGCGCTCGGCGAAGGCGCGGCGCTCTACGATCTCGTCTACCGCCCGGAGGCGACCGCGCTCGTGCGCGCGGCCCGCGCGCGTGGTCTCGAGGCGCGGGGCGGCCTCGGCATGCTGGTGCGGCAGGCGGAGGCGGGCTACGCGCGCTTCTTCGGCGGAGAGCCTCCCCGAGGGATCATGGAGCAGGCCGCGCTCGAGGCGCTGCGCGCCGGGTCGGGGCGCTGAGGTCCGGCCCCTACCCGCGACGGGCGCCGACGAGCTGGGCCGATCGTGCTAAGAGCGCGCCATGGCACGCGTTCCCGTCGATCTCGAGAAGGTGGCCCACTGCCGCGAGCTCGCCGCCGCCGTCGCCTCCGACGTCCAGTCCACGATCGATCGCCACACCACCGTCGGCGTGGAGCGCACCGTGGCGCGCGCCTACGGCGTCGAGGGCGCCGACGCCGACGGCCGCCCGCTCGCCAACGCGCTCGTCGATCGCATCCACGCCGAGTCGTCGATCGGGCACGGCGTCGCGTGGTTCCTCGGCCACGCGCTCGCGTCGGGAGCCGAGAGCGTGCAAGAGGCGGCCGAGCAGCTCGCCTATGGTGAGCGCCTCCCGAAGCCGGGGGAGGGCAGCGAGAGCGACGAAGCGGTGCGCCGCGCGCTGCTCCTCCACACGGACGAGGCGCTCGCCCGGATCGACCGCGCCAGCGAGGAGCGAGAGCGGCGCAAGCGTACGCTCGGCCTCGGCGCGACGCCGCTCAAGTACGTGATCGTCGCCACGGGCAACATCCACGACGACGCCACCCAAGCGAAGGCCGCGGCCTTCGCAGGCGCCGACATCGTGGCCGTCATCCGTGCGACGGCGCAGTCGCTGCTCGACTTCGTGCCCGAGGGGCCCACCACGGAGGGCTACGGCGGCACCTACGCGACGCAGGCCAACTTCAAGATCATCCGCGAGGCGCTCGACGCGATCGGGCCCGAGGTCGGCCGCTACGTGCAGCAGACGAACTACTCGAGCGGGCTCTGCATGAGCGAGATCGCGTGGATGGCGGCCGTCGAGCGCCTCGACATGCTGCTCAACGACGCGATGTACGGCATCCTCTTCCGCGACATCAACATGGTCCGCACCTTCGTGGACCAGTACTTCTCGCGCAGGGTCATCGCGCGGAGCGGCATCACGATCAACACCGGCGAGGACAACTACCTCACCACCGCCGACGCCGTGGAGAAGGCCCACACCGTGCTCGCCTCGCAGTTCATCAACGAGGCCTTCGCGCTGCGGGCCGGGCTCGTGCCGGAGCAGATGGGCCTCGGCCACGCCTACGAGATCGACCCGTGGAGGGAGGACAGCTTCCTCTACGAGGTCTCGCAGGCGCAGCTCGTGAGGCAGATCTTCGATCGCCACCCCATCAAGTGGATGCCACCCACGAAGTTCAAGACCGGCGACGTCTTCCACTCGCACGTGCACGACGCGATGTTCAACCTCGCGGGCGTCATGACCGGCCAGTCGATCGAGCTGCTCGGCATGTTCAGCGAGGCCATCCACACGCCGCTCTTGATGGACCGCTACCTCTCGCTCAAGAGCGCGCGCTACGTGTTCAACACCGCGCGCCACCTGGGCGACGAGATCCAGTGGAAGCCGGGGGGCATCGTCGAGACCCGCGCCAAGGAGACGCTCGACAAGGCTCACACGCTGCTCAGCGAGGTGGAGCGCTACGGCATCTGGGAGGCGATCGCCCACGGCGCCTTCGGCGACGTCAAGCGCACACGCACCGGCGGCAAGGGCTACGCCGGCGTCGTGCCGCGTGAGCCCGGCTACCTGAACCCTCTGCTCGACGCGCTCGAGAGCGAGGCGCCGCGCGCGCCCGCAGCCTGATCCCGGCGAGCACCGACGCCCCTCCCGAGAGGAACCCACGCATGCGCGAGTCGAACATCCTGAGGGCCTACGGCGACCGAGAGGGCGACGGCATGGTCCAGATGACCTTCACGCTGGCGATCCTCCCCGGGGATCGCGCCCGCGAGGCGGCCAAGCGCTTCGCCGAGGCGCACGGCCTCGCCGATCCGCTGGTGACGGCGATGGAGCAGGTCTCGCCCGAGCACAGCTACTTCGTCGTCTACGGGCGCAGCAGACACGGCGTCGACGCCGCGGCGATCCACGTCGAGGAGCTCGCGCACAAACCGCTCGAGCGCGAGGAGATCGAGGCGCTCGGCAAGACGCTCGGTCGCAAGGTGGTCATCGTGGGCGCCTGTACGGGCAGCGACGCGCACACCGTCGGGATCGACGCCATCATCAACTACAAGGGCTTCGACGGCGACAAGGGGCTCGAGAGCTACAAGTGCATCGACGCGCACAACCTGGGCGCGCAGGTCGAGAACGACGAGCTCGCTCGGCGCGCGCGCGGCGTCAGCGCCGACGCGATCCTCGTGAGCCAGATCATCACGCAGCGGGACTGCCACAAGGAGAACGCGCGGGCCTTCGTGGAGCTCGTCACGCGGGAGGGCTGGCGCGATCAGGTCATCCTCCTGCTCGGCGGGCCGCGCATCGACCACAAGCTCGCGCGTGAGCTCGGCTTCGACGCCGGCTTCGGGCCCGGCACGAAGCCCAGCCAGGTCGCAGCCTACGTCGTGGAGCACGTCGTCGAGCGCGCCCGCGGCAAGCACGTGCGACCGGGCGTGGGCGGCGCGGGCTGAGCCGTGCCTCGGGCGCGGCGTGCCCGGTCCGATCCGTCGCGCCGCCTCAGGCGCTCGTGAGGCGGTGGTAGGCGGCGGTGATCTTGGCGAGCGCGCGCGTGGGCGACAGCCGCTCGCCGTCATTGCGGCTCTTGTCGGGGTGGCGCTCGAGCACGAGGCGCTTGTAGGCGCGACGGATCTCGTCGCCGCTCGCGCCGGGCGCGACCCCGAGCGTCGCGAGCGCCTCCGAGCGGGCGTCCTCGAACTTGGGCACGCGCACGCGCGAGCGAGGACGACCATGCAGGAACTCCGCGGCCGAGAGCCTCGGCGCGGTCCGCGCGGCGCGCTGCCACGCGTGGGGCACGAGCCCGTCGAAGAGCGCGGCGTGGAAGCTCAGCCGCGCGTCACGCAGGCCGAAGAGGCGCTCGAGCCGGTGGCGCGTCTGCTCGCGCAGCCCCGCGCGCACGTCGTCGCTCGTACAGCAACCGCTGAGCTCGAGCACCTCTCCCGAGAGGCGCCCTCGCTGCGAGGCGAGCGCGCGCTCGACGTCGAGACCGCGCGCGCGCCCCGAGGCGCTGAGGATCTCACCGAGGCGCGCGCCTCGGGTGCGCACCGCGACCGGCCGCCCGGCCACGAGGTGTACGAGGTGCCGACCGCGCTGGTCCTCGTCGCCGAGCCCGTCGAGCTCGGTGAGGGCGAGCACGCCGGTGGCTCCCTCTCGCAGGAGCGCGCCGAGCACGTCGCCGAGCGTGGATGCCGCGAGCCTCGAAGGGAGCATGATCGGCGCGTAGCAAGCCTCGCTGCGCGGAGCCAAGAATCCGGCCGAAGCCGTGGCCGCCGATCGCTCGCTCGCGCTCCGCGCTCGGCCCGCGGCCAGACCGAGGCCTTCCGTCCCGGGGCGCCTTGGTGCACGCTGCGCGGCCCCCATGGTGTTGCTCCAGAACTCACGACTGCTCGTCACCAGCGCGCTGCCCTACGCGAACGGCCACATCCACCTGGGCCACGTCGTCGAGTACGCCCAGACCGACATCTGGGTCCGCGCGATGCGCATGAAGGGCAGGCGCGTCGTCTACGTGTGCGCCGACGATACGCACGGCACCGCCGTGATGATGCGCGCGAGGCAAGAGGGCCGCAGCGAGCTCGAGATCATCGGGTCGATGAGCGAGGCGCACCAGCGCGACTTCGAGGCGCTGCAGATCCGCTTCGATCACTACGGGAGCACCCACTCCGAGGAGAACCGCCGCTTCGCCGGTGAGATCTGGAAGGCCTTCCGCGACGCGGGGCGCGTGACCGAGACCCACGTCGAACAGCTCTTCGACCCGATCGAGAAGATCTTCCTCGCCGACCGCTTCGTGAAGGGCAGCTGCCCACGCTGCAAAGCGAAGGACCAATACGGCGACAACTGCGACAAGTGCGGAGCCACCTACGAGGCGACCGAGCTGCTCGACCCGAGGAGCACCCTGAGCGGCGCGGTGCCCGAGCTCGCCACCGCCGAGCACCTGCTCGTGAGCGTCGAGCCCGACCGCCCGTGGATCACGGAGTGGATCCAGGCCGAGGGGCGCATGCCGCGCGAGATGGCGAACTACCTGAAGGGCTTTTTCTTGGGGCAGCCCTTCCGCGATTGGGACGTGTCGCGCCCCGCGCCCTACTTCGGCTTCGAGATCCCCGACGCGCCGGGGCACTACTTCTACGTCTGGTTCGACGCGCCCATCGGCTACCTCGCGGCCACCTCGCAGTGGTGCGAGCGCACCGGGGAGAAGTTCGACGATTGGTGGCGCTCGAGCGAGTGCGAGATCGTGCACTTCATCGGTAAGGACATCGTGAAGTTCCACGCGCTGTTCTGGCCGTCGATGCTGAAGCTCGGCGGCTACTCGCTGCCGTCGCGGGTGCACGTGCACGGCTTCCTCACGGTGAACGGCGAGAAGATGTCGAAGAGCAAGGGCACCTTCGTGCTCGCGTCGACCTACCTCGCGCACCTCGATCCGGCCTACCTCCGCTACTACTACGCGAGCAAGCTCGGCTCCGGCGTCGACGACCTCGACCTCAACCTCGAGGAGTTCATCCAGAAGGTGAACGCCGAGCTCGTCAACAAGGTCATCAACCTCGCGAGCCGCTCGGCGAAGTTCGTGGCGACCACGGGGCTCACCTCGAGCTACCCCGACGACGAGGGCCTCTTCGCGCGCGCAGCGGCCGAGGGCGACGAGGTCGAGAAGGCCTACGAGGCCTTCGACTTCGCCAAGGTGACCCGCCTCGTCGTCGCGATGGCCGATCGCGCGAACGAGTACGTCGACCGGAAGGCGCCGTGGGCGCTCGCCAAGCAGCCCGGCAAGGAGGCCGAGGTCGTCGAGGTCTGCTCGGTCGCGTTGAACCTCTTCCGCCAGCTCGTCGTCTACCTCGCGCCGATCCTGCCCAAGCTCGCCGACGACGTCGCCGCGCTCTTCGGCGTGCCGAACGACTCCTTCGCCTGCGCGCGCACGGCGCTGGTCGGCACCCCCGTCACGGTCTACACGCACCTCATGAAGCGTGTCGATCCGAAGGCCGTCGAGGCCATGGTCGAAGCGAGCCGCGTCGAGACCGCCGCTGCTGCGGTAGCGCCCGTCGCTCAGGGCGCGCCCAGCGCGCAGGGCGAGGTGCTCGACGACGACGGCGCCTCGCTCGCGGCCGACCCGCTCGCGCCCGAGTGCAGCATCGACGACTTCAGCAAGGTCGATCTGCGCATCGCGCGGGTGCTCAGCGCCGAGAGCGTGCCGGAGGCGAAGAAGCTGCTCAAGCTCGAGGTCTCCCTCGGCGGCGACGAGCGGCGCACGATCTTCGCCGGCATCAAGGCGCACTACGCGCCGGAGCAGCTCGTCGGCAAGCTCGTGGTGGTGTGCGCCAACCTCGCGCCCCGCAAGATGAAGTTCGGCATGAGCGAAGGCATGGTCGTATGCGCGGGCGACGGGCAGGGCGTCTTCGTGCTCACGCCGGATGCCGGCGCGAAGCCCGGCATGCGCGTGCGCTGAAGCGGGCGGGGCAGGGCTCGGAGGCTCGGTCCCCGCGCGGGTGACCCGGAGGAGTGGACATGGGGCTCGTCGAAGCAAAGGTCGTCATCGTCACCGGCGCGGGGCGCGGCATCGGTCGCGCCGAGGCCCTGGCCTTCGCGCGCGAGGGCGCGAAGGTCGTGGTCAACGACACGGGTGTCGAGCGCGACGGCTCGGGCGGCAGCGACGAGCCCGCCGCGTCGGTCGTGCGCGAGATCGAGGCGCTCGGAGGCGAGGCGACCCTGAGCACGCACTCGGTGGCGACCGAGGAGGGCGCGTCGGCGCTCGTCGAGCTCGCGGTCGAGCGCTTCGGCCGGCTCGACGTGCTCGTGAACAACGCCGGCATCCTGCTCGATCAGTCGCTGCTCAAGACCGAGCTCGCGCGCTTCCGAGCGCTCGTCGACGTGCACCTCGTGGGCAGCCTGCTCATGACGCAGAAGGCGGCGAAGCAGATGATCGCCCAGGGCGAGGGCGGGCGGATCATCCTGACGACCAGCGTCGCGGGCATGATCGGCAACCAGGGCCAGGCGGGCTACGCCGCCGCGATGGCGGGCGTCTACGGCCTCACGCGCACCGCCGCGATCGAGCTGCAGCGTCACCGCATCCTCGTGAACGCCATCGCGCCCATCGCGAAGACGCGCCTCACCGAGGACCTGCCGATGTTCGAGTCGCTCGGCAGCCTCACCCCCGAGCACGTCGCACCCGCCGCGGTCTTCCTCGGTTCGTCGCTCGCGGGCCAGCGCACCGGCTACGTGCTCGCCGTGTCCGGGGCGCAGATGTACGCGTTCAAGGTCGTGCAGACCGCCGGACGCTTCAAGGACGCCGGCGAGCCCTGGACGCCCTCCGAGATCGCCGAGCACTGGGAGGCGATCGTCAAGGGCTGAAGAAGGCGCGGGCTCCCCGGGGCCCCCCCGCCGACGTCGCGAGCCGGTCTGCCCACTCGACCGGCCACGAGCGTGCGCCGGGGCCGTTTGCTGGTCACCCGTGCGGGTGGTAGCTTCTCCGTTCGAGCGCGGCGGTTCCGGGGCGCGGATCGGCGTCGTACGGCGGGGTCGACCGAGCTCGCTCACCTGTCCCCATGGCGCGCGAACTCCAGATCCCGCTCGTCCTTTGGGTGTCCGCCGCCGTGGTGGTGCACCTACTGGGCGGTGGCGGAGCGACCGCCACGGTCATGGTGGCCGAGAAACACGCGCGCGACCGGGCCGACATCCGCGCGATGCTGCATGGGGTGCGCAGCGAGGTGCGCCGGACGACGGTCACCGAGATGGAGGTCGACATCGACCCAGAAGCGCTCGCGCAGATCGCGGCGCTCGAGCAGGCGGCCCAGCCCGGCGCCGAGCCCGAGGCTCCACCGGCTGCGGAGCCGGCGCCCGCGCCCGCGCCCTCCGTCGCCGCGGTCGAGCCACCCAAGGCGGCCCCGAGCGCGCAGCCCGAGGAGCCCAAACCCGAGGAAAAGGCCGCCGCCGCGGTGCCGCTGCCGCCCATCGCTCCCGACCGCAGGATCGCGATCCGACAGCACGCCGCCCCGAACCAGCCCGACAACCCCGACGCACCTCGCATCGCCGACGAAGCGAACCGGGTCGAGGAGGAGACGATGGCCAAGCATCGCTCGCTCGACCGAGACGATCCGGACCCGACGGCAGGCACGAGCCCCAAGGGGCCCAGCGAGGACGAAGGCAACGCCGACGAGACCAAGGTAGCCCAGGCCGAGGAGCGCCCAGGCGACGAGAAGCTCTCCTCCGGCGCGGAGCCGGCGGCACCAGCCGCCGCGGCCGCAGAGCCCGGGGGAGGGGGCGAGCGAGCCCCGGGCCGAGAAGCGAGCGCCGTGGCGCGCGCCGAGGCGCCCTCGCTCGGTGGTGCGGGGCCGGGGGCGAATGAGTCGGTCACCGGAGCGCAAGGCTCTTGGAGCATCGATCCCCAGAGCCCCGGCGGCGACGGTGGCGGCAAGCGCACTGGCGCGAGCCGCCAGGGGCGCGAAGGCCCCTCGGTCGACGTCAAGAGCTCGCTCGGGCTCGGGGCCGCCGGTAGGCCGGGCGCTCCGCCCGGGCTCGATTGGGGCATGTTCCAGCGCACGGTCGGCACCGCGCAGCTCGAGGCCGAGCGCGTCGCCGCCGGGCGCGCGATCCGGAGCAAACATCGAGGTCGTTTCGATACCAACAAATTCGAGCGCTGGCGTCCGGCGATCGAGAACTACGACCCGTCGGTGAAGGCCGGCAACCAGACGGCCCTCAACGCGGCGCGCGTGCCCTTCGCGTCGTACCTGCACTCGATCCACAACAGGCTGCACCCCATCTTCGGCGACGAGTTCCTCGCCTCACTGCAGGGTCTGCCCGAGGGCCACATGCTCAGCTCGATGGACCTCGTCGCCCACGTGGAGCTCGTGCTCTCGCGCGACGACGGCAAGATCGTGCGCATCGGCATCACCAAGAACAGCGGCAGCACCGTGTTCGACGCGGTCGCGCTCGAGTCGCTCGACCGCGCCTCGCCCTTCGGCAAGGCGCCGGATGCGATCGCCTCGCCAGACGGTCTGGTGTACCTCCACTGGGAGTTCCACCGCGATCCCTTCGATGCCTGCTCCACCCGCAACGCTCGACCGTTCATGCTCCGCGATGCGCCCAAGCCGCGTCCCACGCCCTTGGCTCCGCCGCGACCGCGCCCTCGCCCGGGCGAGGCGCCCTCGGAAGGCGAGGGCGACGGCCCACTGCTGCCGCTGCGCAAGCGCTGAGGCCGCGTCGCTCCTTCCAGGCGCCGAATGACGGGCACCCCCCAAGACGAAGAGCGACCCGTGCCGGCCTCCGAGAGCCGCGAGACCGCGGTTGCGGTCGGATCCTCGCCCCGCCGTGCGCCGATCCCGCCCTCGTCTCGCGCAGCGCCTCCGCTCGCGCTCGCCGTGCTGCGGCCGCTGCGTTCCTACGCCCTGCTGATGATCCTCACGATGTTGCTCGCTCGGGCGCTCCTCCCGGCGCTGCGAGGGGTGGTCGTCGGCATCAGCGATTGGGTCGAGCGCGGAGACATCGCCGTCGGCATACTCTCGCAGCTGCTCGCCTTCGGCTCGGCCGTGCTGCTCGGCGCGATGCTCGTGCAGCTCTCGCAGACCGACGCCTCGCGCATGCTGCGCTACCCGCTCGTGGTCTTCGGCGTGCTCGTCGTGCTCGCCACGAGCGGCTCCGCCGCGGTGGATCACCCACCCGCCGTCCTGCTCGTCACACTCGCGGTCGCGGCGAGCAGCGCCGCCGTGCTCGCGGGAGCCGACGCCTTGAGGCGACCGACCGGTGGCTACGTCGGCTTGGTGTGGATCTTCGCCGGCGTGGCCTCTCTCTTGCGGCTGGGCTCGGCCGAGCTGCTCGAGCTCGCCATCGCACGCGTGCACGAACCGCAGATCGCGCTCCGCGCCTTGAGCATCTCCGGCCACCTCGCCACGGCGTCTTTCGCGGTCGCGCTCGTCGCGCAGCTCGTGGCGATGGCCTTCGTCGCTCGGCGCGGTCGCTGGGCGCTGAGCCCGCAGGTGGTCGTCGCGATCGGCGTGGGCTTCTTCGTCGCGCGCTGGCTCTCGACGCCGCCCAGTGAGCACTCGCCGAGCTGGCTCGTGCTGCGCGGTGTCATGGAGCAGCTCACGCCTCGACCCTGGCCTGCGGTGCCGTCGGCCCTGCTCTGGGCTCAGGCGGCCATCGCACCGGTGCTCGCGCTCGCGACGCTCACCGTGCGGCGCGAGGTGCCCGCGCTGCTCGCCGCCCTGTCGCTGGTGCTGCTCGTACCAGGCACCGCCGACGTCCCGATGCTCGGCCTGTGCCTCTTCCTGAGCTCCGTGTCGCTGGCGCTCGTCGTGCGTGATTCGAAGGGGGTCTGGGCCTCGCTCGAGGAGCGCTCGCGGCAAGGCTGAGCGAGCCCCGGCGCACGCTGCTGGCGCAAGCCTGGCACGAGCGTGCAGGGGCTGCGCCTCACTGGGAGTCTGCGGGAGGCTGCGCGCGGGGGGTGATCTCGACGTAGCCGAGGTGCTCGTCGGTGCGCTGGGTGACGCCGCTGTTCGCGAGCAAGTGGCGCACGACGTCCATCGGCGTGAGGATGCCCACGAGCGTGGCCGAGTCGTCGAGCACGAGCACGCGGTGGATGTTCTGCTCGGACATGAGCCTCAGCGCCAGGCTGAGCGGGTCGTCGACCCGGACGCCGTAGAGCATGCGCGTCGTGCGCTCCATCACGCTGCTCTCCGCGCGCTCGGCGCTCGTGGCGCCGGAGAGGTCGCTGAGCGAGATCACGCCGACGATCTGCCCGGCGCTGCCGATCACCGGCGCTCCCCCGATGCGGTGGGTACGCAAGGTGTGCTCCGCGGCCGCGAGCGTCTCGGTCGCGGGTACGGTGATCACCGGGCGAGACATCGCCTCGCTCACACGCGTGACGGTCATGGTGGCGAGCTTCATGAGCAGGCTGGGCTGCACGGCACGTGCCACGCCGAGGCGAGGTCGGCTTGCTCCTCAGGACCGGGTCGGCTAAGTCCGACGCGATCCCTGGCGATGCCGGCCGATCGACCCTAGACCCCGCCCGGTCCCACCTCGAGCCTTGCGATGCAGCGTGTATCCGTCGCCGCCCAACCCTGTGAGCCAGAGGGCGCTCTGGCCGCCACTGGGGCTACCCAGTTCGGGGCCTCCGAGTTCGAGGCCTCCGCGCTCGAGGCTCCTCGTCCGTCCGTCGAGGCTCGGCCCGCCGTGAACGCGCCCGCCTCGTTCGCCGCTCGCGCGCGCGACATCGTGGCCCTCACGAAGCCGCGGATCACGACCACCGTGGCGCTCACCGCCTTCGGTGGCTACTGGCTCGGCACGCGCTGGTTCGGCCAGGCCCCGGCCGTCGAGTCCTACGGTCCGATGCTGCTCGGCACCGCGCTCGTCGTGTCCGGCGCCAACGCGCTCAACATGTACCTCGAGCGCGACTCGGACCGGCTCATGCGCCGCACGGCGAGCAGGCCGCTGCCCGCGGGTCGACTCAGCCCGGACGTCGCGCTCGCGCTCGGCCTGCTGCTCTCGGCGGTATCGGTCCCGCTGCTCACCTTCGCGGTCAAGCCCATGACGGGGCTGCTCGCCGCCGTCGCGCTGCTGAGCTACGTGCTGGCCTACACGCCGCTCAAGCGCCGCAGCTCGCTCTCGCTCTTGGTCGGCGCCGTGCCGGGCGCGATCCCGCCGCTCATCGGTTGGTCGGCGCTGCGTGGAACCCTCGACGGCCCCGGGCTCGTGCTCTTCGGCACGATGTTCCTGTGGCAGGTCCCCCACTTCCTCGCGATCGCGACCTTCCGCCGCGCCGAGTACGCGCGCGCCGGCCTGCAGGTGGCCACCGTGGTCTACGGGGAGCGCACCGTGCGGCACCAGATCGTCCGCTACACCGCGGCGATGGTGCTCACGAGCCTCCTGCTCGTGCCCTACGGACTCGGCGGGAACCTCTACCTCTACACGGCGCTCGGCCTCGGCGGCCTCTTCTTCGGGGTGGGTGCTTGGGGCCTGCGGGCCGGCACGGGCGAGCGCTGGGCGAAGTGGCTCTTCCTCGTGTCGATGATCTACCTCGTCGGGCTGTTCGTCGCGCTGAGCGCAGGCCGCGACGCCTGGCAGCTCGGCTGACGCATGGCGGCTCGGCTGATGCGCTCCTCGCCCCTAGCGCGCGTCGCCGACGGGCTCACAGGCGTCGCCACCGTGGGCCTCTGCGCGTCCCTGCTCGGCGCAGGCTGCGGCGACCGCGAGCCTCGGGCCGACGCTCGACGCGACGCGCCTTCGGTGGTCGTCTCCGTGGAGCCGCGCGCGGAGCTGTCGCTCGACCTGCCGGGTTTCGAGCTCGTCGACCAGTCCGGTCAGAAGCGTTCGAAGGCCGACTTCGCCGGCAAGGTGTGGATCGCAGACTTCATCTTCACGACCTGCCCGTCGATCTGCCCGCGCCTCACCGAGAAGATGTCGGCGCTCTCCAAACGCACGGCCGACGCGCCCGACCTGCGCTTCGTCTCGTTCACCGTCGATCCCGAGACCGACACGCCCGAGGCGCTGACCGCCTTCGGAGCGAAGTACGGTGCCGACCCGGCGAGGTGGTCATTCTTGACGGGCGAGCCCAAGCACGTCGAAGACGTCGTGCTGAAGGGCTTCAAGCAGGTGCTCAGCCGCGACTCCGGCGGCATGATCTTCCACTCGGAGCGCTTCGTGCTCGTGGACAAGCGCGGCAAGGTGCGCGGCTTCTACGAGACCGAGCCACACCACCTCGACGCGCTCGAGAAACGCGCACGCGAGCTGCTCGCCGAGCCCTGAGGCGAGCCACGAAGCACGCGGGGCGGCTCGCTCAGTGCTCCACGCCGAGCCTCTTCATCATCTTCTGCAGTCCGTAGCGGCTCAAACCAAGCTGCTTCGCGGCCTTCGTCTGGTTGCCCTCGGTCTCTGCGAGCGCCTCCCGCACGAGGCTCGCTTCGAGCGCGTCGACCTGCTCACGCAGGGTCTGACGGCCGACGCGCGGCGCGCGGCCTGCGCTCGACGCCGACGGACCGCCCAGACCCGGCGTAAGGTGCTCGACGCCGATCTCGTCGCCTCCCAGGACCAACGCTCGACGGATCTCGTTCTCGAGCTGTCGCACGTTGCCCGGCCAGCTCGCGCCGCAGAGCAACGTCAGCGCCTCCGGTGAGAGGCGCACGTGCACGCCCGGTGCGTGCTTCGCCAGGAGGTGCTGCACGAGCGCGGGGATGTCCTCCCGGCGCTCGCGCAACGCCGGCACGCGGACCGGCACGATCGACAAGCGATAGTAGAGATCCTCACGGAAGCCCCCGCTCTCGACCATGCTCGAGAGGTCCCGGTGCGTCGCGGCGACGATGCGCACGTCGACCTTCTTCGCGTGCTCACCGCCGACGGGTCGCACGATGCCGTCTTCGAGCACGCGCAGGAGCTTCGTCTGCATCGCCAAGGTCATCTCGCCGATCTCGTCGAGGAAGAGCGTGCCTCCGTCGGCGGCCTCGAACAGGCCCGCGCGCGCGCGCTCCGCGCCCGTGAAGGCGCCACGCACGTGGCCGAACAGGGTCGACTCGAGCAGCGTCTCGGGCACCGCGCCGCAGTTCTCGGAGACGAAGGCCTTGTTCGCCCGCGGGCTCGCCGCGTGCAGCGCGCGGGCGAAGAGCTCCTTGCCCGAGCCCGACTCGCCGAGCAGCAGGACGGGCAGGTCGGAGGGCGCGACCCGCTCGAGCACCCGCAGCGCGGCGCCGAGGGCGCGGCTGTCGCCAACGATGGCGTCGAAGGCGCTCGCGAGGCCTCGGGTCGAGCGGACCTGGGCGAGCTCCGCCTCCCGTTGCGCGAGCTGCTCGCCGAGCGAACGCGTCTGGCGCCTGCTCCGCCCAGCCTCTCGGCGCAACATGCTGCGCGCGCGCTCCGCGGCGATCATCGTCGCCACGAGCGACGCGACGGTCCGGATCCACGCGAGCTCGCGCGCTCCGAAGGCGCCCACCCGCACGCGGTCGTCGAGGTACGCGACACCGAGCACCTCCGCGTGTGCGATCAGCGGCACGGCCACCACGCTGCGAAGCTTCAGCGCGTGCACGCTGGCGTGCAGGTCCGGCAGCTCGGTCGCCGCATCGACGGCCACGACCGGTGCGCGGGCCAGGGCCGCGCGTCGCGCGATCGACTGCGAGAGCGTCAGCTGCTCTTCGCTCAGATCGCGTCGGGCGAGGTGACGCCCGACGCGTGGCACCAGTCGCCCGTCTGGACCGGGGAGCAGCAAGAGGCCTCGCTCGACGCCCGTCCAGGCGACGAGCACGTCGAGCGCGGCGCGGAGCAGCTCACCGAGGCGCTCGGTGCCCGCGAGCCGCTGGACCAGCGCTTCGAGCTCTCGCGCGGAGCGAGCGTCCTCCGGGTGGGCTTCGCCCACTCGCACCACACGCGCGACCCACGCCGCACGCCGCACCCCCTCCTCGAGCTCGGGCCCCGCCCTGGAGCAGAGCTGCTTGGCCAACTCGGCGGCACCGAGCTCGAGTCCGACCGCCGCTTCTCCCATCCCGAGCTCACGCGCGAGCGCCGCCCCTTCTGCGAGCGCACGCCCCTTGGTCGACACCGGCGCGCTCGCTCCGCGGAGCGAGCTCAGCGCCGTGACCACCGGCGCGCCGTCCGCCGTCGCGCTCTCCAGGAGGCTCCGGCGCGCTCGCGCGAACCACCACTCGAAGCGCGCGCTCGGGGTGCAGCGCGCGGTGCTGGCGAGCGCGTCGAGGGCTGCGCGATCGAGCCCACCGTCCGCGCCATGCTGCCACGCGCGTGCGGCTGCTCGCAGTCCGTCTTCGCCCGTCGTGCCCAAGAGCCCGAGCGCTCGGATGGCGGCCTCGCGCCCGCTGTGGGCTCCGCCTGGCTCGATGTCCGCGAGCACGCACACCGCGTAGCCCTCGGCGCGTGGGTCCTCCCCGGCGCGCGCGTGCTCGATGGCGAGCTCGGCGAAGCCGAGCGCGTCGTCTCGTCGACCTGCCGCCGCGTGCGCCGCCGCGCGAGACAGCCACGCACGCGCAGCGCGCTCCGGTCGCCCGAGCACCTCCCAGAGCAGCGCGGCCCGACGAGCCGCGCCGTCGGCCTCCGTGAGGTATCCACCGTCGACGCCGGCGGCGGCGAGCCCCACGAGGTAGGTCGCCTCTTCTTGCACCGCGCCTGCACGCACGGCGTGATCGGCGGCGCTCGCGAAGGCGGCGCGCGCACCCTCGGGCTCGCGACCCGACAGCACGTAGCCGCGCACCCCCTCGAGCCGCGCGGCTTGCTCGGGCCCCACCGCGCCGTGCAGAGCGCGCTCGACGATCTCGAGCGCGCGCTCGGGCTCTCCTTTCGCGGCCAAGGCCAGCGCATGGACCTCCGACGGCGCGGCGGAGTCGTCGTCACGCACGATCGACAGCGCTTCGTCGATTCTCCCGTCGTCGAGCGCGATCCGCCCCAGCACCGCGCGCGCTCGTGCGCTGCCAGCGCGGTCGGTCCTGCCCGTTCGGGCTGCGTCGAGAGCGCGCTCCGCGAGCCGTGTGGCGTCGCGCAGGTCTCCGGCGCGCCGCGCGACCTCGGCCGCGAGCGCGAGCACGTCGCCCGTCGTGTCATCGCTCGAGAGGGCGCGCGCACAGAGCGCCAGCGCGCGACCGGACTCGCCGGCGAGGCGCAGCGCATCGGCGGCCGCGACGACGAGCGGCAGCGGGGGATCGAGCGCGTCTTCGACGGCGCGCACCGCCGACCGTTCGGCGGGCACACGCGAGAGCGCGAGCGCGATCGTGGACGCCACGGTCGCGTCGCCGAGATCCGGTGGGCTGCTCGCCCGGGCTGGGCGCCGACTCGGAGCGCTGGAGATGGGCGCGGGCGCATCGTCCCACGCCTCCTCGACGGCCAGCTCGACGTCACGTAGCGTCCAGGTCGCCGGCTCGGCGTGCGTCGCGAGCGCCTCGAGCGCTGCGGCGATCTTCGCTTCGCCGTGCCCGAGCAAGCGCCCGAGCGGCCAGCCCGCAGCCACAGGCCCCACCAGCGAGACGAGCCAACGCGAGAGGAAGTTGCCGTCGAAGCCCAGCGCAGGGGACTCGCTCGCCCCTGTCGCGCCCAGGCTCGTGAGCACGCGGCCCCAAGCGCAGAGCTCTTCGAGGTAGGCCGCGTGCCCTTCGGGCAGGTACGCCGGCGGCGATGACAGCACGCGCTCGCGCAACCTTGCGTAGACCGCACGCACGCGCGCGCGGCCGAGGCCTCGATGTCCGCGCGACGGCGTGAGCTCCGAGCCTCCGCCACGCGCCGCTCGCGCACGAGACGAGACCCATCCCGCGTGCGGACGGGCCTCGGGTCGCGCCGCGACGAGGGCCTTCACGATCTCCCCGAGCGCGCCTTCGAGCCGCTGCTCACGCGCCGCCGCCACCGCGTCCTGGGCGGCACGCACCGAAGCCGAGCCCAGCTCGGCGAGCACCACACCGAGCGCCAGCCGATCGCGAGCCCCTGCGTCGCCGAGATCGGCGTCACCGCGGGCGAGGTACCGCGGCGTCGCGCCCTCGAGCGCGCGTGCGTGCAGGGGGCCCGTGAGTCCGAGGTCCACCAGCATGGCCCGCGCGCTCCCGAGGATCACGTTGCTCGGCTTGAGGTCGCCGTGCGCTCGCCCCGCCGAGTGGAGCGCCTCGAGCGCGGCGCCGAGGTCCTCTGCGAGCTGCAGCAGCTCGTCCGCGCTGAGCTCGGCGTGTCTCGCGTCGGCGCCCTCCAGCCACTCCATCGCGAGGTAGGGGCGGGCTCGTGGGGAGGAGCGCTCACAGACCTCGGCGCGCCCCTTCGCCACGAGCACCCACCCGGCGTCGATGAGCGTGGGCAAATGAGGAGACTCGACGGACGCGAGCGCCACGCCCTCGCGGTGGAGGTGCACGAGCGCCTCTTCACCATGGCCGACCTTCAGCGCGAACGTTGCTCGCGACGCCTCGCTCCGCGCCCGGTATACGACGGCGCTCGACCCTCGACCGGCCTCGTCGAGCAGTTCCACACCGCCCAGGGCCTCCGGGTTGGCCAACCTGGTTTGCACTGCGCCATTCTAGTAGACTCACGCCGCCACAGGGCGCCAATCTCGTTGGCTGGGTCGCCTTCGTCTCAAGGACAGGCTTCGACGTCGGCGCCCGCCGCGATCCAGTCGGACAGGGCCTCGGCCTGCTCGCGCGCCGAGCGAGGCCCGGACAGCGGCATCGGCATGCCCACGACGAAGCTGCGCAGTCGTTCCAGCTCGCCGGGCGCGAGCCCATCGTCGACTCGGTCGAACTCCGGGTGGACCAGCAGCTTGTAGAGGAGGTAGCTCGAGCCGGCATCGCCAGGCGCGATCAGCATCATCTGCGAGCCGAAGCGCAGCGGGTTGATCTTCGGTGTGTCCGCGTCGGGGCCAACCTGGGTCTGGTGGGCGACCTTCTCGATCGCCGTGGAAAGCAGCGCCTCCTCGCCGTCGAGCGCGAGGCCCATCGCCGCGCCGCCTTCGGCGCGCTCGCCGTGACACCGGCCTCCTGCGCACGACGCGAGCACCTCACGGGCGCCGGGCGCGCAGCGCGCGAGGCACAGCACCTCTCCCATGCAACGCCTCACGCAGTGCTCATCGGAGCAGTAGCGCCTGCCCTCGGGCGGACCGTCCGCGCGTGCGTCGATGCGTGGGTCCGCGTCGGTACGGAAGCGCAGCTCGAGCCCCAGCTCGAGGGGCGCACCATCGAAGGCGCGAAAGCCGAGATCTGCATCGCCACGGGGCACGTGGACGCTCAGCGTGTAGAGCGTGTCAGGCGCGAGCCGGGCGGCGGGCCCTTCGAGATAGAAACGCGCCACCCTGCGCACGGGGTCGTAGCTGGGGCGGAGCGCGACGCCCCCGATGCAGTCCTCGTAGCTCTCGACGGGCTCCGGCGCGCTCCTCAAGCACAGGGCTTGGCGCGAGACGTCGCGTGGCGCGAGGTAGCGGTCGAAGCGAAGCTCGAAGTGTGCGGTCGTGAGGACGGACTTCGACGCGTCGACGTCGATGCGCTCGAGCACAGGCTCTCCGGCACTGTCGATCCCCGTCGTGGCATGCACGGCGAGCACCCGAGGCGGTGGGGCGGTCGTCGTCTCTTCGGGCCGCTCCAGGTCGCAGGCGGCCAGCGGCAGCGCCAGGCTGAGCGCCACGGGTGGAGCGGAAGCCGCGAACGAGCCACACAGCCGCCGCAGGGGCTCTACCCAGGTCGCTCGCTGGACGGCGGGAGTGCGCTCGGCGGTCGCGTCGTCCGGCCCGCCGAGCGGCTCGAGGCTCAGCTCTCCGAGTAGGTCGAGAGCTGGTCCTTCACGACCTTCTCCGTGATGCCGGTCGCGAGGTGATCTTTCAGGCAGTCGGCGAGGGTGATGAGCATCTCGTCGACGCCCTTGTCCTGGACCAGCTTGGCCAAGAGCTGCCTCGACTCCTTGCCGTCGTCCTCGCGCAGGAAGCTCCGAACGGTCTCGACGGAGATCTCGCCCTGAAAGTCGAGATACATGTTGTCGAGGAGGTACTTCACCAGTTCCTTCACGCTCGTTCTCCTTCGCTTTCGTGGCGGTGCCGGCAGGCGGGTGCCTGCCGGACGGCCCTTGGCTATAGCGGCCGGGTTCCCGGTGACGCAAGCAAATGTTCGCGTCGATCGACGCCGACTCGCTGGCGCTTCCGCTGGGCGTCGCTCGGTCGAGCGCCTCGTCGCCGCCAGCGAGGCCGCTCCACGTCCTGGGGCTCATCGGCACCTCGCGAGCGCGCGGTCGCCCGGCTGGTGGCAGACGAGGCAGGGGCGAGGGTTCTGTGCGTAGGCCCGCCCGCAGCGGCCGACGAAGCCCGAGGGGTGAGGGTTCACGCCCTGGCCACCGCCGACCCCACGCGTCGCGTGGCAGGTCGCGCAGTCCCGCTCCGCGTGACACGACACGCATGCGTGGAGATTGCGCTGGGCCTCCCAGGCGTGGTGGTTCGGGCCGCGGGGTGCCGTGGTCCACTCCGAGGGCGGAGGGTGGAAGCGTGCTCCCGCCGGTCGCGCGCCGAGCGGACCGTCGCGCGCCACACCGACGCGCCTGTGGCAGTCGGCGCAGAAGCTCTGCTGCTGGTGACAGCTCGTGCAGCGTGGGTTGTCGAGCCGCGCGGCGGTGGGGTGCATCGACAGCCAGTCGTTCGGGTGGACCTTGCGGGGTCGCACGCGACCGTCGTGACAAGCCACGCACTCGTTCTCCTCATGGCAGCTCGCGCAGTAGCGGCTGTCGTTCGCCGCGACGGAGCGATGCCGCTCGATCCAGTCGGGGCCATGCCCCGACTGCTTCAGCCACGCCGGCGGCAGCAGCGGGCCCGTGGCGAACTCCGTGCGCAGCGCCCCGGAGGGCTCTCGGAGGTGGCAGGTCGTGCACTCGGCGTGTGCTTCACCGCGGGCAGCCGTCGGTTTCGCGTGGCAGCCGAGACAGCCCGCCATGCGCGGGAGCTGGTCGCGTGTGGCGAGCTCGAGCTGCTCCACGCGACCGTGGCAGTGCCCGCAGCCGATGTTCCGTGCGAGGTGCTTCTCGTGTGAGAAGTGCAGGTTCGGTGCGGGCATCACCGTGCGAGCGATCTTGCCTTCGGCCGCACCTGCTCCGAGGTGGCAATAGCCGCACTGACCGTTCTCGGCCTCACCGGCCGTGACCTTGGCGAGGTCTCGGTGATCGACGTCGTGGCAGCGGTCGCAGCTCGCCACAGGCTCGGGCAGCAGGCGATCGGAGCCTCGGTCGCTCGTGGTGACGCTCGCGTGGCAGCTCAGGCAGCTCTGACCGAGCTCCCCGACGTGCCGCTGGTGGTTGAAGCGAATCGTGATCGTCTGCGGTGGGAAGATCTCGTCGCTCGGCGTGGGGCTCAGATCCGAGCCGGGCGGCATCCAAGCGAGTGGCACGGGCGCGTCGTGCGGTAGCGGCGAGACACCGCTGAGGTAGGGGCCCACGACCCTGGGGGCGCCCTCCGGCCTGTCCTCCGCCGTCGCCGGGCGCAGGCCGAGCGAGCCCGGGGCGGGCACCAGCCAGCCCAGCAGGGCCGCCGCCAGGAGCACGAGCGCCGCGAGCGCGCGCGCCGCGGCGTGCCGCGCGCCTCTCGTCTTCATCGAGACCATCGAAGCTCCAATGAACCGAGCACCCGGAAGCGCTGTCCCACGAGCCTGTTCATGTCGTGCTCCCACTCGAGCGACAGCCGCGTCCCGTCGAGCGGCCTGAAGCCCGCGCCGAGGACGTAGGCGAAGGAGGTGGCGTCGCGCGGTGCGCGTGTGCCAGCGGAGCCTTCACCGCTCTGGAGCTCGGAGAACTCGTAGACGCTGAGGCGCGCGCCCAGGGCGTAGCGCCCACCGTCGAGGCTGCGTTCGGCCGACAGATCGGCGCCGACTTGCCTCGCCCGCGCACCGGTCTGGAGGGAGCTACGCAGCTCGAGCCTGCCGAGCGAGCCTCTGTAGCTGCCGCCCACGTGGGCGAGCGCGTCCAGGAGCACGTCGGTGGATCGCAGCTCCTCGCTCCGCGTCACCTCCCGGAGCGACGCGCTCGTGGCGTCTCCGATGTCCGCGGCCGCGCCACACCCCGGACCGAGGCCCACCGCGGCGCACTGAGCGTCGCCGAAAGCCGCTGGATCACCCTCGGTCGACCAGGCCCGCACGCCGCCCGAGCCTGCGAGCTCGACCTGCGATCCGATGCGCCATGCCCCCCGCAGCGTGCCCGTGGTCGAGGGGCTCTTCGTGAACCAGTTGAAGATCGAGTCTGCGTCGAAGACCGGCTCCACGTAGTCGAGGTCGGCCCCCACGGTGACGCGCTCGCCGACGAACACCTCGAGACCCGCGTAGGCGCTGGGGATCAGCTGACCGTAGAGATCGTAGGCCAGCCCGCCACGCAGCCCGCCGAGCGAGCCCTCGAGCAGCTGCACCGAGCCGCCGATGCGGTCGGACGAGGTGCGCAGCTCGTCGGTCTGCCCGGCGAGCGCACCGCCGTCATCGAACATGCCCGTCGTCGCCGAACCGGTGTTGAACACGCGGCGGTAGCTCAGCCGACCGTGCACCCAGCTCGGGCCACTCGACTCGAGCGCCGCACCGAAGGCCGGCGCCGCAGCGGCCTCCTGGTAGCCGGGGAAGTCGCTCGTGCGGGGCTCTCCTTCGCCTCCGAAGTCCGCGCGCCGCCCTCGCCACATGCCCTGCGCTTCGAACCGGCTCGTGGACAGCGGCAGCCCCCCGCGCTGCTCCAGCCCGCCGTAGACCTCGAGGTCGAAGTACCAAGGCGTGGTCACCCGGGTCAGCGCCCCATCGAAGGACCACCAGCCGAGCACGTCCACGAGGTACTGACGGCCCGCGCGGAAGTCGAGCCACCCGCCGCCGAGTCCTCGCCCCTCCAAGTAGCCGTACATCAGATCGAGCTGCGCCGTCCTGAGCCCTGGGACGAAGTACGCGCCGGAGGCGCGCGTCCAGCGCGTCTCCGCGTCGCGCACCCGGTCGGGCAAGTGGTTGCCGAGGCCGAAGTCCGAGTCGACGCGCATGCCGAGCCGGAGGCTGTAGTCACCGCCCGCTCCGTCCGTGGCTCCCTGCAGCCGATGCAGCGAGAAGCCGACGATCTGCAGCAGCCTGCGCCGCTCGATCGACGAGCCTTCCCAGGGGCTCGCCACCTCGTAGCCCTGCGCGACGGTCTGGCTGCTGAGCTCGACGTCTGCGGCCCACGCCTGCGAGGGGCCGAACAGCCCCGCGGACGCCAGCAACATGACTGCGCGGCGCGCGCACGGCTCTGGCCCAGCTGGCCGACGCGAGCCCACGACGCTCCTCGTGTTCGCCTCAGCGGCTCGAAGCACGCTGCACGCCGAACTCGGCGGCGAGTCGATCGTCGAAGGTGTCGGCGACCGCGCCGAGGTGCGTCACCATCTGCTCGAGCTCCACACCATCGAGCCCCTCGAGCGGGCGCTCGCTCACGGCGACGACCACGCCGTCGTGAACGCCGAAGGCTGCGTTGGAGAGACCCCTCGCGTTCAGGTGGAGCAGCCGCTCGTAGAGGCGCGTGCGCGCCTCGCCGTCGTCGGGCAGCCCGACGACGGGCGCGGAGACGCGCACGTAGCCGCGGCCGCGCTCGACGCCGATGGACACGTACACCGAGGCGCTCCCGCGCTGCAGCACGTAGACGACGAGGTCATCGGTGTCGGTCGAGCGCACGACGGCCGGGTCGATCCCGAGACCGCTCAGCACCTTCTCGAGCGTCGCGCGCGCTAGTTCCAGGCTTGCTTCCGTCACGCCACGAATGGTCGTCGAGCGGGTCGTGCGCTGTCAACGTGCGCGCGCAGTCCCCCCGTGTGCAGTACCCGAGCCGTGGCCAGAAGCTCAGCGCCGCTGGATGCTGCCGTCGCTGCTCAGCGAGTACTCGTACACGTCGCGCAAGGCCGTCCGCGCCGTCTCGAGCAGCTCGGTGGGGACGAACCAGCGCTTCGCCGCGACGCCCTCACAGACCTTGTTCTTGATCCGCACCGACTCCTCGCTCGCGAGCAGCCTGACGAGCGCGGGCAAGCTCTCCTGCGCGCCCTGCGCGAAGGTCGACTGCACGGCGTGGAAGCGCACGTTCTCGTTCACGTCCTCCAGGAACCGCTCGACGGTCTCGCGCACCTCGTCACCCGGCACCTCGGCGAGAGCCGCGATCACTTGCAGCTTCGGCTCCACGTTGCGCGCGTACTCGATGTCGAAGCTCTTCGCGAGGTCGAGCAGCGTGTGTGTGTACTCCTCGTCGTCGAGCAGCTCCCGGAGGATGCGGAGAGGCCAGGTCAACACCTCGGCCTTCGCGCAGAAGGCTCGCACGAAGGGCACCGCATCCTTGCCGCAGGCGAGCACGCCCTGGAAGGCGGCTTCCTTCTCCTCCTGATCGGTGATCGAAGGGTCGATCGCGAACAGGAAGCGCTTGAGCAGCGCCTCGGCGGCCTCGGGCGTCTTCAGCTGTGCCAGCGTGCCGATGGCCTCCATGC
>ERZ761602.2311-NODE-2311-length-30285-cov-4.932881_pt1 | contig 30285 bp, 18 predicted proteins | sample MGYA00512165_ERZ761602 | MGnify/ENA primary metagenome ERZ761602 (study PRJEB28899, sample SAMN02445085) | bioreactor sludge metagenome | biome: EBPR sludge; isolation source: Thorneside wastewater treatment plant | place: Australia: Brisbane, Thorneside...
GGCGGCTCATCGGGCACCGGCGGCAGCGGATCGCGGAACGGCACGTTGAGATGCACGGGACCGCCGGCCGTCGACCTCGTCCGCCACACCGCCTGCGCGACGGTCTGCCGCAGGTACCGAAATCGTGGCTCGTCCAGTTCGGGCAGGGCGAGTTCGTGCTGGAAGGCGACGTAGCCTCCGAACAGCTTCTGCTGGTCGATGGTCTGTCCCGAGGCGCAGGCCCGCAGCTCCGGCGGACGATCCGCGGTCAGCACCAGCAGCGGCACCGCGCTCTCGGCGGCCTCGATCACGGCCGGGAAGTAGTTTGCCGCCGCCGTCCCGCTGGTGCAGACCAGCGCGACCGTCTCCCGCCGCTGCTTGGCCAGGCCCAGGGCGAAGAATGCCGCGGACCGCTCGTCGAGCACCGGCACCGCCTCGAGCCCGGCATGCGCGGCTCCGGCCATCACGAGCGGCGTCGACCGCGAGCCCGGCGAGACCACCATCTGCCGCACCCCGCAGCGCACCAGCGTCTCGACCAGCACGGCGGCCCAGAGCGCGTTCACGTTGGCCGGATCGAGGGCGAGGTCGGGGGACATGGGCGGGAGACGGGCTCCACCACAGCGGGCGGCGGGGGAAATTTCAACGCGGGAGCACGGTTCCGCTGCCCGCACTCACGCCTGCAGCGCCGCCAGGATCGCGTTGAACTTCAGCTCGGTCTCGGCGAACTCCTTGTCCGGAGTCGAACCGGCAACGATGCCGGCCCCGGCGTACAACCGCGCGCGGGCGCCGTCCACCAGCGCGGAGCGGATGCCGACAAAAAACTCCCCGCCGCCGCGGCTGTTCACCCAGCCGAGGGCACCGGCGTAAAGGCCGCGGGAGAAGCCCTCCAGCTCGCGGATGCGCGCGAGGGCCGCCTCCCGCGGCGCGCCGCCGACGGCGGGCGTCGGATGCATCGCCGCCACGAGGTCGAGCAAGGGCACGCCGGCCGGCAGCGTCGCCCGCACCGGAGTGTCGAGATGCTGGACGTTCGCCAGCCTCCGGACCTGCGGCTGCGCGGGATACTCGGGCTTGAGGCCCAGCGGCAGAAGCCGGGCCACGATGTCATCCAGCACCTGACGCTGCTCGCGCAGGTCCTTTTCGCTGCGCAGCAGCGCGCCGGCGAGCGCCGCATCCTCGCTGGCTCCGGCGCCCCGGCGGATCGAGCCGGCCAGCGCCTCGGTCTCGAGCAGGCCCTGGCTGACCCGGACCAGGCGTTCCGGGCTCGCCCCGATGAAGCTCGGGCCGCGCCCGCGGGTGAACGAGAAGGCATAGCAGTCCGGAAACCGCTGCCGCAGGCCGTTCAGCATGCGGAGCGGATGCAGGGGGCGGTCGGCGGTGAGGTCCCGCGCGCGCGCCAGCACGATCTTGGTGAAATCCCCGGCCGCGATCCGCGTCACCGCCCGTTCCACCACGGCGCGATAGTCCCCGGCCTCGCGGTGCGTCCACCCGGCCGCAGTTTCTCCCGCGCCGCGGGGCGGGGCCGGCGCCGCCTGCCCGGCCGCGCCATTCCCCGGCGGGACCGGGTCTCCGGAGTCCGGATACTCGAAGCGCGTGAACTTCTGGTGGGCGCGCCAGACGCGCTGCGCGAGCCGGCCGAGGTCGGCATCGGGCGCGACGACGAGGTTGGCGACCGCCGTCGTGGTCTGCCCGGCAAGCGCGACCTGCCAGCGCGGCACGAAGGCATACGCGGCCGGAAACGGTTCATCCGGGCCGCTCTCGGATTCGAACGTGAAGCCGGCGAAGAAATGCGGCCCGCCGAAGGGCGCCGCGACATCGCCCACCGCGATGCTGTGCGCGAGCGTCTCGTCCACCCACGCCTGGATCTCGGCGAACCGCCGCGAGCCCTGCGCCAGCCGCTCGAGCGCCACCTCGGCACCCGCCACGGCGGTCGCCGCCGCGGGCCGTTCCGCATAGAAGTGCGGCTCGTGCGGCTCGAAGATCGACTCCAGCACGGCCAGGGGATCGAGCGCGTCGACCGCCAGCGAGATGCTGACGAGCTTGGCGTGTCCGTCGCGGACGGCGGCGTCGCGGCACTGCCGGAGAAACGCCATGAGCGCCTCCGGCGAGGCATTCTCGGCGGGATGGAGCGGCAGGATCGTCACGACGCAGCGCGGAGAATCTTCCGAGCAGGCCGGGAAGCCGGACCGCGAGTCCGTTCCTCCCGCCTTCCCGGACGGGCGACTCAGCCCTGGGCCGGTTTCTCCGGCCGCGGAAACAACACCAGGCTGGGCGCGACCTTGGCGCCGTCGAGACGGCGCCCCCAGTCGAGCTCGTCGCGCCACCCGGCGCCCGGCGTGTACCCGAGCACGGCGTTGATCCGGGCCGTCGTCGCCGGCGTGACGTGGTTCATCGCGGCCACCGCGAGCCGCAGCGCCTCCGCCATCGTGGCGAGCGACGTGCGCAGCAGCGCCTGGTCCTTCGGCTCGGCCGACTTGCCGAGCTTCCACGGCGCGCGCTTCTCGATGTAGGCGTTGGTGGCCGTGATGAAGGCCATGCCGCGCTCGAGCGCGGTGTGGAACTGGAAATTCTCGCTCAATGGCACGATCTCGTCGCGCGTCTTCTGCCACAGCTCGTGCAGGTCACGCTCCGGTTCCTCGACGACCTCGGCGGCCGGCAGCACGCCGCCGGCGAAACGCGTCGTCATGTTGAGCGTGCGGTTGACAAGATTGCCGAGATTGTTCGCGAGCTCGCTGTTGTAGCGGACGAGGAACTGCTCGACGGTGAATTCGCTGTCCTGGCCGACGTTCATCTCGCGGATCAGGAAATAGCGGAACGCGTCGACGCCGAACTGATCGACGAGCGAGAGCGGGTTCACGGCGGCGCCGGTGCTCTTCGACATCTTCGCGCCGCTCTGCAGCCACCAGCCATGGACGAGCAGCGCCTTCGGCGGCGGAAGGCCGGATGCGTGCAGCATGATCGGCCAGTATACCGCGTGCGGCGGAACGAGGATGTCCTTGCCGATCACGTTGAAGTCCGCCGGCCAGAGCCCCTTGTCCGCCACGGCCGAGTAGTAGTTCAGCAGCGCGTCAAACCAGACATACGTCACATAGTTCTCGTCGAACGGCAGCGGGATGCCCCACTCCAGCCGCTCCTTGGGCCGCGAGATCGAGAGGTCGTTGAGCGGCTCCTTCAGGAACTCGAGCACCTGCTTGTGCCGAAAGCGGGGAAAGATGAAGTCCTCGTGCCGGTTGAGGTAGTCGACGAGCCAGTCCTGGTACTTGCGCAGGCGGAAGAAGTAGTTCCGCTCCACGATCTCGGACACCTCGCCGTAGATCTCCGGCCAGGAACCGTCGGGCAGCCGGTCCTTCTCCTGCAGGAACTGCTCCTGCCGCGTGCTGTAGAAGCCGCGGTACTCGCCCAGGTAGATGTCACCCTGATCGTAAAGCCGCTGCAGGATTTCGCGCACGACCCGCTTGTGCCGCGGCTCGGTCGTGCGGATGAAGTCGTCGTACGAGACCTCGAGCCGGTCGTACAGCGCGCGGAACTCCTTTGCCGTGGCGTCGACGAACTCCTGCGGCGGCACGCCCTGCTTTCGCGCGCTGGCCTGCACCTTCTGGCCGTGTTCGTCGGTCCCGGTCAGGAAGTGCACCTGGTCGCCCATCTGCCGCCGGAACCGGGCAATGACGTCCGTCAGCACCTTTTCGTACGCGTGGCCGAGGTGCGGCGAACCGTTCACATAGTCGATGGCGGTCGTGATGTAGAAGGACTTCATGCCGGGTCGGACAGGAATACGCACGCCGGCACGAATGTCGAAAGTTTTGACGCAGCCGAGCGCCGCCGGCACGCTGGCCGCCTTCGGCATGACGCCCCTGCTCCGCCGCTCAAGGGCGATACCGCGATCCCGCCAGGCCGGTCGCGCTTGCGGCTGGCGCGCCGTGTTCCTGCTGGCCGGTCTCGCCGCAGCCACGGCGGCGGCCACCGCGGACGAAGCGCTGTTCTCGCCTGAGCCCTGGCCGCGCTACCGTGACGAGGTCCGGCATCCCAGCGGCGCGATTCAGCCGGCCGATGTGAGGCGAGCCCGCGCCAATCTCGGCCGGCACGCCTGGGCACGGAGCCAGGCCGCAGCGGTCGAGCGTTCCGCCCGGGCGGCGCTGGCCCGGCTTTCGCCCGCTCTCATCGAACAGATGATCCCGGCGACCACGCCCGGGGACCCGAAGTTCACGCCCTGTCCGGCGTGCCGGGAGCAGGGCAGGCCGGTGCATCCGCACGGCCAGTGGAGCTGGAGCCCGGAGCGACCCGAACAACTGGTCTGCGACGTGTGTCGCACGGTGTTCCCGCACGAACGCCATCCCGAATCGATCGCGGTGCAGACCCAGTGGGGCCGCCCGCAGACGTTCACTTTCCACGGCGGCGAGCCGTTCGTCATCTTCAGCTACAAGACCGGCCGCCCGAGCTTCTCGGCCAACGTCCGCGCGCGTCAGGTTGCCCACATGGCGGGACTCGCGCGCACCCTGGCGGAGGCGTATCTGCTGACCGGAGACGTCGCCTTCGCCGAGGCGGTCCGTCCGATCCTGCTGCGCTTCGCCGCCTGTTATCCCCACTGGCTCGTGCACACCGGATACGGCGAGTACGCCGACCTGCCGCCGCGGGTCGCGGCCCGGCACATCCTGCAGCTCCCCGCTCCGGAGGTCTGCGCCCCGCCCAACCAGCCGGACCGCCGGCTGCACACGGGGTTCTGGACGGCCGGCCGTGCCACCGGCGGCGGACAGGAATCGGGCTTCGTGCGCCGCGTCGTCGAGGCCTACGACTTCACCTGCACCGCCCGGACCGCGGCGGGGGCGCCGGTTTATTCGTCCGCGGAACGCGACACGATCGAGCGCGACCTGCTGCTCGAGAGCACGCTCCTGCTCGTCGCCGACCCGCAGATCAACAACAAGTCGGTGGGCAACCGCACCGCGGCCGCGCTCGTCGGCCTTGCGGTCGGCCACCCGGGGCTGGTCCGGTTCGGCTGGGAGGGTTTCCAGCGGACGGTCGACGGATGGTTTCTGCCCGACGGCACCACTTCCGAATCACCCGCCTACGCGCTGATGACGCTGAACAACGTCTGGGACCTGGCGCAGGCCCTGCGCGGCTACTCCGACCCGGCGGGATATCGCGATGCCGCCGGCACGCGCATCGACCGGCTCGATCCGTATCGCGGCACCGCGTATGAGCGGGTGTGGTCCGCGATGTTCCACGGCCTCCGCGGCGACCTGCGTTACCCGGCGTTCGCCGACTCCTACGCGCACTCGGCGATCAGCCCCCACTTCGCCGAACTGATGGCCGCCAGCTATCCCGAAAAGCCCGAATATCTCGCCCTGTTGCGCGAGACGTGCGGGCCGGACCTCACCCGGGGGATCGCCCCGCACGCCCTGTATTATCGCGACCCCGACTTGGCGGAGAAGCCAGCCCCCACTCTCGCGTTTCCCGACTGGGTGGCCCCCGACCTCCGCCTCGGACATCTTCGCACCGGTGCGGACGGCCGCGAGAGCCTGCTCCTGCTGAGCGCCAGCCACTGGGGCGGGCACCACCATCTGGACAGCCTTAATCTCACGTATTGGAAGAATGGAGTCGAGGTGCTCTCCGACCTCGGCTACCTCTGGGACCACCCGAAAAAGTCGCAAACGTCCCGCACCCTCGCCCACAACACGGTGCTGATCGACGGAAGGGACCAGGTCACGCGTGAGCGCGGCGGCGAGGTCGAGTTCTTCCGCGCCTCGGAGCACGTCAAGGTGATGCAGGCCTCCTCCCGGGCGTATCCCGCCGCGAGGCTCTACCGCCGGACCGCGGCGATCATCGAGCACGGCCAGGGTCGCAACTATGTCGTCGATTTCTTTGCCGTCGAAGGAGGCGGCACGCAGGACTTCGTTTATCACGCATCGGCCCCGGAAGCGCGGGTCGTCGGCGGCCGGCTCGTTGAACGGAAAGTCGAACTTCGGTATGACTTCAGCGCCGTCCGCGAGGTCGAGGCCACCGGCGTATGGCGGGCCGAGTGGCAGGGAGGCAATGGGGTGACCTGCGTCGCCTGGAACATTCCGCAGGCGGGCGAGCGCGCGTTCCTCGCCGACGGCTGGGGCCAGCGGGATTGGAGAAACTCCGACCTCGGCGCCACCCTGCCCTACGTGGTCCGCCGCACCGAGGGCGCGGGTCCGCGGCGCTTCGTTTCCGTGTTCGAAGCGCACGCCGGGCGCGCGGCCTTCGTCCGCCGCGTCGGGCTCGACGAAGCCGCCGGCGCGGTCGTGATCGAGACGGCGACCGGCACGGACTACGTGACCCTGCCGGGCGACGACGTGACCTTGCGCCCACCCGGGCTCGCTTCGCCCGCGTTGCGGGGGCGGTTCGCGGTCGCATCCGTGCAGGACGGCCGCGTGCGGTGGAGCTGGGTCGAACCGGCGATCCGATAGAACCGCGCCAGCGCTCCCCCCCCCGCGGTGTTCGCGCGCGGCTGCGACCAGCGAGCGCAGCCAGGCGAGTCTCCCGCCTCCGGCGTGTCCGGCAGCCGATTCCCCGGAGGGCGCTGCTCCGTCAGCGCCGCGGGTCCGACGGGCCGCAGCCCGCCGAAGACGACGATGCCGCTTCGAAACTGCGGTGGCCGTGGCGGCGCGATCAGAACCTGCCGTTCACGCCGAACGTGATCGCGGTGCCGTTGATGATCGTGTTCGACATCTGGCTCGGCACGCTGCGGTAGAGGCGCTGCGGCTCGTTGAAGAGGTTGGCGACGTCGATCGTGAACTGGAGGGACGGCCGGTACTGGTACGCGATCCCGGCCGTCACGGTCTCGTACTTGTAGCGATAGTTGTTCCGGGCGGGCGTGCCGGAGGTGAAGGCGGTGATGTACAGGCCGACATAGTTGTAGGTGCTGAACTTCCGGTAGCGCCAGGAAAGGCTGGCGTTGCCGGTGCGGGGAATGAAGCCGGGCACCTCGTCGGTGCTGCGGTTCGTGGCGCCGCCGAAATCGCCCTCGGTCTTGATCAGGGTATAGTTCGCCGACACCCCGAGCCCCTTAAGCAGTCCGGGCAGGAAGGTGAACTGCTGCTGGTAGGTGAACTCCCAGCCGCGGATGGTGGCGGTGCCAGCATTGCCGGACGTTAGCCGCGTGAAGCCGGCATACTCGCCGTTGTAGCCGTTGTCCGGCCCGGAGGCGACGGTGCCGGCCTCGGTCCCGCTCACGATGTAGTCCGTGATCGTCTTGTGGAACCAGCCCAGCGAAAGGCTGCCGACCGGCTCGAAGTAATACTCGAGGGTCGCGTCCCAGTTCTTCGCGTACTGCGGCAGCAGGCTGGGGTTGTTGACGGTGAGCGTCTGGAGCGTCTCGTTGATCGTCTCGTTGGGCAGCGCGTTGTTGAGCGAGGGACGGCCGAAGCTGGTCGACCAGCTCAGCCGCGCCTTGAGGTTCGGCGTGAGGTCGTGCGCGGCGTGAATGCTGGGAAACGACTTCGTGTAGTCGCCGCGCAGGCGGCGCTGCGTGCCGGCGTAATCGCGCTCCGCGGAACCCTGCGGGTCGGCGGTCTGCTGCGCGACCGTGCTGCCCACGCGGTTGCGCACCCAGCCCCAGCTTTCCGTCTCGGTGCGCTCGCGCCGTACTCCGCCGATCAGAAGCGTGCGGCCGATCCGGGCCTGGGCCATCGCATAGCCGGCGGTGACCCACTCCGTGACCGCGCGGTTCGCGGTGTAATTGTTCTGGAAATGATAATAGAGGTCCTCGCGCCAGAGGGACGGATTCACGGGCTTCCGGTCGGCGAAGAATTGCACCGGCTCCCAGTACGGCATGCGCCGGCCGGTCTTCACGTAGTCGTAGCTGACGATGCTCGGATCCGCGGGCAGCGCCGTGGTGCCGGTGTAGTTGTACCGTCGCGACACGCTTTCCGCGCTCACGTAGTTCTGCCGCCAGAGCGCGCCGGCCTTCACGAACAGCGGGAACGACACCGGCAGCTCGTAGCGCGCGTTGCCGCGGAGCTCCTTGTTGAAATTGTCGTTCTGCAGGATGGAGTTCGTGTAGGTAGTCGGACGGTAGTTGTCCGGGTTGGTGAAGTCCGGCCCGCCATTGGGCAGGAAGCGGGGGTGCAGGTCCGATTGGGTGCGGTCGAGGATCCAGCCGGCGCCGGTGAGGCGGTTGACGAGGATGCCGCCGCGGCCGCCGCCGCCGCCGTTGATGTTGGTCTGCGTGTAGAGGGCGTTGTAGTCGAGCTGCAGCCGGCCGAAGGTCTGCTCCGCCCCGAGGTCGACCCGGCGCATGCGATTGTAGAAATTGCCCGGGCCGGTCGTGGTCTGGTCGATGATCGCCGCCGCCACCGGTCGCACCGTCGTGATGAGGTCGGTGTAGCCGGGCACGACGCCGGTGTTGGTCGCATTGGGGACGGTGTTCTGGTTGCCGGTGAAGGCGCGGTGCTCGTATTGCCGGCGGAAGGTCTCGACCGCGTCGTTGAGCACGAGATTCAGCGAGAGCTTGGTGCGACTCGAGAGCCGGTAGTCGGTCTTGAGGTTGATGCTCTTCTGCTTCCGGTTGTTGTAATTGTCCCAGGTGCGATAGTCCCACACGTACGCGGGCGTGGACGTCGTGTTCTGGAAATCCCGGATCGTGCGGAAGCCGCCGACGGCGTTCTCGCTGTAGAACACGTTCAACGACACGCCGAGGTTGCGCTCGCCGCCGAAGACGCCGAACACCTCCTGCCACTGGAGGTTGAACAGCGGGTGCGCGCGATGCGCCTCGCGCAGCGGCACGTGCTCGAGGAACGGGGGGGCCCAGCGCACGCTCGTGCTGTAGGAGAGCCGGCGCTTCTCGCGCAGGCTGAGCGGCGAGCGGCTGCGCAGGTTGATCGTGCCACCCAGCGAATCGGCGCCCTTGTCCGGCGTGTGCCCCTTGGTGAGTTCCATCTGGTCGAACATCGTGCCGGTGAGATTATTGATGTTCGTCGACCGCGTGAGCGCGCCCTGGCTGGTGAGCGGCGCGCCGTCGAGCGTGATGGTATTCAGGCCCGGACCGATGCCGCGAATGGTGAAGCCGTCGACGAGGTTCTCGTCGCCGAGGTTGCCCGCGACGCCCGGCAGCCGGATGGCGACTTCGCCCGCGTTCATGTTCGGCAGGTTGCCGAACGAATCCATCGCCACGATGTTCTTCACGTTTTCCGCATTGCGCTGCGCCGTGATCGCGGCGGCCCCGCCCTCGCGCTCGCCCGTCACCTTGAAGGCATCGAGCTGGTAGATGCTGCTCGTGAGGTCGAAGGCGCGCTCCGTGCGCTGGCCGGCCGCGACCGAGATGCTCGCCCGCAACGGGTCGAGGCCGATGTAGCTGACGACCACCTCGTGCGTGCCGGCCGGCAGGCTGCCGAAAACGAAGCGGCCGGTGTCGTCGGTCAGGGTCGAGACGCCGAGCCGCGGCAGCTCGATCCGCGCGCCCTCCAGCAGATTGCCCGAGGCGGTGTTGCTGACGGTGCCGGTGAGGCTGCCGGAGTCCGCGGCCACGCTGGCTGCGGCCGACACGATCAACCAGGCACCGGCGAGGGCGAACGGGCGCAGCGCCCCGAGGACGGGCGCAACGCAGGTGCGGAAGGGGGACGGGAGTAGGTTCATGGGTTCGGGGTGCCGGCGCACGTCACCCGCCAGGGCGAACCCGAGCGGTTCGGCTGAAAGGGTGACGCGCGGCGGGCGGGCTCTTACGGGGTTGGCGGGTCGGAGCCACGATGAACGCGCACGACCGGGCCCGGCGAGCCGATTTCCGCGCCTCGGCCGCGCTGGCGAAGAGCCTGGCCGGGCGGCCGCGCCTTCGGGCTGGGCCCGCGGAGGCAAGCTAGTCCGCGGCGGCGAAAAGCGGGCGCAAATCCGGATCCTGGCGGCTCTCGGCCTGGAATCGTGGCTCCATCCGGCACGCCTCGGCCAGCCGCTCACGGGCGCGAGCGAGGTCACCGAGCAGGGCCTCGTAGCAGGCGAGGTTGTAATGCAGCACGGCCGACTGCCCGCCGTGGCGCACCTCCGCGGCCAGCAGCACGGCGCGCGCCTCGGCGACGCGGTTCAGTTCGCGCAGCGCATACGCCCAGCCGATCCAGGCGTGCTCGGCTTCCGGATACGCCTCGGCCAGCCGGCGGCCGTACTGCACGGCCGGTTCCCACTCGCGCGCCGCCAGATGCAGGTCGACCCGGACCCCGAGCACCTCCCGATCGTCCTGCTCCGCCGCGTCGACCGCCTCCACTTCGGTCGCGGCCTCCCGGACGAGGCCGAGTTCGAGGTAACCTCGGGCATAACGGACGCGGCGTCGGGTGAGGGCGGTGGGCATCGGACGAACCACGGTGGACCCACCGCCGCCGCGCCGCCATCACGGATTCGCCGACCCAACTCGCCGTTGACGCTGCCTCGGCCGCCCCCTTGGCTCTGCGCCGCGCGCCGCGGTCCCGGCGCGATCCCCTGAAACTCGACCTTTCCATCCGTCAACCCTCGGCCCTGCCCGTCCTGCCGGCGATCGCGACGAGCGTGCTGTCGCTGGCCAACAACCCGTCCGCCGACGCCGCGGACCTCTCGGACCTGATTCACCAGGACCAGACGCTCGCCGGGAACGTCCTGCGGATCGCCAATTCCCCCGCGTACCGGACCGGTGACGCGATCGTCTCGCTGCGGCAGGCGGTGCTGCAACTTGGGTTTTCCGTGCTGAGCGAGATCGCCGTGGCGGCCTGCCTCAATGCGGACGCGTTCAGGGCGCCGGGCTTCGAACCGCTGCGCAAGCGGCTGCTCGCGCATGCGTTCGTGACCGGTGGCTTCGCCAAGGAGCTCGCCCGCCGCAAGCGCCGCAATGTCGAGGCGCTGTTCCTCTGCGGCCTGCTCCATTCCGTGGGCCGGACCGTGGCGCTCCGTCTCGTGGCGGAGGCGCACGCCGGCGCGGCGGAAAGGCCCGCCGAAGCGGACGTGCTGCCGGTGCTCGATGCCCACGAAGCGGAACTGGGCGCGCGCGTCACCGCCGCGTGGAACCTGCCCCCCCAGGTGCAGACCGCGGCGGCGCATCACCGCGCGCCGGAGCAGGCGCCCGCGTTCGTCGACGAGACCCGGACGGTGGCGCTTGCGGCCGCGCTCGCCACCTGGGGCCTGCAGGACGCTGCCCACGACGAGGCGGTCGTCCGCACCCTGCCCGCCTGGGCCGGCTTGAACTACTACCCCGACGAGGTCGACGCCGTGCTCGAACGGCGTCCGGCCCTGCTGGAGGCGGCGGCCATCTTCCTCGCATGAATCCCGCGGGCGCGTTCGACTTCATCATCCTCGGCAGCGGTCCCGCCGGCCAGAAAGCGGCGATCCAGGCGGCGAAGGCCGGCCGCAAGGTCGCCATCGTCGAACGCGAGCGCAACGTCGGCGGCGCCTGCGTGTACACCGGGACGATTCCCAGCAAGACCCTGCGCGAGGCGGCGCTCACGCTCCTGACGGTGAAGCGCAACGCGCAGTTCCTGGAGTTCCGGTTCCGCGAGAATGCGGAGATTGCGACGCTCATGACGCGCCTCGACGCCGTGCTGGCCGCGCATGCGCAGTTTCTCGGCGCCGCGCTCGCCGCCAACGGCATTGTCACCCTGCCCGGCCGCGCCCAGCTCGTCGATGACCACACCGTGGAAGTCGAGTCGGTGCGCGGCGAGCGCAGCCGCTGGCGCGCCGAGTTCATCATCCTTGCCACCGGCTCGCGGCCGCGCAACCCGCCCGAGGTGCCGGTCGACCACGAGTCGATCCTCGATAGCGACTCCATCCTGAGCATGCTGTACCTGCCCCGCTCGCTCACGGTGCTGGGCGGCGGGGTGATCGCGACCGAGTACGCCTCCATCTTTTCGCTGCTGGGCGTGCAGGTGACGATGATCGACCGCGGGCCGCGTCCGCTGGGCTTCCTCGACCCCGAGTTGGTGGACGGCTTTCTCGAGCATTTCACCCGCCACGGCGGCCGCTGGATCGGTGGACGGCAGACCTCGCGGGTCGAGCTCGGGCGGCTCGGCGAAGTGACGACGACGCTGGACGACGGCGAGCGCATCGTGAGCGACAAGCTGCTCTGCGCGCTCGGCCGGGCCGCCAACGTCGAGACCCTCGGCCTGACCGAGGCTGGCATCAAGCAGGGGAAGTACGGGGTCGTGGCGGTCGATGCCGCCTACCGCACCAGCGTGCCGCACATCTACGCGATCGGCGACGTCATTGGGCCGCCGGCGCTCGGCTCGACCTCGATGGAACAGGGCCGCCGCGCCGTCTGCCACGCGCTCGGGCTTCCGCCGGGCAGCCCGTTTGAACTCGTGCCGATCGGCATCTACGCGGTGCCCGAGCTGGCGAGCGTGGGACTCACGGAGGCGCAGGTGCGCGAGCGCCACGGCGGCGCGCTCGTCGGCCGGGCGGATTTTCGCGAGGTGGCGCGGGCGCACATCGCCGGCCACCAGAGCGGGATGTTGAAGCTCGTGACGGGTCCCGACGGCGGAAAGCTGCTCGGCGTTCACATCGTGGGGGAAGGGGCGACGGATCTCATCCACGTCGGCGAGATGGCGCTGCTCAACGGCAACGATGTCTCCATCTTCCACGAGAACATCCTGAACTTCCCCACCCTCGGCGAAGCGTACCGCATCGCCGCGCTCAACCTCCGCAACCAGGTGCACGGCACCCCGCGGCCGCCGGCCTAGCCGTCCCGGGAGCCGTACCCACCGCCTTGATCCTCCCACCATGAAACCCGAACTCACCCGCCGCACCTTCCTCAAGACCACGACCGCCGCCAGCGCCCTGGCGTTTCCCGCGGTGATGCGCGCCCAGGCGCCGGGCGCACCCGCGCCCAGCCAGCGGCTCAACGTCGCCATCATCGGCGTCGGAGGGCGCGGGGGCGCCGCGGTGACCGACATGCGCAATGAAAACATCGTGGCGCTGTGCGACGTCGACGAGGACCGCGCCGACTCCTCGCTGAAGGGCTTCGCGGGCCGCTTTCCCGCCGAGGCCGAGAAGTATTCCGCGGCGAAACGCTTCACGGATTACCGGAAGATGTTCGACCAGCTCGGCAACCAGATCGACGCCGTCACGATCTCGGTGCCCGACCACAGCCACTTCGCGATCGCGATGACCGCGATGAAACTGGGCAAGCACGTCTACGTGGAGAAACCGCTTTCTCACACCGTGTGGGAAGCCCGCGAACTCACCCGCGTCGCGCGGGAGAAGAAGGTCATCACGCAGATGGGCAACCAGGGTCACACGCACGACGGCACCCGCGTGCTGAAGGAGTGGGTGCAGGCCGGCGTGCTCGGTGAGGTGCGCGAGATCGTGAGCTGGACCAACCGCCCGTTCTTTCCGCTCTGGCGCGAGCCCGTTGGTTCCTACCGGAAACCGGATCACTCGAAATTCGTGCCCGTGGTGCCGAAGACGCTCAACTGGGATGCCTGGCTCGGTGCCTCCGCGGCGCGGCCCTACGACCCGGCCTACCTGCCCGGGCTGAAGTGGCGCGGCTGGTGGGATTTCGGCACGGGCGCGTTCGGCGACGTGGCGTGCCACATCATGGATGGCGCCTACTGGGCGCTCGAACTCGGCGCCCCGACCGCGGTGGAGGCGATGTCCGCCGGCGCGACCGACGTGGCGACGCCGCACGCCTCGATCGTCACGAACTACTTCCCGGCTCGCGGCAAACTGCCGCCGGTGAAGTACACCTGGGCGGACGGCGGTCTCATCCCGCCGCTCCCGGTCGAGCTCGAGCTGGGTCGCGACTTGAACAGCGAGGCCGGCACGCTGATTTTCGGCAGCAAGGCGGTCGCGCTCTGCTCGTTCTACTACGACACCGTGCGGATCATCCCCGAGGCGAAGATGCGCGACCTCGCGCCCACGCTGCCGGCGAAAACGCTGCCGCGCGTGCAGGGCGGACCGTTCAACGAGTGGCTGCGCGCGTGCAAGGGCGGGCCGAAGGCCGGCTCCAACTTCGATTACTCGGGACCGTTCACCGAGGCGGTGCTGCTCGCCAACGTCGCGATCCGGACCCGCCGCCGCATCGAATGGGACGCCGCCGCGATGAAGGTCACGAACATCCCCGAGGCGAACCAGTTCGTGACGAAGGAATATCGCAGCGGCTGGATGTGATTCCCCACGCTCCGAGAACCTCGGGCTGACGACCTCTGTCGCCGGGCCGAGGTGGAGCCGCCTGTTCCCAGGCGGCTGACGTTCCGTAGCTCCCTATATCAGCGGCTTGAGGTCAAGCCGCTCCACCTGCGGGCCGCATCCCGTCGCAACCGCGGCGCCGACGGAGCGACGCCCTGCGACAACGACTGGAGCACTTCCTTGTCCGCTCAGCCGAGCGAGAGCTTGTATTCCACCGACTCGCGCAGCGCTTCCCAGCTGGCGTCGATGATGTTGTCGCTCACGCCCACGGTGCCCCAGATGCGGTCGCCGTCGCCACTCTCGATCAGCACGCGCGTGCGCGAACCGGCGCCGCTGCTGCCTTCAAGGATCCGCACCTTGTAGTCCCGGAGATTCATGTCGCGCAGTTGCGGATACGTCTTCTCCAGCGCGAGCCGGAGCGCGCGGTCGAGTGCGCCCACCGGGCCGCTCTCCTCGGCGACGGTGTGCACTGTCTGCCCGTTGACGTTCAGCTTCACCGTCGCCTCGGCCCACAGCTCGCCGCCGTGGCGCTCGATGATGACGCGGTAGTTCTCCACCGTGAAGAACGCGCGGTTCTGCCCGAGGTGCTTGCCGACGAGCAGCCGGAACGACGCGTCCGCGGCCTCGTACTCGTAGCCGCGGAACTCGCGCTCCTTCAGCTCCTCGATCAGGCCCTTCATCTCCGGGCGTTTCTCGTCGAGCTCGAGCCCGAGCTCCCTCGCCTTCAGGGCGAGGCTGGAGCGGCCGGCCATGTCGGATACGAGCACGCGGGTGCGATTGCCGACCAGCGCCGGGTCGATGTGCTCGTAGCTGCGCGCGACCTTCTGCGCGGCGTTGGCGTGCAGGCCGCCCTTGTGGGCAAAGGCCGACTGGCCCACGTAGGGCGCCTTCGGATCCGGGCGCAGGTTGGCCAGCTCGTCGAAGAAGAGCGAAAGGTCCCGCAACTGCGGCAGATTCGATCCGCAGTGCGCGGTGCGCCCCATCTTCAGCAGCAGATTGGGCAGGATCGTGGTGATGTTCGCGTTGCCGACGCGTTCCCCGTAGCCGTTGGCCGTGCCCTGCACGAGCGTCGCGCCCGCGGCCACTCCGGCCAGCGAGAGCGCGACGCCGAGGCCGCAGTCGTTGTGGCAGTGCACCCCGACCTTGTCGGGGCCAAATTCCTTCACCGCCCGGCCCACGATCTCCTTGAACTCATCGACCATCGTGCCGCCGTTGGTGTCGCAGAGCGAAAGGTTCGACGCCCCGCCGCGCAGCGCGGCCGCGAGCGTGCGGAACGCGTACCCGGGATCCGCCTTGTAGCCATCGAAGAAATGCTCCGCGTCGTAGATCACCTCGCGGCCCTGCGCGACCAGGTAGCGGGCGGAATCCTCGATCATCGCGAGGTTCTCCTCGAGCGTGGTGCGAAGGATCTCCGTGACGTGCAGCGTCCACGTCTTGCCCACGATGGTCATGACCGGCATGCCGCTCTCGAGCAGCGTCTTCAACTGCCCGTCCTCGCTCGCCTTCACGCCCGCGCGCCGGGTGGAGCCGAACGCCGCGAGCCGGGCGTGCTTGAGCTGCAGCTTCCGCGCCTCCTGGAAAAAGGTGATGTCGCGCGGGTTCGAGCCGGGGAAGCCGCCCTCGATGTAGTCGACGCCGAAACTGTCGAGCTTCTGTGCAATCAGCAGCTTGTCTGCGACGGAAAAACTGATGCCCTCCCCCTGCGTGCCATCGCGCAGGGTCGTGTCGTAGATCTTGACGGCGTTGCTCATGCGAGGGTCGAGGGTTGGCGGCGGATGCGTGGCTGGCAAGGGGGCTTTTCCGGACGGCCGGGCGGGCGGTTCCCCCTTGCGGGCGCAGGCAGCGCCCGGATGCTGGCGCGATGTCCCGCCTGCTTGCCCTGACGCTCCTCGTCCTCGCCGCGCCGCTCGCGTCCGCCCAGCGCGAGCCGCTCACCCTGCGCGTGATGTCGTACAACATCCACCATGCGGAAGGCCTCGACGGCCGGCTCGACGTCGAGCGGATCGCTCGGGTGATTCTCGACGCGAAGGCCGACGTCGTCGGGCTGCAGGAAGTCGAACGCGGTGCCGAGCGCACGCAGCGGCGGGACCTTCCGGCCGAGCTCGCGAAGCTGACGGGCCTCACCGCGCGATTCGACCGGAACATCCCGCACCAGGGCGGCGAGTACGGCAACGCCGTGCTTTCGCGCTTCCCGATCCGGCAGGCCCGCAACACGGCGCTGAAATCCTTCGCCGGCGGCGAGCAGCGCGGCGTGCAGCAGATTCTCCTCGAGCTCCCCGGCGGGCGCGAACTGCTGTTTATCAACACGCACCTGGACCACCGGCGGGATCCGGCCGAGCGCGAGCACAGCGCGACGGAACTTCAGGCGATCGTCGCGGCCGCGGGCCGGAGGCCCGTGATCCTCGTCGGCGACTTCAACGCCGCGCCCGAAGCGCGGTCCATCGCGGCCGTTCGCGGTTTCCTGACCGACACGTGGACCGCGGTGAGCCGGGAACCCGGCTTCACCATCCCGGTGCGCAAGCCGACGCGACGGATCGACTACATCTGGATCACCCCCGCCACGATCACTCCGTTATCGATGGCCGTGATCGCCAGCGAAGCCTCGGACCATCTGCCGATCGTCGCGGAGCTGCAGGTGAAGTGACGGCGCTGCGCTCCGCCAGGAGCGCGGCGACTCATTCCTCCTGCGGCCGGGGACGGCCGCGCTCCCAAGGGGGATGGCGCGTTGGTGGACGAACGCGACACGACGGCGCGGCCGGGGCTAGACCGCCCGGGCGTCGATGAACGCCCGGATCGCATCCGGCGTCGACTTGATCCGGTGTTTCACGACCGGGCGCGCCTTCAATGCCTCCAGCGTCGGGTGCGTGGGCGCCACGCCGATCGCCGCCTGGATCGTGTCGGGAAACTTGGCGGGGCTCGCGGTGGCCAGGACCACGTTCACCCGGTCTGGGTTGAGTTCCTTGAAGCCACAGGCGGTGTGGGGATCGGCGACGTAGCCGTGCTCCCGATACACCTGTTGGATGATGGTGGCGATCTCCGCGTCCGTCGTGCGGGAGGCGGTGAAGGTGTCGCGATCGAAACCCTCGAACCGGTACGCGCCGGTGCGCTTGAACGTCGCCATCACGTCCCGGACCCGGGCGGGATCGCGGCCGACGGCGAAGTGGATGAAGCGCTCGAAGTTCGACGCCACCTGGATGTCCATCGACGGCGCGAGGCTCGGCTGGACCGCCCCCACGCGGTACTCGCCGGTGGTGAAGAGCCGGTAGAGGATGTCGTTCTGGTTGGTGGCGACGCGGAAACCGCGGATCGGCACGCCCATCTTCTGGAGCATCCACCCGGCCAGCACGTTTCCGAAATTCCCGGTCGGCACGACGAACTCGACGTTGTCGCGCTCGCCGGCCGGCAGCTTCAGCCATGCGTGCAGGTAGTACACGCACTGCGCCAGCACGCGCGCGAGGTTGATCGAGTTGACGGCCGACAGCCGGTGGCGCGTGCGGAAATCCTGGTCGCCGAAGACCTCCTTCAGCGCCGACTGCGCGTCGTCGAACGTGCCGTCGACCGCCAGCGCAAAGACGTTGTCCGCGCCCGTGCATGCCATCTGGCGCTCCTGCAGGGGCGAGACGCGGCCGTCCGGATACAGGATGAAGATCGCGGTGCCGGGTCGCCCGATCAGCCCGTGAATCGCCGCCGCGCCGGTGTCGCCGGAGGTGGCGCCGAGCACGTTGATCGTCTCCCGCCGCACCTGGCACTGGTGCGCGTAGAGGTTGCCGAGGAGCTGGAGCGCAAAGTCCTTGAACGCGAGCGTGGGCCCGTGGAACAGCTCGAGGACGTAGAGGTTTCCCGCGATCGGCCTGAGCGGCGCGATCTCCGGATGGTCGAAGCGCGTGTAGCTTTGCGCGACGATCCGGCGCAGGGTGTCCGCCGGGATGTCCGTCGCGAAGACGCGCAGGAACTCGAAGCACAGTTCCGCATAACCCAGCCCCGCGAAGCGCGCGAGCTCGCCGGAGAAATCCGGCAGCCGCTCGGGCAAATAGAGGCCGCCGTCGGGCGCGAGGCCGGTGGCGACGGCATCGGAGAAGCCGAGCGCGGGTGTCTGTCCGCGGGTGGAGAGGAAACGCATGGGTTCAGAGTAGCGAGTAGTGAGTAGCGAGTAGTGAGTAGCCGGAGCCCAACCCGTACGCTGAACTCGCCTGCCGGATGCTCGCTACTCGCTACCCGCTACTCGCTACTTTCCTTTACAGCTTCTCGAGTTCGAACGCCGCGTGCACCACGCGCGCGGCCTCGTCGGCCTGGTCCTTGGCGATCACGACCGAGATCTTGATCTCGGAGGTGCTGATGAGCTCGAGGTTGATGCCGGCCTTCGCCAGCGCCTCGAACAGTGTCGCCGCCACGCCGCTGTGGGTCTTCATGCCGACGCCCACGACGGAGAGCTTGGCAATCTTCTCGTCGAAGGTCGCGTCGCCCCCGACTTCCTTCAGCGCGGGCTCGAGCGCCTTCACCGCCTTGTCCTTCTCGGACAGCGGCACCGTGAAGGTGAGATTGGCCACGCCGCCGCGGCCGACGTTCTGCACGATCATGTCGACGTTGATCGTGGCATTGGCGAGCGCCTTGAACACCTTGGCGGCGGTGCCGGGCTTGTCGGCGACGTTGCTCACGACGACCTTGGCCTGGTCCTTGTCGACGGCGACGCCGCGGACGAGCACCTTTTCCATGTAGGCGACTTCCTGTTTCACGATGGTTCCTGGGTTGTTGTTGAAGGAGGAGCGGACTTCGAAAACGACGTTGTACTTCGCGGCAAACTCGACCGAGCGGGTCTGCATGACCTTGCTGCCGAGGGACGCCAGCTCGAGCATCTCGTCGTAACTGATCTCCGGAAGCTTCTTCGCGTTCTTCACCACGCGCGGGTCGGCGGTGTAGACGCCGTCGACATCCGTGTAGATCTCGCATTTGTCCGCCTTGACCGCCGCCGCGAGCGCGATGGCGGTCAGGTCCGAGCCGCCGCGGCCGAGGGTCGTGGTCTGCCCCTCGGCGTTGGTGCCCTGGAAGCCGGCCACGATGATCACCTTGCCGGCCTGGAGGTCGCCGATGAGGGCCCTGGCGTTGATGTCCTTGATCTTCGCCTTGGTGTGGACCGTGTCCGTGAAGATGCCGGCCTGGGCGCCGGTGTAGCTCACGGCGTCGACTCCGATCGCGTGCAGCGCCATGGCGGTGAGCGCGATGGTCTCCTGCTCGCCGATGGCGAGGAGCTGGTCCATCTCGCGTTCGCTGGGCAGCGGAGTGATGGCCTTGGCGCGGGCGATCAGCTCGTTGGTCACGCCGGCGCGGGCGGAGACGACGACCACCAGCTCGTTGCCGGCGTCGCGCACCGCCTTGATCCGGTTGGCGACGTTCTTGATGCGATCGACGTCACCCACGGAGGTGCCGCCGTACTTTTGGACGATTCGGGCCATGGAGGCTTCAGCAGTTAAAGGGAGGGTAAGTACGCGCGAGGTCCGGCCGCATCAGCGGTCAAAATCCCCGATCCGCAGCAGGACGGGATCGTCGAGCACCGCGCCGAGGCGCCGGAGCTGTTTCAACGTGCCGCCCATCGCGCGCTCGTTGCTCTCGTGCGTCGTCAGGACGAGCGACGCGGCGCCCGGCGTATCGGCGGGACTCTGGATGACGCTGGCGATGCTGACCTTGCCCCGGGCCATGACGGAAGCGACGCGCGCGAGCACCCCGGGTTCGTCCTTCACCGTGAGACGCAGATAATAGCGGGAACGGATGCTCTCGGGCGGCGCGAGCCGGCAGCCGTTGTCCCGGGGCTGCGTCACTTCGCCGAGCAGGTGGCCGCCCTTGCCGTGGGTCAGGAGCGAGGCGGCGTCGGCGATGTCGCTGATCACCGCGCTCGCGGTGGCGTCCTGGCCCGCGCCGCGGCCGCTGTAGAACGTCGTGCCGACCACGTCGCCGGTGACCGAGACGGCGTTGAACACTCCGCTCACGTTGGCGACCACGTTGCCCTCCGGCAGGAGCGTGGGATGCACGCGCACGCTGAGCTCGTTCCGCGCAAAGTCGCGCGTGATGATCGCAAGCAGCTTGATACCGAAACCGAGCGTGGCGGCATTCTTGAAATCCGCCGGGGTGATGCGGGAGATGCCCTCCACGATCATCTGGTCGGTCTTCACCCAGACCCCATGGGCGAGCCACGCGAGCACCGACGCCTTGTGCGCGGTGTCCCAGCCGTCGACGTCGAGCGACTCGTCCGCCTCCGCGTAGCCGAGCCGCTTGGCCTCGGCGAGCACGGCTGCGTACGGGGCATCCTGCTCCTCCATCTGGGTGAGGATGTAATTGCAGGTGCCGTTCAGGATGCCGTAGATGCGCGGGAAGCGGTTGGCGACGAGACCTTCGCGCAGCGCCTTGATGATCGGGATGCCGCCGGCCACCGAGGCCTCGAAGAAGAAATGGCCGCCGTGCCGCTGCGCCGTGGCGATGATCTCGGGGCCGTGCTCGCAGATCAGCGCCTTGTTGGCCGACACGACCACCGCACCGCGCCGGAGGGCGGCGAGCGTGACTTCGCGGGCCAGCGTCGTGCCCCCCATGAGCTCGCACACGATATGGATCGAAGGATCGTTCGCGATGGCGAGCGGGTCCTCGGTGAGCAGCCGGGCCGGCACCTTCACCGGGCGCCGCTTCGAGCGGTCGCGCACGGCCGCGCGGGCAAGGTTCAGTTTCGCGCCGAGCCGGGCTTCGAGCTCGCCGCGATGCGACGACAGATGCTTCCAGACGCCCTGCCCGACCGTGCCGAAGCCGCAGAGACCGATGTTGAAGGTTTGAGGGTCGCTCATGGTTTCGTGACGCCCGCCTTGCGGCCGACCTTGGATTCGGTGCCGGCGAGCAGGCGCGTGATGTTGGTGCGGTGGCGCAGGATGACGAAAAGCGCGGTGACGGCCGAGATCACGACCAGCAGGAGGGGCTGGCCCAGCAGCAGTGCCGAAACCGGGAGTGCGATCGCGCCGAGCATCGAGCCGAGCGAAACGTAGCGCGTCAGGGCCAGCGTCAGCATGAACACCACGAAGGCGATGCCCATGCCGAGCGGGAAGACCATGAGGAAACCGCCCGCGCCCGTCGCGACGCTCTTGCCCCCGCGGAAGCCGGTGAAGCACGAGAAACTGTGGCCGAGCACGGCCGCGACCAGGCCGGCGATGCCCACGGCGAGCTGCTGCTCGACGGGCAGGAAAAACATCGGCCAGCCGGCGGCCACGATACCCTTGAGGGCATCGAGGAACAACACGAGGTTGCCCGGGCCCGCGCCGAGCACGCGACGCACGTTGGTCGCGCCCGGATTCCGGCTGCCAACCTCGAAGATGTTCACGCCCTTCGCCCGCGCGACCAGGTACCCGAAAGGCAGCGCGCCCAGCAGGTAACCGATGGCAGTCGCGAGAAGCAGCGGCGTGAGCATCCGGCGTGGTCAGAGCTGGACGAACTTCGCCAGCTTGATCGCGGGATGTCCCTTGATCTCCTGGCGTGCCCCCGCGCTCGGTTCGGTGTCGACGCGGACCACCATGTAGGCGGTGCCGCCCGGCGTGAGCCGCGAAAGCGACATGTCCGCGATGTTCACCTTGTCGCGTCCGAGGATGGTGCCGATCGTGCCCACCATCCCGGGCTGGTCGACGTTCTCGAGCACGAGCAGCTTGCCGTCGGCCGCCACCTCGACCTCGCGGCCGTTGATGCTGACGATGCGCGGCTGGTTGCCCTTGCCGATCAGGGTGCCGGCGGCGGAATGCACGGTGCCGTCGGGCGCGACGGCCTCGACCTGGATGAGTTCGCTATAGCCGGAATCGTCGGTCGACTTCACCACCTCCGCGCGGGTGCCGAGGCGTTCGAGCAGCACCGGGGCGTTGACGAAGTTGACCTCGTCGCCGCTGATGCGGCGCAGGTAGCCGCGCTCGATCGCCCGCGTGATCGCGTTGGCATCGAGGTCGACGAGCTTGCCCCAGTACGTGATGCGCATCTGCGCGATCTGCGCGGGCGAGATCTGCTGCACCAGCGTGCCCAGCTTGGAACCCAGGTCGAGGTACGGCCCGAGGACCTTCAGCGTCGCGGCGTCGATGGAGGGCACGTTGACCGCATTGCGAATGACGCCGCCGTTGAGCACGTCGGCGATCTGCTCCGCGATCTCGATCCCCACCGATTCCTGCGCCTCGGCGGTGGAGGCGCCCAGGTGCGGGGTGAGCACGACGTTGGGCAGCGCGCGAAACTCGCTCTCCTTGGCCAGCGGTTCATCCTCGAAGACATCGAGGCCCGCCGCGGCGACCTTGCCGCCCTTGAGCGCGGCGATGAGGGCGGACTCCTTGATGATGCCGCCGCGCGCGCAGTTGAAAATCCGCACGCCCTTCTTGCACTTCTCGAACGCCGCCTCGTCGATCATGTACTTGGTGTCGTCGGTCAGCGGCATGTGCACCGTGATGTAGTCCGACTGCCGCAGCAGGTCGTCGAGGGAGACGCCCTCGACCTGCATCGCCTTGGCGCGGCTCGGCGCGAGGTAGGGATCGTACGCCAGCACGCGCATCCCGAACGCCTGCGCCCGCTTCGCGACTTCGCCGCCGATGCGGCCAAGGCCGACGATGCCGAGGGTTTTCTTGAAGAGCTCGATGCCGGAGAAACTCTTCCGGTCCCACTGCCCCGCCTTCATCGAGGCGGCGGCCTGCGGCACCGGCCGGGCTCCGCAGAGGAGGTGGGTGAACGTGAGCTCGGCGGTCGCGATGGTGTTGCCGGCGGGGGTGTTCATCACCACCACGCCATGGTTCGTGGCGGCCTCGACATCGACGTTGTCCACCCCCACCCCGGCGCGGCCCACCACCTTGAGCAGCGGCGCCGCCTTGAACACCGCCGCGGTGATCTTCGTCTCCGACCGCACCGCGATGGCGTGCACGTCCTTGACGAGTTCCAGGACCTTTTCCGGGGAGGAACCGTACGCCTCGACCACTTCAAGGCCCGGCTGCTGGCGCAGGTAGGCGACTCCCTTGGGTGAGATCTTGTCGGCGACGAGGACTTTCATCGAAGAAAAATGCTTCCGAGGGAAATCTCCCCTTCCCGGCCTAGCAAGGAAAAGGTTTACGTATGACGACCGGTGGCCGTGGTGCGGTGGCCGCGGCGGCGAACGACGTCGAAACGAGCCCGCCCCGGCGCGCCGGCGCGAATCACCTTTTCCGCCGGCCCGCGTCTTGCTCCGCACCTTTGACAAACCACCCCGGGATTGCCCAACTGGGCCCTCGCGCGGGGCGGGTTCCCACCCGATTCAGCGTACCTCCCTTTCCTTCCCTATGCTGCCCTTCCGTCGCCGGCCCGCGTTGGTCCGGTCCCTCGCATCGATCCTCGTCCTGGGCCTGGCCGGTTGCGGCGAAGCTCCCTCCGGCGGTGCCGGCAAGTCGCCCGGCAAGGGCGCCAAGTCAGGCAAAGGCGGCGGCGGCGCAGCTCCCGTGCTGGTCGGCCAGGCGCAGATGCGCAAGGTTCCCCTGGCCATCGAGGCGATCGGCGCCGTCGAGCCGGTGCGGTCTTCCACGGTCCGTTCGCAGGTCGCCGGCACCCTCCTCCGCATCGCGATCCGCGAAGGACAGGATGTGAAGGAAGGCGACCTGCTCTTCGAGATCGATCCCCGCCCGTTCCGCAATGCGCTGCAGACCGCGGAGGCCGATCTGGAACGGCTCAAGGTCCAGCTCGAGACGGGCCGGGCGCAGGTCGAGCGTTACCGCGCGTTGAACCAGGCGCAGATGGTCTCGAAGGAGCAGTTCCAGAAGCTGGTCGACGACGTGCGGGCCCTCGAGGCCGAGCTGAAGGCCGGCGAAGCCCGCGTATCCACCGCGCGGGTGCAATTGGACTACTGCTCGATCCGCGCCCCGATCGCCGGCCGCACCGGCAACATCAACGTCGACGAAGGCGACCTCGTGCGCGCCAACGACACGGGAGCGCTCGTCACGATCCACCAGCTCAACCCGATCTACGTCACCTTCGGCGTCCCCCAGCAGCACCTCGCGGCCATCAACCGGTTCCGCGCCGACCACGAGCTGCCGGTGACGGTGATGCCGCCCGGCGGCGAGGAGGCGCCCGAGCGGGGCACGCTCAGCTTCGTCGACAACACGGTCGATTCCGCGACGGGCACGATCCGGCTCAAGGGCGTCTTCCGCAACGATCGCGGGCGGCTCTGGCCCGGCCAGTTTGCCGCCGTCACGCTCACGCTGGCCGAGCCCGAGGTCCTGACCGTCGCGACCAGCGCGGTCCAGACTTCGCAGACCGGCCAGCACGTCTACGTCGTCACCGCCGATCGGATCGCCGAGCTCCGGCCCGTGACGATCGAGCGCGCCCACGAGTCGCTGGCGGTCGTCACCTCCGGCCTCAAGGCCGGCGAGACCGTGGTGATCGACGGCCAGTTGCGCGTGATTCCCGGCCGGGGAGTCGAGATCAAGAGCGCGGCGCCGGCCGGGGCCGCGGCCAAGTCCGGCGACGCCGGGAAGAAGGAAGGCCGCAAGAAGAAGGAAACATGAACATCCCCGACCCCTTCATCCGCCGGCCGGTGATGACCGTGCTGGTCACGGCCGCGATCACCATCTTCGGCTGGATGGCCTACGAGCGCCTCCCCGTCAGCGACCTGCCCAACGTCGATTTCCCTACGATCAGCATCTCCGCGTCCCTGCCGGGCGCGAGTCCCGAGACCATGGCCTCGGCGGTGGCGACGCCGCTCGAGCAGCAGTTCTCCAGCATCGCGGGCATCGATTCGATGACGTCGACGAGCACGCTCGGGAACACGTCGATCACCCTGCAGTTCACCCTCGATCGCAACATCGATGCCGCCGCGCAGGACGTGCAGTCGGCGATCGCCGCGGTGCAGCGCCGGCTGCCCCGCGACATGCCCACGCCGCCGACCTTCCGGAAGAGCAATCCCGCCGACGATCCCATCATCCTGCTGGCGCTGAGCTCCGCCACGCAGCCGCTGTCGGAGGTCAACGAGTGGGCCGAGACCGTCCTCGCGCAACGGCTGTCCACGGTCGACGGCGTCGCCCAGGTGCAGGTCATGGGCTCGCAGAAATACGCCGTGCGGGTGCAGCTCGAGCCCCGCGCGCTCGCCGCCCGCGGCATCGGCATCGACGAAGTGCGCTCCGCGCTCGACGCCAACAACACCAACCTGCCGGCCGGCACGTTGAGCGGGGCCGACAAGGCCACCACGCTCATCGCCACCGGCCAGCTCCGGAGCGCGGAAGGGTTCCGCAAGATCATCGTCAGCTACCGCAACGGCGCCGCCGTCCGCCTGGGCGACCTCGCGCACGTCGCCGACAGCGTCGAGAACGACAAGGCCGCGAGCTGGTTCATGAATCGCGCGGAGGCGACCGACGAGCAGAGCCTGAGCGAGACGCCGGCGCAGAACCGCTCGATCCTGCTGTTCATCCAGCGCCAGCCCGGCACCAACACGATCAAGGTGGTCGATGGCATCAAGGCGCTGCTGCCCGCCTTCCGCTCGCAGCTTCCCGCGTCCATCAGCCTCGACATCTACAGCGACCGCTCCCTGACGATCCGGGAGTCGGTGCACGATGTGAAGTTCACCCTCGTACTCGCGATCGCCCTGGTCGTGATGGTCATCTTCCTCTTCCTGCGCACGCTCTCGGCCACGCTGATCGCCGGCGTCGCCATCCCCATCGCGGTCGTGGGCACGTTCGCGGTGATGTATTTCTGCAATTTCAGCATCAACAACGTGTCGCTGCTGGCGCTCACGCTGTCGGTCGGGTTCGTGGTCGACGACGCGATCGTGATGCTCGAGAACATCGTCCGTCACATCGAGAAGGGCGAGAGTCCGCTCGCCGCCGCCTTCAAGGGTTCGCGCGAGATCGGTTTCACGATCCTCTCGATGACGTTGTCGCTCGTCGCGGTGTTCATCCCCGTGCTCTTCATGGGCGGCATCCTCGGTCGGCTGCTGCACGAATTCGCCGTCACGATCAGCGCGGCGATCCTCGTCTCGGGCTTCGTCTCGCTCACGCTCACGCCGATGCTGTGCAGCCGGTTCCTGAAGCCGCACCGCGGGGCGCAGACGCACGGAGCCTTCTACCGCGCCACCGAGCGGGCGTTCGACGGGATGCTGCACATCTACCGCGTCACGCTCGAAGCCTCGCTCCGCTGGCGCCGCACCGTGATGCTGGTGGCGTTCGCCATGGTGGGACTCACGGTCTGGCTGCTGGCCGTGGTCCCGAAGGGGTTCATCCCGACCGAGGACACCGGCCGCATCATGATCAACACCGAGGCGGCGCAGGATGCCTCGTTCGAGGCGATGGCCCGCTACCACGTGCAGCTCGGCGAGATCCTCGCCCGCAATCCGTACGTGATCAACTTTTCCAACTATGTCGGCGCCTCCGGGCGCGGCGGCAGTTCCGCCGGCAACACCGGCCGCATCTTCGCGACGCTCGTGCCGCGCGACCAGCGCCCGCCCGCCGCGCAAATCGCCCAGGCGATGCGCAGCGAGCTGGCCGTCGTGCCCGGAATCCGCGCCACCCCGCAGGTGCCGCCCAGCATCCGCATCGGCGGCCGCGGCGCCGTCGCGGTCTATCAATACTCTCTGTACGGCTCCGACCTGCAGGAGCTCTACCGGCTCGTGCCGCTGATGGTCGACCGGATGCGGGAGCTGCCCACGCTCGTCGACGTCAGCTCCGACCTCAACATCACCAGTCCGCAGCTCATCATCGACATCGATCGCGACAAGGCGTCCTCGCTCGGGTTGAGCGCGCAGCAGGTCGAGGACACGCTCTACAGCGCGTTCGGCTCGCGCCAGGTCTCCACCATCTACACGCCGACCAACCAGTACTACGTGATCATGGAGCTCGCGCCGAAGTACCAGCGCGACCCCAGCGCCCTCTCGCTCCTCTACCTGCGCAACCGCGAAGGCCGGCTCATCCCCCTCGAGTCGGTCGCGCAGGTGCGGCAGACGGTGGGCCCGCTCAGCGTCGCCCACCTGGGCCAGTCCCCCGCCGTCACGCTCACGTTCAACCTCGCCCCCGGCGTCGCGCTCAGCCAGGCCACGGCCGACATCGAGGCCATCGCGCGCGAGGTCCTGCCCGCGACCATCACCGGTGTTTTCCAGGGCACCGCGGCCGCGTTCACCAGCTCGCTGCAGGGACTCGGCTGGATGCTGCTGATCGCGGTGCTCGTGATCTACATCGTGCTCGGCATCCTCTACGAGGACTTCGTCCACCCGGTCACGATCCTCTCCGGCCTGCCGTCGGCGACGTTCGGCGCGCTCGTGACGCTGCTGCTCTTCCGCGAGGAGCTGAACATCTACGGCTACGTCGGCCTCATCATGCTCATCGGCATCGTGAAGAAGAACGCGATCATGATGATCGATTTCGCGCTCGAGGCGCGCCGCCAGCACGGCAAGCGCGCCGAGGAGGCGATCTTCGAGGCGTGCCTGGTGCGCTTCCGGCCGATCATGATGACGACGCTCGCCGCCCTCGCCGGCACGCTGCCGATCGCCCTCGGCTGGGGCGCGGGCGCGGAAGCCCGACGTACGCTCGGACTCGCCGTTGTCGGCGGCCTCGTCGTCTCGCAACTGCTGACGCTCTACATCACGCCGGTGTTCTATCTCTACATGGAGAAGTTCACCCGCTTCCTCACTCCCCGGTCAGTCTCCGAGATCGAGCGCGAGGAGGCCGGCGCCGCCGCCGCGGGGCTGGCGAAGTAGCTCCGTCGTCACGGCGACGCGGCCGGGCCCGCCAGCCCGACGAAGTGCGCCCCGAAAGCCAGTCGGTCCGCCGCCTCCTCGATGAGCTTGCGGGTGGGTTTTCCCGCCCCGTGCCCGGCCCGCGTCTCGATCCGGATCAGCACGGGACGATTCTTCAGGTCGCGGTGCGCGGCGTGCTGCAGCGCCGCGGCGTACTTGAACGAATGCGCGGGATGCACGCGGTCGTCGTGGTCCGCCGTCGTGACCAGCACCGCCGGATACCTCACGCCGGCCTTCACGTGGTGCAGCGGCGAATATGCCGACAGGTAGCGGAAGCCCTCGACCTCATCGCTCGAACCGTAGTCGCTCGTCCAGGCGTAGCCGACCGTGAAGCGATGAAAGCGCAGCATGTCCATCACGCCCACCGCCGGCCACGCCACGCGGCACAGGTCCGGGCGCTGGTTGATCACGGCCGCGACGAGCAGGCCGCCGTTCGAGCCGCCGCTGAGGATGAGCCGGTCCGCGCACGTGTACTTCTCCGCGCAAAGCCACTCGGCCGCGGCAATGAAGTCATCGAACACGTTCTGCTTCCGCTCCCGCGTCCCCGCCCGGTGCCACCCCTGCCCATACTCGCCGCCGCCGCGCAGGTTCGGCACCGCGTAGATCCCTCCCGCCTCCAGCCAGGCCACGATCGACACGGAGAACGCCGGCGTGAGCGAGATGTTGAAGCCGCCATACCCGTACAGGATCGCCGGCGTCGTGCCGTCGGGGACCAGGCCGCGCCGGTGGGTGAGGAACATCGGCACCCGCGTGCCGTCCTTCGACCGGTAGAAGACCTGCCGCGTCTCGTACCGCGACGGATCGAACGCCACCTGCGGCGCGCGGTAGACCGCCCCCCCTCCCTCCGCCACGTCGTCGCGGTGGATCGTCGCCGGCGTGGCAAACGACGTGAAGCTGTAGAAGAGCTCGGGGTCATCGTCGCGTCCGCGCACGGTCGCCACGGTCCCGATCCCGGGCAATGCGATTTCCCGCACCAAGGCGCCATCACGCGCGTGCACCGTCAGCCGGCTGCTCGCGTCACGCATCGTGCGCACCACGAACCGGCCGCCGATCGCGTCGACCGAATCGATCACGTCGGGCCCCTCCGGGATCACGGTGCGCCAGTGCGCCGGCTCCGGCCGGCGCAGGTCGATCGCGATCAAGCGGCGACGCGGCGCGGCGGCGGTCGTCAGTACGTAGAGCACCGGCCCGTCGTTGCCGACGACGCTGTACTCGGCGTCCCAGGTCTCGACCAGCGAGAGCACCGGCGCATCGAGCCGCGGCGCGAGCGGATCGCCGAGGTCGACCACGCGCAGCAGGTTCTCCGGCGCCGAGCCCCGGGCGATGGCGATGACGAGGTAGCGTCCGTCCTCGGTCACGCCGCCGCGCACGAACCACTTCGGCTCCGCCGGCACGGCGTGGATCAGGCGATCCTCGGACTGCGGCGTGCCCAGCCGGTGATAGTAGAGGCGCTGGTGGCCCAGTTCCCCGAAGGTGGCGCCGGTGCCCGTGGCCGCGCCGGGCTCGGGATAACGCGAATAGAAGAATCCGCGCGCGTCCTGTGTCCACGACAGCCCGGAGAACTTGACCCAGCGCAGCACGTCCGGCTCGTCGTGCGCGGTATCCACCGATCGAATGCGAAACTCGTTCCAGTCCGATCCCGCCGCCGCGGTGCCGTAGGCGACCCAGCGGCCGTCGGGCGACACGCGGGTCGCCGTGAGCGCGACGGTGCCGTCGGCCGCGAGGGTGTTGGGATCGATCAGCACGCGCGGCGCGGCCCCCGGGCGGTCCTCCACGTGGTACACGGCCTGGTTCTGCAGCCCGGAGTTGCGGGAGTAGAACAGCCGCCCGCCCTCCTTCTCGGGCACGCCGAAGCGCTCGTAGTTCCACAGCTCCGTGAGCCGCGCCCGAAACTTCTCCCGCTGCGGCAGCGTGGCGAGAAAGCCGAACGCGAGTTCGTTCTGCGCCGCCACCCAGGCGGCCGTCGCCGGCGCATCGAGGTCCTCGAGCCAGCGGTACGGATCCGGCACCGGGGTGCCGTGATAGACATCGACCTGCGGACCACGGGGGGAGGCGGGATAGTTCACGGGAATGGAGTACGGGGCGGCGCCGGCCGATGCGACGCAGGGAACTGTCAGGGCGACGGCGGCGGCAAGGACGCCGCGCCACGGCCGAAGCCTGGCACGGGCGGCGGCGGGAGAAGTCGGGGCCACGGGAGCGGCACGCCGGCGGGCAGGCGTATTCATGGGAAGGGACCTTGCGGGACGCGGCCTCACCGGCCCGCGCCCTCGCGGCGCAACCGCGCGGCCTCCTCGAGGTGGGTGAAGGATTCGCGGCTCCGGCCGAGGGCGGCCAGGACCTGGCCGAACTGGTCGTGCAGCTCGGGCGCCCGCGGGTCGAGCCGCAGCGCCGCCTCGAAGTGCGGCACCGCGGCCGCGAGTTCGCCCGCGTTCACCCGGGCGACGGCAAGCTGCCGGAGGCGAACTTCAAGGTCGGCCTGACCTTCT
>ERZ761602.2312-NODE-2312-length-30280-cov-42.430637_pt1 | contig 30280 bp, 22 predicted proteins | sample MGYA00512165_ERZ761602 | MGnify/ENA primary metagenome ERZ761602 (study PRJEB28899, sample SAMN02445085) | bioreactor sludge metagenome | biome: EBPR sludge; isolation source: Thorneside wastewater treatment plant | place: Australia: Brisbane, Thorneside...
CCCTGCTTTTTGAACTGCCGCAAAGCCTCGCGCGCGATTTGCTGGTCGGCCAGGGCCAGAAAATCCTCGACCGCCTCCAGCATGACGACCTTGGCGCCCATCCGGTTCCATACGCTGCCGAGTTCCAGGCCGATCACGCCCGCGCCGATCACCCCCAAGGTTTCAGGCACCTTGCGAAACTCCAGCGCTCCGGTCGAGTCGACGATCAACCCCTCGGCGTTGTCCACCGGCGCGGCGTCGATGTTGATCGGCTTGGAGCCGGTGGCGATGATCACATGATCGGCCGACACCACTTCCACCGAACCGTCCCGCGCGGTGATCTCGACCTGACGCTCGGCCAGCAACTTGCCGTGACCTTGCAGCCATTCGACGCCGTTGGCCTTGAACAGCGCGCCGATGCCGTTGGTCAGTTGCAACACGATATCGTCCTTGCGCGCCATCATCTTGTCGAGGTCCAACCGGACACCCTCGACATAAATGCCGTGCGCGTCCATGCCGTGCCGGATATGGTGGTATTGCTCGGAGGATTCGAGCAGGGTCTTGGAAGGGATGCAGCCCACGTTCAAGCAGGTGCCGCCCAGGGCCGGGTCGCCTTTGAAGTTGATCCACTTTTCCACGCAGGCGGTTTCCAAACCGAGCTGCGCGCAGCGGATCGCCGCCACATAGCCGGCGGGACCGCCGCCGATGACGACCACATCGTAAGTCTTTGCCATGCTGCCCCCGAATAATGATAACGTTGGTCAATCTGAAAAATACGCAGTGATGCGCCCGCGACGCGGGCGAGGGCCGCTCGATCCGGATGCCGGCGGATTGGAAGCGGCGGCGTCCCGCCGCCGTTCCAGGCTTCGCGCCCGCGCCGCAACCGCCTAAACTTGCAGCACCAGCCGGGCCGGATCCTCGATGCATTCCTTCACGGTGACCAGAAACGTCACCGCCTCTCGGCCATCGATGATCCGATGGTCGTAGGAATGCGCCACGTACATCATCGGCCGAATCACGACCTGACCGTTTTCCGCCACCGGCCGGTCCTTGGTGGCGTGCATTCCGAGGATGCCGCTCTGCGGCGGGTTGAGGATCGGCGTGGACATCAGCGAGCCGAACACGCCGCCGTTGGTGATGGTGAAGGTGCCGCCGGTCATGTCCTCGACCGTCAGCGTGCCATCCTTCGCTTTCTTGCCGAATTCGCCGATGGTTTTTTCGATATCGGCCAAGCTCATTTGATCGGCGTCGCGCAGGATCGGCACCACCAGCCCGCGCGGCGAGGACACCGCGATGCCGATATCGTAATAGCCGTGATAGATGATGTCGTTACCGTCGATGGAGCCGTTCACCGCCGGATAGCGCTTGAGCGCCTCGATCACCGCCTTGACGAAAATGCCCATGAAGCCCAGCCGCACGCCGTGTTTTTTCTCAAAATCGTCCTTGTAGCGATTGCGCAAATCCATGACGGGCTTCATGTTGATTTCGTTGAAAGTGGTCAACATGGCCGTGGCGTTTTTGGCCATCAACAGCCGCTCGGCGATGCGGGCGCGCAACCGGGTCATCGGCACCCGCTGTTCCAGCCGGCCCTGGGCGTCGGGCGGCACCGCCATCGGCGCGGGCGCGGGCGCGGCCATCGGGGCCGAGGGCGCGGCGGCCGGCGCGGCGGGAGCCGGAGTCGAAACCGGTCGGGCGGGCTGGCCGCCTTCCAAGAAAGCCAGCACATCGGCTTTGGTCACCCGGCCGCCGCGACCGCTGCCCGCCACCTTGGCGATATCCAGACCGTGCTCGGCCGCCAGACGGCGCACCGCCGGGCTCAAGCCATCCAAATCAGCTTCCGCGACCGACGTCGCTGGCGCGGCGGCCGGCGCGGCGGACGCTGGCGCGGCCGGCGCGGCGGACTGCCCGGCCGCGCCTTCTTGCAAGGTCGCAATCACATCGCCGGTGGTGACGATTTCGCCTTCCTGACGCAAGATCTCGCCGAGCACCCCATCGGCGGGCGCGGGGATATCGAGCACCACCTTATCGGTTTCCAAGTCCACCAGATTCTCCCCTCGCTTCACCGCCTCCCCCGGTTTTTTCTTCCAGTTGACGAGCGTGCCGTCGGAAACGGATTCGGGCAGCGAGGGGACTTTCACTTCGATGGTCATCTTCTTTATTCCCTTGGGTTCCGGGTCGTTGGTCGATCTGGGTCGCGGTGGTTACTGGCCCAGGGCGTCGTTCACAAGCTGTTGTTGCTGTTCGACATGAACGCTGTGGTAGCCCACCGCCGGCGAAGCCGAATGCGGCCGGCCGGCGTAACGGATCTTCAGGGGCCTCGGCAAATCCCGGTCCAAATGATGGAGGCTTTCGAACCAGGCGCCTTGGTTTTTCGGCTCTTCTTGACACCAGATCAGATCGGTCAGATTCGGGTACCGCTCGATCTCGGCGGTGTAAAGCGCCTGCGGAAACGGGTAAAGCTGTTCGATGCGAATGATCGCCACATGCTCCAGCTTGCGCTCGCGCCGGGCTTCCAAAAGATCGTAAAAAACCTTGCCGCCGCAAGCCACCAGACGGGTGATCTTTTCCGGATCGTGCGGGTCGATTTCCGGAATCACCTCCTGGAAGCGGCCTTCCGTCAAATCCTCCAGGCTGTTCACCGCCAGCCGGTGCCGCAGCAGACTCTTGGGGCTCATCACGATCAACGGTTTGCGGAAGCCGCGCTTCATCTGCCGGCGCAGCATGTGGAAGCATTGCGCCGGCGTCGAGGGCACCACCACTTGCATGTTGTTCTCGGCGCACAGTTGCAAATAACGCTCCAGCCGGGCCGAGGAGTGTTCCGGCCCTTGCCCTTCGTAGCCGTGCGGCAACAGCATCACCAACCCGCACATCCGGCCCCACTTGGTTTGCCCCGACGAAATGAACTGGTCGATGACCACCTGCGCGCCGTTGGCGAAATCGCCGAACTGGCCTTCCCAGACGATCAGACCGTTGGATTCGGCGGTGGCGTAGCCGTACTCAAAGCCCAGCACCGCCTCCTCGGACAAAATCGAGTCGATGACGATGAAGTTCGGCTGGCCGGGATAGAGGTTCATCAGCGGCGCGTAGCTGCTGCCGTCTTTCTGATTGTGCAGCACCGAATGCCGGTGGAAAAAGGTGCCGCGCCCGCAATCCTGGCCGGAAATCCGGACCTGATAGCCTTCTTGCAACAGGCTGGCATAAGCCAGATTTTCGGCGAAGCCCCAATCCAGCGGCAGCGCGCCCGCCGCCATCTTGCGGCGGTCATCCATGATCTTGGCCACGCGCGGGTGCATCTCGAAACCTTCCGGCAATTTGAGCAGCCGCTCGGTGAGGTCGCGAACCGTTTCCAACGGCACCGTGGTATCGAACGGCAGGCTCCAGTCCTCGTTGGCAAACGGCGTCCAGTCGATCGAATGCGGTCCCTTGGCGTGCGGCAGGGTGGGGCGCGACACTTGCAGGCCGGCGTCCAGGTTGGCGCGGTAGCGCGCCTGCATCTCTTGAAAGTCGGCTTCCGCGATTACCCCCTCGCCGATCAATTTTTCGGCGTACAGGATAGCGGTGGTTTTACGCGCCCGGATCTTGCCGTACATCATCGGCTGGGTGGCGGCCGGCTCGTCGGCCTCGTTGTGGCCCAGGCGGCGGTAGCAGATCATGTCGATGACCACATCCTTGTTGAAGGTCATCCGGTATTCCAGCGCCAGCCGGGTCACGAACAGCACCGCTTCCGGGTCGTCGCCGTTGACGTGGAAAATCGGCGCTTGCACCATCTTGGCCACGTCGGTGCAGTACATGGCCGAGCGGGTATCTAGCGGGTTGCTGGTAGTGAAGCCGATCTGGTTGTTGATGACGATGTGGATGGTGCCGCCGGTGCGGTAACCGCGCACTTGCGAGAATTGGAGCGTTTCCATGTTGACGCCCTGGCCGGCGAAGGCGGCGTCGCCGTGGATCAGCAGCGGCATCACCGCGTTGAACGGCGGGGTTTCCGCGCCGGGCGCGCGCCGCCGTTCCATCCGGGCGCGCACCGAACCCTCGACTACCGGATTGACGATCTCCAGATGCGAGGGGTTGAAGGCCAAGGCCAGATGCAGCGGGCCGCCGGGGGTTTGCACGTCCGAGGAAAAGCCCATGTGGTATTTGACATCGCCGGTGCTGCCGACCCGGCGCTTGCCCTCGAACTCATCGAACAACTCGCTCGGCGACTTGCCGATGATGTTGACCAGCACGTTCAACCGCCCGCGGTGGGCCATGCCGATGATGATTTCCTGAATGCCCTGCCCGCCGGCCTGCTGGATCAGCTCGTCCATCATCGGGATCAAGCTTTCGCCGCCCTCCAGCGAAAAGCGTTTCTGGCCGACGTAGCGGGTGTGCAGGTAGCGCTCCAAGCCTTCGGCGGCGGCCAGCCAGTGCAGCAGCTGCTTGCGCTGCTCGGCGCTCAAGTCGAGCCGGGCGCGCTGGCCTTCCAGCCGCTTCTGAATCCAGCGCTTTTCCGCCGTCTCGTTGATGTGCATGTATTCCGAGCCAATGGAGCCGGTGTAGACATCGCGCAGCAGGCTCATGATCTCGCGCAGGGTCCATTGCGACGGGGCGACCAGCGAACCGGTATTGAACGACGAGGCCATGTCGGCCTCGCTCAAACCGTGATAGCCGGGGTCCAACTCCGGCACCGGCGGGCGGTTGCGCAAATGCAAGGGATCGAGATCGGCGGCTTTGTGGCCTCGCGTCCGATAAGCGTTGATAATCCTCAACACCGCCGCCTGTTTCTCGGCCGCCGCCGGACTGAGCACCTGCGCGCGGCCGCCGGCTTGCGGTTGCAGCGCCAGGCGGGAGAACGAGTCGCGGATCGGGCCGTGGGCGACATCCCGCGCGCCCTGGGTCTGCGCTTCCATATTGCGGAAATACTGCCGCCAGTTATCGCTGACCGACTCCGGATCGCTCAGAAAGCTTTCGTATAGTTCCTCGATGAAAGCCGCATTGCCGCCGAACAACGGCGAACTTTGGCGAAATTGCTCGATGAGGGTGCTCATGGGCGCTGATCGACTCCCGGTGATGAAGAATTTTCAAGCACGGACCCGGCGAAAGGGGCAGCGCTCGAAGCGGACCCAGACAGAATGGAACCCGGCGACACTCCAGCCCGCGCAGGCGCGACGGTCCGGTTTCGGCCGGGCCGGAGCCAGTACAGGCGATGGGGCCCGAGCTTGTCGCAACCGCCGCGCCGGTCGTCCGGCATGAGAGTGTTGGCCGCAATCACGGCTTTCAAATATCCAAAACGTCGTGCGTTAGCTTTCCCTGAAGGGAAAAGAGCCCGCTCGCCGCCTGTGAACCGGGATGGCGCGATCCCGAGACAGACCGGCGGCCGCTTGATTTTGAGGACTGATTATATCCATGGCGCAAACCCGGATAAACCGCCGTTGCCTTTTTTAATTAACGCCTCAATCGCTAGGATGAGGCCGTCGGACGCTCTACCGTTTCACGGGCTCTCCGGCGGCTCCCGCTGCTGTCGACTCCTAAAATAGATAAAAATTGCGCTATTTTTTGCCATCGGAAAGGGTCTGCGGTACATTTTCCGCGATGGCGTCTCGGCTTTTCGAGCCCAGCAGCATGGCGGATGAATTTCCGGCTGGTTCCGCCGCTTAGCTTTGTTCCATTTAGGAGGGAATCGCAATGGCTGCCACCCATCCCCTCGCTCAGGGAACGCCCGCGTCGTATCAGGCCGCTGACGGCGAACCCTATATGAGCGAGGCCCAGTTGGCGCACTTCCGCAAGGTCTTGACGGACTGGAAGGAAAGCCTGCTGCATGAAGTCGACCGCACGGTCAATCACATGCAGGACGAATCCGCCACCTTTCCCGATCCCAACGATCGCGCCACGCAAGAAGAAGAATTCAGTCTGGAACTGCGCACCCGCGACCGCGAACGCAAGCTGATCAAGAAGATCAACGAGGCGATCGCGCTCATCGAAAGCGGCGACTACGGCTACTGCGAAGCCTGCGGCGTGGAAATTGGCCTGCCGCGCATGTTGGCCCGACCGACCGCCACCTTGTGCATCGACTGCAAGATGCTGGAAGAAATCCGCGAAAAGCAAGGTAATTAACCCCGACCCCAACGACGGTTTTCGCCGCGAAACTCGCCTGCCCCAGGCGATGGTTGCCACGGTCGATTCCGCCGCGCCCACGCGCGGGCGCTTCGCGCCATCCCCGACCGGTTCCCTTCATTTCGGCTCGCTGGTCGCCGCGTTAGGCAGTTTTTTGGAAGCGCGCCGGCGCGGCGGCGAATGGTGGGTCCGCATTGAGGACATCGACCGGCAGCGGACCCAACAGGGCGCGGCCGACGCTATTTTGCGAACGCTGGAACGCTACGGGCTCGGCTGGGACGGCCCCGTCCTCCACCAAAGCCGGCGGACGGCCGCTTATCAAACCGCCTTGACGCAACTGCTCGACGCCAGCTCGGCCTATCCGTGCGGGTGCAGCCGGCGCGAACTCGCCAACGGCCCGCGCGGCCGCGACGGCAGCCCGATCTATCCGGGTTACTGCCGGCTCCATCCCCGCCATCCCGAACGACCGAGCGCGATCCGGCTGCGCGTGAGCGACGAGCTGCTGGCGTTTCAGGACGCGGTTCAAGGCCAATGCCGGCACCGATTGGCGACGGAAGTCGGCGATTTCGTGATCCGCCGCGCCGATGGCGTGTTCGCTTATCAGTTGGCCGTGGTGGTGGATGACGCCGAACAGCGCATCACCCAGGTGGTGCGCGGCGGCGATCTGCTGGAATCGACCGGCCGGCAACTCCACCTGCAACGGCTGCTGGGCCTTCCCACCCCCGAATACGCCCATTTGCCGGTCGCGCTCGACCGGCGCGGCTGCAAGCTGAGCAAGCAAACCGGCGCGGCCCCCATCGACCGATCCGATCCGGGACCGATGTTATGGGCCGCCCTGCGCTTCCTCGGACACGAGCCGCCGGCGGACTTGCGGCGCGAACCGCCCGCCGCGCTGCTGGCGTGGGCGCTGGCGCATTGGCGCTTGGCGGCGGTGCCGAAAATCCCGGCCCGCCGTTGGGAGGAAGCGGACGATGGGGAGGCCGCGCAATCCGGTAGGATCGGGGAATCGGAATTTCGAGCTATAGACAAGGCCCAGGACGTGGTCTAGAAAATAACAGATAAGAAGTCGATGCGCGCCCCTGCCCTCATCCGCCTTCACCCCATTCCACCATAACCCCTCCACCAAAGGAGAATCACGGTAATGTCCGACGTCAAGGTCTATCCCGTACCGGCTGAGGTCGCCGCCAACGCCTGGATCAACAACGACCAATATCTGTCGATGTACAAGCGCTCGGTCGACGATCCCGAAGGCTTCTGGGCCGAGCAGGCCGGTCAATTACTTACCTGGTCCAAGCGCTGGGACAAGGTGCTGGACTGGGATTTCACCAAGGGCCACATCCGTTGGTTCGACGGCGGCAAGCTCAACGTCAGCCAGAACTGTCTGGACCGGCATCTGGCCACCCGCGGCAACCAGATCGCGATCATCTGGGAAGGCGACAATCCGTCCGAAGACCAGAAGATCACCTACCAGCAACTGCATGAGGATGTCTGCAAGTTCGCCAACGCCTTAAAGGATTTGGGCGTCAAGAAAGGCGACCGGGTCTGCATCTACATGCCGATGATCCCCGAAACCGCCGTCGCCATGCTGGCCTGCACCCGCATCGGCGCCGTTCACTCCATCGTATTCGGCGGCTTCTCTCCGGATTCGTTGAAAGATCGGATCATCGACGCCGAATGCAACGTGGTGGTGACCTCCGACGAAGGCTTGCGCGGCGGCCGCAAGGTGCCGATGAAGGCCAACGCCGACAAGGCGCTGCAAAGCACCCCGAGCGTCAAGAAAATGGTGGTGGTCAAGCGCACCGGCGGCAACGTCGCCTGGGAGGACGGCCGCGACGTGTGGTATCACGACGTCATGGCCAAGGCCAGCGCCGACTGCCCGCCCGAGCAGATGGACGCCGAAGACCCGCTATTCATCCTCTACACCTCCGGCTCCACCGGCAAACCCAAGGGCGTGCTGCACACCACCGGCGGCTATCTGCTGCACGCGGCGATCACCCATAAATACATCTTCGATTATCACGACGGCGATATTTATTGGTGCACGGCCGACGTGGGTTGGGTGACCGGCCATTCGTATATCGTTTACGGTCCGCTGGCCAACGGCGCCACCACCCTGATGTTTGAAGGGATTCCGACCTACCCGAACGTCAGCCGGTTCTGGGAAGTGGTGGACAAGCACAAGGTCAATATCTTCTACACCGCCCCGACCGCGATCCGCTCGCTGATGCGCGAGGGCGAGGAGCCGGTCAAGAAGACCTCCCGCAAGACCTTGCGGCTGCTGGGCTCGGTCGGCGAGCCGATCAACCCCGAGGCTTGGGAGTGGTATTACAACAACGTCGGCGATGGCCGCTGTCCGATCGTCGATACCTGGTGGCAGACCGAAACCGGCGGCATCCTGATCACGCCGCTGCCGGGCGCGACGCCCTTGAAGCCCGGTTCCGCCACCCGGCCGTTCTTCGGCGTCTGCCCGGCGCTGGTCGACGCCGAGGGCCAGTTCCTGGAAGGGGCCACCGACGGCAATCTGGTCATCACCCGGCCTTGGCCCGGCATCATGCGCACCGTCTACGGCGACCACCCGCGCTTCATCGAAACGTATTTCTCGATGTACAAGGGGCTGTATTTCACCGGCGACGGCGCTCGTCGCGACGAGGACGGCTATTACTGGATCACCGGCCGCGTGGACGATGTGATCAACGTTTCGGGCCACCGCATGGGCACCGCCGAGGTCGAATCGGCGCTGGTGTTGCACCCGGCGGTCGCCGAAGCGGCGGTGGTCGGCTACCCGCACGATCTCAAGGGCCAGGGCATCTACGCCTATGTCACCTTGAAAGTCGGGGTGGAACCGACCGAGGCGTTGCGCAAGGAATTGATCGCCCACGTCCGCAAGGAAATCGGGCCGATCGCCTCGCCCGACGTGCTGCAATGGGCGCCCGGCCTGCCCAAGACCCGCTCCGGCAAGATCATGCGCCGCATCCTGCGCAAGATCGCCGCCAACGAAGTCGATCAGTTGGGCGATACCTCGACCTTGGCCGATCCGAACGTGGTGAACGATCTGGTCGACAATCGCGCGGTCAAATAGCCAGGATGCTGTTCATGATCGTGATGCGCTGAGCTTTCACCCGGCCTTTCCCCTGAAAAGGCCGGGTTTTTTATCATCCCGCGATCCGTCTGACCCCGGCTTCGTCGATCCAAGCACTGATCAGCCGCGCGGGCGTTACCTCGAAATAAAGATTTCTGACCGTCACGTCCGGCCAAGTCGGGACGCCTAATTCAGCCGGCGCCATTTCCTCCAACACCGGCGGCGGATCGGCCGCATCGCGCCATTTGAAGCTCTCGCACGCCACGTAAAATGGCACCCCCCGCTCGCGCGCCGCCAGCGCCAACAACGCCGTGCCCGCCTTGTTGAGCACCGCCCCATCCGCCAGCACGCTGTCGGCCCCCACCAGCACCGCGTCGGCCCGAGCGACGAACAACGCCATCTGCGCGTCGGTGATATAGACCGTCGGCACTTTCCAAACTGAAAGCTGCTCCGCCAGCCGGCGTCCTTCCTCCAGCGGCCGCGATTCCGTGACGATCATCCGCAAACCCGCCTCCTTGAGCAGCCGACAACTTTCCAATACAGTGGAGCTGAAACTGTGCGTCATCAGGGTCCGCCCCGCGCCCACCAGTTCGGCGACCCGCGCGGCGCAGTCAGCGACAGCCCGCCGCGACTGCTCGATCAGGACTTCCGCTCGCGCGGCGGCGACTTGGCGGGCGGCGGCCAGGTTCATGTCGGCTTCGATCGCGGCGCCCTCCCGCCAACGCCGCAGTAAATGTGAGAGCGGCGTCATGCTGGGTCGGGCTTCAGCCAAGTCGACGGCCAGCGCCGACAAGCCCTCCCACCACTCCCCGACGGTCGCGGCGGGCAGTTCGCGGGCCGCTTGCGCGAGAATCACGAGACCGAAGCGCGCCAGTTCGCTGGCGCCCCGAACCCGGTCATCGCGAATTTCCGCGATTTTTCGGTTGAATTCTGTAGGAATCATTGCCCAAAATTCCCCAATGATTTTCAGTAAGCCCGGCGCGGATGCTTCAGCGCCCTTTGTCTGTTAGGAGACCCGCCATGAGCGATGTTGATCCCATCATCGGCAACTGGTATCGCAACGAGGAAACCGGCAACGATTTCGAAGTCGTCGCGCTCGACGAGGACGCCCAAACCATCGAAATCCAATATTTTGACGGTGAAGTGGAAGAATTGGATCTAGACGCTTGGTACGAACTGCCTCTGGAGATGATCGAAGCGCCGGACGACTGGTCCGGCCCCTTCGACGGCGCGGAAGACGATGAACTCGGCTATGAGGAAGACGATGAGTTGAGCGACGCGGACGATCTGTTGGCCGACCGCGACGAGGATTGAGCGTCGCTCCGGCTAAAACGGGCGCCTTGACGCCCGCCGCGCTAGCGCTCTCGGCGCGCTCTAGCGAATGCCTCGGCCAGCGCGCTAGAACGCGGGTCCGGCGGCTGGTGGTCCGCTCGGCCGGGCGGCGGGCTGGACGGCTGCGATTTTCGCGCCCGCGAGTCCGGTTGGCGCGCGGGCGCGGGCGTCGAAGGCGCGGCGGTCGGTTCGCTCAGCCGCAAGCTCAATGCGATGCGCCGCCGCTTCAAATCCACCTCCAGCACTTTGGCCTTGACCACTTGGCCCACCTTGACCACTTCGCGAGGATCCTTGACGAAGCGATCCGCCAACGCCGAAACATGCACGAGTCCATCCTGGTGCACGCCGATGTCCACGAACGCGCCGAAGTTGGCGACGTTGGTCACCACCCCTTCCAAGATCATGCCGGGCTGTAAGTCAGCCAGCGTTTCCACGCCGTCCTTAAACGCGGCGGTTTCGAAGGCCGGGCGGGGATCGCGGCCCGGCTTTTCCAATTCCAGCAAAATATCGCGCACGGTCGGCAACCCAAAACGCGGGTCGGTGAAGCGCGCCGGTTCGACCGTTTTCAGAAACGCCGCATTGCCCAGCACCTCATGCAAGCCGCGCCCGCTGGCGGCGAGGATACGCTCGACCACCGGATAGGCTTCCGGGTGAACGGCGGAACGATCCAAGGGATTGTCGCCGTCGTTGATCCGCAAAAAGCCGGCCGCCTGTTCGAAGGTTCGATCGCCCAGACGCGGGACCTTTAACAGCTGTTCGCGCCGCCGGAACGCGCCGTTGGCATCCCGAAATTCGACGATGTTGCGGGCCAAAGCCACATTCAGTCCGGCCACCCGCGCCAGCAGCGGCGCGGACGCGGTGTTCACATCCACGCCGACCGCGTTCACGCAATCCTCGACCACCGCATCCAGCGCCCGCGCCAGCCGGGTCTGGCCGACATCGTGCTGGTACTGGCCGACGCCGATGGCCTTGGGTTCGATCTTAACCAGCTCCGCCAGCGGATCTTGCAGCCGGCGGGCGATCGACACCGCCCCGCGCAGCGACACGTCGACCTCGGGAAACTCCCGCGCCGCCAGTTCCGAGGCCGAATAAACCGACGCGCCCGCTTCCGACACCATCAGCTTGTGCAGTTTGAGCTCGGGATGGCGCTTGATCAGCTCGCTGGCCAAGCGGTCGGTTTCGCGCGAGGCCGTGCCGTTGCCGATACTGAGCAATTCCACCCGATGCCGACGGCACAGTTCGGCCAGCAGGTGGAGGCTCTCATCCCACTGATTGCGCGGGACGTGCGGATAAATCGTGGCGGTCTCGACCAGCTTGCCGGTGACGTCCACCACCGCGACCTTGACCCCGGTGCGCAGGCCGGGGTCCAGCCCGAGCGTGGGCCGCGCGCCGGCGGGGGCGGCCAGCAACAGATCGCGCAAGTTGCGGGCGAACACCCGGATCGCCTCTTCCTCGGCCGCCTCGCGCAAGCGCTGTTTCAGCTCGGTATCCAGGTGCGGCAGCAGTTTGAGCTTCCAGGCCCAGCGCGCGGTTTCCAGCAACCACCCATCGGCCGGGCGGCCGGCGTCGCGAAGCTGGAAATGCGCGATCACCAGCCGCTCGCCGGGATCGGCGTCGGACGCGGCCGGATCGCCGATTTCCAGATTCAATTGCAACACCCCTTCATTACGGCCTCGAAACAGCGCCAGGGCGCGATGCGAGGGAATGCGCTGGATCGCTTCTCGATAATCGAAATAATCGCGGAACTTGGCTCCTTCCTCCGTCTTGGCTTCCAAAACCTCCGAACGCAGAACGGCTTTATCCCAAAATAACTCGCGCAACCGCGCCAGCAACTCGGCGTTTTCGGCAAATTCCTCCATCAGAATTTGTCGCGCGCCCTCCAGCGCCGCCTTGACATCCATCACGCCGCGCGCTGGATCAACGAAAGCCAACGCGGCTTGTTCGAGCACTTGACCAGGATCGTTCAACAAGCCGCGCGCGAGCGGGCTCAGGCCGGCTTCGCGGGCGATCTGGGCCTTGGTGCGGCGCTTGGGCTTGTAAGGCAGATAAAGATCTTCCAGTCGGGTTTTGGTGTCGGCGGCAAGCAGCGCGCCTTCCAGTTCAGCGCTCAGATGGCCCTGTTCGCGGATGCTGGCGAGCACGACCTCGCGCCGCTCCTCCAATTCGCGCAGATAATCGAGCCGCTCCTCCAAAAAACGCAACTGTGTATCGTCCAAACCGCCGGTGGCTTCCTTGCGATAACGAGCGACAAACGGCACGGTCGCGCCGTCGTCCAGCAAGTTGACGGCGGCTTCGATCTGACGTTCTTGAACGGCGAGTTCGCGGGCAATAGTTTCAATGATTTTCATAATAACTAAAACGCAGTGGGTCCAGGGTTTGAAAGCTGCACTATAAGTCTTTCTAAATCTAAAAATAGCACTTTTCTAACATTTTAGAAATCGATCTTCTTCAATAAAATTCTAAATTAGAAATCACCTGTTTCAAAATGAACCATCATCCCGCTCCAATGTTTAAAATTTAAATGTACAGTTTAGAAATATGACTATATTGCTCTCCATTTTATCGTTTTCTCTAACATAAATCGATCATTATTTATCGCTGCCATATCGATAAAAAATTAGAAATAATCATATTTTTCGCCAGCATAGCTTCAATTTCTCCCATCGGTTTCGCTAGGGGAATCGAAATAACCAGCGCGACTCTAGTGGCCTACATATTGCTAGTTTCTAATTGTTCAAATACGAGTATAAGCCTTCGCTTGAGAGCGCCACAATCTTTGCACTAATGCAACTTGCGAGTAGGGATGATGGCCTAACAAGGTTTTGAAAGAAACTAAATTGAGTTTATTACGAATAATTAAAAAACGACGCCCAACAAGATTGATTGGATGGATTATAAAATGCGGGACAATCCCAATACCAATGATGTTACAGAAGAAACATCAGAACAAAACGGCATTGAAGCGTTGAAAGCTATCGATCAAAGTCGGCTTCTAACTTTTCTATCTATCCAGATCTACATTCTCGTCACATTGATCTCTATGAAGGACGAGATGTTGATTCTAAAAAGCTCGGTTCCCCTACCCTTTCTCAATATTCAAATACCTACTGTTGGCCTGTTTGGATTCTCGACCATCGCTCCATTACTTATTCTTATCTTCCATATTTATCTATTACTACAGCTATCCTTTATAGGATTAGATTGCACCCTCAATAGATATAAAACTAAAGTATCACATCGTCCTCTTTTTATCATAGCTCTAGCCTTAATCCTAATCATATTCCCTTCGTCTTTATTATTAGTAATTCAGGGATGGTATCTCAAATACCATAGTTCCTTCACCACTCATTTTCACCGGCTAATTATCAGCTTGGATATTTTACTCATTATCTATATCTATATCCTTAAAATACTCTCCTCACCACATACTCTAGCCCTTGTAGAAAAAACTTTTTTAGGATTTATTTTTTCATACTTTGTATCAATAAGCATGCTGTCTTTTTATGTATTGGAAATACCCGACGGTCACTATGCCATCGAAGGCAACCAGAAACTTAAAAATATCTGTTCTAATTTTTTCAATCTCTCTCCTGAAAAATGCGCACAATGGTCCGATTTAGGAAGCTTGAATCTTCAAGAATCACAGTTAGTCGCCAATGAAAATTTAGCGGCCGAAACAATTAACGATTTGCGGACCGGAACCCTTGAAAAGAAAAAGGAGGTTCTTAGAAAAATATCTCCTTTATCTTTTTTTCAGGGCGCTGACATGCATCATGCAAAGCTATTTAATGCAATTTTACCTAAATTAGATCTGCGAGCAGCCAATAATAACTGCCAGCACGATTCACAAAAGCAACCTTGCGCGGCAACCCGCGCAGCTACACGATGCAACGAGCCCACTCAATTGCAAGGCTCAAATTTAAAATGGGCGCAAATGCAAATGATATTATTAGATAATGCAAATCTACAAGGGGCTGATTTAGAAGGCGCGCAGTTACAATATGCCAGCTTGCAAGGAACTGATTTTCTTGAAGCAAAATTAGCCAGCGCACAGTTACAAGAGGCTAATTTCTACACAGCTTGTTTAGAAAACGCCAACCTGAGAGAAGCAAAATTACAAGGGGCTAATTTAAATGATACGCAGTTACAACTAGCAGATTTATCAGGCGCTCAATTAGAAGGAGCCGACCTTAGTCACGCGCAACTACAAGGCGCCAATCTAGAAAATGCGCAGCTACAAGCAGCGAGTTTAGTAGGTGCTAACTTAGTTGGAGCCAATTTAAAAGGCGCAAATTTACAAGGTGCTGATTTTTCTAAGGCACAGATACAGTATGCGAGTTTCTCTGACTTTGATATTAAAGAAGTTCAAAGCACACATGACAAGTATCTAGAAGAAAAAGCGAGAAGTTCGTACTCCCAACCACAATCTAATCATCAGCTTGGGCATGCATATAATGATGAAGATAAACTACTGGGCGCGGTGTTTAACAACGCAATTTTTACTTGTATCGACCAATTCAAAGGCATTGGATCGAGTCTAAAAAATATAGCGTCATTAGGAACGTCTTCAGAAGAAAAAAAATATTTTGAAAATAAATTCAATGAACTGCTTTCAGTCATCAATACACTAGGGGTAAAAGACAAAGCAAGCCTTGAGGAAAAAGTCAAAAAACTAAACGAAAAAATAAACAACACTTGCCAATCTCGGAATGACACTCCAAGTCAGTCGATCATACCCCAGGCAAACTCAAATCAGATCAACAGATCTCTACTTAATTTAGCGTGTGGCGATACCGAGGGTTATATTGTTAGAGGGTTGATCCGGCAATTCAAGGACTCCAACAGTAGCCGCATGAATGAAGTCGATTTAGCTGAAGCTCTCCTTAATTTAGCCAAATCATCAAGTAGGCCACATCCGTGTCCCGGCCTTGAGAAGCTATCGGAGAGCCAACAGAATGCTTTAACTAAAGTCGCAACCAAACGCCACCGTTATGAGGCCCTAACCCATCCGATTTCCCACAAACACCCGGTGCAGGATACGCCAAGCGATGATCAAGCAGAGGACCAAAGCTCGTTCCAGCCGCTCTAGCGTCCCTAGTTGCAACGCTTCGACCCGGCAACCCGATTTCAAGATCCGAAAGAAAATTTCGATTAGCCAGCCCAATACCCGGTACGCCGCCTTCGTTTCCGCCCATCCCCCGCTCGCTAGGGGGATGCTGGCCGTCGGATGCGCCGATAAAGCGTCCAACAGCTTGATCAAGCCCTTCGTCCGCCGCGCGTCCCCCAATTCCAATCCCCCAGTTCCCGTGCTGCCCAATTCATGGCAACCTCACTAAAATATCGATACGATACAGTATCTTATGCATTATAGGTAATCAGGTGAGTTCGAGTGACCCGCTTGCAGCTTCGATCTGGACGAATCACCGTATTATCCCGGATATTCTGGTGGCGACAGCGCTTTGAAACTGCGTTGGAGCGTTCACTCAACGTTTCTCACTGACATTTGCGCTCTTGCAAACCGGTTATATCCCGTTTGAGGCTTTCCGATGACCGCGTCCACCCTTTCCTCTGATTCCGTCGCGCTTCCGATCTTGCCGCTGGCGGTTTACCGGCTCGACTTTACCGCGCAAGACTCGATCCGGCTGCCGGCCTATGCCGGTTCGGCTTGGCGCGGGGTATTCGGCCGCGCGTTAAAACGGCTGGTGTGCGTCACCCGCGAGCCGGCCTGCCCGCCTTGCCTGCTGTACCGCTCCTGCGTGTATCCCTACCTGTTCGAGACGCCGCCCGATCCGGCCGCTGGCAAGCTGCGCAAGTATCCGGCCGCGCCGCATCCCTACGTGGTGCGACCGGGGCCGGGGGGAGCGCACGACGCCGGTGCGACCGTTTCTGTGGAAGTCGTGTTGCTCGGGCACGGCAACCGGCATCTGCCCTACTTGCTGCACGCCTTCGAGCGGGCGGGCCAGCGCGGCGTCGGTCAGGGAGATGGGCGATTGGCCTTGTCTCGGGTCGCGCAGCAGACGCCGGAAGGCGATTGGCGGCCGATTTACCGTCCCGGCGAATCCCTGTGCCCCTTACCGCTCGCCGTGCCGGAACCACCGCCCCGTCCGGCGCGACTGACACTGGAGTTGGAAACCCCGCTGCGGTTGCGCCAGGCCGAAAAGCTGATGGGACCCGAGGCGTTCCAACTCGGCGCGCTGTTCGCCAATCTGTTGCGACGGATTTCACTGCTGACCACCTTTCACACCGACGCGCCACTGGAGACCGACTTCGCCGGGTTGAACCGCGCCGGCTGGTCGGTGCAACCGCAAGCCGCGCGCCTGCGCTGGCATGAATGGACCCGCTACTCCTCCCGCCAAGACGCCTTGCTGCCAATGGGTGGGCTGATCGGCGAAATCGAACTGGCCGGGGCCGGGCTGGAGCCGTTCTGGCCCTATCTATGGCTCGGGCAATGGACTCACGCCGGCAAGGGCGCGGTGATGGGCTTGGGTCGCTATCGGCTGCTGCTCTGACCGGCAAGCTTGCCAATCCCGCTTTTTGATGAGGGATGATTTACGCTCGCGGCAATTGAACTATGCTCAGAGAAAAAGGACGCCGCCATGCACCCGGACCGTTATCCCCGCCGCATCCTGCTTTGCGTCGCCGGTCTGTCGCCGCAGATCGTCACCGAGACGCTGTACGCGCTGACCAGACCAGGCGAATCCCGCTTTGTTCCCACTGAAATCCATCTGCTCACCACCGCCGAGGGCGCGGAGCGGGCCCGGCTGACCCTGCTCAGCGACGAGCCAGGCTGGTTCCAGCGGCTGCGCCGGGATTACGGCCTGCCGGAAATCCGCTTCACCCTCGACACGATCCACATCCTGCGCGCCAGCGATGGCCGCTGGCTCAACGACATCCGCGAACCGGCGGACAACGAGGCCATCGCCGACAGGATCACCGCCACAGTGCGCGAGCTGACCGCCGATCCGGACAGCGCCGTGCATGCGTCCATCGCCGGCGGGCGCAAGACCATGGGTTTTTATCTGGGCTACGCCCTGTCGCTGTTCGGCCGACCCCAGGATCGACTGTCCCATGTGCTGGTGTCCAGCGCGTTCGAATCCAACCCGAACTTTTTTTATCCGGCTCCGGTGGAACGGGTGATTTTCGGCAACGGCCCCGACCAGCGCCCCCTCGACGCCCGCGATGCCGAGGTGATGCTGGCCGATATTCCGTTCGTCCGCCTGCGCGATGGCCTGCAGGAATCACTCTTACGCGAGGGCGCGAGTTTCGGCGACGCGGTGCGTCAGGCTCAGCGCAACCTGGCCGCACCGAGATTGACCCTGGACGCCGCGACCTGCCGGGTGCGCTGCGGCGAAACCGTGCTGCGATTGACGCCGATCAGCTTCGCTTGGCTGGCTTGGTTCGCCCGGCGGGCAGTGGGCAGCTTGCCCGCCATTCACCACACCGAAGCAAATTTTGATGAATTTCTGACCGAGTACCGCGTGCTGACCGACGAACTGTCGGGCGAATACGAACGTGCCGCCAGGACGCTGGACACGAACCAGCCGGAGGATTTGCAGCACTATTTCGAGCAGCGCACCAGCAAGCTGAAGCGGGAATTGGTCCGGGCGCTCGGCTTGCCCGGCGCGCGGCCGTACCTCATTCAGGGTGACGGCCGGCGTCCCCGCTCGCGTTACGAGCTTCGGCTAGACCCGCACCAAATCCGGTTCGCCAGCTTGGAGGCAACGTGAGGCGGCAAGCTTGCCGGGGCGGACAGCGCGGCGACAAGGGTTATACGCACTATGTTTGCAGCACCCAATGGAGATAACACACATGATGGTTAAACAACAGTACACCGTGAGCTTTGTAACCCCGGCTTTTCTGGGCGACGCCGAACAGAATGGGGCTTGGCGCACCCCGCCATTCAAGGCGCTACTGCGGCAATGGTGGCGGATAGCGGCGGCGAAGGATCACGATTACAGCCATGAACGCTTGCGGGAAACGGAGGGGCGGTTATTTGGGAATGCTTGGCTTAAAAAACCTGATGGTAAATTGGACGCCTCACAGAGCTTTGTACGGCTGAGGTTGGATACATGGCGACCCGGCAAGCTAAAAATCTGGCCGGTTAAAGATCCACGCCTCACGGAAATTAAGAATCCAGTAGGGGCGCACCTCTATTTGGGTTATGGCCCGCTCAACAACGAAAAAAGCAAGGGCACCGTGCTCAAGATGAATGCAAGTCTACAGAACGGCGACAGCGCACAACTAAGGCTGATGTTCCCCGAGAAAGCCCAAGGTGATTTGATAAAAACACTGTGTCTTATCCAGAAATTCGGTACTTTAGGTGGCCGTTCCCGCAACGGTTGGGGCTCAGTTGATTTCAATGGAATAACCCCGCAAATCTCCGATAACGATTTGCTACAGGCTGTTTCCTTACCATTTGCTCAATGTTTGACTCTCGATTGGCCCCATGCCTTGGGCAAGGATGCCAATGGCTTGCTACTGTGGGAGACTTCACTTTGCAAGGACTGGTCCGATGCAATGCGAGCATTGGGGTTGATCAAAATTCGCTTTCGTACCGCACTCAATTTTGGCACGGGATTCAGCCTGCGCCATCTGCTGGCTTATCCGGTAACAAAACACGATGTGCGAGAATGGGATAGACGGCCACCGCCCGCCCGTCTCGCCAACCAGTTGCGCTTTAAAGTAATCAGACGCGGCAATGGAGTCGTCGGTATGGCCTGTCACTTTCCCTGTGCCCTGCCTACGTCATTGCTAACACGCCTCAGTCCCCAAGAGCAACAACTAGTTAGTCGTAAACAGCAGGAAACTTGGGAAACTGTTCACGCTGTTCTTGATGATCGCCAAAACGGCATGCACCGCGTCGAGGGAGTATAAGCCATGGAACATTCACTCTGGCAAACCAAACTCGCCGCTTGGATTCACGATCCGGCAGAAAAGGCGCTGGTGCTGTTGCGCGACCCCGCCGGTCATGAAGGCGGCACCGTGCGGAAATTGCAGCAACAACTCTTTCCCGATGGGATTTCCGCAGCCATCAAACAGCACATTCACCAGGCGGATCGCTGGGCCGCCGCTGCCGACCGTCCGCAATTTCCGCAGGATCAGGACGGCGGGCGCTATCAGAAATGGACTCAGATCAACTTTGCCGAACAGCCGGTACTCAAGCACCCGCTGACCGGAGAAGAATATGACCTGAAAAAAATGGAGCTGGAACCGGCGCAACTGAAAGCGATCAGCACCGATCACTTTCAGCGATTCATTGTCCCGGATAACGGAGCGGTGGACTGGAAAAAAACGGCGCTGGCGTTTTGGCGCTTCGGATCGGAGTCGCCGGCCAGCGATTTGGGCGCGCTCTGGCAACTGCTCCCCGCCGACACCCGCGTACCCGATCACACCATTTGGAATCATCTCGATCTAACTTCCGCTTTCGCCAGCGCTTTTGTGCTCGATCCCGAACACAACCCGGCGTTGCTCGCGATGAGTTTCGGACCGGTGCAGGATTTCATCGCCCAAGCGCGCACCACCTCCGATTTGTGGGCGGGTTCGCACCTGCTGTCTCGGTTGGCGTGGGAAGGCTTGAAGGTGATTTGCAAGGAACTGGGGCCGGACGCGGTGATCTTTCCCCAATTGCGCGGCGTGCCGCAGGTAGATTTATGGCTGCTCAAGGAAGTAGGGTTACAGAAGCATAACTTTGACGGCGCGGACTGGCTGAACCGGCAAACCGATGCCAATCCGCTGTTCGCCGCCGCGTTGCCCAACAAGTTGGTCGCCATCGTCCCGGCGGTGCTGGGCGCGGAACTGGCGCGGCAAGTTACCGATGCCGTGCGGGCGTGGGTGAAGGAACAAGCGAAAGCCGCCTTGACGGAGTTGTTGAATGCGGCTGGCGTGACCAACGCCCCCGACCTGTACGCCCACGTACAAATCACCGCACAACTGGAAAACTTCCCGGAAGTCCATTGGGCGCTGGTTCCGTTCGCGCCGCTGGCGCGGGATACCGGGCAGGGTGTGGACGTCAAGGAACTGGAAGCAGCACAGGCGTCATTCCGACCCGTCGGCGACAAGGGATTTTTGGGCGGGGACGCTTGGAGATTGTTGAACAAGGAACTCAAGGTAGACGGCGCACGTTTCTACCACCCGAATCCAGGCGTACTTTATCCCGCGCTTTACGATTTGCTGGACCGAATGCAGGCGGCGGCCAAGGCGGTACGGCCATTCACGCAACTGGAGCAAACCGGCTATCGCTGCTCGCTGTGCGGCGAGCGGGAATGGCTGACGACTAATCAGACGCAACTCGCCTCTCACCCCAACCAGCGCAGCAATACGCTTTGGAACCGGGTGGCCGAGCGTAAACCCGCCTGGACGCGCAAGGGCGAACACCTCTGCGCCCCATGCGCGCTCAAGCGCTTGTGGCCGAGCCTGTTCGTCCGCGAGATCGAAGACCTGCTCGATCAGGACATGCGACGTTATGTCGTTTCCACGCACACGATGGCGCTGGCGACGACATTAGAACGCTGGCTTGATCAGCCGGATCGCCGTCCGCTTCCCGATACGTTGAGCGGCCAGTTTGTGAGGTTGGGCGACAAGGCCGCGCTACCCCGAAGGCTCGCCATCCGCTTGCATCGAGAAGACCGCGACGCTGATTTATTGGCCCACAAGCTCCCGGTTTATCTGGACGGCTTGCGTGATGGTTTCAGTAACGCGGATTCGCGCGAACAGGAACAAGCGGAACAGGCTTTAGCCTCAGCCGAGGCCGATATCAAAACCGTGTTCGGCGTCAAACCCGAAGCCTATTACGCCCTGATCATGCTGGACGGCGACAAGATGGGCGCGTGGCTGTCCGGCGATGAGGATTACTCGCTGGCTTATCAAGACACCTGGCATCCGCAAATTCGCGCGGCCATCGCCGGAAAATTCCAGCAGGCGGATTTACGGAGCTACGCCAAAGCCAAGCGCCCGGTTTCGCCCGCCCGCCACATCGCCATTTCCTCGGCGCTCAACAGTTTCGCCTTGCATCTAGCTCCATATATCGTCGAGACGGTTTGCAAGGGCAAACTGATTTACGCGGGCGGCGATGACGTTTTAGCGATGGTGTCAGTGGATGATCTGTTGCCAGCGCTGTTGCTGCTGCGACTGGCTTATGGCGGCTTGGCGACGGACGGTTGGGAACGGCTGGGATTGGAACCGTTAGAGAAACTTCAGAGCAAGAGCGGCCATGTGCTGCTTCGCGACCGGCTGTATCGGGTGATGGGCCACAAGGCGACCGCCTCCGCCGGCGCGGTGGTCGCCCATCATTCCGCCCCGCTGGGTGCGGTGCTGCGGCAACTGCGCGATGCCGAGAAACAGGCCAAGAATCGCGGCGGGCGCGATGCGTTCGCCATTCGCGTGCTCAAGCGGTCCGGCGGCAGGGTGGAGCTGGTCAGCCGCTGGTTTGGCGGTCTCGACCCGGCGGCAGGTTTGGAAAGCACCCCCATCGGAATGCTGCTGCGCTTGCAGGAAGCCTTAGCCAATCCGCAACTGTCGCGGCGCGTGGCCTATCTGGCGCAAAGCTGGTTGCCGCAATTGCCGACCCCCGGCGAATTCAGCGACCCGGCGCTGTACGAAAAACTGCTGGCCGACAATCTGGCCTATCAGTTCGCCCGACAGTGTCAGGGGGACGACGACAAGCAGCGAGCCAAAGATTTGGGCCGGGAACTCGGCACGCTGGCGGTGGCTCTCGCGGGTTTATCTTCCAGGCCGGAAGAAGATAAAAGCACCGCCACCGACTTCATCCGCGATTTTCTGGCCATCGCCGAATTTCTGGCCCGCGAAGGCCGCGCGGACAGCGGCAAGGAGTTCAAGGGCCATGACTGAGTACCGTTTTATCGAACCCCTGGACGTGCTCTACCTGCGCGGCAACAAGCTGTTTGGCGACGCCGGCAGTTACGGCGAGGCGCTGATGCCGCCTTGGCCATCGCTAGCTGCCGGCGCGTTGCGTTCCCGCATGTTGGCCGATCACGGGGTGGATTTAGCCGCCTTCGCCCAAGCCCGCGACCGCTTGCCGGGCCTGTCTGACGCCTTGCACGCCTGCCTCGGCACGCCCCAGAAACCAGGCAACTTCCGGGTCAGCCTGTTTACGCTGGCTTGTCGGGAACAGGAGCGAGTACAGCCATGTTTTCCGCTGCCGGCGGATGTGGTGGTCACCGCCAAAGCGTTGGACAACGCGACCTATCTCCAACCCACCGCGCCGCATTCCGCCCTGTCCAGCAGCTACGCGCTGGCGCAAGCGCCGCTGTTGCGCGCCGATGATCCGGCCAAGCCGCAAGGCAATCTGTGGCTGAACGCCGCTGGGCTGGGCGCGTATCTCAACGGCGAACAACTCGGGAAGGAACACCTGCTGCGCGGCGGCGAACTCTGGCAATTCGATCACCGTCTCGGCATCGCCTTGAATGGCGCGCAGCGCACCGTCGCCAAGGGAATGCTGTACACCGCGCAGACCGTCGCCCTGAACCGCCGCGATGGTAGCAATCGGGGGCGGGATGCGGGTTTTCTAATCGGCGTGGACGGCGCGGACGGCTTGTTGCCGAAGGATGGGTTGTTGCGCTTCGGCGGCGATGGACGCGGCGCGGCGCTGCAAGAGGTTTCGCCCAAGAATCTGCTGCCGGCTCCCGACGGGCGGCGCATCGAGCAAGAGCGCCGGTTCCGGCTGGTGCTGGCGACGCCCGGCCTGTTCGCCGACGGCTGGCGCTTGCCCGGTTTCGATGCCGACAACCGCTGGCAAGGGCCGGACGGTTGCACGGCGCGGCTGGTCGCGGCGGCGGTTCATCGCGCCGATACGGTCAGCGGCTGGGATTTGGCGCGGTGGCAACCGAAATCGGCGCAACGCATCGCGCCGGTGGGTTCGGTGTACTGGTTCGACGATTTCCAGGGCAAGGCCGAGGCGCTCGGCAAGCTTGCCGCCGAAGGTTTCTGGGCGATAGGTGATTACCCCGATCCCAGTCGGCGCGCTGAAGGTTTCAACAATGCTCTGATCGCGGCGTGGCCGAGGTAGCCATTTTATTCAGGAAAAAGGAATAAAGATCATGTTCCAAGCACAACAAGCGCTGTTCATCTACTGCGTCAGCCCGGTCCACATTGGCGCGGGCACGGCCATCGGCCTGATCGATAACCCGATTCAGCGCGAACGGCACACCGAATATCCCATGATCGCCGGTTCCGGGCTGAAAGGCGCGGTGCGGCATCATTTTTGGAGCCAGTTGGACGACAGTAGCCGCAAGGACAAGGCCAATCTGCTAAACCGGCTGTTTGGGCCAGATACGAACGCTTCGGACTTTGCCGGAGCGGTGAGCTTTGGCGACGCGCAACTGGTCGCGTTCCCCGTGCGGTGCGTCAAAAATGCTTTTGTTTACGCCACGTCACCGACGGCGCTGGCGCGGGCGGCGAGAACTATGGCGTTGATTAGAGCTAAGCCCGACTGGCCGGCAGTGACCATTGAGACTGGACATTGCAAACTGGTTAATCCTGCCCTGCTGAACGGCGACAAGTTGCATTTGGAAGCGTTTGAATTCACCGCGCACATGGATCAATCACTGATGAAAATCAGCGAATGGCTCTCTCAACACGCTCTGCCATCGGATGACGCTTACGGTTTTTTCCGCGAAAAGCTCAAAATGGATTTGGTGCTACTGTCCGACGAGGATTTTGGCTACTTCATCCGTAACGCCACCGTGGTTGAACCGCATGTGCGGATCAATAACGAAACCGGGACGGCGGATGATGGCGGCCTGTTCTACACCGAAAATCTGCCGCCCGAATCGCTGCTGCTGGCGCCGGTCATGGCCTCGGTCGAACGCTCCACCGACAAGATTCGCGGCGACAAGACCCGCTTGGATGCAACCATAGCCTTGAAAGCCGTGCTTGCGGGTGACGGCAACGGTTTCGGCGGACTGGACGGCAAGCTGCTGCAAATCGGCGGCGATGCGACAACCGGACGCGGGCAGGTGATCTGCAAGGTAGCGGGGTAACAAACATGGCTGATTACACGCCCAAGGCGACGATTTCCTTGAAATCCAAAGCCCCGCTGCCAACTACCAGCCTCGACCAGCAACGAGCCGCTTATGCCTGGCAGTGTGTTCAGAACTTGCCCAAGGATTACGACAAGCTGGCGAAGGCCGCGCCAGCATTGATTATGAACAATGGCCTCATGCAGGCGCTGGCGTTCTATCAAAGCAAGGGCAAGGCACATCACTTGGCCCTGAACCAGCATTTGTGCGAGTGGTTGCGCCAGCGCGGTATTGTTCAGCAAGCGGAATTTGCCAGCGTGATGGCGGCGCTTCACGGGGCGGACGCGACGACCTTCCGCCGCGCCACCGAGGAAACGCTGGCCCTGCTCAAATGGGTTCGCCAGTTCGCCGCTGCGGTCGCGCCAGAGGAGGAGATTTGATATGACCGTTGCCGCTGTTCCGAATTACATGGGAAACAGTTTCACCGATGCGCCGCCCGGTCATCGTTTTGGGCTTTATTTCGATGCCTGGGATCAGCACTGGAAAATCCCGGACACCGAGAAACGCGAGGTTTTGAAGCGGGTCACGACACTAAATGATACCAGCCGAACTTTGCTCGACGGTCTGCGCAACCGACAAAAGGCGCTGGCCGACGCCGCCGGCGATTCGGTCTGGCGCTTGCCGGCGCAATCCACCGCCCCTTTCATGACCGGCCTGGGCAACGAACATCCGCTGGAAAATGGCTTTGCCTTCCTCAATCCGTATGGCCTGCCCTATTTGCCCGGTTCGGGCGTCAAGGGCGTATTGCGACGCGCGGCGGAGGAACTGGCGCTGGGATTTTACGGCGATACCGGCGGTTGGGACATCGTCAGTCTGTGGTGGCTGTTCGGCTTCGAGCCAAACAGCGTTTACCTGATCGGCCCCAGCGACAGGATGCCACCGGCGCAGCGCGAGGAAGCCCAACGCTGGCAAGATGCCTACCGTAACCCCGAAACCCGCGATGCCGTTCCCCGCGACCGGTTGGAGACGTTGATCGAGGCCGCGCTCAATGGCGAGCAGCGGCGGCGGTATCGGGAACAGCCGTTTCTGCTGCTGGACGATCTGATGGCCAATCCGAAATTGCGCGACGAGCTACGCAACCGGGGCGCGCTGGCGTTCTGGGATGTTATTCCCGAACCGGCTAGCGGCAAGTTGGCCGTGGATATCATGACCCCGCATTACAGCCACTACTACCAAGACGACACCGACAACGACACGCCGCACGACAGCGGCCAACCCAACCCGATCCTGTTCCTGACCGTGCCGCCGGACAGCCGTTTCGAGTTCTTCGTGCAGTGTGACCCCGCCCCGTTGCCGGAATCGTTGCGGAGTTCCTGGCCAATTCTGCTGGAAGCGGCGTTCCGGCACACCTTCGACTGGCTGGGATTCGGCGCGAAGACAGCGGTGGGTTACGGCGTGATGCGCCGTGATATGGACGCCGAACAGCAACGTCGAACGGAGGCGGTCCACCGAGTTCGCCAAGCCGCCGAAGCAGCCTTGGCGCCGGAACAAAAAGTCATTAACGAGTTGCAACGCTGGTTCGATGAGGATCAGACCGCCAGGCGTAAGGAACCCGGCGGGCGGCTCGCCAATCGATTGAACGAGCTGCTCAAGGAAGGCTTGCCTTGGCCAGCGACAGCACGCGAGGATTTGGCGAAGTTGGCCGAGGCGATCTACAGCTATCTGGACTGGGGCGGCGGCAAGAAGAAGCAGGAACGCAAGGCCAAAATCCAGAAACTTCGGGAAGGAGCACCCTGACATGTCCCCCATCATCCTGATTTGCACCGTCGGCGGCTCGCACGAACCGATCCTGACCGCCTTGCGGCAAACCACGCCGGATTTCACCTGCTTCATCTGCACCGGCCGAGATCCGGCGACTGGTCGCCCCGGCTCGGACGTGCAGATTCTCGGCAAGGGATCGTGCATCAAGGCTCGTCCGGGCGACGAGAGGCCCAGCCTTGCCAACATTCCCACGCAGGCCGGGCTGCGCGACGAACAATACGAGGTCGTGCGGGTGCCCGCCGACGATCTGGACGAAGTATTCCGCATTCTATGCGCCACGATCCACGGTATCGGTCAGCGCTTTCCCGGCGCCCGGCTGCTGGCCGATTACACCGGCGGCACCAAGACCATGACCGCCGGCCTAGTCAGCGCCGCGCTGGAAAGCGATGGCGTGGAACTGCAACTGGTAACCGGCTCGCGCGCCGATCTGATCAAGGTCCGCTCCGGCATGGAGGCGGTGACCCAAGCCAACGTCGAGCGGGTGCGCCTGGAGCGGGCGGTGCGGCCCTACGTGGAGGCGTGGCAACGATACGCCTACTCCGAAGCCTATCGAGGTTTGGCCGCGCTCGCCCGACCACGCGATCGGGCGTTGGCGGCCCGCTTGGCGCTGCTGCGCGATCTGAGCCGGGGGCTGGACGCCTGGGACCGGTTCGAGCACGGCGCGGCCCTGGAGCTACTGGAACCGTACCGGCCCCGCATCGGCGCGAGCTGGTCATTGCTGTTAGCGGCGCTCAAGCGCCTGACCACCGAGGATGAAGCCCAGGAACCGGCGCGGCTGCTCGACCTGTGGCGCAACGCCGAGCGCCGGGCCGCGCAAGGTCGCCACGACGACGCGGTCGCAAGGGTCTATCGATTGCTGGAATGGTCGGCGCAATGGCTGCTGCGGAGTCGGTGCGGCATCGATACCGGTGACGTGCCGCCGGATCGGGTTCCGCTCGATATGACGCTCCCGCCCAACGCCAAGGGCCGCATCCAAATCGGGTTGATGGCGGCTTGGGAACTGCTGGCCCACCATCAGCCGGACAGCCCGGCGGGCGCGTTCTTCCGAGCCGAACGGAACGCGCTGCTCGACTGGCTCCTCATGCGCAATCATTCGATTCTGGCGCATGGCTTTCGGCCCGTGGCGGAAACCGACTGGCGCAAAACGCAGGACTGGATGAAGGCGCGCTTGCTGCCGATGCTGTTGCAGGAAACCGCCGCGTGGAGAATCCAGCAGATACCGCCGCAGTTGCCGGATCAACCGCCAACGGAGTGAGGATTTAGCGCATGGTTGGCTTGAAGACCGCACCTGTCGAACAACACGCATTGAGCGCCGATCCGTGACCCACACCCTCATCTCTTTTCTCGGTCGTGGCAATCCCGACCGAGGCCAGCGCTATCGCCAAGCCACCTACGAATTCGACGCGGGCCAGCGACAAACCACGGAGTTTTTCGGCCTTGGCCTCGCGCGGCAGGTCAAGCCGGATCGGTTGCTGATTCTGGGTACCACCGGCAGCATGTGGGATGTGCTGCTGTTCTCGTTGGGGCTCGGTCAGGAGCACGATGAAGCGTTGCTGGCGCTGACCGAATCCGCCGATGCCGATCAGACCACCCAAGAGGCGCTGGACCGTCTGATCGCCGTGGTGAGCGAGCGACTCGGACTCGCGGTCACTTTGCACCTGATTCCATACGGCCGCGACACCGGGGAACAGGTGGAAATTTTGCGACGGATGGCCTTGGCCATCGGTGAGGGCGAGGCGGTGACGCTGGACGTCACGCACGGCCTGCGACATTTGCCGATGCTGGCGCAGACGAGCGCGTTGTATCTGCGTCGGGTGAAGAAGGTCGTGGTTCGCGGCCTTTACTATGGCGCCCTAGATATGACCCGCGAAGGCGTGACGCCAGTCATGAACTTACAAGGGTTGCTAGACATCGCCGATTGGACGGGCGCGGTGCAATCCTTCGACAAGGACGGCGATTATAGTGTATTCGCGCCCCTGATACAGGCGCAAACGCCGATAGCGGCTAGTTTGTTAATTGAATCATCTTTTTACGAGCGCACCACGCGACCCAACCAGGCCCGCGGCAAACTGCGCGAACTAGACGCCCTGTTGGATCGACAACCGCTTGCGGGCATCGGCTCCTTGTTCTCACCGACGCTGCGTGCCCGGTTGTCGTGGTATCGGGAGGATCGACTTTATTTGCGGCAACAGGCGTTGGCTCGACTCTATCTCGAACACGGCGATTTTCTGCGAGCCGCGCTGCTAGGCTTCGAAGCGTTCATCACCCGGCTGACGCAGCACCAGGACATGCCCGACCCCGATAGCTGGAGGCAACGGGAAAATGCCAAGCGGACGTATGAAGCAGAGAATAAGGACATCCATCCCCGCAGCGACCAATACCAACGTTATTGCCTGCTGCGCGATCTCCGTAACCACCTGGCGCACGGCAATAGGTCGCCACAGGCTGACATTCAAAAGGCGCTGGCTAGCGCCGGGCAGTTGCGCGACCTGCTCGACGATGTATTCAAGCGGCTGCTGCCTCCCGATGGAACCATAGATTGATGACTACCCTCTTCATCTCCCGCCATCCCGGCGCTCGCGAGTGGGCGGTGGAGGAAGGCATCATCGTGGATGCGGTGATCGCCCATCTTGACCCCGAAACCGTCCAATCCGGCGATGTGGTCATCGGCACCTTGCCGATTCACTTGGCGGCGCGGGTCTGCGAGCGCGGCGGACGTTATCTGCACCTGAGCCTGGAATTGCCGCCGGACTGGCGCGGACGGGAACTGTCCGCCGCCGATTTGCGCCGCTTCGGGGCACGGTTGGAAGAGTATCAGGTGACGGCCGTTCGGCCGGACTAAAGCGCTCTCGCCTCCGGTCCTTCTCCCACCGGGCGGCGGCAACTCCGGCAAGCTTGCCGTTCCCACCTTTTCACCCACGTCGGCGTATAACCTCTGCCCATATTCCCATGAGGGCCGAGCTGATGCCGAGCCGCGATCTTTATCTGGCTGCCTACGACGTGACCGATCCCGACCGGTTGCAGGCGGCCTTGCGCGTGCTGAAGGGCTACGCCAGCGGCGGCCAGAAATCGGTGTTCGAGTGCTTTCTGACCGCCCGCGAGCGGCGGGCGCTGCTGGCCGAGATTCGGGGGGTGCTAGATACGGTCGAAGATCGCTTCTTGCTGTTGCCCCTTCACGACGCCGCGGGCATCCGCGCTCTGGGCATTGCGGTGCGGCCGAGCGATCCGGATTTTTATTACGTCGGTTGAGGCAAGACGGAGATGGGTACTTTGTATTTGGATCGGCGCGACCTGAGCTTGCGGCTGGACGGCAAGCGGCTGGTGATCGAGGAGCCGGACGCCCGGCCGCGCGGGGTGCCGCTGGCGCTGGTGGAGCGGGCGGTCTTCCAGGGGCGGGTGCGCTTCGACAGCGGCGTGCTGGCGGCGCTGGCGGAACAGGGCAGCGCGGTGGTGTGCCTGAGCGCCCGCCACGGCCGCCGCGCCGCCCTGCTGCTCGGCCCCGGCCACGGCGACGCCCGCCGCCGGCTGGCGCAGTATCGGACGGCGTTCGAACCGGACGCCCGCTTGGCGCTGGCGCGGCGCTTGATCGCCGGCAAGCTGGCGGCGCAAATCCGTCTGCTGGAGATCGCCCAAGCCCAGCGCCCGGACGTTCGCAAGCCCTTGCACGACGGCATCGCAACCCTCCGGGGCTTGCAGCCGAAGCTGGCGACGGCGGCGGATCGGGATGCGGTGCTGGGACTGGAAGGCGCCGGGGCCGCCGCGCATTACGCCGCGCTGACCGCGCTGTTTCCGCCGTCGCTCCACTTCACCGGCCGCAATCGCCGGCCGCCGCGCGATCCGGTCAACGCCTGCCTGTCGCTGGGCTATACCCTGCTGCATTTCGAGGCGGTGCGGGCAGCGCATGGCGCTGGGCTCGATCCGTTGCTCGGTTTCTATCACGAGCCGGCCTACGGCCGCGAGTCGCTGGCCTGCGATCTGATCGAGCCGCTGCGGCCCCGGCTGG